>OHAO01002379.1_pt1 | contig 11658 bp, 9 predicted proteins | sample 1577151 | NCBI WGS metagenome assembly OHAO01 (sample SAMEA3541585, study PRJEB24748) | human gut metagenome | biome: human gut; feature: human-associated habitat; material: faeces | place: China | collected 2012 | reverse complement strand
GAGGGATTCGAACCCCCGGCCTACTGCTTAGAAGGCAGTTGCTCTATCCAACTGAGCTACTGGCGCGAATTGAATGGAGCAGGTGACGGGAATCGAACCCGCATCCCCAGCTTGGAAGGCTGGTGCCCTAGCCATTGTGCTACACCTGCATGCGCCCTCCGCAAAAATCGTCAGCTCTGTTATAATAGCATCAGTGTCCCGTTTTGTCAACGTTTTTTCAGAATTTTTCTGCGCTTTTTTATGTTATCTGAGTAGAGCGCGCAAAAGCCTTGCACCGTCAGCACTTTCCGGCCGCGCGAACGCGCCGCACAGCCGCTCGGGATGCCACTGCACGGCAAAGACGGGGAGCGTCCTGTGGCTGACGGCCTCGACCGTGCCGTCCTCCGCGCAGGCGAAGACCTGAAGCCCCGTCCCCAGCCGCCAGACGGCCTGATGGTGTGCACTGTTGACCGTGCAGCGCGTGCCGTACAGCTCGCGCAGAAGGCCCGGCGCGGTGTTGATGGCATGCAGCCGGTCAACGCCGTCAATTTGACTGTGGCCCTCGATGTGCTGACGCAGCGTGCCGCCAAAATAGACGTTGAGGACTTGCAGCCCGCGGCAGATGCCGATGACAGGCTTTCCCGCGCACAGGAAGTTGTCAATCAGCGTGAGCTCACGCGCGTCGCGTGCTTCGTCGAGATCTTCCGAGCCGTTCAGCGCTTGACCGTAAAAGCGCGGGTGCATGTCGCCCCCGCCGGGCAGCAGCAAAACGTCCGCGTTCTCCGGCGTTTCGGCGAGCGGCGCACCGACCAGCGCGAGCGCATTTACGTAATTTTTCAGGCGTACCGATAAATAGACAGTCTTCATACGCACAGAATATGCCCAGAATGCGAAAAAAGACCTTGCAAGACGCAAAAAGTTATGGCATAATAGTTTGGCTGATAACAGCGAACTGAATACGCAGCGGTATCGAAGTGGTCATAACGGGGCTGACTCGAAATCAGTTTGAGGGAAACCTCACGAGGGTTCGAATCCCTCCCGCTGCGCCAAGGAAAAACCTCTTTTGTCTGTTACGGCAAAAGAGGTTTTTCGTAAAGAGAGGGACTGAAAATGCTGATTGACAGTTCGATCGCACAGGCATATATCGAGAGCAGCTGCGTCGACGCTTTTCGTGCTTCATGGCTCTTTGAACACACCTCGGTTTCGTCAGATCTTGGCAGGAATGCATTTACTCCGCCGCCTGAGGATCTTGCTCTCCGAGAGACTGTGCGCAAGCTCGAACGCCGTATCTGTGAAGCGGCTGCGCACTTTGTCCCCGTCAACCGCCCGATTTGGGACGCGCTTTTCCCCGATTGGGAGGCGGTACAGCCGACACTTGATTTGATCGTCGGTTATCCCGAGCCTTACGACGCCGTTGCGGCACACTCGCCCGACGGGCAGGCACATCTCATCTTTGACCTCATCCGTTGGTGCAATTATGCGGAGCTCGACCAGCTCGACAGCATCATTCGGAATCTGCTGACGCATGAGATTACGCATCTCTTGATTGGACACCGCTATCCGGCGGCAGATGCCGCATTGGAAAGTACAGACTATTTGAGAAGATTGGATGCTTACACATTTCATGAGGGATTCGCCCATCTTCTCTCCTATCAGGCGACAGAAATCGACTGTGTGGACTGGCATACACCGCAGCTTACCGAGGTCGCAGCAGCAAGCCGTGCCAAACTGCGCCTCGCGCTTACGGAGACGGACCCAGACAGGCAAAAGCAGTTTCTCGAAGAGGCGGTCTGCGGATCGTACTATGAAAAGTTTGCCTGTATGTGCGGTATGCTGTATCTGGCAGACCGATGGGAAACGCAGGGAATCAACGGCCTGCAAAGCGCATTTGCGGACTATCACGGCTTTGCTCAAAGGGCCTTGAACATTCGAATTTGATTGCAAAAGAGGAAGAGACGCGAATGCGTCTCTTCCTCTTTTACACCTTCTCCCGCTTCTGCCGCCAGAGGTTGATCGCCAGCATGACCGCAGCGTAGATCAGCGCGGCGGCGAGGATAATGAGCGAGAAGTCGCGCTGCATCTGGTAGCTCGTCGTCGTGAAACCCTTGACGAGTAGATGACCGGCAAGATAGCTCGCGGGAATCAGCGCGAGATAGCCGAGCGCTTTGCCCGTTTTCTTCCTGCGGCAGACGAAAAATGGAATACCCAGCGTAATAAGGAGTGCTAACGATAGCAAAACGTAATAGCCCAACGCCAATCTCGGCAGCGAGATTACGCCGCCGTTCATGCTGCCGCAGAGCAGCACATCGTCCTGCCCGTTGTTCGGCGAATAGCAGACTGCCGCGCAGTTCGCGGCGTCGAGCGTGAAGAGCGTGCGCGCAGACTCCGCCTTGGCGAGCACGCCTTGCAGTGCGTCCGCCTCGCGCTGTGTGCGATCATTTGCGCTGTGTGTGTTCGGGGCGCCCCCGGTTTTGTCGAATGCGCCGCGCCATGTGTCGAGCGGCGTGCGCCATGCGGTGATGAAGTAGATGGTTTTGCCGCTGTTGGGGTCCTGCGTGTTCGTGACCTCTGCGCCGGAGACCGGCACGAGCAGGCTGACGGAGATGCTCTCCGCGCCGCTGAGATCAGAAAGCCCATCCGCTGCCGAGCCGTCGTCCGCGAGCGCGCTGGGCGAGCGCGAGATCGCCCACTCTGTCTCGCTGTACGGCAAATACTGCGGCGCGGTGAGGTACGCGAATCCCGCCGTCGCCAGCGTCAGCGCGAGCGTGACGGCCAGCAGCACGGCGGTCAGCTTTTTGCGCCGGAGCTGCCGTTTCAAGTCACGAAGCGGCTGCGCGTTGACGGGCGCGGGCTTCACGTCCGCCTTCAGCGCGTCGAGCTCGGCGCGGCAGGCCGCGCACTGCGCTAAATGCCCGTCCACAAATTCCTTCGTCTCCTCGCGCAGCATATCCTCCTCGTAGAGCGGCAGAAGGTCCTGCACGATGCTGCAAGTTTTGTCCATTTCAGTCGTCCTCCAATCCCTCGCGGATCATGCGCTTGGCGCGGTGATACGTCACGCATGCCCAGTTTTCCGTCTTGCCGAAGAGCGCGCCGATGTCGCGGAAGCTCTTCTCACCGTACACGCGCCACATGAAGACCTCCTTGTACGGCTCTCTGAGCGCGTGCAGCAATTCCTGGATGCGCGCGGCCTCGCTGTGATCTTCTAACTCCTCCTCGTGGCTCTCCTCGGCGATCTGGCAGTCTTCGAGCGGGGCAAGCCGCTTTTCGCGCCGCAGCTGCGAATAATACAGATTCTTCGCGATCTGGCACAGCCAGACGCGCACGCTGCACTCGCCCCGAAAGCGGTCGAGGGCGTCCATCGCACGGAAAAACGTCTCGCTCGTCAGCTCCTCGGCGACGCTCTCGCTCCCGGACAGCGAAAGCAGATACCGGTACACGTCGTCGAAGTACACGGCGTACACCTCTTCAAAATTCGTCAGCGCCCTCACCCCCTTTCTGCCTATAAGACGGCGGAAAACCGGTTTTCTTACAAAAAAATCCGTCCCGCGGGACGGATTTTTTCTTTCACGTTTTGACGACCTTTTTCTTGCCGCACTTCGGGCACGTGAGCTCGACCTTGCCGATGTTTTTCGGCACGCGGCAGTACGCGCCGCAGGAGCAGCGGACGTATTTGTGCGCCTTGTCGGCGCGGCGTGCCTGCGCGCCGCGGATGGCGTTGGCCTTCGGCGTCCACCAGGTCAGAAACTTCGCGTTCTCGGCCTGACGGCGCGCGAGATTGCGCGAAAAAATGCGGATGAGCACAATGAACATCAGCACCATCGACACAAAGTACAGCGCTTGGGAAACGCCCTGCACGCGGATGATCGAGCTCAGAATGCTCACGGCCAGCTCAAGGATCACGAGCGCCCAGTTCAGCGCATCCACACCGTTGCGGCCATACATAAAGCGGTAAAGGGCATCACGGAATTTGTTCACAAAAAGCACTCCTAAAATCTTGATGCTGCCATTCTACACGCTTTTTGCCCCCCCGTAAAGGCGTTTGAACAAAAGTTTACAGAATAGAAAAGAGTAAACGCAAACCGCAAGTGTGGAATTTGCCCGCCTGCGGCGGGCAAATTCTGCGCGCAGCGGCCTGCAAACCCTAAAAAGAAAGCCCCGCAAAGCGGGGCTTTCTTTTTAAGTGATTTACTTCACTCCGTTGACGTAGCGATACAGGAACGTCACGGCCTCGCCGCGCGTGCAGGAGGCGTAGGGGGAGAAGGTGGTCGTGCTGGTGCCCTGGGTGATGCCCTTGCCGACAGCCCACAGGATGGCGTTATAGTAGCTCGCCTCGTTCACGGAGCTGACATCCTTGAACGGGTTGGAGTAGTAGCCGCTGGGCTTGCCCGCGTAGCGGTACAGGAACGTTACGATCTGAGAGCGCGTGCACTCCTGATACGGGGAGAAGGTCGTCGCGGTGCTACCGGCGGTGATACCCTTCTGGCTGGCCCACAGGATGGCCTTGTAATAGCTGGCGTCTCTGACGGAGTTCACATCGGTGAACGGGTTGCGGGTGACGGTCGGCTCCGGAGAACCGGCGGCGCGCCACAGGAAGGTTACGATCTCGGCACGGTTGCAGTTCTTGTACGGGGAGAAGGTCGTGCTGGACGTGCCGTTGGTGATCTTGTTGTTCACCGCCCACTTGACCGGCTCATAGAAGAAGTCGCTCGCCTTGACGTCGATGAAGTTCATCGTCTGGGCGATGGTGATAGCCATCGTACCGGAGGCCTCTTCGTTCTTGGTGCCGTAAACGGTGAAGGGGATGTAGACGGTCTTGCCGGCCTCGGCCCATCTGGTGGTGTGGTAGGCGACGTCCGCAAGGTCATACTGCGTGCGGGAGGGCTCATAGTAGAACTTGTCGGTGCTGTCAGCCAGCTTGCCGGTGGAGTAGCTGCTGTAGGAGCGGTACAGGCCGCCGTAAGCGTAGGAGGAGACGTTCTTGCCGCTCACGTCGAACTTGACATAGTCGAGCGTGGACTTGCGGTAGGAGGTCTTGGCGTCCTGCAGGAAGTTGACGAAGTCGCGCGCGGTCAGCTGGACGGTATCGTCAATGCCGACGGTGTAGGTGATGTCTTCCTTGACGACGGAGATCACGACGTTGACGTCATAGTTGACCTTGTCGGGCTTTCTGCTGTTGGGCTTTTCGATCTCGCCGTAGACGCGGAAGGTCAGGGTGACGGTGCCCTTGCTGGGCTTGGAGACAGAATCGAAGCTGACCTTGTCCATGTCGGTCATGTCGGTCTTGCTCTTGTTGGAAGAGGTGATCTCGGTGCTGCCATAGTACAGCGTGCCCTCGCTCTTGGCGCTGGGGATGGAGGAGGTCAGGACGGCGTGGTCAAAGGTGATCTCGTCCTTCTTGGGGTTGTAATTGCCATTGTCCTCGGCGTAATCCTCGAGGAAGCTCTCGAAGTCCTTCTGGTTGAAGGTCACGCTCTTGCCCGCGACAACATTGTAGTTGATGTCGTAGGACTTCTGAGAAACGGTGATCGTACCGGTGGAAGCGATGTCGTCATCAACAGCGACAACATAGAGGGTAGCCTTGCCATTTCTGTCGAACGCGCTGGAGGAAACAGTGTAGTCCTTGTTCTGAGCAACGGGCTTCCAACTTCTGGGGGCGTAAGAGGTTCTGCTCCAGTCACCGTTGTACATGTCGGACTTGAAGCTGGTGCTGCCCTCATAGATGTAGAGGTAATCGTAATCGCTGTTGGTGAAGGTCACGGACTTGCCAGCAGAAGTGCCGGTCACAGTATCCTTGATTTCGCCCTTGCTGTCGACAGTCAGGTACATGGTGACAACATAATTGTTGTTGACCTTGAGCTGGAAGCTGGCATCGCCAATATAGGCTTCGTCAGCATAGATGGTGAAACCATCAGTGACAGAGCTGCCATTGCTCAGCGTGGTCTTGCCATCTTTGAGGGTGACGCGGCTGGGCGTACCAACAACAGTGATGGTATTAACATTGTTGTAGCGGAAGCTGCTGTCCTGCTTCTTGATTGCATCAGCGAGTTTATCCTGAATGTCGGACTGGCGGTAACTATCGCTATCGCCATTGACGATGGAGCTCAGCTTCACATCAAGAGCAGAGATATCAACGGTGTAATCAAGCGCGGGGTACTGCTTGCCCATGTAGGTGATGGTAGCAGTAATGGTAGCAGTGCCGGACTTGGCTGCGGTCAGCGCGGTCACCTTGCAAGAACCATTATCCTGCTTCTGAGTCTTGACAAAAGTATCGCCGCTTTTGACTGCCCAAGCAATATCAAAACCGGAAGTGCCATAGCTGATGCTATGAGTGGAGGCAGTAGAGCTGTAAAGAATAGGGGCGCTGAATGTGCAGTAATTCGTCAGCCCATTAGTAGCAATGGTCTTGCTGGAGCTTTCACCGTTGCGGTTCGGGGAATAGGGGTCATCTTTCACCGTGATGGTGATATTTGCCGTCTTGGCGGTCGTGTCACCTTCCTTAACAGTGCAGGTGACCGTATAATCGGTATCAGAAGAAACGGACGTAGGTGCCTTAAAGGTTGCCTTGGCCGAGGTATCGTTGCGGAACGTTGCATCCGGATTACTCGTCCAAGCGTAAGAAACGTTCTTATTACCATTGGCGCGGCTATACGTGGCAGTCAGTTCAACTTGCTGACCCTCATAGAGGGTGATGCTATTACCTTTGTCAATGGTAAGAGTTTGACCAGAAATACTAGTCTCATTGACAGTAATGTTAACGCTCGGAGCATTCTCCTCATTACTGGCCTTAACGGTCAGAACGTTGCTCGCATAAGTAGCAGTGGCAGAACTATAACCAGTCACAGCAATCTTAAGGTTATCTGTGCTGAACGCAGGGTCATCGGTAAACTTTTCAATCGCAACAGTATAATTATCAGAAGTACCGGTGACATTATAAGTCCTGCCCCGATAAGTAACGGTCTTAGCAGCCGCTTCGAAGGCTTCCTGATTAGAAAGAACGGCGATCTGGTCAGTAGTACTGGAAACGCTGTCGACAGTTACAGTATCGTCTCCGCTACCTACAGATAAGTTTGCCGTGCAAGTGACAGTGAAAGCTGCACTACCAACGGTGACAACGTAATCGTTACCACTCGGTGTGCCAGTGCTGCCCGTTCCACTAACAGACCAATTTACAGCAGACATAGTAGCGGCAGTTGCCGAACCATCTTTGGGCGTAACCGTTGCCGTTGCAGAAAAAGTAACGGTATCGCCTTGCTTAATGGTTCCAGAGGCCGGTGAGCGAGTAATTGTAATCGCACCTGTCGCCCTATCGGTCGTTGCAGCGTTCGCCGGAACGATGACCAGACTCAGAATCATAGTCAACGCCAGCAGCGATGAGAGAAATTTCTTCATAATTTTCTTCATCCTTTCTTGTTGTTTCGATCTTGGCTCCGCGCGCACAGAGCCTTTCTCATACATCGGCATTTTACCATGCCGCGGGGAATAAGGGAACAGGAAAATGCAAAATTCATAAATTCTTCATCTTCCCGTTCGCCCGTCTTCCCTTGTCTCACTGATTAGACGCAGAAAGCGTCGATTTTGTTTCACAAAATCTCAAATTTTTCAAAATTTTTTACGCCGCGAAAAACCGCACGTACACATACACCCCCGCCACGATCTGACAGAGTAAGATCGCCGGAATGCCGAACCGGAAGTACCAGTGCCGCGTCTTATGGTGAAAGACCCTCATTGCGAAAAGAGCACCCGCGCTGCCGAGCAGCAGCGCGAGTGCAAATAAGGTCTTTTCGGGCACGCGCCGCGCGCCCTGTATTTTGGCGCGGCGCTTGTCTGCGCCGTAGACGCAGAACGTAATTAGATTGATCGCGGCGAGATAGATGACAAAATATCTCACTTTTCGAGCTTGCTGAGCTCCACGGCCGCCGCCGCGCCGAGGCGCGCGTTGTTGAACACGAGCTGGATGTTGGAATCCAGGCTGTCGCCGCCGGTCAGGTCCTTGATCTTGGCAAGCAGGTACGGCGTCGTGGCCTTGCCGTGGATGCCGTCCTTCTTCGCGTCCTCCACGGCCTCGGCAATGGCCTTGTCGATGACTTCCTTGTCCATGGAGTACTCCTCGGGGATCGGGTTCGTGACGAGTAAGCCGCCGCGCAGACCCAGCTCGCGCTTGACGTGGAACGCCTTGGCCAGCTGCTCGGGCGTGTCGAGCTCGTAGTCGACGCCGAAGCCCGACTTGCGCGTGTAGAACGCGGGCAGCTCGTCCGTGCCGTAGCCGATGACGGTCACGCCGTGGGTCTCGAGGTATTCGAGCGTGAGGCCGAGGTCGAGGATGGACTTCGCGCCCGCGCACACGACCATGACGGAGGTGTTGGCCAGCTCCTCAAGGTCGGCGGAGATGTCGAACGTCTCCTGCGCGCCGCGGTGCACGCCGCCGATGCCGCCGGTGGCGAAGACGCGGATGCCCGCCATGTCGGCGATCATCATCGTGGTGGTGACGGTGCACGCGCCGTCCTTGCCCTGCGCGACGAGCACAGGCAGGTCGCGGCGGGAGGCCTTGGGAATGCCCGCGCCGGTGCGGCCGAGGTAGTCGATCTCATCCTTGGAAAGGCCCGCCTTCAAGCGGCCGCCGATGATGGCGATGGTCGCGGGGACCGCGCCCGCGTCGCGGATGATCTGCTCGACCTTGAGCGCGGTCTCGACGTTCTGCGGGTAGGGCATGCCGTGGGAAATGATGGTGGATTCGAGCGCCACGACGGGCTTACCGGCGGCAAGGGCCTCGGTAACCTCGGGGGCGATATCCAGATACTTGTTCATAGTTAAAAATCCTCCTGTAAAGTAATAGGTGAAAGTTTCACGTTTACCTTTTGAGGTAAGATTGAATCATAACATACAACTTTCGCAAAGTCAACACAAAGCGGGGCTTGAATTTGCACGGGAAGTGGCATATAATACCTCTATTATCCCGTGAAAACCCACAAAAGGAAGGAAAATTATTATGGAACGAGTGAGAATTGCCGCGCTCTTCGCCGACAAAGAGCAGTACGGCGGCGCAAGCGTCACCGTATGCGGCTGGGCGAAGACCATCCGCGATATGAAGACCTTCGGATTCATCGAGCTGAACGACGGCTCGTGCTTCCGCAATTTGCAGGTCGTGATGGATGCGAATTCTCTTTCTAATTATAAGGAGATCGCCGCGCAGAACGTGGGCGCCGCGCTCATCGTGCGCGGCACCGTCGTGCTGACGCCCGAGGCCAAGCAGCCGCTCGAGGTCAAGGCGACGGCGATCGAGGTCGAGGGTGCGTCCTCCCCCGACTATCCCCTGCAGAAAAAGCGCCACAGCGTCGAATATCTGCGCACCATCCAGCATCTTCGTCCGCGCACGAACCTCTTCTCCGCGGCCTTCCGCGTGAGAAGCGCGGCGGCCTACGCCGTGCACGAGTTCTTCCAGAGCCGCGGCTTCGTCTATGTCAACACCCCCATCATCACCGGCTCCGACTGCGAGGGCGCGGGCGAGATGTTTCAGGTCACGACGCTCGACCTTGAAAACCCGCCCCGTACCGAGGACGGCCAGATCGATTACAGCAAGGACTTTTTCGGCAAGAAGACGAGCCTGACCGTCTCCGGCCAGCTCAACGCCGAGAACTTCGCTATGGCGTTCGGCGACGTTTACACCTTCGGCCCCACGTTCCGCGCGGAGAACTCCAACACCGCGCGCCACGCCGCCGAGTTCTGGATGATCGAGCCGGAGATGGCGTTCTGCGACCTCAACGGCGACATGGAAGTGGCGGAAGCGATGATCAAGCACATCATTCGCCGCGTGATGGAGCGCTGCCCGGACGATCTCGCGTTCTTCAACAGCTTTGTCGACAAGGGCCTTCTTGAGCGTCTCCAGCACGTTGCCGAGTCTGACTTTGGCCGCGTGACCTATACCGAGGCGGTGAAGCTCTTAAAGGAGAGCGGCCAGAAGTTCGACTATCCCGTCGAGTGGGGCATCGACCTGCAGACCGAGCATGAGCGCTATCTGACCGAGCAGATCTTTAAGCGCCCCGTGTTCGTCACGGACTATCCGCAGGAGATCAAGGCGTTCTATATGCGCCTCAACGACGACGGCAAGACCGTCGCCGCGGCGGACTGCCTCGTTCCGGGCATCGGCGAGATCATCGGCGGCAGCCAGCGCGAGGAGCGCATCGAGCTGCTCGAAAAGCGCATCCGCGAGCTCGGCATGAATCCCGAGGACTACTGGTGGTACTGCGACCTGCGCCGCTACGGCTCCTGCCGTCACGCGGGCTTCGGCCTCGGCTTCGAGCGCATGGTGATGTATTTAACGGGCATCGGCAACATCCGCGATGTGGAGCTGCATCCCCGCACCGTGGGCAACGCAGACTTCTAATTCTTCAAAAAACAAGGGACACGGTTCCGTGTCCCTTGTTTTTTGAGAATTACACTCCGCTTCGTGCCTTGCCGCCCAAAGGGCGGCTTCGACACGCGCGGGGCGAGAAGAGTTTTTTGGCACGCGCATGTCGCGCCAAAAAACGATTCGAAATCATTTCGCGTCTGCGGACGCGAAAAGCTGTGACGCTTTAATTATTTGTGGTAAATAGTTACAAATGGGAACAAAAGCGCGAAAGGGGTAGTCAAAAAAAGTGAAGTCTGCTATAATGACCGCGCAGTTTTGAGAGAGGAGATTTTGACATGAAACACTTTTTTGCACTGCTGCTCAGCGTGCTGATGGTGCTATCGCTGCTGACCGCCTGCGGCGACAAGGTGACGCCGTCTGACGATAGCGATCAGACAGTCACGGACGAGAATGGCGGCGATACCGACAACAACACCCCCGACGACACGGCCGACCCCTACGACGCCGTGCGCAACTACTGGTCCGAGGACCAGCTCACGCAGGCCTGGGGACCGGATCAGGTGGTGGAGCACCTCTTTTTCCACCCGATCATTGCCTACCCGCAGTGGGCGTTTCACGACTGCAATGCCTCGCAGGATCAGCGCTACGGCCTCGACGACTGGATGGTCACGGCGGACGAGTACAAGAAGATCTTGCAGTCCGTGTACGACAAGGGCTACATCTTAGTCGCGATGGAAGACGTCTGGAGCGAGGTGACGGACGAGACCGGCACGCACATGGTGCGAAACACCCTCATGCTGCCAGAGGGCAAAAAGCCGCTCGTCATCAGCTTTGACGACGTAAACTACTACCCCTATATGCTCGACGAGGGCTTCACGAGCAAGCTCGTCGTCGGCGAGGACGGCGAGATCTGGGCGCAGTGCACCGATCCGTACACAAATGAGACCTTTTTGACCAAGGAGCTCGACGCGACGCCCATTCTCGACCAGTTTGTCTACGAGCACCCCGATTTTTCGCTGAACGGCGCGAAGGCCATCTTCTCGCTGACGGGCTATTGCGGCATTCTCGGCTACCGCACGCAGGACGACCGCGACATCGCGGCGGATTCGCCCGACCGCCCCGCGTTCGACGCCTACCGCGCGGGCGAGATTGAGGCGGTCAAGCCCGTCATCGAGCGCCTCAAGGAAACGGGCTGGACATTCGGCAGCCACACCTGGGGGCATATCCGCCTTGACAGCAAGTCGATGCAGACCATCATCAACGACACCGAGCGCTGGGCGGACGAGGTCGGCTCGCTCGTCGGCCCGACGCAAATTCTGTTCTACCCCCAC
>OHAO01002377.1_pt1 | contig 11661 bp, 12 predicted proteins | sample 1577151 | NCBI WGS metagenome assembly OHAO01 (sample SAMEA3541585, study PRJEB24748) | human gut metagenome | biome: human gut; feature: human-associated habitat; material: faeces | place: China | collected 2012 | reverse complement strand
CTTTCTTTTTTATATGTCCCCGTGCGGGATGGACTCACCTGCCTCCGGGCCTAACTCCTCCTGGACGGCGGCGGCAAAGGCCTCCGCCGTCAGCTCCACAAAGGCGCGGCGGCGCGGCTTTTCCGCGAGGCTCTTGTAATAGACGCCGTAGGACAGAGGCTGCGCGTCCGCTATGGGCAGGAGCACGAGCCCCGGCTCCCGGCCCCGGAAGAGGTCCGGCACGACGGCGGCGCCGAAGCCGCCCTCGGCAAGGACGGCGGCGGTCTCCACGGACTCGCAGAAGTAGACCCGCTCCGGCGGCAGGCCGTCCAGCAGGGCGTGCAGTTGGCTGCGGTAGCCCTCCGGGCTGCGCTGAGGGCTGAGGGCAACTATGTGGTACTCCCGCAGGGAGGCAAACTCGACCTCCCCCGCCCCGGCCAGGGTGTGGCCGGGATCCACAAGGGCCACCAGACCGGGCCTTGCCAGCTCCCGGTAGCGGATGGACTTCCTCAGCCCGCCCTCCCGGAAGGCCACAACCACGTCCACCGTCTCCTCCAGCAGCCGCTGGTAGAGGCGGCGGAAGGGTACGACCTGGAAAACGGGGTAGAGGTCCGGAAAGCGCCCGGCCATGCGGCGCAGGGTCTCCGCGAGGCGGAACACGTCCGCGTCTGCGTGGCAGCCGATGACGAAAGGCTGCCGCAAATCCTCGACGGCGTGCTCCGCGCGGAGCCTGGCCCGCTCAGAAATCTCCAGCATCAGCTTTGCGTCCCCCAGGAAAATCAGGCCCGCCTGCGTCAGCTCCACCGTCCTGGTCGTGCGGCGGAAGAGCTGCGTGTTCAGCTCCGACTCCAGGGAGTGTATCTGCTGTGTGACAGCGGGCTGGGTCACGTGGAGCTGCTCCGCCGCCCGGGCAAAGCTCAGCGTCTCCGCCACGGCCAGAAAACAGGCCAGCTGCATGGTGTTCATCCCCCTCGCCCCCTCTTAAATTAATAAGATTTACTTATTTATAATAACATAGTCTGAATTCACTTTCAAGGAAAAAACCTTATAATACATCCATGGAGGCCTGACGGCCTCTGCCGGGCGGCATCCTGCCGGCCGGCTGTTATTATCGCATGAAGGAGGATGTATATCCAGAAATGATAGAGCTTTTAAAACACCTGAACGAATACAGGAGAGACGCCGTGCTGACGCCCGTCCTCGTGGCGCTGGAGACCGTAGGCGAGCTCTTCCTCACCCTGACCATAGGCCGCTTCATCGACGAGCTTTCGGCCTCCGGCACGGGGATGAACACCATCTGGGCCTACGGCTGCTGCTTTTCGCGCTGTTGTGCCTAGTGCTCGGCACTGTGGCGGGCCTCAGCTCCACCCGGGCCGCGGCCGGGCTCTCCCGGAACCTGAGGGACGGGATGTTCAGCCGCATTCAGGACTTTTCCTTTGCGAACATCGACAAATTCTCCACCAACAGCCTCGTCACGCGCATGACGACGGACGTCATGAACGTGCAGAACGCCGTCATGATGATACTGCGCGTGGCCGCAAAGGCGCCCATCTCCATCGTCTGCGCCCTCATCATGGCTTTTGCGACGAACTGGCAGATAGGGCTCCTCTACCTGGTCGTCATTCCCGTCCTCTTCTGCTGTCTCATGGTCATCGCCCGCGTGACGCACCCCATATTCCGCCGCGTGTTCAAGACCTATGACCGCCTCAACGGTGTCGTCCGCGAGAACCTGCACGGCATCCGCGTGGTGAAGGGCTTTGTGCGCGAGGACTACGAGGCAAAGAAATTCAGGGACATCTCCGGCGACATCCGCCGCGACTTCACAAAGGCGGAGACGACCATTGCCTTCAATCCCTTCCTGATGCAGATGGGTATCTACACCTGCCTCACCCTCATCGCCTGGCTGGGTGCCAAGGCCATTGTAGGCTCCTCGAACGGGACTGTTCTCGCCGGCATACCCATGACGACCGGCGAGCTGCAGAACCTCATAACCTATTCCATGATGATACGACGGGATAAACATCACCAAGATACGCAAACCGGACCTGCGCCGCTCCATGGGCATCATCCTCCAGGACGTGAGCCTCTTTACCGGCACGGTGATGGACAACATCCGCTACGGCAAGCTTGACGCTACGGATGAGGAGTGCATCGCAGCGGCGAAGCTCTCGGGGGCCGACTCCTTCATCACGCGGCTGCCGGAGGGCTACCAGACTGTGATCAGCGGCGACAACAACAACCTGTCCCAAGGCCAGTGTCAGCTCATCTCCATAGCCCGCGCCGCCGTGGCCGACCCGCCTGTCATGATAATGGACGAAGCGACCTCGTCCATAGACACGCGCACGGAGGCAATAGTCCAGGACGGAATGGACGCCCTGATGTCGGGCCGGACCGTCTTTGTGATAGCCCACCGTCTCTCCACCGTCCGCAACTCCAAGGCCATAATGGTCCTGGAGCAGGGCCGCATAATAGAGCGCGGCAGCCACGAACAGCTCATCACCCAAAAGGGCCAGTATTACCAGCTCTATACCGGCGCCTTCGAGCTGGAGTGAAAACTGTAAAACGCCGCAGGCCATGAGGCTTGCGGCGTTATTATTTACCGGCTTTTCCCGGGCGCCGCCACATTGGGCGGAATACGTGGTATAATGGCGTCGGCACAAATTATGGCGCAAGGGGGAGGTGAGCGCGGTGAAGATACACATCATAGGCGGCAGCGGGAGCGGGAAATCTCACCTGGCCGAAACTCTGTCTGCAAAATATGAGATACCTCACTATGATCTGGACGAGCTGCAATGGGACAGTTCAGGCGCCTATGGGCAAAAGAGGGCCCCGGAGGAGCGCAGGCGGCTTCTGGACGAGATACTGGAAAAACCAGATTGGGCCATCGAAGGGGTATATCACAGCTGGTGCCTCCGCTGCTTTGAAGAAGCGGACATGATCTATCTTCTGAGCGTTCCGAGGTATAAATACAGATACCGCATCCTGCGCCGTTTTGCCAGGCGGAAGCTCGGCCTGGAAAAGGGCAAAAAGGAGTCCCTGCGCTCGGTTGCTGAACTCCTAAAATGGGCGGACAGGTATCAGGAAAAAGACATGCCGGAAATACGGAGTATACTTGCGCAGTATTCGTACAAGGTGGTAGAGCGTTAAGGGTGGAGATATATCCGGCCGTCACATTATGGGCGTGCCGATGTGCATTTCCCGCCGCCGCGGCGAGTTCCCCGGCCCTGCGGACCCCAGGTAAACCGGCGGTTCAGCGGATTCTACCAACCGCTCATTGAAACAGGCCGAGGCCTCCGCTATGATAACGCCAGAGAGGAGGTATTATATTGAACCCAGAAATACTTGGAGTGAATATTGACGAACTGCTGTCCGCTCCCCCGGCCGGCAAATGGTGTCCTTTCAAAGAGCTTAATAAGAGCGACGTAAAGGATATGCTCACGCTGCTGTGCCGCTGCGTGTGTCTGGCTCTGGCCGCCGGCGGACTTATCATCTGTCTGATGGGCAAAATCACCATTTCGGATCTGGGGATAATGCTGTGCATAGCCGTTATCCTGTTGAGCATAGACAGCCTCACCCGCTAGGAAGAAGCCTCAGCCCGGCCCATTTAAGACGCAAAAAACGCTGCAAGCAAGGCTTGCAGCGTTTTCATGGCACCCCCGGCGCGACTCGAACGCACTACATTCCGCTTAGGAGTACGGCGTTGCCATTTTGTGTTCTTCTCTACTTCCTCTACAGTTTCTTCTTGTTTCATATCATGCCGTACGGCGGATACACCTAATCGCAAATTGTCCCTATAATCCCCTGCTTTTAACCGCTTTTCAAAAGTCGTATTAGCAAGAAATTAGCAGGAAGGATGATTTGCTGCCCGATAAGGCAGCATGGAAACGGCCCATCCGGCGACATATTCAGGAGGTAAAATCATGGAACAAAAAGAGAAAGAATTGCAGCCCCAGACCCGCGCCTACACGGTGGAAGAGATTGCGGCCATCCTCCATATCGGACGGTCATCCGCCTATACCCTGGTCAAGAAAGGGTACTTCAAGAGTGTGCGTATCGGCACGGCCATTCGGATCTCCAGAAAATCCTTTGACGAGTGGCTGGACCAATTAGAATTGTAATACAGAGGAGCGTACCATGGTGTGGCCATGGTGCGCTCCTCTGTATTACAGCCAAAATCTTTGCTTAAAAATAAGAATAAATCTTTCCAGCATTTAACCTTTCTCCATGATATAATGAATAATAAGACTGATATTTTTCCAAGAGAGAGGAGGTGAAGTGTATGGGAAAGTATACGGACGATGAGATCCGGGCAATGCCGAAAATCACAGCCAAAATTGCCGCAGACTACCTGGGCATCTCTCCCATGATGGTGACCCTGGGCATGAGAAACAACGTGCTTCCAATTGGATTCGCCATCAAAAAAGAGGACCGATACAACGAAAGTTGGAGCTACAACATCATTCCAGAGCGGTTGATTGCCTATAACCATGGCAAAATCAACGAAGTACAAGTCCAGAATATTGAAAAGAACCTGAACACCATCATCAGTCAATTTGAAGAGATGAAACGCGACCTGGTTTTTCTATTAAAAGAAAACGAGGAATTGGAGGGATAAAACAGTTTTTAGCGCTCCTTGCAGATACTGAGTCATCAAAAGCACAGCCCGTTCAAGCCGAAGAGGAAAAGGCAGTAGTTCCCGACAAGGAGGTGAGAACAGCGATGCCGCCCACGAAGATTCGTTTGACACGAAAGGAGCTTTACGAAGAGATATGGAACATATCCGTGTCAGGTGTATCCAAAAAATATGGGATCCCATATACCAGGTGTCTGGCAAAGATCAAGGCAGCCCAGATCCCTGTTCCGCCCTCTGGATACTGGACCAAACTCAACTACGGAAAATCCGTGGAGCAGACGCCCCTTTCCGGCGATGGGGATGCAGTTGTTGAGCTGATCCAGGAAACAGTAAACGGTATCAAAGATACAGAGAAACATAAGCTTCAGGAGAAAACTGCCTCCGGGTCGTCCCCTGCGCCTTCTCCGGTAGAGACAACTCCGCAAAAGCCGCCTGAGACAGAGACCGCTCAGATGACTGTCAATCCACCGGAAAAGATTGAAAAGTTTGGACAAGCCTATAATGTGTATCATCGGGAGACTCTGTATCAGGAAGTCTGGTCCATGCCGGTAACAGAGGTGGCAAAACGGTATAAAGTTTCCGATGTTGCCATCCATAAGGTCTGTAAGTCGCTGGACATTCCCACGCCGCCGCAGGGGTATTGGGCAAAATTGCGGGCCGGAAAACCTGTCAAGAAACTCCCCCTCCCGCCCGGAAAAGAACAGACGAAACTGGGAATACAGACTGGGGTCAGCCATGTGGATTCTCCAAGTGAGAATGCAGCACCTCTGGCGTTTTTACCTGAAGAAGAGCGACAAGTGGTGCTGAATGTGGCAGCACAGATCCTGTTGCCCCAGGAGCACGCCCGTATGCGGCCGGAGATCGTGACACACCGAAAACGAATTGCAGAGTGGAACAAGAGGAAGCGCCAGCTGGAGCGGGAATTGGGCCCAAACTGGAACCGCGGGAGACGGGAAGTTCCACCTCCATTTGCTGAAGGGGTTTCAGAAGAGCAGCAACCGAGAATTTTTCGATTGATCGATGCGCTGGCCAAAGCGATGATACCGTTGGGGTGGAGTTTGACGAACGATCTTCAATTTGCAAGGGACCAGGATATAGTTACACTCACATTTTCTGAGGCGACTGACCAGATTCTACATACCCCAACCAGAGAAGAAAATCTCAAGTTGTTGGAATATGAGGAAGCGCGTAAAAAACACTCGTGGGCAACGAAGCCGCAAATTCGTAAATACGATTCCGTTTACAATGGCCGCTTGAGTTTATGTATCAACGGTGCAAAAACATTTCGGGATTGCCGATCCTATGTCCTGGAAGACCGTTTGGGTGATATGATGCTCTCCATCTATGGTGAGGCGGAGCAGGTGAAGCAGGCACGCTTAGCCCGGGAGGAGGCGGAACGGCAGCGCCGGGAACAGGAACGAAGGCGAGAGGAGCAACGTCAACGGTATAATGCCGAGGTGGATCGAACCCTTGCACTTGTCAATTGTGCGGCAGATTACGAGATCGCGCGCAAAATCCGTGCTTATGTTTCTGCTATGGAAAAAGCACATTCGGATCAGGATCTTTCTGAATGGGCGTCCTGGGCTCGAGCAAAAGCAGATTGGTATGACCCCACAGTTGCAAAAGAAGACGAACTTCTTGGCAGGCGAGAACACGAAAAGAGTCAAGAGAGTAAAGGTCCTCAGCACAAGGGATACCGGTGGTAAAGCGGAGGTATGCTCGCCTCTAGATTTGGATAGACTAGTAGTGCAATTATCAATATTAATGAGCGATTATTATAAGTACAGTTGCAATAATAGTTGACAAAGATGAAGATTAGCGCTACTATATGGTTAAAGGAGGTGGTTGCATGGCCATCATCAGCAAGGAAGGGCTGCTGAAAGTGCTGGTCTCCTACAACCCCTGGTGGAAAACAGGAGTCGTAAACCCGAAACTGTCCAAAACCTATAAGCGGTTCGCCTTTTATGAGGCCATGAAACGCCTAAACCAGACGGACATCCGGCGCACAGTGGTTTTGACCGGCACAAGACGAGTGGGAAAGACCACCATACAGTACCAGATGATCGAGGCCTTGCTTCAAAGCGGTGTTCCGCCCCAGAAGATTGTCTTTGTCTCCATGGATCATCCTATGCTGAAGCTGAGCGCCATGAACGATATTCTGGAGTGCTATCACGAAAACATCTATCCGGATCAGGATGTCTACTACTTTTTTGACGAAATTCAGTACGCGCAGGATTGGGACAAATGGCTGAAGGCAATCTACGATATGCAGCCGGACACCAAAGTGGTAGCCACCGGCTCGGCCAGTCCGGTTTTGGTCAAGGGGAGCCAGGAGAGCGGCGCCGGGCGATGGTCGGCCATCCAGGTTCCGACACTGTCTTTCTATGAGTATTGTGAGCTGCTGAATGTGGATCGCCCCGACCTGCCGGATGATTTGAAGATCACCCCACTGCTGTATAAGACGCAGCAGGAACGCACCCAGATTATGCTGCAGCTCTCTAAGGTACAGAACCACTTTAACCGCTATCTGCAAGTAGGCGGCTTCCCCGAACTGGCCCTGGCCGACAACGACATCCTGGCCCAGCAGGTCATGCGGGAGGATGTGGTGGACAAAGTACTCAAGCGGGACCTGCCCTCCCTTTACAAGATCCGCAACGCAACAGAGTTGGAGCGCATCTTCCTCTATCTCTGCAATGTTTCTTCTGAAATTGTTTCTATTGAGGCGATTGCGAAGGAGCTGAATGGCGTTTCCAGACCTACCGTCGAAAATTATATTGACTATTTGGAAAGCGCTAACTTGATTTATCAGAGCTGGCCGGTCAATATGGCGGGGAAAAAGGTTCTCAAAGCCAGCCCCAAGATCTATATTGCGGATGCGGCGATCCGAAATGCGGTTTTGATGGATGATTCCATGCTGAGTGACCCAGTTGAGATGGGAAAAGTCGTGGAAACCGCCGTTTACAAGCATGTAGCCGCATTTTATTATCAGCAGGCCGCATCGGTGGGATACTATCGCGGCGGCAAGCGTGGCAAAGAAATTGATGTTGTGGTGGAATACTCCAATTCCAAGAACATTCTCATTGAGGTGAAATATCGGGAGGGCGCCCCCATCCCGGATGATTCCGCTATCGTAGAGTTGAGTGGAGAGGCTGCGGCCTCCATCGTGGTGACCAAAACCGCCGATGACTTTGGTGTCCACAATACGAAAGGCGGAAAAGATTTGATCCGTATCCCGGCCTTTGCATTTCTCTATCTGCTTGGCCATGCAGAGAAGCACGGCTATCGCGGAATGGAATAATGATAGGACATAAACAGGAGAGCGTGGTGCATGAGCGCCACGCTCTCCTGTTTGTTACATGAGTTGCTGTTACATTTGCGCTGCAGCTATGAGAGCGGGCAAATAATAAATTCGAACGATTTATCCGTAAAATTGTGTATGAGGCCTGGAACTATCTGAAATTTTCCATATTGATTTTACAATAATTGCACGAGTATTTTGATATGAAATGACACGATACAATACCGCAAGTAACTAAAAGAGCAAAAAAATCTTATGCAGCTAGGCCGTAAATTGTTCGAAGCCGTTAGGAGTACGGCGTACCATTTCGTAAATTGTTCATATCATATCTTCCCGTGTTGTTTCTTCGCAAATTGTGCTGCCTGGAGGCAGGTCAATTTGCACAAATTCCCCTGAAATATGCTGCCTTACAACGGCTTTTCAAATGTCGTATTAGCAAGGTATTAGCAGGAACCCCTTGTGACAGAGGGCTTTCAGGGGCCATTTCAAAATGCTGTTAGCACAGATGGAGGATAATCTTATGAGCACCAACACACCCAACGAAAAAGGAACGCTCCAAAGCAGAACATACACCGTGAATGACATCGCAGCCATTCTCGGTATCGGCCGCGCTACGGCCTATAAACTCGCCAACTCCGGAGCGTTCAAGACGATCCGCATCGGCAACATGATCCGCATCTCCAGGAAGTCCTTTGAGGATTGGCTGAAGGCGGAGGGACTGGAGGAAAGCGAATGAACAAGTAAATTTAATTACGCTTAAATCGTCCTTTTATGCTTTTTTTCGCATATGGCTTATATGGAATAATTGTGGCAACGCTATCATGAATTCGAATGTTTTTTATTGCAACGGCTTTTAAAGCACTCTCGTGATCTGAATATTCAATGAAGGCAAAACCACGGATTTGTTGCGTAGATTCTTCTCTTGGCAATTTAACATTAACAATATGCCCAAAAAGAGACATTTCTTTTTTTAGCAATTCTTCGTCAACTTCAATCGGTAAGCCATAGATATAAACCTTATTTGATATGTCTTCAGACTTATTTTGCGAAGGTGCCTGTACTGAAAATCGTGGAATGTCTTGCTTTTTCCGCTTTGTTTCTTTAGCAATTTTAGTTGCATACGCACTAGAATGAACTTCTTCCAAAATACCACTGACGCGTAACGTGGTTACACTTCTATCATATAGATTTCGATCAGAAGACCCTAGCGCCGAATAAATCATTGCTGGGGATAACTTTCTTCCATCAATGCCCGCAATTATAATGCGTTTTTGATATTGGTCAAGCTCATATGTTTGAAATAGCGATAACCACATTAATTCACGTTCAGAATAAATGGATTGGTGAGTTAGGGAGATTGTAAAGCAACCTTGCTTGGACTCAATTTTAGGAGGCGCTAACTCCTGGGCGTTCATCAAATCGAGAATTCTTCGAATTCCCTCTCCCAGTTCACGCATGATTTTGTTTTCACGCAAAACGCGCGCAATATTACTATTACGTGATTCGTGAACACCGGCTCCTCGAGATAAGTCTTGAAGATTTATTGTTGACAAGAGTTCTCCTGGACTCTCAAAAACCAAGCGATTATCATAAATATATATAGTAACTGGATTGCTTACAGAGTAATCTCTATGGGCAATTGCGTTCACCAATGCTTCTCGGCAGGCGTTTTCAGGATATGAAAACGCCTGCTCAAATAAAGCGCCCTCTCCTAACACGGTTTTTTGTGACAAAAATGGACGTAATCTTTCCCAGCCAACAGATAACAGATGAAATATATTTCCTGTAACATAGTCATCAGAAATAACATTATATTTGTTTCCAGGTAATATTTCATTGCCATTTACTTTTAAAATACGGATTTGACTTCTTGGAAACCATTTGCTGACGTCTTTTGCAAATAACAAAATTGCAGCACGGCGTAGTCTGATTCCACCCATTCCATATTCCGCCAAATTCATTTGCTGTAAATATTGCTCGGGAGACATTCCACGGAAGATGGTATCTGCAATCTGTTGTATAAGTACTAAATCCAAATCCGCAACATTGGCATCATCTACAAATGAACGATCATATTCACGCGACAGAGATTCTCTGCGTTCAAATTGAATTTTTTCAATTGATGCTGGCATCGAACTTTTATCCTGTCTACGCATACATCTACCATCTGGCAACTGATATATTTTATGTGTGCTTTTGGTTACGCTGAAAAATAGAATTTTTTTACCTTCTATGGTCAAGCAATTACTGATTTGGAGAGGAAGATCCTTAGCATCCAAAATATGAGTATTAACAGCATTTAGCATAGCAGCAATATCATTTGAATCGTGATCCAAGCCCGTAATTGTGCCATCATCTTCTACTCCAATAAATAATTCGCCTCCATCCGCATTTGTAAAGGCGACCAAAGCCTCACCAATTTCAGCACAAATGGCTGCGACTCTGCGAGGCTTTTTTTGCCCAGGTTTTCCTTCTAACGCTGTTTTGAACTCTCTAAAATGTGATTCTCCAAGAGAAATGGAGTTTTTAGCTCTTTGAATTAAAGTCAAGGCTTCTTCCATAAAGGTACTCCTTTTACGAGGATGTGTATTTACTTTTTTATATGAATCAACTACTGCCGATGGTATTATTTACATTATACCATCCATTACCATTTAAAACAACGGACGCTATGCTTGAATTTCATATAGTGGAAAACGCCATATCTCTATGGCGTTTTTTTTGCGCCCCAATGCAGCTCTAATTCCATCACACATTTTAAAATTGGGCGCTCGGCTGCCACTCCGAAACTGCCCTGAAAGGAGTCGAAAATACCATGATTTTTCTCCCACAATTAGCCGCAAAGTCCTCGCCCATAGGTTGTCCCTTCCGGGGTATCCGGGTGGCGTAGAGGCCGTCTTTTCCCCGATAACGAACACTTTTCCAGACCGCCGAAAGGAGGTGATAAGATGGCGGTATTTCGCATTGAGAAAACCCGCGACTACACGGTGATGTCCAACCACCACCTGCGTAACGCGGGGCTGTCGCTGAAATCCAAAGGGCTGCTCTCCATGATGCTGTCTTTGCCGGAGGACTGGAACTATACCACCAGAGGCCTGGCAAAAATCTGCAAGGAGGGCACGGACAGCATTGGATCAGCCCTGAAGGAGCTGGAGCGGGCCGGGTACATAGTTCGCAATCGCCTGCGGGACAGCAAGGGCAAGATCGTGGATGTGGAGTATGTCATCTACGAGACGCCCCATCCCCCGGACACGGGCCAGCCGTGTGAGGACGAGCCGGATACGGCTTGTCCAGATACGGAAAACCCGGATATGGATAACCCATGTCTGGAAAACCGGCCGCAATTAAATAAAGAGAAAAGAAATCCTGAAGAACAAAATACTGATTTATCAAGTACGGAAGGATCAAATCCTATCCAATCAAGCCCCCAAGCCCCCGCAGGGGCCAAACGGATCGGACGGGACTGGATGCGGGAGCGAGAAAGCTATCGGGAACTGATTTTGGAGAATATCGAGTATGACATCCTTGTACAAAACGAGCGCATGGACCGTGACCGTCTGGACGAGCTGGTGGAGCTCATGGTGGATACCGTCTGTTCCCGCAGGGAGACGATCCGCATTGCCGGGGACGACTATCCGGCGGAGGTGGTCAAATCCCGGTTCCTGAAACTGAACAGTTCCCACATCGAGTATGTGCTGGACCGTATGCGGGAGAACACCACCTATGTCCGCAACATCAAGAAATATCTGCT
>OHAO01002358.1_pt1 | contig 11736 bp, 9 predicted proteins | sample 1577151 | NCBI WGS metagenome assembly OHAO01 (sample SAMEA3541585, study PRJEB24748) | human gut metagenome | biome: human gut; feature: human-associated habitat; material: faeces | place: China | collected 2012 | reverse complement strand
AATAAAATATATCCCACTTCATTCATCCCGCGAAGGTTTCAGCGGTGTCTTTATTTATATAAAACGACTGCCATGAACCTTCAAAACATTAGAACTATCACTCGTTACGAGAGAAAATTTATCCGGAGAAACACGGTATTCCAAGGAATAGCCTTGCTGGGATTAATCACAATTTTTCTTCTTCAACACTCTCTACAAAGCAAAGAACAAGCCAGTTATTGGTTTATGATTGCCCTGCCGTCATCCGTGCCTTTCGTGAACACGTATCTGTTCACCATACTCCAATCAGTCTTAATCATTTTAGCCGTCAGTGAATGGAGAAGACGAGAAAAACACGCGGACACGCTAGTCGCCATACAAACCAAAAATGCAAGCAACACGGAATATATCATCGGGAAAAGTATGGGAATTATTACCACTTTACTTATACTGAATGCAATATCTATTGTATCTGCCGTGGGAATACACATTTTCGACAGTGATTCCCCTTTTCAGCTTTTCCCGTACATCTTTTATTGGTTCACGTTGTCATTCCCCACCCTCTTATTCTTGACCGGACTGTCTATATTGACAACCGCTCTAGTCAGAAACGGGGGAATATCCATGTTGTTCTTATTTATATTTATGCTCGTGTCCTTGTATTATATACCGACTCTACAACACGGGCTCTTTGATTTTCGGTGTAAAAATGGAAATGTCCCGGCGGCTCCGGTCCTGGCCATGGTCCAGGCTCCAGTCCAGCCCTGGGAGACCCTGTACGATCCGGAAAAAGCCCTGCGGGAGGGCACCGTGTTCCCGTCCCTGGACCAGCCCTTTTATGCGGCGGAGAAAGGAGGCGGGCTCCATGGATAACAATATGGACCGTATGCAGCTTATGAAGGAGATCGGGGAGGCCAGCTTCATGGTCAACGATCTGACTCTGTATCTGGATACCCACCCCACAGACCAGGAGGCTCTGAAGGCGTTTTCGGAGGCATCGAAAAAGCGGAGGGAGCTGATGGAGATCTGCGCGGACCAGTTCGAGCCTCTGACCATGGATCTGGTATGCCCGGATACCAACAACCAGAGCAGAAGTCTCACAAAATACCCGGACCAGAAGCACTTTACCTGGTCAGACGGACCAATGCCATGGGAAGGAGGCGCTTTATAATGTGGAATTATGAGAAACGGCTGCAGTATCCGGTGAACATTAAGAATACGTGTCCCAGGATAGCGTCTCTGATCTTAAGCCAGTTTGGCGGCCCCGACGGGGAGCTGTCGGCATCCATGCGGTATCTGGCCCAGAGATATTCCATGCCCTGTAAGGAAGTGGGCGGCCTCCTGACGGACATCGGCACCGAGGAGCTGGGACATCTGGAGATCATCTGCGCCATGGTTTACCAGCTCACCAGGAACCTGACTCCCGAGCAGGCAAAAACGGCCGGCTTTGACGCCTATTATATCGACCATACCACAGGGCTCTGGCCGGCGGCAGCGGCAGGCATCCCCTTCAACGCCTGCGAGTTCCAGAGTAAGGGAGACGCCGTCACAGATATTTTTGAAGACCTGGCGGCGGAACAGAAGGCGCGGGTGGTCTATGAGAACCTGATCCGGGTCATCGATGATCCGGACGTGCTGGCCCCGCTGAAATTTTTAAGGGCCAGGGAGATCGTCCACTTCCAGAGGTTCGGAGAGGCCCTGGAAAAGGTCAAGGAGAAACTGGATCCGTCCAACTATTATTATTTTAACCCCGAGTTTGACAAAAGGCTTTTAAAATCATAAGAAGAACCCTGGCCCGGAGCCCGGATCTGAGCTTCCGGGCCGGATTTCTGCTCTGAGAAGGGGATCTGAAAATTGTTCCTAAAAAAAATCCAGAAATCGACAGCAACCGCTTGCAAAAACCATATGAATATGATAGAATAGTGAAAATTTGGGCTAAAATAGAAAAGCCCGGATAACAAAAAAGAAAGGGTGGCGTCATGAAGGCATATTTAATACTGGAAGACGGAACTGTGTTTGAAGGAACAAGCATCGGCTCCTCCAGAGAAGTAATCAGTGAAATTGTGTTTAATACATCCATGACCGGTTATCTGGAAGTCCTTACCGATCCCTCCTATGCGGGACAGGCAGTGGTAATGACTTATCCTTTAATTGGCAATTACGGTATCTGCCGTGAGGACATGGAGTCCAGACAGGCATGGCCGGACGGCTATATTGTCAGAGAATTATCCAGAATTCCCAGCAATTTCAGAAGCGGGGACACCATCGATCATTTCTTAAAAGAACAGGATATTCCAGGTATCAGCGGAATCGATACAAGAGCCCTTACGAAGATCTTAAGAGAAAAAGGAACTATGAACGGTATGATCACCACCAACGGGGACTATGACCTGGAGGAAGTGAAGGAGAAGATCCGTCAGTATACGGTAAAGGGCGTTGTGTTAAAGACCTCTGTGAAGAAGCCCTATGTGCTTCCCGGAGACGGAAAAAAGGTTGCGCTGCTGGACTGCGGTGCAAAGGACAATATTGCCCGGAATTTAAATAAGAGAGGCTGCGAGGTGACGGTTTATCCGGCAGATACTCCGGCTGAAGAGATCTTAAAGACCAATCCCGACGGGATCATGTTATCCAACGGCCCCGGAGACCCGGCCGAGAACGTGGGGATCATTGAGGAAGTAAGGAAGTTATATGAGTCCAGCGTTCCGATCTTTGCCATCTGTCTGGGCCACCAGTTAATGGCCCTGGCTACCGGAGCGAAGACGTATAAGCTGAAATACGGCCACCGCGGTGGAAACCATCCGGTCAAGGATCTGGAAACAGGACGGGTATACATAACCTCCCAGAACCATGGCTATGCAGTCGATGAGGAAAGCCTGGATCCCAGCGTGGCTGTCCCGGCATTCGTGAACGTGAACGATAAGACCAACGAAGGCTTAAAGTATGTGGGAAAGAATATTTTCACCGTGCAGTATCATCCGGAGGCCTGTCCCGGTCCTCTGGATTCCGGATACCTGTTTGACCGCTTTATGCGTATGATGGAGGAGGGAAGATAATGCCAAAGAACCCAGATATTAAGAAAGTACTAGTGATCGGCTCCGGCCCCATTATCATCGGCCAGGCCGCAGAGTTCGACTATGCAGGAACCCAGGCCTGCCGCTCCTTAAAGGAGGAGGGCGTGGAGGTCGTGCTCTTAAACTCCAACCCGGCCACGATCATGACCGATAAGGACATTGCCGATAAGGTATACATTGAGCCGCTGACCACAGAGGTGGTGGAGCAGCTGATCATGAAGGAAAAGCCCGACAGCGTTCTCCCGACCCTGGGCGGCCAGGCCGGCTTAAACCTGGCCATGGAGCTGGAAGAGGCCGGTATCCTTGCAAAAAATAACGTGCGTCTCATCGGAACCACGCCTCTGACCATCAAAAAGGCCGAGGACCGTGAAATGTTCAAGGAGACCATGGAAAAGATCAACGAGCCGGTGGCTCCGTCCGAGATCGTGGAAAGCTTGGAGGACGGTCTGGCCGTGGCAGAAAAGATCGGCTATCCGGTGGTACTCCGTCCGGCCTATACCCTGGGCGGCTCCGGCGGCGGTATTGCAGAAAATCCGGAGCAGTGCGCTGAGATCCTGGAAAACGGCCTGCGCCTTTCCCGTGTGGGACAGGTCCTGGTGGAGCGGTGTATTGCCGGCTGGAAGGAGATCGAGTACGAGGTAATGCGCGACGGCGCCGGAAACGTGATCACCGTCTGCAACATGGAAAACATCGATCCGGTGGGCGTTCATACCGGTGACTCCATCGTTGTGGCTCCGTCCCAGACCTTAGGAGACAAGGAGTACCAGATGCTCCGTACCTCCGCTTTAAAGATCATTACTGAGCTGGGGATCACCGGCGGCTGCAACGTGCAGTACGCGTTGAATCCCAACAGCTTTGAATACTGTGTGATCGAGGTAAACCCCAGAGTAAGCCGTTCTTCTGCACTGGCCTCCAAGGCCACCGGCTACCCCATTGCAAAGGTTGCCGCCAAGATCGCTCTGGGCTATACCTTAGACGAGATCAAAAACGCCGTAACGAAAAAAACCTACGCCAGCTTTGAGCCCATGCTGGACTATGTAGTCGTGAAGATGCCGCGTCTTCCCTTTGATAAATTCATCAACGCCAGCCACAGCCTGGGAACCCAGATGAAGGCCACCGGCGAGGTCATGAGTATCTGCACCAGCTTTGAGGGCGGCCTTATGAAGGCCATCCGTTCCCTGGAGCAGCACGTGGACTGCCTCCTTTCTTATGACTATTCCGGACTTACGTCTGCGGAGCTTAAGGAGGAGCTGAACCGTGTGGATGACCGCCGGATCTGGGTCATCGCTGAAGCCCTGCGCCGCGGCTTCTCCTATGATATGATCCATGAGATCACAAAGATCGATATCTGGTTCATCGATAAGCTGGCGATCCTGGTGGAGATGGAAGCTGCCCTTAAGGCCGCCGGAAAAGATCTGACTCCGGAGCTCTTAAAGGAAGCAAAACGCATCGAATTCCCGGATAACGTGATCGCAAGGCTCACAGGTCTTTCCCAGGATGAGGTAAAGGCCATGCGCTATGAGAACAACATCCGCGCCGCCTTCAAGATGGTGGATACCTGCGCCGCTGAGTTTGCGGCTGAGACGCCGTATTACTACTCCTGCTTCGGCAGTGAGAATGAGGCGGACGGAACCACCAGCAGGAAGAAGGTGCTGGTTCTGGGCTCCGGCCCCATCCGGATCGGCCAGGGCATCGAGTTTGACTTCTGTTCCGTACACAGCACCTGGGCCTTTGAGAAAGAGGGCTATGAGACCGTCATCATCAACAACAACCCGGAGACCGTCAGCACGGACTTTGATATTGCCGACAAGCTGTACTTTGAGCCTCTGACTCCTGAGGATGTGGAGAGCATCGTGGATATCGAGAAGCCCGACGGAGCCGTTGTCCAGTTCGGCGGTCAGACAGCCATCAAGCTGACCGAAGCTCTGATGAAAATGGGAGTCCCGATCTTAGGAACCGCAGCCGAGGACGTGGACGCGGCCGAGGACAGAGAGCGGTTTGACGAGATCCTGGAGCAGTGCGGTATCCCCAGACCCAAGGGGCAGACCGTATTTACAGCAGAGGAGGCCAAAAAGGCAGCCAACGAGCTGGGTTATCCGGTACTGGTGCGCCCCTCCTACGTTCTTGGCGGCCAGGGCATGCAGATCGCCATCTGCGACGAGGATATCGACGAGTTCATCGGCATCATCAACCAGATCGCCCAGGAGCATCCGATCCTGGTGGATAAATATATCATGGGCAAGGAGATCGAGGTGGACGCCATCTGCGACGGCACCGACATCCTGATCCCGGGTATCATGGAGCATATCGAGCGTACCGGTATCCATTCCGGCGACAGTATCTCCGTTTACCCGGCCCAGAGCATCACTGAGGGCAACAAGAAGACCCTGGTGGAGTATACAGAAAAGCTGGCAAGGGCCCTTCATGTAAAGGGAATGATCAACATCCAGTTCATTGTGGACGGAGAGGATGTTTACATCATCGAGGTAAATCCCCGTTCCTCCAGAACGGTTCCCTATATCAGCAAGGTAACGGGGATCCCCATCGTTCCCCTGGCGACCCAGATCATCTGCGGCCACACCATCAGGGAACTGGGCTATACTCCCGGACTCCAGAAAGAGGCCGATTACTTTGCGATCAAGATGCCCGTATTCTCCTTTGAAAAGATCCGCGGCGCAGACATCAGCCTGGGGCCGGAGATGAAATCCACCGGAGAGTGCCTGGGTATCGCAAAGACCTTCAACGAGGCCCTTTATAAAGCGTTCCAGGGCGCAGGCATCAAGCTGCCAAAGTATAAGAACATGATCATCACCGTCCGCGATTCCGATAAGGAGGAGATGGTGGACATTGCCGCCCGCTTCAAGGCCCAGGGCTACCGGATCTTCTGTACCAACGGAACCGCCCGCTACCTGTACCAGAAGGGCGTAGTGACCATCCCTGTGCGCAAGATCGAGCAGGAGTCTCCCAATATCCTGGATCTGATCCTGGGACATGAGATCGACCTGGTCATCGACATCCCGGCCCAGGGAGCTGAGCGCAGCCACGACGGCTTTATTATCCGCAGAAACGCCATCGAGACCGGCGTGACGGTCCTTACAGCCATCGATACGGCCAGGGCCCTGGTGACCAGTATGGAGAACCGCGCCCAGGAGCTTACGCTCATCAATATCGCAGACATCTAAATCCATAAATGATTATCCATTATGCATACCGCCTTCGGGTGGTATGCATAAAAATTTATACGGAATGGATAAAATGCATATTTTTTTCAAAAAACCTCTTTACAAAAGCATATTTATGCATTATAATGCGTAACATAAACAAAGGCCACCAATAAATGGCCGTTGGAAACTGCATATATGAAGCATAAAATAAAGAAAAGAGGAATAATTATGAAAAAGCATGTATTTGTGGCAATGGCAGCGATGATATCCATGGCATGGATGACCGGATGTTCCGGCGGAGAAAGCAAGGAGACTGCAGCAGATACGAAGGCAGAGTCCTCCGGCACAGTAGCTGCGGCAGAAGAGACTGAAAAGGCCGGAGACGGAAGTGAGGCAGAAGCCACCGTGTCCGCCGTGGATGTGGATCCCGAAAGCCGTCTGGGAAAGATCCTGGCTTCTGGAAAGATCACCATGGGGACCGCGCCGGATTTCGCTCCCATGGAGTTTAAAAACGTTGGCGCGAAGGGCTTCGAGTACGTGGGCTCCGATATTGAGCTGGGCAAATATATCGCTGAAAAGCTGGGAGTGGAGCTGGAGATCAAGGCTATGGAGTTTTCCGCGATCCAGCAGGGGCTTGCCTCCGGCACCATCGATATGGGAATCTCCGGATTTGCCTATACTGAGGAGCGTGCCGAAACCCTGGGACTTTCGGACCGTTACAACATCCAGTCTGAGGATAAGGGCCATACCCTTCTGGTGCTGAAGGAGGATGCGGCTTCCTATAAAACAGCGGAGGATTTTTCCGGAAAGAAGGTCGTAGCCCAGAATGCCTCCCTGCAGCAGTCCCTGGTGACAGAACAGCTTCCGTCGGATATCCAGTTCCAGCCAGTTACAGCTATCACCGACGGCGTTCTGATGCTGACCACAGGGAAGGCCGACGCTCTGGCAGTCTCCTACGATAACGGAGAGATGCTGATGAAGTCCTACCCGGAGATCGCCATGACGGAGTTTAAATTTGATCATTCCGACGAGGGAAATGTCATCGCCGTTAAAAAGGGCGAGGATGAGCTTCTGGAGGCCTTAAACGGGATCATCGCAGAGGTCAATGAATCGGGCCTTTACAGCCAGTGGACCGAGGAAGCCCGGGCTCTGGCAGAAAGCCTTGGCATAGAGATGAAATAGGCCGGAAAGAAAGGAGAAGATCCAATGGAATTTTTCACAGTTATGGGAAAGGTGTGGACCGAATATTCGTCCCTCTTCCTTCATGGCTTATGGATGACATTATATATGGGAGCTCTCACGGTGCTGATCAGCACCGTGTCCGGCTCTCTGATGGCGATGATGCACCGCAGCAGCTGGGGGATCGGAAGGTTTAAGCCCCTTCACGCTGCTGCCGTGGTCTACGTGGAGGTGATCCGGGGAACGCCGATCCTCCTGCAGCTGTATTTCTTCTATTTTATGCTGCCCCAGTGGTTTCCGGCGCTGGATCTCAGCGAGTTCACCTGCGTGATGATCGCCTGCTGCGTCAACTCCACAGCCTATGTCTGTGAGATCGTCCGGGCCGGGATCCAGGCTGTGGACGCGGGACAGACCGAGGCGGCCCGGTCCTTAGGCTTAAACAGCCGTCAGGCCATGATCCATATCGTACTGCCCCAGGCAGTAAAAAATATCCTTCCCGCTCTCTGCAATGAGTTTGTGGCCATTGTCAAGGAAACATCCCTGGCATCCACCTTCTTTATCGGAGAGCTGATGACTCAGTTTAAGACCATCAACGGCATTACCTTCCGTGTTCTGGAGCCGTTGACCATCGTGGGCATCATTTATTTCCTTGTGACATTCGTTATGTCCAAGCTGATCGCATTACTGGAGAGGAGGATGAACGCAAGTGAGCGCTAGCAGTGAACTGATCCGTGTGGAGGATCTGCATAAATCGTTTGGAAGCCTTCAGGTGTTAAAGGGCGTGTCTGAAACCATCTCCAAGGGCGAGGTGGTCTCCATCATCGGCCCGTCAGGAGGAGGAAAGAGCACCTTCCTGCGGTGCCTGAACCTGCTGGAAACGCCCACCTCCGGCCGTATTTATTTTGAGGGCACCGACATCACCGACAAGAGCGTGGACATCAACCTCCATCGGCAGAAGATGGGAATGGTATTCCAGCATTTTAATGTATTCAACAATCTGACCGTGGGGAAGAACGTGACCCTGGCTCCGGTGCTCCTGGGGAAGAAGAGCCAGAAGGAGGCCGATGAGATGGCAGCGGAGCTGTTGGCCCGGGTAGGCCTTCAGGAAAAGGCAGACCAGTATCCCAAAAAGCTTTCCGGCGGCCAGAAGCAGCGTCTTGCCATCGTCCGCGCCCTGGCCATGGAGCCGGATGTGATGCTGTTTGACGAGCCCACCTCGGCCCTGGACCCGGAGATGGTGGGAGAGGTGCTCCAGGTTATAAAGAGCCTGGTAAAGACGGGAATGACCACCGTGATCGTGACCCATGAGATGGGCTTTGCCAAGGAGGTCTCTGACCGGGTATTTTTCATGGACGGCGGGATCATCGCTGAAAAGGGCAGTCCGGACCAGGTGTTTAATCATCCGTCCAACCCGCGTACAAAGGAATTTTTAAGCAAGGTATTGTATTAAGAAGAAAACAGGAGGGGCAGAACCATGACCGACGAAAAAAAGAAGGTTTTAAGCTATATTGACGAGAAAGCAGACGTGATCATCGACACATCCGATAAGATCTGGGATTTTGCGGAGCTTTCCCTGAGGGAATTTAAATCCGGGGAGCTGTACGCCCATGTATTAAAGGAGGAGGGCTTCGAGGTGGAGCACCCCTTCTGCGGCATTGAGACGGCGTTCCGTGCGTCCTATGGCTCCGGAAAGCCGGTGATCGGGATCCTGGCCGAGTATGACGCCCTCACAGGGCTTTCCCAGGTGGCCGGACAGCAGAGCCGTGAAGAGCTGGTATCCAACGGCAACGGCCACGGCTGCGGCCACAATCTTCTGGGAGCCGGATCCATGGCGGCTGCCTTTGCCATCAAGCACTATCTGGAGGAAAAGGGAGAGGGGAGCGGAAAGGTGATCCTCTATGGCTGTCCCGGCGAAGAGGGAGCTGCCACCAAGGCCTTCATGGCCAGGGACGGCGTATTTAAGGAATGCGACGCGGCCCTCACCTGGCATCCGGGAACAGAAAACCAGGTAACCTCCGGTACCTGCAATACCTGCATCCAGACAGAGTATAAATTCACTGGCGTTGCCTCCCACGCGGCGGGAGCTCCGGAGCAGGGCCGTTCCGCTCTGGACGCTGTGGAGCTGATGAACATTGGAGTCCAGTTTCTGCGGGAGCATATGCCGGATACGGCCAGGATCCATTATTCCATCACTGATGCCGGCGGAGATTCACCCAATGTGGTGCAGCCCAGGGCACAGGTGCTCTATATGGTGCGCTCCATCTGGGCCAAGGAGGCCCTGGCTCTTCAGGAGCGTGTGGACCGGATCGCCCTGGCTGCGTCCATGATGACGGATACCACCATGGAGAAGAAGTTCATTGACGGCTGCTCCAATACAGTTCCCAATAAGGTGCTGGAGAAGCTCCTCTGGGAAAACTTCAGCCAGGTGGAGATGCCGGAATATACAGAGGAAGAGATCGCCTACGCCCAGGCCCTCTGCGATTCTGTGGAGATGAAGGACAATAAGCTTCCAGGAGATTTTACAGAGGACAGCGAGGAGCTTTACGAATTTGTAGATAAAGCCTCGGAGCATGGGACAAAAGCCATCAACGACTTCCTGATCCCGTATTTCTATTCGGAGCATCCGCGCATGGGCTCCACAGATGTGGGCGACGTGAGCTGGCTGGTTCCTACGGCACAGATCAATACCGCCACATATCCGTCCAAGGCTCCGGGCCATTCCTGGCAGAACGTGTCCTGCGGACGCACTTCCATTGCCCATAAGGCCATGCTCATGGCCGGCAAGGTCCTGGCGGCAGCCGCTGTGGATCTGATGGAAAAGCCGGAGGTCTTACAGGCGGCCAGGGATGAATACGAGGCAAAAATGAAACGCTACGGCGGCTATTTCTGCCCGGTTCCCGAAGGCGCAGTACCGGTAGTTCCGGGTGAAAAGATGTAAATAAGGAAAATTGTAGATATAAAACAAGAGATTTCTCCTCAGATTCTGTCGGATTGGGCCGATTTATACAAAAAATGGAAGGCTATATAAAAAAATATCGGTAATCCTTTACAAAACCTATGGAATGGGGTATAATACGGTATGGTTGTTTAATATATAACAAACCGAAAGAAGAGGAGGAATTCAAAATGATAAAATTAGTAAGCGTTCTTCTTGCAGCCGGCCTTGTAGCCAGCATGACAGCATGCGGCGGCGATAAGAAGGAGTCCGCAGCAGCACCGGCAGAGACAACAGCCGCAGCAGCTGAGACAACAAAAGCAGACGAAAAAGAGACAGAAAAAGTTACAGAAGCAGTTACAGAAGCCGCCAAGGATTTAGCAGACGCAGGAGAGATCTCCGTATTATACTATACATACGGCGATACATATATCTCCAGCGTGCGTTCCGCACTGGATGCAGCTCTTGATAAGGCTGGCATCAAGTACCAGGACTACGACTCCAACAACAGCCAGACGACCCAGACCGAGCAGGTTTCCACAGCCATCGCAAAAGGAACCTCTCTTCTGGTAGTAAACCTGGTGGACAGCGGTTCTGACGACGCTGCAAAGAATATCATCGAACTGGCAAAGGCACAGAGCATCCCGGTGATCTTCTTCAACCGTTCCGTAAGCGAGGAAGTCGTTTCCGCATACGACAAGGCTGTATTCGTAGGTACAGACTATGAGATGGCCGGCCATATGCAGGGCGAGATGATCGGCGAATACCTGGTTGAGAATTACGATACCGTAGATCTCAACGGCGACGGTCAGATCTCCTACGTAATGTTCAAGGGCCAGGAGGGCAACGCCGAGGCAATCGCACGTACCCAGTTTGGTCAGGAAGATGCGGACAAGGTCCTGGAAGCAGCCGGCAAGAAGCCGTTAGCTTTCTATGACGCAGGCAACACAAACAAATATCTGGTTGACCAGGGCGGTCTGTGGTCCGCAGCAGCAGCTACCGAGTATATGCAGACGATCCTGTCCCAGTACAGCGAAGCAAACAACAACATGGTTGAGCTTGTTATCGCCAACAACGACGAGATGGCGATCGGATCCGTTACCGCTCTCCAGAACGCCGGCTACAACAAAGAAGGCGCTACTGTGATCCCGGTATTCGGCGTAGATGCTACTGACGCTGCAAAGGACGCGATCGCAGCCGGTACAATGACAGGTACCATCAAACAGGATGCTGAAGGTATGGCCAACACCATCGCCCAGATCACAGCAAACTATCTGACAAGCGCAGAAACATTTGAGGGTGTCGATGCAGCCAACGTAGTAGGAACATGGCGTGTGAATATTCCTTACGCTATGTACACAGGCGAGGAATAAAGTCATCGATGATGCGGCCGCACTTCGGTGCGGCC
>OHAO01002345.1_pt1 | contig 11787 bp, 14 predicted proteins | sample 1577151 | NCBI WGS metagenome assembly OHAO01 (sample SAMEA3541585, study PRJEB24748) | human gut metagenome | biome: human gut; feature: human-associated habitat; material: faeces | place: China | collected 2012 | reverse complement strand
CCAAGGCCGCAGCCTTTAGTTCCAACTCTTTTGTTAGAGCTTGGTGAAAATCAGCCAAGGACGCATGTTTCTTAGAGAACAAACGTTCCACCTGATTTTCATCAAGACGCTTTAGAGCCTCCTCAACTTTCTGCCAAGAGGCAACAAAGTCAGGATCTTCTGTTTCAATCATCATAAATATACATTTTAGATTGAACGGCATTTGACACAAGCAAAGTCACTTGTTCACGAGTTATAAGATGACAACTCTTTATTTCCATAAACTTTGGTTTCAGCATCTTGCCATCATCAAACCATTTCTGATAAATCACATAGCCATTCAAGTCATAGTGAAGGATCTTCACCGTATCATATTTCTTGTTATAGAAGATGAAGGCTTCTCCGTAGGCAGTAGGGTCGCGATGAAAATACTCACGGACTATCGTTGCCAATCCTTCTCTTCCTTTTCTCATATCTGTTGGGATGCTGCAGATATAGAAATTGGTGCGTGACGTAAAGTTGAGCATACTACATACTCATTTTACGCAGCAGTTCTACAACAACCGCCAAGTTTGAACATTTTATCTCCAACTCATCTCCAGTAGGACTTGCTATCACCAGTTGCTTTACGCACCACTTTGCCTCTGGCTGTACAACAGGCTGTTCTGAGAAGCGTTCATCAATAACCTGAAGAGGTATCAATGAAGGTTCTTCTTCCTTCTCTACCTTACCCTTGCTAGAAGAGTACTGTTTCTTGTATTCAGACAACCACTTGTAGTCGATTCCTTCATCACTACAATACTTACGCAGGTTTCGACCTCTACGGTTCTGGTTAAAGTCCTGCATCACCTTTTCGAAGTATTCCTTTGTTTCCATAATTCTGATTTTTAAGAATTCGGATGCAAAGGTAAATACTTAATGTGTTAAAACCTTACGCTGTAATGGTGATATACTACGCTGTATTGGTGGTTTACGTTTCCTCCCTCGCTCCTGAGGAGAGAGGGTCGGGGTGAGAGGTGGAGCCCTCTTTAAGGGTAAAGAGGGACGGGGTGATTTTCGAAAAGAGATACCACATCACTGTTTTCTCAATACCCTTCTCAAACTGGAGAGATGCCCCCAAAATCCTTCAGCAACTTGTGAGCCCCGAGTATAATTTTCAGCCCTTCTCGTTTAAAAGATTCTAAAAATTAATAATTATCGTTTACGAGTTCCCGTATATGGGAACTCTCTTTTATTTTATTTTTTCTATCTTTGCACCGTGTTACACAGATATAGAACCTTATTACCTACTTTAGAGGCGCCGTGACCGAAACAGTAATTTGTAGATCTCTACTTCCGAAAGCCAACGGAGGCGGAGACAGGGGAGTTCATGTCCATAGCCAGAGAGCGATGCAGAGCATCCTCTGCTCAGTTCACGGTGACAAGATGACACGGTGACACTAGTTTTTCAACATTTCGCCTCGCACGCGGGCAGGCAGGAACTTTCAGCCTGATTTTTCCTGCCTGCCCGCGCGAGAGTAAATCTTCAGAAATCACTGTCACCAGTGTCACCCTGTCACCCAGAAGCGGTTACTTCCGAATCAAAACTCAAAGACTTACGATGCAAAAGTCAGGGACTTACGCTCCGTAATCCACTGGCTTACGAACCGAATCACAAGCATAAAGCCCTTTAATATCAAACAAGCGAGGCATTTAGAAGTGATACCAAGCAAGACATAAAAAAGGGCTTGCTAACAGCAGAACAAAGAAAATCTATGAGAAAGTATGAGCAACCATGAGCAAGTATGAGCAACTGTGAATTGCCCCCTCACCGTCTTCGTATCTTTGCAACGTGGTTCAGAGATACCAGGCGCTCTCAATCCCGAATAGGCTAAAATCAGTGTAAATCCGTGCAATCTGTGGAACATGAAAAAGTAAAGAAGAAATCTGCGTCATCTGCGAGACCTTAAACCCAGCCCGCATAGGGCTTCAAGAAAAGACTCAGAGTGATTGACTCCTGTGTTTAAGCCTCCAGAAGAAGTGCCAAGTTCTGAAGATTGGCTCACTCAATGCCTCAGCAGGATAGAATCTAACGAAATGCATATTCCTCCATATCTTCAGGAAATACTTCTTCCCCATGCTCTGTTGCGTAAACCCACCATACTTGGCAAAGTGCTTTCCGAAGTTGCCACCATTCAGTATCTCTGCTAACAATAACTTTCCTCTCCTCTCATCCATCGGAGCTATCATCTTCTCCTCAGACAATCTCAATGTCTCATGCAGTACATACATCACCGCCCCTGCAAACTTCCACAATCCCAAATGCTTCAATTCCTTCGGCAACCAAGTTAACATTTCACAATTAACATTTAACATTGATACAACAAAGTAGTAATCAATGATTTGCCTCATTCCAATCCCCTCATCAAAGAAATGATGATAAAGATGACACAGCTGGTACACCACATTAAAAGCAGAGGTTGGTATAGCAATATCCCCTGCCCCATCAGGCAGCCCCACAATATGCGAGCATTGCAGATCCGCATTCCTCCGAAACCATTTCTGCAACCTAGCATGATAGATAGGATTATTCATGGAACAAGGAAAGAAATGCAGCTCCACAAGCACACCATCCAAGGAAGTCTCCAGATGCTGCAGTCTGATATCATCCTCCAGTTCAAACTTCTTTTGAGTATACTCCATAATCCTCTCCCTACTAGCATCAATCCAAACATCAATATCTCCAGGAGTGCGGGAATAAGGATTCGGATACATCAATGCATTCCCCTGTCCTTTTAGGATGCAGCATCGCAATCCATCTTCTCTAAGCATGGAATAGAGTTTGCTAGCTACAGTATTCACTTTCATATTCTGTCTGCTAATCTGTTGCGCCTTACCCATCCAAGTCATCAGCAGTTCCCTCCCAATCTGGTTCCGCCTCAGCTCTTCTGGATACTCTTCTCCTAGCCTTTCAATACCATCAAAGCAAAGCCTGCTTAGAGGCAAAGGAATACAATCCATGCCAGTTCATACCAGCAATCACTCTACTCATATCCTCCTTACTTCCAAGGCAATACTTCAGAAAAGCGAAAATTGCAGTTATATCATTCATTCAACTATTAACCTATAATTAAACTGTCAATATTACTCCATCATTTCACATCATAATGATGAATATTTGAAACCCAAATTACATATAGACATTATAAGAATTGCTATTAGTTTTAGAAAAATCACCTATTTCAATGATTACCTAACTTATCAATAACTTTGTTCAATAATCCTTGCATTGACAACAAATCGGAATTATCTTTTTCACTCTGCAACTTAAGCCTTTCCATTTGTATTGTTGTTTCTTTATCTTTAACTAAAACATTCCGCTCTACTTTCAATAAGTATTCTACTGTTTGCCAAATTTTATCTTCTTTACAATGCTTTATCGCAACAATAGCTGCAATTTTTCTCGTTTCAATGTTTGTCAACTCATTATGATAATATTGAACCGAAGTTAAAGTAGACTTATAAAGTTTCAAGAAGAAATATGCTAACAATTCTACAAATACAACCAATCCTACTCTTGGAGCAAAATGCAAGAAAACCTTTTGGTAATCCTCATCCGGTTTTTCATTGTAAACCAAAAAGAAGAAGACCAACAAGGCAGCACAAGAGAGGGTCACACCAAGTGACAGGTTAATTGTAGCTCTGCGTTTAAGATTTTGGATTTCTGTTTTTATTCGCTCTTCTGACGCAAGAAAAGTATGCTTTATTTCGTTGGCAGTATTTTCATCATCGACATCTTTATCAGTAGAGTCAGGAATAGTAGAAGACACTTCTTTGTTATCATCAGTCTCTTTCTTTTTAGAATTTGCCCCCTTTTCTTTTAAAAGCTCAGAATAAAAGAGAATATTATCTATTTTAGAACTATGGGATTTTTCATTTTTGTTTAAATATAACAATGTTGTAAACCCAATAGCTGCTGACATAGTTGCTATATATGGTAAGATGTCATGGATATCTATACTGTCTATCAGAGCAGTATACTCTCGCATAGATAAGATTACACTTACTAGGATAATTAACCACAACAACAAACCAATCAGCAATATAAAAAATTTAATTCGCTTCTTAGAATCTATCATATTGTGTTTTTTGTGCACTTGCATATACCTCTGTAAAGTGTTTATCAAAATGGTTTAAGAGCATTTCTATAAAACGACCATGATATACAGCATATGCAATTGTTGATAAATTTACATTTTCCTGTCCTACGATTCCAAACACCAAGCGATTGGCTTCAATAGTAGGTCTAAGCCAAGCCTTGAACTTCCACTGGTTAGGAACATGATAAAAATCTCCATCATTATCATATAACCATGTATCTATTTTTTTATCATTAATTTCTTTTTTAATGTCTTCCAAGAGTTTCCTTGGCTGAGTTGTGTTTACAAATATAGCCATACCTATTTTCCCCCTTCAGAATAATTTTGAATAAAACAACCACCTATTTGGTTTTCTACAACTTTAGAACATGCAATCTTATCAAATAAAATCATATAACAATGATGAAGGCTTAATACAGCATCTTGTAAGTCTTGGTTCATTTCCAAATCTGTTATCTTCAAGCCAGCAGCCTTACATTGCTCCTTAGGAATATGACGAGAATGTGAATAACTATGCTGATGATTGAGAAAAACCTCATATATGTTGTCTATATTAAGCTCAGGATTATTTTTTAATAGGAATGACTTGGCTAGTTCCTTTGACCATTTTATTGAATTCTCGCAATTGGTAATAAAAGTTGGATTCAGTTTACCAATGATTGCCTGCCACAAGCCTAAGGAAGAAGGTCTACTAGCGATATCATTTACTGCCTTATCAAATTCATCCAGCATACCCTGACATGGAATTCCTCCAAGTTGAGGATCTATCGGCCCCAGAGAAGACTCACGTCCCATCAATATTTCTCGACACGACATTGCAATCAAGGTACCAGCAGACATTGATATTTGAGGAATTATAGCACGCACATTCCCATCAAAAGCAGACTGAAGATAATTCACGATACTTTCTGTAGCAGCTAAATCGCCACCAGGAGTATGCAATATTAAATCAAGACCTTTACTTCTATCCAGTCTATATACGTTAGTCATGAAAGCATTCATGTCAGAATCATTGATTGAAATAAATGGCGCATTAGGATTTTTAAGCCAACCAGAATAATAGGTTATAACATTACGTCCTGTTACTTCCACTATTTTATCCATATACTCCTTCCTTTTCTTATTAAGCAAATCAATATTTGTTGGCAACGATTGATTTACTTCTGTCAATATATCACTCCAATTGCTCATAAGACAAATTTATTTAGAATTAATACCGCAAGATGTATTGGTTATATAATTATGAGAACTGTTTATACTATACTGCTCATAATTATCCCCTATCTTTTTCCAAGAATTATTATTTGAAACCTGTTCATTTTCTGAGAAGAAAAGTTCAAACTTATCATTTCTGTTCATAAATATGCATATTATAGAAATCTTTTATAAAAAATATTTTAACTACAAGAACTAGTTATACGTTCAATTTCTTCAACTAGCTTCAAATACATCCTTTCCTGAGCCGATTTATCAAGTTCAGAAAGTGTAGTTTTGGGATCATTAATTGCCTGGAAATCTCCCAATTCCGTCTTTTCAAAAAGACTAGGTTCCACAAGCAGACACAAAATTGTTGTATCTTCTTCTGCAGCCTTCTTCAAAATAGGAGGTAACTCATTTCTTTGAATAAAATCTGAAGCTAAAAAATCAGTCGAAACCAACAATATTGCAATATTTGCTTTTTTCAAAGCTTTTGTAATTTCTTCTTTCCATTTTTGACCTGCTAGAATTTTTCTATCAGACCATTCTTCAAAATCTCCATTGTAATTTTTCAGCACTTTCAGATGTGTTATCAGACGGTCAAAATAAGCACTATCGGCATGAGAATAGCTGATAAAAATTTTATTCTTTTTAATCATTGTAGTTTTCTTTTTAAATGGTGCATTCACAAGTTCCTTATTTTGTTCAATCTTGACATTTTCTTGTTCCTTCTTATTGGTCAAAGGATTATCTACAATATCCAATTTTGTGATACGGCTTATCAAACTTTCATCAAGATGTTCTATTTTATTCTTACTAAGAATGAGTGTAGTAATCTTCGAGTCAAGTATTTGCTTGGGTAAATGCTTGATTTGGTTACCATGCAGATTCAAAATCTTCAACTTTGGCAGTTTAAATAAAGCACCTTGTAGAACCTTTATATTGTTAAAAGCCAAATCTAAGGTCCGAAGTTTTTTGAGTTTCAATATTGCTTGAGGAATCACCTCTATCCTATTGTAACTTAAGTCGAGCTTTTCTAGATTTGTATACTGATATACATTATCAGGTATTGTCTTTAGATTTTTATGAGATAAATTAAGTTTTGTAACTTGCTTTATCGTTTTTCCTTTAATTTTTATTGGATATTCCATAATATTTATGTACCTTTGCACCCATAGTCGGACTATGGGAGTAGCGACTCAAAATAAGTGATGTTCAGATTGAACTCCTGCGGGAGGGCAATCTGATTAATATCTTGAAGGGAGTCTTAGCTTAGAGGAAGCACCTCTAATAGACGGGGAAGAAGGACTTCAACGGCTTGCCTAGAATCCCTTTAATTCATCACAGCTTCGGCATCCCACGTTTTTCGCTAGCGATTTTGTGTTCTTCATACAGAAGAACACATAGAGAATTTTGAGGTCGTTCGATTTGAACGACCTCATTTGTTTTCTTTTATCTCACTATAGCATTCTTCCATTTTCTCCAGCATCTTCAGTAAGGTGACAGCAGGAGTATAACAATACATCATTTCTGTCTTGGGCACACAAAACGCCTCGTTCTTGGTGACGAATAGAAAAAGGACAGAGGCTGCATAATGACAAAGGTGTAAGTCCTCATCACTCAAACGACTTACAAAGTACATACATTCTGAATGAGATTGAGCCTTCAAACCTTCGGTTAAAAGACCTCTACACTCATAAACTGTATTTTATAAGTCCATTATAGCAAGACGTAGTAATACCATCCCAGGCGGTCCCATCCCGCACAATATGGCGAAGACCTTTGATGGTCCGCCAACCTTAGAGCGAAGCGGTTCTGAGCACCGGAGGGCGGTTACATCCTCTCTCTTCGGGCAAGAGAGAGGCTTGGTGAGAGATGTGGAGCCTTCTTTAATGGTAAAGAAGGACGGGATGATTTTAGGAAAAAGACATTATCTGTCCTTATACATATTCTCATAATACTTCTGATACTCCCCAGAAGTAACATGATCCATCCATTCCTGGTTCTCGAGATACCATTTCACGGTCTCCTCGATTCCCTCCTCAAACTGGAGAGATGGCTCCCAGCCGAGTTCCTTCTGGAGCTTGCTCACCCTTACCATATACTGGCAATGGCTTGCGATGACGGATGTTGTTGATGAACAACGGAATCAACTTCTCTGGGAACTGGTATGGACCATAGTTGTTAGAGCAGTTGGTTACGATGGTAGGCATACCGTATGTATCGTGGAAAGCACGGACGAAGTGGTCTGAGCTTGCTTTAGATGCTGAGTATGGAGAGTGAGGATTGTACTTGGTTGTCTCTACGAAGAATTCCTCGCCGTAAGCCTCGTGGTTCTTACCGCTGGATGCCTTGGTTGTGAAAGGAGCAGGAATGCCCTCTGGATGAGTCATCTGCAATGCACCGTAAACCTCATCGGTAGAGATGTGGTAGAAACGCTTGCCCTCATATCCCTCAGGAAGACTCTCCCAATAAATCTTTTCCGCCTGGAGCAGAGACAGGGTACCCATCACGTTGGTATGAGCGAAAGTGAAAGGATCCTTGATACTTCTATCTACATGGCTCTCAGCAGCGAGATGGATGATACCATCAACATGCTCATCTTGCATCAACTTCAAGAAACTATCGAAGTCGCAAATATCCATCTTAACGAACTTGTAGTTTGGCTTATCTTCAATATCTTTGAGGTTTGCCAAATTACCTGCGTATGTCAACTTATCAAGACAGATGATATTGTATTCTGGGTACTTATTTACAAAAAGGCGTACTACGTGTGAGCCGATGAAACCAGCACCGCCCGTGATAACGATATTCTTCATTTACTTTGAACTTTGAGATTTGAACATTGAACTTTATGATTAGTATTTTTGAGCAGACTCCTAACAATCCTGCCTTAGATTAGCAATACACTTCTCCAAGGAATCCACCCAATAAGGAACCTTAAATGATATACTCCAACATATTCATCCTTGCTCTGGGCTGCCTTTACCTTATCCAATATGGTGATGATGGCATTAGCCAAATCGAGTGCGTAGGTAGGAGTTCCCTTCTGGTCTGGATTACATATCAGTCTCGCAAGCATCCACATTGGTCCATGCCGCACAATTCACGATGGCTTTCACATCATTCTCCTTCACCATCTTGCGGATGGCATCCATATCGGTAATATCAAGGTAAGTAGTTTCCAAACCTTCCACCTGATTGACATCGGTAAAGATATAATGATCTGTTGTTATTTAATTCTGTTTATAAACTTCCATCCTGCGAACCAGGTTCTAAAAATCGGTTCGCACACTGCCTCAGTAGGATAATGCTTCACGAATCGTAGATTCCTGAGATTCATCCTGAAGTAACGATGAATTTTACTTTCACCTCCCTTACTTCCCATCCTATCATCATACTGTCCGAAGTTTCCTCCTCGCATGATTTCATCAAGCAGGAACTTACCTTCCTTTTCATCCATCGGCGCAATCATCCTATCTTCTGATAGCCCGAATACCACCTTCATCACGAACATCACAGCCTGGGCAAACTTCCATAAGCCCAAATGCTTCAATTCCTTCTGCACTCTATCCCTAATTAATAATAAATCATCACTAATCAATACATAGTAGTAATCCAGAAGCTGCCTCAACCCGATACCCTCCGTAAAGATATGCCGATACAGATGAGAAAGGATATAGATAACGTTGAATGTAGCCGTAGGCACATGAATCTCCCCATATCCATCAGGCAATGAAACCCGATGCGCACACTGTTCACCCATCACCTCCTTAAACCACTTCTGCATTCTCCGATTATGAATCGGACAGAACATATACGAAGGTGTGAAATGCACCTCTATCGCCGTCTTCATCACGGGAAAATCAACATGATGATACCGCATCACCTGATTCGGACACACTTGTTCAACATACTTCATGATTTTCTTGCGACCACCTGAAAGATAGATATCGATGTCCCCGGGAGTACGCATATAAGGGTCGGGGTAGAGCAACGCATTACCTTGACCTTTCAAGATGCAGTTAGCAAACCTCTCGTTCTCAAAGTTTTGGCAAACCTTTACGGAATCCTGAAACAGTTTGATATTCTGTTTTCGTATCTGTTCCGCCATCACCATCCATTGCATCAGCAGCTGCTGCTCTGGTGCCAACTCCTTTGGCAACCGCCTGATACCATGAAACAGCACACCAAGCAGAGCCTGCTTCTGGGCGATACGATATAGCTCCTTCCAATCCGCTTCCTTCAAGGAATCAGGTATTTCCTTAACAGAACCAATGCAGAATCGCAAGAAATCAAAGAAAATCTTTTGTTGTTTCAACATAAAGTTGTACTTTTGCACGCATGAAAGAGAAATTACAAAGAGCCATAGGTCATATTATACCGACGCTCCTATTCATCATATTACTTCCCATATCGGTAGTCTTCACACCCATTCACTGGCTGTACAAGACTATCCGAAGATTTTTTCTGCGATAAATCTTGCAGGAAACAGCAAGCCTGCCATCACATAACGCTTACGGGTATGCGGTTCCTTCCACATTCGATAAATAAAGCGAAGATTCGTCTTATCCACCCATGCCGGATAATAATCTATCTCATTCTTGGAAGTCTGATGGATAAATCCACCACAGGTAAACCCGACCCCCTGATAACCGGCATCCTTCACTTTTAGCAGGAACTTCTCCTGCATCAAGGCTCCCATACCAACTATCAAGAAATCTGAATTCAGTTTAACGATATGCTTAGCCTCTTCATCCATTTCTTGTTCTGAAGCAAAGTAGCCGTTACGAAAACCTGCAAACTTCACCTTCGGATACCGCTCACGGAATATCTCCACGGCCTTCTCCACCTGCTCTTGCTTAGAAGCCACAATATAGATGGTCTTTCCATGCTCCTCTGCATACGAGAACAACTCTGGTGCCATCGAAGTCATGTCAAAACTTCTTCGAGTCACCAACTTGCCATAAACCAACTTGATGGCTTTCACCAGCAAGCCACCATCGGCAAATATACCATCCATCTTACCAAACAGCTCTTTATTGTCCAGAGCTGTGAGATAAGATACAGGATTGAGGTAAGTATAAACCTTACCCTTTGTTTCAAATATCTGATGAACGGAAGATTTGTCCGTTGATAATATTTTATTGACTAATATAGATTTCATTTTATAAATCAGACAATTTTCTTATTGTAGTAATATTATTAATATATCGATAAGATTGAGGTACTCTAAAGTTATCACCAAACACTTCTGAAACCAAACAATCTTTAGAAAAACGACACACATTTTTTACTACTATAGCATAACCATAATTACAGTTATTGAAATAGGAAAAGAAATCACCCTTTGCAATGCTTCCCATCTTTCCAAACTGTTTCCAAAGAAAGTCAGGAAAGTCACATATAACTTTATCGACTTCAAAATAGCCTATCAGTTTCTTCATGGGATGAGAGGCATACACATATACTCTTTCCACATTCATATCAAAGATTTGTCGTCTAAACTCCACCTTTTTCTGACCACACATTATCGCATTAGCATACTGAGGCTTAATTGACATCAAGACAAACTTCTTTTGATATGGCTTATTGTAGTAATATTCATATTTATTATCACAATAAACTGATTTTACCCTGTCTTCTATTTTAAAGCCAAAGCGTCTGAATAAAGGTTTAAAAGCATCCACATGCTCTTCAGATACAGTAATCAAAGGCTTAGGATCTTTCAACAACCTGATTGATTGCTCTATGAGATAACTACCACACCCTTGATGTTGATGAGATGTGGCAACTCGCAACGTACAGATTTTCTTTTCTTGGATAGAATCTTTCAGTATTGCCAATCCTATAATTTTACAGGAAGGCTTATCTACCAAAATAATAACAGTTCTCTTTCCTTGGTTTAACTCATGATATACTTTATCAAGCCATTCGTTAAAAAAAGGATAGTTACACTCTAAACCAGAAAGGAACTCAGATATTTGTCTAAAATAAACGATACGATCTTCATATTTAGTAGAAGAATCGATAAAGAAAGAAATGATATTACCATTCATAATAGATTCCTTTTTAAATTCCAATAAGCAGGTATCAAAAGCACACATACAACACACCATCCCCACCATGGTATAAATGCAATACATAATTTTACATCATTTGGAATTAAAGCCAGCAATCTATCATATGAAAGCAATAAACTACAAGCAATATTCGCAAGTACAGCAAAGATGATCTGTTTATTACCGATGTGTTCTTTCACAAAAGTCGTAAAGAAGGAATAGTTCTCATTCCCTTTACTTTTGAGAAACACAATGATGTATCTATCCTTTTCTATACTCTCTATATCCTTCAAATATTTATTAAAAGCCACAGTCTCCAATCTTCTGACATTTCTCAATTTACTAGAGTCTATATAACAATAGTTCGTTAATAATTCAATAATGTGCTAAGCAGCTATACGCTGTAAGCA
>OHAO01002340.1_pt1 | contig 11801 bp, 8 predicted proteins | sample 1577151 | NCBI WGS metagenome assembly OHAO01 (sample SAMEA3541585, study PRJEB24748) | human gut metagenome | biome: human gut; feature: human-associated habitat; material: faeces | place: China | collected 2012 | reverse complement strand
CGGTGGAGTCGGCGTCGTCGTTCTCGTTGAGGGCGCGGACATCCTGGAGAATGTCGGCCATTTTGTAGATGGCGTTGTCGCCCCGCTCGGGGGCGGAGCCGTGGCAGGACACGCCCTTCACGTCCACCCGGATCTCCATGCGGCCCCGGTGGCCGCGGTAGATGCCGCCGTCGGTGGGCTCGGTGGAGATGACGAATTCCACCTGCTCCTTCTGGATGCGGTTGGCGGGGAAGAACTGGTTGATGATGTACTGCCAGCACATGCCGTCGCAGTCCTCCTCCTGCACGGAGCCCACCACCATGATCCGGTAGCCGGCGGGGATGAGGCCCAGATCCTTCATGATCTTGGCGCCGTAAACGGCGGAGGCCATGCCGCCCTCCTGGTCGGAGCCGCCGCGGCCGTAGATCACCGCGTCGTCCTCGTAGCCCTTGTAGGGGTCGTGGGTCCAGTTGCCGCGGTTGCCGACGCCCACGGTGTCGATGTGGGAGTCGATGGCGATGATCTTGTCGCCCTCGCCCATCCAGCCGATGACGTTGCCCAGGCCGTCCACTTCCACCTTGTCGTAGCCCAGCTTCTCCATCTCGGATCGGATGCAGGCCACGACCTCCTTCTCATCGCAGCTCTCGCTGGGATGGGAGATCATGGCGCGGAGGAAACGGTTCATGTCGGCGCTGTAGCCTGCGGCAGCCGCCTTGATTTTCTCAAAGTCCATTTGAAAGCCCTCCATTGATCGTATCAATTTTAATTGTACCACAGATTTATACGGTGGGGTACTCCCCATCCCAGAGCACTTTGCGGAATTTCATGGGGTCGGTGTTGCCCTCGGTGGAGAACAGCAGCACCTGGCTGAAGCGGTCCAGCCCGATGGCGTCCCGCAGGTCCCGGTACTCGTCGGTCTCCATCAGAGCGGCGATGAGACCCATGCCCACCGCACCGGACTCGCCGGAGATGACCACCGGGTCCCCCTTCACCGGCACGCCCAGCATCCGCATCCCCCGGGCGCTGACCCAGTCGGGGCAGGAGACAAAGGCGGTGGTGTGGTTGCGCAGGATATCCCAGGACAGGGTGTTGGGCTCGCCGCAGGCCAACCCGGCCATGATGGTCTGGAGATCGCCCTCCACGATCCGGGGTGCTCCGTCCCCGGCCAGGGCCCCCCGGTAGAGGCAGTCGGCCGCCCGGGCCTCCATCACCACGAACTTGGGAGGATCGTTGGGAAAAAGGTTGGTGTAGTATCCGATGACCGCGCCGGCCAGGGACCCGACTCCCGCCTGGACGAACACGTGGGTGGGCCGGTTGATTCCCATCTGCCGGAGCTGGTCGGCACTCTCGCTGGCCATGGTGCCGTAACCCTGCATGATCCAGGAGGGGATCTCCTCGTAGCCGTCCCAGGCGGTATCCTGCACGATGACGCCGTGCTCGGTCCCCGCGGCCTCGGCGGCGGCCATGCGCACGCACGCGTCGTAGTTGACCGCCTCGATGGTGACGGCGGCGCCCTCGCGGGCGATGTTGTCGAACCGGGCCCGGGAGCTGCCCTTGGGCATATGTACCACGGCCTTCTGCCCCAGCTTGTTGGCCGCCCAGGCCACGCCCCGGCCGTGGTTGCCGTCGGTGGCGGTGAAGAAGGTGGCCTGGCCGAATTCCTTGCGGAAGGCCTCGCTGGTCAGGTAGTCGTAGGTCATCTCGGACACGTCACGGCCCATCTCGCTGGCGATGTACCGGGCCATGGCGAAGGAGCCGCCCAGCACCTTGAAGGCGTTCAGACCAAACCGGAAGGATTCGTCCTTTACAAACAGCCCGGCCAGCCCCAGGTAGCGGGCCATGCCGTCCAGCCGAGCTAGGGGGGTCACGCTGTACTGGGGAAAGCTGCTGTGGAAAAACCGCGCCTTGGCCACATTGGCCAGGGACATGATCTCCAACTGCCGGTCCCCGCTGGGTGGCATATGGTTTTCGGTCCACCGGATCTGCTCTCTCATGCCGTCGTCTCCTCCCAATCATCATGAGACCTAAAAAATTTTCTGGTTCGTTCTGGCCCTATCATAACACGCCTACGCCGCAAGTCAAGGGGTGAACTAAAAAATTTTTGTTACACCAAAAAGTTTTTTAGATTTTTGGCAATTTTGACGGATGTTCTTTCCTTGCCTTTGTGTATTTTCGGTGTTAAGCTAGAGGCAACGGAAGCATACGTCCGGACAAAAGGAGGGCCCGACATGTTCACCTTTACGGTAAACGGCAAATCGGTATCCACAGACAAAGAGGAAAAGCTCATCACCTTTTTGCGGGAGGAGCTGCTGCTCACCTCGGTGAAGAACGGCTGTTCCGAGGGCGCGTGCGGCACCTGCACCATCCTCATCGACGGCAAAGCCACGAAGGCCTGTGTCCAGAAGACCTCCAAAATGGAGGGCAGGAGCGTCGTCACCTGCGAGGGCCTCACCGAGCGGGAGAAGGACGTGTACGCCTATGCCTTCACCCACTGCGGCGCGGTCCAGTGCGGCTTCTGCACCCCCGGTATGGTCATGAGCGCCAAGGGCCTGATCGACGCCAGCCCGGACCCCAGCCGGGAGGAGGTCCGCTTCGCCCTGCGCAACAATATCTGCCGCTGCACCGGCTACAAGAAGATCGAGGACGCCGTGCTCCTGGCCGCCCGGATCTTCCGGGAGGGGGAGGCCGTCCCCCACGAGGACTTCTCCGGCCGGGTGGGGGAGAACCTGCCCCGGGTGGACGCTCCGGCCAAGGCTCTGGGCGTGGCCGAGTACACCGACGACATCCACCTGCCGGGCATGCTCCACGGCGGAGCGGTACGCTCGGAGTACCCCAGAGCCATCGTCAAGTCCATTGACACGGCCGAGGCCAGGACCCTGCCGGGGGTGCGGGCGGTGCTCACCGCCGCCGAGCTGCCCGGCCAGGTCAAGGTGGGCCACCTCAAGCGGGACCAGTGGGTGCTGGTGCCGGTGGGGGAGGAGGTCCACTTCTGCGGGGACCCCATCGTCCTCATCGCCGCTGACACGCCCGAGCTCCTCAACCAGGCCCGGGCCCTGGTGAGGATTGAATACGAGGTGCTCCAGCCGGTGCTCTCCATCCAGGAGGCCATGGCCCCCGGCGCTCCGCAGATCCAGCCCGACGGCAATCTGCTCACCCACGAGCATCTGATTCGGGGCAACGCCGAGGAGAAGCTGAGGCAGTCCAAATATGTGGTGACCCGGAAATACCACACCCCTCCCACCGAGCACGCCTTCCTGGAGCCGGAGTGCGCCGTGGCCGCGCCGGAGAAGGGCGGGGTGGTGATCTGGTCCGCCGACCAGGGCATCTACCAGACCAAGCGGGAGTGCGCCGACGCCACCGGCCTCAACCCCGACCTGGTGCGGGTGGCGGCCAAGTCCGTGGGCGGGGGCTTCGGCGGCAAGGAGGACATGTCCGTCCAGCACCACGCCGCCATCCTGGCCCTGCTGACCCAGCGGCCGGTCAAGGTCTGCTGGAGCCGCAAGGAGTCCATGCTCTGCCACCCCAAGCGCCACGGCTTTGAGATGGAGATCACCACCGGCTGCGACGAAAACGGCATTCTGACCGCCATGAAGGCCGTCCTGCTCACTGATACCGGAGCCTTCGCCTCCCTGGGCGGACCGGTGCTCCAGCGGGCCTGCACCCACGCCGCCGGGCCCTATAACTACCAGGACATCGACATCGACGGCAAGGCCTACTACACCAACAATCCCCCCTGCGGAGCCTTCCGGGGCTTCGGCGTCACCCAGAGCGTCTTTGCCGCCGAGTGCAACCTGAACCTGCTGGCCGAGCAGGTGGGCATCTCCCCCTTTGAGATCCGCTACCGCAACGCCATCCGACCCGGCCAGACCCTCCCCAACGGCCAGATCGCCGACGCGGGCACCGCCCTGGTGGAGACTCTAGACGCCGTACGGCCCTACTACGAGGCCAACCCCAAGGCGGGCATCGCCTGCGCCATGAAGAATTCCGGCCTGGGCGTGGGCATCCCCGACACCGGCCGCTGTACCCTCCACGTGGAGAAGGGTGCGGTCCATATCCGCACCTCCGCCGCCTGCATCGGCCAGGGCATGGGCACCGTCACCTGCCAGATCGTCTGCGAGACCACCGGCCTGCCCCCGGAGCAGGTGGTGTGGGATGCCCCTGACACCTCCATCGCCCCCAACTCGGGCAACACCACCGCCTCCCGGCAGACCCTGTTTACCGGTGAGGCCACCCGCCGCGCCGCCGTGGAGCTCAGCGCCGCTCTGGCCGGAGGGCGCACTCTGGCCGACGTGGAGGGAGTGGACTTCCACGCCGAATACACCGGCATCACCGACAAGCTGGGCTCCCCCAAGGAGCACCCCGTCAGCCACATCGCCTATGGCTACGCCACCCATCTGGTGGAGCTGGACGCCGAGGGGAAGGTGGCGCGGGTGATCGCCGCCCACGACGTGGGCCGGGCAGTCAACCCGGTCAGCGTGGAGGGCCAGATCGAAGGGGGCGTGGTCATGAGCCTGGGCTACTCCCTCACCGAGGATTTTCCGCTGGAGAACGGCCGCCCCAAGGCGGTGTACGCCTCCCTGGGCCTTTTCCGGGCCAACCAGACTCCACCGGTGCAGGCGGTTATCGTGGAGAAGAACCACGACCCGCTGGCCTGCGGCGCCAAGGGCATCGGGGAGATCTGCTCCATCCCCACCCCGCCGGCGGTACAGCTTGCCTATTACCATTACGACGGGAACTTCCGCACCGCCCTCCCCCTGGAGGACACCCCCTACCGCAAAAAGAAGGCGTGAGAAACGGGCCTCTCCCAAGCTTGGGAGAGGCCCGGCAGTCTGTCAAAAAAGCCACGCTTTTGCGGAAACCTTTCGATGGACCGGTGGAAGATAGCTTCCAGCTTTCCTTTTTATGTTCCCTTTGTCAACTATAACTTTACACTAGCCAGAATGAAATAGTCTAAATCCTCAGTAAGATTAATGCATTCAGGCTATATCATTCAAAAAGAAACGGTAAAACGGTGAGGGAAAGCTTGGCTGCAAGCTTGGCTGCGGGGGAAGTTTCACTTGTGAAGAAGCGGTTAAAAAGTATATAGTAAAAGTAATTGAAATAAAAAATATGTCAGGGAGGGCAAAACCAGACATGGAAGAAAAACGGGAAGAGCTGTTCACACAGCTCTGGGAGGCTCAGGATGAGGCCTACGACCTGATGTGTGAGTATGATTCGCTGCCTTACCACTACGGCGAGAACATCCTTTACCAGGCCGAGGGCCATATCATCGACCTCATTGCCGTCTATCCCGGTATCACCATTACCGATTTAGGAAATATCTTGAAGAAGACGGCCAGCGCCTGCTCACAGATCGTACGGAGGTTGAAGGAAAAAGGCTGGGTGGAGCAGACCCGAAATCGGGACAACAACCGGCAGTTCAACCTGAAGCTGACTGAGAGCGGCATGAAGGTCTATGAGGACCACCAGAAGTTTAGCCATTTTTGTCAGAAGGAGACTTATGAGCTGCTGATTGATTTGACCGACGAGGAGCTGGAGCATCACGTAAAGGTGCAGCGGCGGCCCAACCAGGCATATCAGGGAGACGTGCGACGGAGTCGGGAGAAATTTCTCACGGTGGAGGAAAAATAGAGTTTGATGAAAGGCAGAAATAGGGTATACTGCAATATTAAGCAGTTGAACCATAAAATGGACATATTTGGAATCTAACAAAGCCATCCAAACGAAGGACGGCAAAAAGGCCGGACAGCTTTTGCTGTCTGGCCTTTTGTTTTTTCGAGATATTTATTCCCAATTTGCTATACAAATTCTACAAAATCAAAAAAAGCTTTTTGGCGAAAGTACAGAAACTGTCAAAAGGGCACAAAAACTGACTTGATGTTTTAGTGTTTTGTGGTATTATGATCATACTTTAAAATTTAGCATCTTAACTATAAATGAGCTGAAGCATAACGAAGGGCTAGCCCTTCGTTATGGGACGCTGTAGCGTCCCATAACAATACCTGTCAAAACGTGAAATAAAAGTGGGCCCGCTTTTATTGATATTGAACGAGGAACCAAAGGAGGAAAACCAATATGGCAAGTAGTGGAGGATCCACCAAACAACTCAAGCAGGTGCTGGGCTTCTGGGACCTGATGGGTGCGTCGATTGGTCAGATCATTGGAGCCGGTATTATGACTTTGCTGGGCTCCGCCCTTGCGATGACGGGCCGTTCTGTTCCCCTGGCTTTGGGTGTCGCAGCCCTTATCACCATTGCTCAGTTCCTGCCCATGCTGTTCATTTCTGGCACGGTCCGTCTCCGAGGCGGTCGTTATACTATGGTGGCCATGCTGGCCGGCGAGAAGCTGGCGGGTGCCTACAGTATCATCTATATCTTCTCAAACCTGTCTCTTTCCATGTACGCTCTGTCGTTCGCCAGCTATTTTGTGTCACTATTCGGTATAGGCAACGAGAAAATCATCGCCCTGGTCCTGCTGACCCTGTTCATGGTTCTAAACTGCCTAGGTATTGACAAGTTCGCCAAGGTGCAGAACATTATTGTGGCCTGCCTGATTATCGCCCTGGGTCTGTTCGCTGCAGTGGGTGTAACCAAGATTGCTCCGGGCTATTTCGCGCCCGAGACCTTTATGACCGACGGCATGTTGGGTCTGCTCCAGGCTGGCGGCCTGCTCTCCTTCGCCACCGGCGGTGCCACCTGCATCATCGACCTGTCTGCCGAGGCGAAGAACCCCACCCGTGACATCCCCCTGGTCATCATAACCTCCACCCTGGCGGTTGCCGCCCTGTATGCCGTGATTGGCGTGGTAGCTGGCGGCGTCCTGCCACTGCAGCAGGTGGCCGGTCAGAACCTGTCCCTAGTGGCCAAGACCATCCTGGCCAAGCCCCTGTACGTGTTCTTCATGGTGTGCGGCGCTGGCTTCGCTCTGGTCTCCACCCTGAACTCTCAGATGGCCTGGGCCCCCAAGCCCACCATGCAGGCCTGCGACGACGGCTGGCTCCCCGCCGGTCTGGCCAAGCTGAACAAGCACAATTCCCCCGTCATTATCTTGGGCGTCCTCTATGTCATCGCCTTCATCTGCATCAGCACCGGACTGAGCGTCTCCGTGCTGGGCAACATGTGCTTGGTCGCCGGCAACGCCACCATCCTGATGATTTGCGCCTTCACCTGGAAGCTGCCCAAGGTCTGCCCCGAGTATTGGGCTGATTCCAAGTTCAAGTGCAGCGACGGCATGCTGAAGCTGGTCTCAGTCATCGGCACTCTCGGTTGCGCCTTCAACATCTGGCTCAACTTCACCCGCCTAAGCCGTACCCTTCAGATCATCAACTTTGTGGTCATTTTTGCCGCCCTGGTCTTCGGTGCGGTCCGCAGTAAGCACGCCCACATGGAGATTAGCTACGAAAAAGCTTGATTTTCCGAAGAAAACCGTAAAACTGTTTGAAAGGACTTGGGGAATCCCCCTAAAACAGTGGAGGGTCGGCCGTCCAACCGGCCCTCCACTTCCCCTGTCTGGAAATCTCAGGCCGGACTCGGTTTGATGCTTGGAGAAGGACAAACGAGGCAAAACCGGCAACACACAAGGAGGGCGTTTCCCTTGGATATCGTAAAACTGTTGATCGTCTTTGCCATCATCATCGTGGTGATGTGGCTGAAAAAGCCGCTGCTGGTGGCGGTAGCGGTGGCCACTGTCGGTACCATCCTCATTTATCAATTGCCCCTAAACGCGGCCTGGGCAGCCATTGGAAAGGGAGCCACCGGCTGGAGTACCATTGAGGCGCTGTTGGTGTTCTACGCCATCACCTTCCTCCAAAGAATGATGGAGAAGCGCAAGAACCTAAGTAACTGTCAGGTGGCCCTCAACGGGATATTCAACAATCGGCGCATCAACACTTCGGTGGCCCCCTTCTTGCTGGGCTGTCTCCCTGCGGCCAGCACCGTGCTCATCTGTGGTCCTATCGTCCGGGACAGCGTGGGAGATTACCTGTCCACCCCGGAGAAGGCTGCTGTTACCTCTTACTTCCGGCACATTTCCGAGAGCTTCCTTCCTACATATACCACAATCTTCATTGCTGTGGGACTCACCAACGGCGCGGTGACGGTCAGCAGTTTTGTACTGGCCATGCTGCCTATGGTGGCGGCCCTATTTATCACTGGATATGTGGTTTATCTGCGGCGGATACCCAAGGATACTGATCTAATCCCCGACAAGCCCAAGAGCTATTACTGGAAGCTGCTGGCCAAGAGCATCTGGGCCATCGTGCTAGCCATTGTTATCATCCTGATTTTTAAGCTGCCGGTAGAGGTGGCGGTGCTCATCTGCATCATCATCAATATTTTTGCCAACAAATTTAGCTTTGCCGAACTTAGACCCTTCTTCCGCACTGCCTTTGAGGGAAAGCTCATCCTCAGTACCTGGCTGGTGATGATCTTCAAGGAGGTTCTGGCGGCGACTGGTGTCATCGCCAAGCTGCCGGAGTTCTTTGCTACCTTGCCTATCCCTACCTTCCTGGTCTTTGCCCTTATCTTTTTCTTCGGTTCCATCGTGGCGGGCAGTCAGGCCATCATCGTGTTGGCCATGCCCATGGCGATGGCTTCCCTCAACGGCGGACCGGCCCTGGCATTATTCATCCTACTCATGTGCATGAACTACGTGGCCATGCAGATCTCTCCGGTTCACATCTGCCTAACCCTCTGTGCCGAGGACTACAACGTGCCGCTGGGCTCCATGGCTATGAAGACCATGCCCATGGTCGCCGTCTTTACCATCCTTGCCTTCGCCTATTATTTTCTTCTGTCCGCCTTCGGTTTATGACATAAAGAAATCTTGTATAGTTGCCGTTAAGGTAACATAACCCACTTAATAGTAAAGGCACTAAATAGTGTAATACAAGAAATAGAAAGGAACGAGCATCATGAAATACGATTTCACTTCCATCATGGACCGCCATGGAAAAGACTCCATCGCTGTGGACAACATCCCTATCCCCGGCGTTGAGGTCAAAGAGGGCTTTGATAAGATCCCCATGTGGGTGGCCGACATGAACTTCCCAACTGTCCCTACCATCCCAGAGACCATTATCGAACGTACCAAGCACCCCGCTTTCGGCTATTTTCGTCCAACCGACGAGTACTATGACTCCATCATTAAGTGGCATGAGACCCGCAATGGGGTCACAGGCCTGACTAAGGAGTGCGTTGGCTATGAGAACGGCGTGCTGGGTGGTGTCATCAGCGCCCTGAACGTATTCTGCTCTAAGGGTGACAACGTGTTGCTCCACTCCCCTACCTACATCGGTTTTACAGGCTGCATTACGAACAACGGCTACCACATCGTCCACTCTCTCCTGAAGCGGGACGAGCAGGGCATTTGGCGCATGGATTTTGAGGACATGGAGAAGAAGATTGTGGAGAACAAGATCCACGCTACCATCTTTTGTTCCCCCCACAATCCCTGCGGTCGTGTCTGGGAGAAGTGGGAAGTGGAGAAGGCCATGGAGATCTACAAGAAGCATGACGTATATGTCATATCCGATGAAATCTGGTCTGATTTGATCCTGGATGGTTATAGGCATGTGCCTACCCAGAGCGTGTCTGAAGACGCCCGGCAGCGTACCGTAGCTATCTACGCTCCCTCCAAGACGTTCAACCTGGCTGGTCTGGTGGGCTCCTACCGCATCGTCTACAACAAGTGGATCCGAGAGCGCATAGAAAAAGAGACCTCTCTGTCCCATTACAACTCCATGAACGTGCTGTCGATGCATGCCCTTATCGGGGCCTATAAGCCTGAAGGTTACAAGTGGGTGGACGAGCTGTGTCAGGTTCTGACCGAAAACGTGGATTATGCCTACGATTACATCACCAGACACTTTGAGGGTGTGGCAGTGTCCAAGCCTCAGGGCACCTATATGCTATACTTGGACTGCACCAAATGGTGTGAGGCCCACGGCAAGACCATCGACGAGCTTCAGAAGGCCGGCGTAGCTGTGGGTGTCATCTGGCAGGATGGCCGCCCCTTCCATGGCCCCAACTCCATTCGGATGAATCTGGCCCTGCCCCTCAGCCGCGTCCAGGAGGCATTTGACCGGCTGGACAAGTATGTGTTCAACGCCTGTGATCCCCTGTGATTTTTAGAAAGGAGTTTTCACCATGTCTAAGCTCACTGTAGGCGGGAAACTGCCCGACTTTACCTATGATACCCCCTTTGCTTCCGGCGTGTCCATTGCCGATACCGCCAGGAAGGTAGGTGGCAAGACGGCCCTGGTTTTCCTGCGCTACTATGGTTGTACCCTGTGCCAGTACGACATCCACGAATTTGCCATCCAGCACGATAAGATTGCCGACACTGGCGGTCAGATGCTGGTGGTGCTCCAGTCCGACCCGGCTAAGCTGTCGGCCCAGCTCAAACCCGGCGACCTGCCTTTCAACATCGTCTGCGATCCTGACCAGAAGCTCTACAAGAGGTTCGAAATTGCCGCCGCCCCATCCAAGGAGGCCATGATCGACGCAAAGGCCGTGGGGAAGATTGCCAAGGCCAAGGCGAAGGGCTTCAAACATGGCGACTACGAGGGGGAAGAGCTCCAACTCCCCGCCGCCTTCGTGGTGGAACCCGACCTGACTTTGACCTACGCCCACTATGGCAAGTCTGTAGGTGATGTGCCCGATTCCACCGATCTTGCGGAGCTTTTGAAGTAAGCGTTCTAGAGTGTAAAACCTTTATTACCTTTTCTCAGGTAAGGCCCCCGGCCGGATAACGGCCGAGGGTCTTACTGTTTTGGAAGCTCTATGTGTGATCTCTGTGAAAAGGCAAAGCTTTCTTACTTGCCCTCATCAACCTCTAAATTAGGCCTTGTTTGAAAAAGGTATGTGCCTTTGTTCCACTGTTCCGTCGCCTCCGTGCACCGGCGCATGGGCTCACGCCCAAAGCACAGGACAGATTGGTACACCAGCGTGTCCGATATGCATACATCCACATACTTTTCTCCCCATTGGAAAATGCGCTTGCCTTGGGCCTTTTTCGCTGTTGCCATATCTGAGACGCAGACCTCTTTGCTTAAGGTTCAGCTTGCCAACTATAACTTTACACCAAGCGAAGAGATACCTCCCCGTTTCCTATGGGAAGAAGTTGGGATTGACATAGACAAGGGGATCGCCGGACGGCGCGGGCAGGCTGAGGACAAAGGGGACGCTGGAGAGGGGATGGTCCCGGCGGGGTGAGGAAGACATTGCCCACAGGGCAGGTCAGACCTTCGCCGGAAACATCCGATCACGCCGGAGCCCTTCCCTTGCCGACATCGCTGCCGCCCTCCTTGTGGGGCTTTACCGCACCAGGTAGCCGTAGTCGGCCCGCACCGCCTGGATCAGGGCCCGCACGTCCGCAGGCAGGCCGCAGGCCGGGTCGGCGGCATCGTACTCGGCCACCCTACCGTCTAGGCGCACCAGACAGGTCCTGCTGCCGTCCCCGTAGGGAAGGAAGCCCTCATTTTCACTGTGGTCAAAGTCCTCCCGGCTCCAGAACAGGGTAAATTTATCCCGGTAGGGGCGGGAGTCATAGGGGCAGAAGGTGGCGCAGTTGCCGCATTCGTTGCACATGCCGTCCACGTGGACGATCTGCCGCTGCCGCTTGCCCGGCACCGCCACCGCCACGTTGGCCCGGTTGGGACAGACCTCGGCGCAGGTTTCACACACCGTGGCGCAGCCCAGACAGCGGCTGTTGCCGCAGGTGCTGCAGTCGGCGCACAGATCCCCCCGCCTGGCCAGGGGAGCCTGATGGTCGGGGCCGATGTTGGCCCCGGCGTATTTACCAAGGTCCAGGGAGACGATGGC
>OHAO01002333.1_pt1 | contig 11818 bp, 8 predicted proteins | sample 1577151 | NCBI WGS metagenome assembly OHAO01 (sample SAMEA3541585, study PRJEB24748) | human gut metagenome | biome: human gut; feature: human-associated habitat; material: faeces | place: China | collected 2012 | reverse complement strand
TTGTTTTTCCATTATTTCATACTTGCTAAATTCAAAACAGAACGTTTGTTCCGTGTTTATAAGTGCAATATTATGCAAATTATTTCAATCTGCCAAATTTTTCGGAGGATTTTTCTCCAAAAAGTTTCATTTTTCTTATTTTGCAATGCAAAAGAGTTGATTCTGGGTATTTTTTGCAGGCTTAATAATTAGGCTGAAAATTCCGTCAAATTCCTCCCATTAGACTTTGTATGTGATTATTTTTTAGGTGTGTTTCCTATTTATTTCCGTAAAAGCACACTGTTTTCATCAGAAAAGCATTATCTTTGCACAATCAATTTAAGTGTTCTTTGAGGCATTGCAGAATAAAGAAGGAGAAAGAAACTCGCTCGTTTCCAAGTCGTAACCCATTTATCCATTATTCATTCTTATTCTATTGATTATCTGAAAGATACAAAATTCTAAAATCTTTTACGGGGATAGGTCGTGATTTTCTTCTCATAGAGGCTCTGAGCAATTGAGAGGGTCTTGTCTGCTGAAAAGCCGTGGCGTCTGTTGGCTTCCTTCTGCAAGGCAGTAAGGTCGTACAAGAGTGGTGGCGATGTATGCGTTACCTTTCTTGCGACCGATTCAACTTTAAGCCGGCTCTGACTGCGAAGCGTAGCGAGGGCAGTCTGTGCCGATGCTTCACTCTCATAGTCGGTAATGCCAATGGCTTTCAGCGACATGCCCTCTTTCTCCATAAGAGCGGAGAGTTTCCAATAGGGTACGGAAGAAAAATCACGGTTCTCTATGTACCGACGGCAGACCATAGCCAATGTTGGGGTCTGTACCCGCCCCAAGGAATAGCCTCCCCTGCGGGCAATGGACAGCGCACGGCTTGCATTGATACCCACGAGCCAGTCGGCTTCGCTTCTTGCTTTGGCGGAATAATAGAGATTGTCGTAACTGTTACCCAGTTTGAGATTGGAAAGTCCTTCACGAATAGCCTTGTCTGTGAGTGAACTTATCCAAAGGCGGTCGAAAGGCTTGTGGCAATTGATATAGGAATAGATGTATCTGAAGATAAGCTCACCCTCACGTCCTGCATCGGTGGCGACAATGATGCGGTCAGCCTTGTCAAAGCAGGAGCGTATCACCTTTAACTGCTTCAATGCCGCAGGGTCTGATATATACTCCTTATTCTTACGTACCTGTCGTACCACTAACAGAAAGGGATTGGGACGGATGGGCAAGTCCTCACGCTTATAAGCGGAAAAACCGTAGGCTTCGGGCATGGCAAGGGCGATGAGGTGTCCCATTGCCCAAGTAACGAGATACCCGTTACCCTCCATATATCCTTCCTGCTTGCTATTTGCCCCAACGATGCGGGCAATATCTCTGGCTACCGAGGGTTGCTCGGCAATAATACAAGTTGTCATAGTGCTGAATGGTTTTAAGGTTACATTCTACGTCCACGGGACTTTTTCTGCTTGTTCTCGTCCTGCTTTTGCTTTTGCTCGGTTGTAGGCTGTGTCTGTCCCGTTTTGAGTGGTTCTTTCACGTTCTTGGTGGCTTCATTCGTCTTGCCGTGGTTGTTCACGGCTACCTGCGTTTTGTGTTCTTCGGCTACGGCAACCACCTTTTCCTTGCCGGTTTCCTGCTTCTTGTCAGGATTCCACTTGTAAAAACGTGGGCGGTTCTGCTCCTTGTCCATGCGGACATAGGCGTTGAATGATTGTCCCTGTTTGTCCACCATATTCTTTAGATATAGTGTACGACCGCTATCCAAGGCTTCACGCTGTTTATCTGACAGCTCCAAGCCGCAGAGCTTATGTGGTACGCCTTGCTGCTGTGTCTGCTTCTGGCGTTCCTTAAATCCACGGTTATTGTCAAAGATGAACTCAATACCTTTCTTCTCGGCATTGACCTGAAGCGTGGCATTGAAGGACTTACCACTCTTGGCAGTCATGCCTTCCACCTTCACGGCTTTGCCTTCCACAAGTTCTTTGTACTGGGCATCAGAGAGCGTTACGCCCTTGATCTCCTTAGGGATGTTCACACGGTCGGCACGCAGGGCGATGATTTCATTCGTTTGCGGGTCAATAGAAACGTATGCAGAGAAAGGTTCGGCGTTCTTGGGTGTTACCTCGATGGTCTTGCCCAGATTACCCGTAGTGAGGAGTTGCTCCTTTTCTTCGGGAGAGAACTTGTAGCCCATATAGGGAAAGTCAAGCTGTGGCTCTTTTCTCAGAGGATGAATTGCCAAACCGATATTGCCGTTATCGTCCGTACGGAACGCAAGGCGTGCTTCAGTGTAGATGGTGGTGTCGCCGATAGGAACAGCAATTGTGATGAGATTGCTCTTCTGCCAATTGAGCATCTTTTCCAATTCTCCACTCTGCTCCAATCGCTCACGGGAAAGACCGAGATTGTCGAGCATCTTCCAATCCACCTTTTCGGGGTTGATGGTGGTGGCATTCTTCTGCTGGGGCAGATAGTCCCCAAAGGGAATGCCCATCTCTGCTAGTTGTTGTTTGCTTTCGGGCTTTTCACGGCTTTGCAGCATGGTGCGCAGATTGTCCACGCCTTGCTCCACATTGTCTGCCACGACCTTGTACAGCCCGAAGCGAGTCGGGTTATTGAACTGTTTGAGGAAGTTGGTCATGAAGTTCTTCAGAAGTCCGTCCTTGTTGTTGAACTTCAAGAACGCTGCCTGATTGGCAGCGACAGCCTCGGTGGTCTTGAGATTTCCCTTGTCGTCAACACCGGATACGACGGACAATTTACCCACTTCCTGCTCATTCTTCACTTCCGTGCGGTCTTCCAAGACCAGCACATAGTTGTCATTGTTGTTTGATTCCATTGCTTGATAATTTTAATGATGAATACTGTTATCAAGCGGCTAAATTATAGGTATATGAAGAGATTGGAAAACTTTTGGGAAAAGCGGGAAATACAGGGGAAAAACAAGAAACCATTATCCGAATCTGTATGGAAAGCGGATAATGGCATGTTATAAATAAATATGAACGTTTCCGGTGGAGGAACTTATTTATTTATTTCCTCCTTTTTCGAATATTCTTTTTCTATCAATAAATTGATGAGAAATTTCTGCAAGTCTTGGTCAGTAGGTACATTGAGTTTCTTGCGAATATGGTTACGCGTCACATCGACGTTGTTTTCAGTTTTGCCAAGTAGCAGGCTGATTTCCCGACGCTTTTTCCCCGCAAGGATAAGGCGGCACACATCCGTTTCTGATTTAGTCAGACAAGGAAAGTGGTGTGCTAGGTCGCAGTCGTCCATCAAGTGTTTTTTCAGATGCAGGCGCACGGCGTTGATAAGGTTGCGTTGCGATTTCGGCTTGAGCATGGAAAATAGGCAGTCGGTGTCCTCGGGCGATGGGTGGTCGTTGCTGCTCATGCGCAGGTAGGCCTCTATTTCCCGTTTATTCAGTCTGACGGCGCGCATCAGTGTCGTCTCACGGTGATGCAAATCGGTATTTTCCTTCGTTACACTCATCACATTATATCGCAGCAGTTCGCCCATCGCACAGAGGAAAAACTGCACGAAGAGGAAGAAACCGAACAGGCGCCAAAGCGAAGGCTCTTGAAGATAGGCTGCCACACAACCGTAGCTAACCACACTGATAGCAGAGACGATAAAGGGGGTGAGCCGGACAAAGCTCAACACAAGGAAGAAGATCGCCAGCAGGGATGTTATCTGATTGGTAAGGATGAGCTGCAGAAAATGGTCGGGGCGCACCGTAGCGAAATAAAAGAAGCGCACGGCGATGGTACACTGTGCCACGAGCGCCACGAGTGAAAAAGCCTTGGAAAGCGTCAGCCGCCGCGTGAGGTAGAGCGACAGCGAAAGGAGGCACATCGCCAGATGGATGCCGCTCATCGTCTGGGGCAACGCTTCCTGCGAACCTCCAAGCCCCATGAACTGCAAGGAGATGACGGTAACAACGAGTACAGAGTGGAGCAAATACACGATGACGCGGTGCCGCTCAATGGTGTTTGTAGTGCGCGACCGTAGGAATGCCGATACCTTTTCTGTGAGAAAATGAATGATCATTGTTGCCGTTTTTACTTTTTATAACGACTGCAAAGATACGTTTTTATTTTCTCTTTACCAAGCTTTTATTAAGTGTTTTTAGGGGGTGATTAAGGTTTTTAGGGGGCGGAAATACCTTTAAAATGCTCTTTTCTGTCATAATCCTTAAAATAACAATTCTCTTTATGTTATTTTTGCATCATCTTTTGCTGCTCTCGCAAAGATTTTTCTTGTGGAATTGCTCAGAAGAGCACCATTAGGCATGCGAAATTCAGCAGAAAGGAATGCGAAATGAGAAAATGAGAAAGTAGAAATATATTTAATTCATAATTAGCAAAAAGAGTTATTCATAAAGAAAATGAGATTATGGCAAATGAAAAACAACTATTGGGTATATATTTTAAGAAATGAAAGCGGAGAAATAACCATCGGCTTTTCGGTCGATATGGATAAAAAGTTCACCGAAATCTCCACGCGAAAGGAAAAGCTGTATTATCTCCGTCCGTTTGAAGAGCCGTTCGACGGCTTGGCGCATAAGCATCTTTTGGATTCCCTTTCCAAAGACACAATCAATCTTCTCATACAACGTAATCGGGAACAGACAGAAATCTACAAGGAAGTTTTCCTAAAAACGCTGTAACTATACCTCCGATAACCAAAAGAATATTTATTTTCAATCTTAATTTAATAATGATAAAAATTGGAGGATTTGGAAAGATTTGGAGGATTTATTCGCCTGACGGCTCATCAACTCGTCTCGGCGAAGCCGACTGGAAAAGAGTGTCCTCACAATAGTCATCCGAACCCCACGCTAACGGGCGAGCCGCCCGATAATACGCAACTATATGTATAATAAGATGAAAAAACGGCAAATGCCGGCAGGCTTTCCGGCCTCTCAAAAAACATTCCTACAAACGCCGACAGCCTTGCCGAGGTTCGGCAAACGTCAAGGCATAACGGATGTTAAATGCCGGGGTTCGGCAAACGTCAAGACATAATAGATGTTAAATGCCGAGGTTTGGAAAACGTCAAGACATAACGGATGTTAAATGCCGAGGTTCGGCAAACGTCAAGACGTAACAGATGTTAAATGCCGAAGCTCGACAAACGTCAAGACATAACGGATGTTAAATGCCGAAGTTCGGCAAACGTCAAGGCATAACGGATGTTAAATCCCGAAGTTCGGCAAACGTCAAGGCAAACGACGGCAGACTTTCCGAAGCTCGGCAAACGTCAAGGCAAACGACGGCAGACTTTCCGAAGCTCGGCAAACGTCAAGGCAAACGAGGGGACAAAAAACAAGAAATCATTTTTAATCATTTCATCAAAAAAAAGAATTTATTATGGCAAACGAAAGCAAAGTGGCTCAGGTTGGCACCATTGACTTGCACAGCCTGACCAACGACGCTCACTTCATCTATATGAAGGACGTGGAGAATGTGATAGAAGAAGACGAGGGGGCAAAAACCGTGGCGAGAATACAAACCGCCGTGAAAGCCCTCAAGGAAGCCGTGAAGGAGGAAGACGAACGCCTCATCCTCTCCAAGAAAAGCCAATACACCGAACAGATTGCCGCCAAGGACCGCGAGCGCGACTCCATTTTCCGAGGCTACCGCACCGCCGTGAAGGGAATGCTGCGCATGCCCGTGGCGGAAATGGCCGAGTCGGCCGCCGACCTGTGGCAGCACCTCAAGGACTACAACATCGACCCCGATATGCAGCTCGAACGCGAAACCTCGCGGATGATGAACCTCGTGGCCGACCTCGACTACAAGTTGGCCCCACAGGTGCAGCTGCTCGGTCTGAAACCCTACGTCGACGCCCTCAGGGCAGCCAACGACAAGGTGGAAGAACTGCTCGCCACCCGCACCGACGATCGCTCGCAGCAGATAGCCGGCGCGCTGCGCAAGGCACGCTTGGCAAGCGACGAGGCCTATCTGGACACCGTGCGCCTGATCAACGCCATGGCCGTGGTGGGCACCGAGAAGAGCCTCACGCCGCTCATCAACTACCTCAACGCCAACATCAAGCGCTACAAGGAGCAGGTGATGACGCGCGGCAAGAAAAAGGACGACGACCGACCCGAGAAGTACGGCGGCGACAACACGACGACCGCCCGCACGGCCGACACGCTTACGGCAGCGGACGAGAATTCATAAAACAAAACTTTTACCAAAATAATAAGCAAAATGAAAACAAAAAATTTAATCGAGAGGCTCAGCCTCTTCTTGCTTGCCCTCGTGCTGACGATGCCGACGTGGGCGCAGGGCGGCTCCGGAAACGAGAGCGAGACCATTACGATTGCCTCGAAAGAAGACTGGAAAACGTTTTGCGATCGAGTGAACAAAGGACAGACCACCCCTCAACGTCAAGCTGACGCAGGACGTGGACCTCGGCTCGGACATTGTGATGGCAGGAAGAGAACACCCCTATAACTATAACTCTTTTTACTATTACACCGGCACGTTCGACGGACAGGGACATACGCTGAAGTTCAACTGGAATGCGGGCAAAGATGACCGAATCGCCCCCTTCTGGTGTGTGAAGGACGCCACGATCAAGAACCTGCGCACCCAAGGGAAGATCACGAAGAAGGGTTACGGCTTGTCCGGAATGGTTTATATAGCCTCTGGCACCACCACCATCACGGGCTGCATCAGCGACGTGGACATCACGGGGGGGAACGGTGGTTGGGATGCATCCAGAGCCGCGGGCATGGTTCAAGCGGTAGCCGACGGTGCCTCGGTTCATATCACCGACTGCCTCGTCAAAGGCAGCATCACCGACAATGCGGATGAAAGCTATAAAGCGATGGCCGGCTTTGTCATGTCTAATAGTGGCACCTACACGCTGACTCGCTGCCTCTACGTCGGCAAGAACAATGCCACCAACAACGGATACAGCCAAACCTTCGGCAAGGACGGCTACGGCGCCACCTTCACCGACTGCTACTACCTCAACGCCTGCGGCAAAGCGCAGGGCGATAAGATCACCGAGGAGCAGCTGAAGAACGGCTACGTAGCCTATAAGTTGCAGAAGGGCATAGAGTCGCAGGTGTGGGGACAGACGCTCGGCACCGACACCATTCCGCAGCCTACCACCGACGCCAAGAAGCGGGTGTACGAGGTAAAGTTCACCTACAACGGCGAGGTGAAGGCAACGCGCTATGCCACCAACGGGCAGAGCATCCACGGCGGTCTGCCCACGGCGCAGGACCTCTTAGGCACGGGCTACAACCCTCATCATTATTATGCCATCGCCTTTGCCGACGGCTTCAACGCCTCCACCACCGTAACAGCCGACAGGCAGGTGACAGTAAGCATCACCGAAAAAGACTGCTACGAAATCGCGTCGAAGGCTGACTGGAAAACGTTCTGCGACCTCGTGGAAGACGGACAGACCGCCGTTGATGCGAAGATGACGAAGGACGTCAACCTCGAAACGGACATCACGATGGCGGGAACTGTCAACAAGCCCTATGCCGGCACGTTCGACGGGCAGAACCACACGCTCACCGTCAACTGGGATGCCGGCTCGGCCAAGGATGTCGCCCCCTTCGGGAGAGTGAATGGCGCCACCATCAAGAACCTGCGCACCGAAGGCTCCATCCGGTCGAACAGTTTCTATCTGTCGGGACTGATTGACGAAGCGGCTGGCGGCAACATCACCGTCGCGAACTGCGTCAGCGCGGTGAACATCACGAGCAGCTATACCAGCGACAGATGCGGGGCTGGAGGCTTGATTTCCTATATATTCCCCAGTGCCCGCGTCACCATTAACGACTGCCTCGTGAAGGGCTCGATCAACGCCACCACCGAGAAAGGGCAGAAAGGCATGGGCGGCTTCGTATATGTGCAGAACGGCGCCTGCATCATGAACAACTGCCTCTACGCCGGCACGAACAACGCGGACAACAGCAACAACAATTGTTACACCTTCGCCCCGACCAATACCTCCGGCGCCACCACCACCCTCAACAACTGCTACTACCTGAACACCTGCGGCGAAGCACAGGGCACGCAGGTAACTGCCGAACAGCTGAAAAACGGCGAAGTGGCCTGGCTGCTGCAAAACAAGCGCAAAGACCAGGTGTGGGGCCAGACGCTCGGCACCGACAATGAGCCGCAGCCAACCACCGAGGCTGCCAAACGCGTGTACAAGGTGGCGTTCAACTACAACGGACGCGAGGCGGCTGTGCGATACGCCAACAACGGGCAGGGCATCCACGGCACGCTGCCCACCGCAAAGGACCTCCTTGGCAACGACTACAACCCTAAGCTGACTTACGCGCTCAACTTCGGCGACTTCACCGCCACCACGCCCGTAACGGCCGACAAGACCGTGGACGTAACCGTGACCGTGAGCGGCACCTTCCCCATCGCCTCGAAGGAAGACTGGAGGGCGTTCGGCGACCTCGTATTGTCCGGGGAGGGAAAACTCAACGCCAAACTTACCGCCGACCTTAACCTCGGCACGGAGATTCTGATAATAGGCAGCGAGAGCACCAGCTATTCCGGCACCTTCGACGGACAGGGGCACACCATCACGATCGATTGGAACGGTTACGGCGGTGGTTACTTCGCGCTGTTTCCCTTTGTAACAGACGCCACCATCAAGAACCTGCGCGTATCGGGGCAGATGACGACCGACGCTCCTATGGGCGTATTCTCTTACTTGGCGGGTGGCACCACCATTTACGAGCACTGCGTCAGCGACGTGAGAATCACCAGCGGCAACACGAACAGCTCCTACTGCGCCGCAGGAATGGTGCGCGCAGCATACAGCGAAGGCAAAATCACCTTCAAAGACTGCATCGTGTCCGGCGACCTCAACGGCACCACCGACAACAGCAGGCAGGGCATGGGCGGATTTGTATGCGGTCAGGCAGACGACGCCACCTGCACCTTCGACAACTGCCTCTACACCGGCACGAACAATTCCAAAGGCGGCTACACCTTCGCCCCGAACCCCACGCTCAACAACTGCTACTACCTCAACCCCTTCGCCAACACGCAGGGCGAGCGGATAGTCGAGAAGCAGCTCGAGAGCGGCGAGGTGACAAAGAAGTTGCAAGGCGACCGTACCGACAGCTGCCACTGGGCACAGGTGCTGGGCGAGTGGCCGCGCCTTTACCGCGAGACTGACAAGGCGAAGCCGAACTATGTGTATTATAACAAGGAGAACAACGGCTGGACGTGCGACGACTTCCGCCTCACCGACGGACAGTCGCTGCCCATCGGGCTCGACTTCACCGCCACGAAGGCTACCTACGACCGCACCCTCGCCGCCGGCAAGGCCACGCTCTGCCTGCCCTACGAGCTGCCTGTACAAGGTTTCAAGGCCTACACCCTTGCCGACAGACAGGAAAGCCGCACCGCGGTGCACTTCAAGGAGGTAAACGGCACGCTCGGAGCCTACAGGCCCTATCTGCTCGTGGCTGACGGCACGCCACAGCTCGGCGGAGAGAACCTGCAGGTGAAGGCCGACCGTAGCAGCATCGTCCTATCTGCCGGCAACTACTACTTCAAGGGTGCGGTGCATGACGTGGTGAACTGGTGGCTCACTTCCGATCACGCCTACATCCTGCAGGCCGACGGCCTGTTCCACAAGGTAACGTCCAACCCCTCCGTCACGGTGCCTGCCTACCGCGCCTACATCAGCTACAACAGCCATGAGGGTGCCAAGCGGCTCTCCATCGTCTTCGACGGCGAGACCACCGGCATCGGCGGCACGACAGACGGTGCGGCAGACGGTGCGGCAGACGGTGCGGTGTATAACCTCCAGGGACAGCGCGTGGCCGACCGCCTCGACGACAGCGTGCGCCGACAGATTCCCACCGGCGTGTATATCGTGAACGGAAGGAAGGTGATAGTGAAATAAAAAAAGAAGTCTCTCTTCATCGGGGGTGCGGCACGCCGCAGGGGCGTGATTCATCACGTTCCGAATCCCACGGAAACGGGCGGTGCGCTCCCCCCGATGATTTAAAACAAACAGTTAATTAATAAAAAATGAACAATTACATCAAACCGGAAATCAAAGTGGTCCCCATCACATTAGAAAACTCTATCCTCGCCGGCTCCCTCAGCGTGGGCATCAGTGAAGACCCCGCCACGGGGCCTGCACTCTCGAAAGGCAACAACTTCTTTGACGGCGAGGAGGACGACGATGACTATGACGCCCCGAGCCGCCGCCCGTCATCGCTGTGGGATGATTAAATCCATTTTCTTCGGGAGGTGCGCAACAGGTGCCGCACTCCCGATGATAAAAAAAATGACGTACATATACAGTCCGAAAGATATTCTCTCGAATATTAATCTTTAGCCTCCTAATGGTAAGGTATCTATTCTCGGATACCTTTGCAAGAAACAGATGCTCGGAGACATCGGTTGGCAAACGGTCTACTCCTTAGTCAAGTGAACAAGAGCCGGGTCGGCCTTGATGCGTTCCTTCTCCGATTCCACAAGTGAGATAATCTCTTGTTTGACACGTTTATAGTTGGCTTCGATAGTCTCTTTGAGATTGTCGAAGCCATCTTCGTTTGTAAAGTCTGCGATTATAGGGATTGGTTGATAGGCTTTCATCTCGGCGGAGATTTTGGCACTATCCACGACTATCTCCGCATGGAAAATCTTTTGGTCAATACGTTCGTCAAAATTGTCAGACACTGCCCCCACGAACATACCTTGCGTGAGGTTGGAAATCTTACTTGCCGGAATAAGACTGTCCATTTGAGTGGAGATTGATGTTGATTTGTCGTTACGGTTGATGGTCATGGACTGCCGTTGCTGCAAGACCTTACCAAAGCGCTCACTCAATGTCTTGGCAGTTTCGCCTACTACTTGACCAGAGAAAACATTGCCCACCGTATTTTGAATCACCTTACTTTCCTTATCTCCATAGTCACGGGTAAGCTGCGAGAAGTCCTGAAAGCCCAAGCACACCGCAACCTTATTGCTTCGTGCAGTAGCAATGAGGTTGTCCAAGCCTCGGAAATAGATAGTCGGCAACTCGTCGATAATCACGGAGGATTTAAGTTGCTTCTTCTTGTTGATGAGTTTCACGATACGGCTGTTATACAGACCGAGGGCTGCCGAGTAGATATTCTGTCGGTCGGGATTATTGCCCACTACAAGTACTTTGGGCTCGTTGGGATTGTTGATGTCAAGAGAAAAATCATCGCCCGTCATCACCCAATAGAGTGCTGGTGAAATCATGCGTGAAAGCGGTATCTTGGCACTGGCTATCTGCCCCTGCAACTGGTCTTGCGCTCCGCCCTCCCAAGCATCCATGAAGGGAGAAAGGTAGTTGGCAAGTTCATCGTAAGAAGTGAGTATAGGGAATATCTGTGCATAGGGGCGGTTCAGAAACTCAATGGCATGAGGGAAGGTGCAATACTTTCCGTTCTCATATATCTTCAGAAACCAGATGATGGCTGCCAGCAGGATAATCGGAGACTCGACGAAGAAATCTCCCTGTTTCTGAATCCACGAGCGGTTAAGGTTGAGCATAATCGTGTAGGCACTCTCGTAGGCATCTGATATGTCCGTCATAAAGGCGGGATTGATGGGATTGCAGCGATGTGACTTTCTCGGATCATCGAAGTTGATGACATAGAACTGCGGCTTTACCTTATAGGCATCCAAGTGATGAAGCAGGTGATTATAGGCAATCTCGGAAAGGTCGGGAAACTTGTAATCATAGATATACATGGCAAAGCCTTTCTCTATCTGTTGCTTGATATAGTTGTTTACGATGGCGTAGGACTTACCCGAACCCGGTGTGCCGAGCACCATCGAAGCAC
>OHAO01002328.1_pt1 | contig 11850 bp, 9 predicted proteins | sample 1577151 | NCBI WGS metagenome assembly OHAO01 (sample SAMEA3541585, study PRJEB24748) | human gut metagenome | biome: human gut; feature: human-associated habitat; material: faeces | place: China | collected 2012 | reverse complement strand
AAGTAGATGATGAAGTGCTTGATAATCTGGAAGAAGTGCTGATTACTTCGGATGTAGGTGTAGAAACTACGTTAAATATAATTCAACGTATAGAAAAGCGTGCTGCATCTGAAAAATATATGAATGCGCAGGAGCTGAATACTATCTTGCGCGATGAAATCGCTGCTTTGCTAACGGAAAATAATTCGGACGATGTAGACGATTTTGAAGCACCGATTGCGAAGAAACCTTACGTAATTATGGTAGTAGGAGTGAATGGCGTTGGCAAGACAACTACTATTGGTAAGTTGGCTTACCAATTCAAGAAAGCGGGCAAAAGCGTTTATCTGGGAGCAGCGGATACTTTCCGTGCAGCAGCTGTGGAACAGTTGGATATCTGGGGTGGACGGGTAGGAGTACCTGTCGTAAAACAAAAGATGGGAGCTGATCCGGCTTCTGTGGCCTACGATACATTAAGCTCTGCTGTTGCTAATAATGCTGATGTGGTAATTATTGACACTGCCGGGCGTCTTCATAATAAGGTCGGCCTGATGAATGAGTTGACTAAGATTAAAAATGTAATGAAGAAAGTGGTTCCTGATGCTCCCAATGAAGTTCTATTAGTACTGGATGGTTCTACTGGGCAGAATGCATTTGAGCAGGCTAAGCAATTTACATTAGCTACGGAAGTAACTGCAATGGCTATCACTAAGTTGGATGGTACGGCGAAAGGTGGAGTTGTTATCGGCATTTCTGATCAGTTTAAAATACCTGTTAAGTATATTGGCTTGGGTGAAGGTATGGAAGATTTACAGGTGTTCCGTAAGAAAGAATTTGTTGACTCGTTGTTTGGGGAGAATGCATGAAACGGAAAACAATTGATATCATAACTCTAGGGTGTTCTAAGAATTTAGTGGATTCGGAGCATTTGATGCGACAGCTGGAAGAATCCGGATATCACGTGACTCATGATACGGAAAAGCCTAAAGGAGAGATTGCTGTTATCAATACTTGTGGTTTTATCGGTGATGCTAAAGAGGAATCCATTAACATGATCCTGGAATTTGCACAGGCAAAAGAAGAAGGGGAGCTGGAAAAGTTATATGTAATGGGTTGTCTTTCTGAACGCTATCTGAAAGAGTTGGCGATTGAAATTCCGCAGGTGGATAAGTTTTATGGTAAATTTAACTGGGCGGAGTTATTGCAGGATCTGGGTAAAGCTTATCACGAAGAACTTCATATAGAGCGTACTCTCACTACTCCTAAACACTATGCATACCTGAAAATATCGGAGGGATGCGACCGGAAGTGTTCGTATTGTGCTATTCCGATTATTACAGGGCGGCATGTATCGCGACCGGTAGAGGAAATTTTGGATGAAGTCCGTTACCTGGTAAACAAGGGAGTAAAAGAGTTTCAGATAATAGCTCAGGAATTGACTTACTATGGTGTGGATCTGTATAAGAAGCAAATGCTTCCTGAACTCATAGAACGTATATCCGAAATTCCCGGGGTAGAATGGATTCGTTTGCATTATGCTTATCCTGCACATTTTCCTACAGATTTGTTCCGGGTGATGCGTGAGCGTCCTAATGTGTGTAAGTATATGGATATAGCTCTTCAGCATATTAGTAATCCGATGTTGGAGAAAATGCGCCGCCATGTAACTCAGGAAGAAACTTATCAACTGATAGAACAATTCCGCAAAGAAGTACCTGGTATTCATTTGCGTACTACTTTAATGGTAGGGCATCCCGGAGAAACGGAGTCGGATTTTGAAGAGTTGAAAGAGTTTGTTCGTAAGGTGCGTTTCGATAGAATGGGGGCTTTTGCATATTCAGAGGAAGAAGGTACTTACGCAGCTGCACATTATGAGGATGAAATTCCTCAGGAAGTAAAGCAGGCACGTCTGGATGAATTAATGTCCATTCAACAAGGCATTTCTGCCGAATTGAGCGCAGCAAAAGTGGGGCAATCCATGAAAGTTATTATTGATCGTCTGGAAGGGGATTATTATATCGGCCGTACTGAATTTGACTCTCCTGAAGTGGATCCGGAAGTATTGATAGAGCGTGGTGAACAAACGTTGCTTATTGGTAACTTTTACCAGGTAGAGATAATAAGTTCCGATGATTTCGACCTTTTTGGACAGGTTATTTAAATAATTTTCCCTAAGAATTTGTGTATATGCGGAAGTTTTGCTAATATAGCACCGAACTTTATAAAAATAGCTGGATTTTGAATAATAAGGAATTTACTTCAGAACTGTCACGAAGATTGGGATATACCATAAAGGATACATCCGAACTAATTGCATCTTTACTGTCGGACATGACAAAACAGCTGCAAGAAGGGAATATTGTTTCTGTACAAAGTTTCGGTACTTTTGAGGTAAAGAAGAAAGCAGAGCGTATTACCATCAATCCAACGACAAAGTTGCGTATGCTGGTTCCGCCTAAGTTGGTGTTGACCTATAGGCCCAGTACGACTCTGAAAGATAAGTTTAAATAATGCCGTCTTCTACTCAAGTAACCCTTCGTAAATATGAATGAAAAGCTGAACATACAGAATTTAATAGAATTGCTTGCCGAAAAGCATGGCATGGATAAAACGGATGCTGAGAGCTTCGTGAAAGAATTTTTCCAGTTGATTGAAGAATCGCTGGAGAGCGATAAGTATGTGAAGATTAAAGGCTTGGGTACATTTAAGCTGATTGACGTGGATAGTCGTGAAAGCGTAAATATAAATACGGGCGAACGTTTTGAAATACAAGGACATACAAAGGTTTCATTTACTCCGGAGCCAACTTTAAAAGATTTGATAAACAAACCTTTTTCGCATTTTGAAACTGTGGTATTGAATGATGAAACAGTGTTAGAAGATACACCGGTGGAGGATAATTCTTTTTCCCTATGTTCTCTACTATTTTCATTGTACTGAAAGTTCTACAGTTGTTGTAGAAGCACAGGTTGTTGTTCAGGAAACGGCTGAAGGAAATATGGAAGAGTCGATAGAGGAGGCTGTTGAGACTACAGAGGAATCCATAGAAAGTATAGAGGAAGTGGCTGAAGTAATTGAAGAGAAAACTGAAATTGCTGAAGAAAAATTGATAGAGACAGCTGAAGAAGAAGTGATTCAGACTGTTGAGGAAACCGTAGAGGATATAAAAGAAGAACCAGTTTCGGAAGAAACGCCTTCTGTTTATCAGGCTGAATCGGCTCTTCCGTCCGAGGAAGAAGATTTGGTGCCTACTTATGAGGTTCCTGAGCCTCCATCACCTCCTGTGAATAAAACAGACAGTTCCACCATGAAGTTTTTTATCGGAATTGTAGTGCTTGTAGTGTTACTGTGTGTAGGTGCTGTTACTTTTATGTATTATCCGGATTTACTGGATAGGATGTCTACGCCATCAACAGAGAAAGTTGCTGATGAAAAAGTAGAGAAACCAGCCGTTCCGGTCGCTCTGACGGATAGTATTGTTCGAAAAGATACCACAACTGTGGTTGCGAAGAAAGATACTGTGGCAGAAGTTGTTACTCCTAAAGTTGTTGAAGAGCCGAAGCCGGTTGCAAAGCAGGAGACTCCTGCTGCTGCTCCTAAAAAAGAGACAAAGAAAGCTGCTGCAACTCCTTTTGAGCCAGACTCTGTAAATTATAAGATTGTAGGTACGAAAGCTACTCATACTATCCAGGAAGGAGAAACTCTGACAAAGGTTGCACTTCGCTTTTACGGGACTAAGGCCCTGTGGCCCTATATTGTGAAGTATAATTCGGATGTTATAAAGAATCCCGATCATGTGCCGTATGGTACTGTAATCAAGATACCAGAGCTAGAAAAGAAATAAAAGAAAATATTGCACCCCTGCAAGTTGATAATACTTCACTTGCAGGGGTGATTTGCTATTTATTCCTGTCTGCGAATTTGAAATCCTTTTCAGAAACTATTGTTAACTACTAAACTCTATGAAAGTAGTTTAATCTAATTGTTTTTTAATAAAAATTAGTTGGTATGGTTAATTTATTCCCGTACTTTTGGGAGCGAAAAAAATAATTACCAGTAGCATACTGGAGAAATCAATGGAATTTAAACAATAAAAATAATAGTATTTATGGCTGAAACAATTGATATCCGCGAACTGAACGAGCGGATTGAAAGACAAAGTTCTTTTGTTACCAACCTTACTGCTGGTATGGACCAGATCATCGTAGGACAAAAACATCTGGTAGAGTCATTGTTAATCGGTTTGCTGTCTGATGGACACGTATTATTAGAAGGTGTGCCCGGTTTGGCAAAGACATTGGCGATTAAGACGCTTGCCTCATTGATCGATGCACAATACAGTCGTGTACAGTTTACTCCCGATTTGCTGCCTGCTGACGTTATCGGTACAATGGTTTACAGTCAGAAAGACGAAACGTTCCAAGTAAAGAAAGGACCTGTTTTTGCCAACTTCGTTTTGGCAGATGAAATTAACCGTGCTCCGGCCAAGGTACAGAGTGCTTTGCTGGAAGCGATGCAGGAACGTCAGGTAACTATTGGTACGGAAACATTTCCGTTGCCTGAACCTTTCCTTGTACTTGCTACACAGAATCCTATTGAGCAGGAAGGTACTTATCCGCTGCCTGAAGCCCAGGTGGACCGTTTCATGCTGAAAGTGGTTATCGACTATCCGAAGATGGAAGAAGAAAAAATGATTATCCGACAGAATATCAATGGCGATAAATTCAATGTGAAGCCTATTCTGAAAGCTCAGGAGATTATTGAAGCACGTAAAGTTGTTCGTCAGGTATATCTGGATGAGAAGATTGAACGCTACATTGTTGATATTGTATTTGCTACCCGTTATCCGGAGAAATATGATCTGAAGGAACTGAAAGATATGATTGGTTTCGGTGGTTCTCCCCGTGCCTCTATCAATTTGGCATTGGCTGCCCGTACTTATGCTTTCATCAAACGCCGTGGTTATGTGATTCCTGAAGATGTTCGTGCTGTGGCTCATGACGTATTGCGTCATCGTATCGGATTGACTTATGAAGCAGAGGCCAGCAACCTGACTTCTGACGAGATCATCAGCAAAATACTGAATAAGGTTGAAGTACCTTAATTAAGTAAGCATTTTTAAAAAGGTCTTCCGAGACCTGTTAATAAATGGTGTGAACGTTTTTAAAGAATCTTGCCAACGTTTTTAAAGAACGTTGCCGGTATTTATTAACGGAATTATTTAACGATATAGATGGAAACAAGTGAACTGTTAAAAAAAGTCCGTCAGATTGAAATCAAGACGCGCGGATTATCCAACAATATCTTTGCCGGCCAGTATCATTCGGCTTTCAAGGGTAGGGGTATGGCATTTTCCGAGGTGCGCGAATATCAGTTTGGCGATGACATACGCGACATTGACTGGAACGTGACCGCTCGCTTCAATAAGCCTTACGTGAAGGTGTTCGAAGAAGAGCGCGAGCTGACCGTTATGTTGCTGGTGGATGTTTCCGGTAGTTTGGAATTCGGTACGGTGAAGCAGATGAAAAAGGATATGGTGACGGAAATAGCTGCAACGTTGGCTTTTTCGGCTATACAAAACAACGATAAAATCGGGGTTATCTTTTTCTCTGACCGGATAGAGAAATTCATTCCGCCTAAGAAAGGGCGTAAGCATATCTTATATATTATTCGCGAACTGATTGACTTTAAAGCGGAGAGTCGGAGGACTGACATCCGGCTCGGACTGGAATATCTGACAAACGTAATGAAGCGTCGTTGTACAGCCTTCCTGTTATCCGATTTCATTGATCAGGGGAACTTTAAGAATGCAATGACTATCGCCAACCGGAAACATGATATGGTGGCTATCCAGGTGTATGACCGCAGGGTAGAGGAACTGCCGGCTATCGGTTTGATGAAAATAAAGGATGCTGAGACCGGACATGAGCAGTGGATTGATACTTCGTCGCGTGCCGTTCGTCGTGCTCATCACGACTGGTGGGTGAATAAACAGGTGGAACTGAATGAAACATTCACTAAGAGCAATGTCGATAATGTGTCGGTACGCACCGATCAGGACTATGTCAAAGCATTGATGAATTTGTTTGCGAAACGAAATTAATCGGAAAAATGAAAAGATATCTATTTCTGATAACCCTATTGGGGATGTTGACTGGCAAGGCAGTGGCTCAGTCGGTAACAGTGGATGCTACCATTGACTCTCTGCAAATTTATATCGGTGACCAGGCGAAGATTAAACTTCAGGTAGCCTTGGATGCCGATAAACGGGCTATTTTCCCTGTTTATACGGATACACTGGTAAGCGGTGTGGAGATTATAGATGTTGCAAAGCCGGATACGCAGTATATAAATGATGATAAACGAATGCTGATTACGCAGGAGTATACTGTTACATCATTTGACTCGGCATTGTATTATCTGCCACCGATGGAAGTATTGGTGGATAATAAGGCATATCGTTCGAAGGCATTAGCACTGAAGGTATATTCGATGAATGTGCCATTGGATCCTGAGAATCCGGAACAGTTTTTTGGTCCGAAGACAGTAATGCAACCTCCTTTTGTGTGGGAAGATTGGTATGGGATTATCACCTGTGGCATATTGCTTATTCCGATTGCATTATTACTTATCTATCTGATCATGCGTATCTGTGACAATAAACCTATTATCCGTAAGGTAAAGGTTGAACCGAAGTTACCTCCGCATCAGATGGCGATGAAAGAAATAGAGCGTATCAAAGGGGAAAAAGTATGGCAAAAGGGACAGCCGAAGGAGTATTACACGGAATTGACAGATACTTTGCGTACGTATATTAAAGAGCGTTTTGGTTTCAATGCTTTGGAAATGACCTCTTCGGAGATTATAGAAAAGCTGCTTGAAATGCAAGATAAAGAAGCTATTACAGATTTACGTTCTCTTTTTGAGACTGCCGATTTGGTGAAGTTCGCTAAACATAATCCGTTGATGAACGAAAATGATGCGAATCTGATCAATGCCATCGAATTTATCAATGAAACCAAGGAGAAAGAAGTGGAGAATGCAAAACCGCAACCCACTGAAATTACTATCATTGAGAAACGCTCATTGCGTACTAAAATATTGCTGGGCATAGGCATCGTAGTATTGTCAGTTGCCTTGATTGGTTCGTTCGTTTATATTGGAATGCAGTTATACAATTATTTTGCATGATAGCAAAATTTAAGGGTAACTCCAATCTTAAATTGTAAATTGTTAAATAGTAAATACAATGGTTTTTGCCAATATTGAATATTTATTTTTGCTGCTGTTGCTTATACCTTATATAGTATGGTATATTATGAAGCGGAGGAATAATGAAGCTACACTTCAGATTTCGGATGCTCGTGTATATGCTCATACGCCGAAGAGTTATAAGAACTATTTGTTGCATGTGCCTTTTATGTTACGGATTATTGCTTTGGCATTGATTATCGTAGTGTTGGCGCGTCCTCAAACTACTAATAGCTGGCAAAACAGTGAAATTGAAGGTATAGATATTATGATGGCCATCGACGTATCTACCAGTATGCTGGCAGAGGATTTGAAACCGAATCGTCTGGAAGCTGCTAAAGATGTGGCTGCAGAGTTTATCAATGGTCGGCCCAATGATAATATCGGTATAACTTTATTTGCCGGTGAAAGTTTTACGCAATGTCCGTTGACGGTGGATCATGCAGTGCTTCTGAATCTGTTTCAAGGCATTAAGTGTGGTATTATTGAAGATGGAACAGCAGTCGGTATGGGTATTGCTAATGCCGTTACCCGCTTGAAAGACAGTAAAGCGAAGTCTAAAGTAATCATTCTGTTGACGGATGGTACAAATAATAAAGGAGATATATCTCCGCTGACTGCGGCAGAAATAGCTAAGAGTTTTGGTATCCGGGTTTATACAATTGGTGTAGGTACGAACGGAATGGCTCCGTATCCTTATCCGGTGGGTAACACTGTGCAGTATGTCAATATGCCGGTGGAGATTGATGAAAAGACACTGACGCAGATTGCGGCTACCACAGAAGGTAATTATTTCCGTGCCACCAGTAATTCTAAGCTGAAAGAGGTATATGAGGAGATCGATAAGTTGGAGAAAACCAAGTTGAATGTGAAGGAATACAGCAAGCGCCAGGAAGAATACCGTTGGTTTGCTTTGGCGGCATTCTTGTGTGTGTTACTTGAAGTATTGCTTCGTAATTCTATCTTGAAGAAGATACCTTAAAACAATGCATTAATTGTAAATTACTAAATTGTACATAGAAAGATGTTTCGATTTGAAGAACCTACATATTTATACCTGTTGCTCCTGTTGCCTTTCTTGGCGGCTTTCTACCTGTACTCCAATTATCGGAGACGGAAAGCGATCCGCAAGTTTGGCGATCCGGTGCTAATGGCACAGTTGATGCCGGATGTATCTAAATATCGTCCGGATGTGAAGTTTTGGCTGGTGTTTGCTGCAATCGGACTGTTTGCTGTATTGCTGGCGCGTCCGCAGTTTGGCTCCAAGCTGGAGACTGTGAAGCGCCAGGGAGTAGAGGTAATGATTGCGTTGGATATTTCTAACTCTATGTTGGCACAGGATGTACAACCCAGTCGTCTGGAGAAAGCCAAGAGACTGGTAGCACAGTTGGTTGACAAGATGGAGAATGATAAGGTAGGTATGATTGTGTTTGCCGGTGATGCCTTTACACAGTTGCCTATTACAAGCGATTATATTTCTGCCAAGATGTTTTTGGAATCTATTAATCCGTCGTTGATATCCAAGCAGGGTACGGCTATCGGTGCAGCTATCAATCTGGCTACCCGCAGTTTTACACCCCAAGAAGGAGTAGGGCGTGCCGTCATCGTTATTACTGACGGTGAAAACCATGAAGGTGGAGCTGTGGAAGCTGCCAAGGCTGCTGCAGAAAAAGGTATTCAAGTCAGTGTTCTGGGTGTGGGTATGCCTGATGGTGCACCTATCCCTGTAGAAGGAACCAATGACTTCCGCCGTGACCGTGATGGAAACGTGGTTGTAACCCGCTTGAATGAGCAGATGTGTCAGGAAATAGCTCAGGCAGGAGATGGGATTTATGTGCGTGTAGACAATTCAAATGCTGCACAAAAGGTGATTGCTCAGGAGATTAATAAAATGGCGAAAGCGGATGTGGAAACACAGGTTTATACAGAGTTCAACGAACAATTCCAGGCTGTTGCATGGATTATATTGTTACTGTTGTTGGCTGAAATGCTGATTTTGGAACGTAAAAACCCGTTATTCCGTAATATCCATCTGTTTAAAAAGGAAGAAAGGTATGATGATGAGAAATAGAACTATCGGAATTATCTTGCTGCTACTGACGGCTATTTCAGTTTCTGCACAGAAAGCGGAACGCGACTATATTCGTAAGGGAAACCGTGCTTATAAAGATAGTACGTATGTAAATGCTGAAGTGAATTATCGGAAGGCTATTGATGTGAATCCGAAGTCAGCGATATCCATGTATAATCTGGGTAATACGCTTATGCAACAGAATAAGTTGCAGGAGGCTATGGAGCAGTTTGTTGCTGCCACTAAAATGGAGAAAGATAAGGGTAATCTTGCTCAAATCTATCATAATATGGGAGTAATATTCCACTCCGGTAAGGATTATGCCAAAGCTGTGGAAGCATACAAAGAGTCACTACGTAATAATCCGAAAGATAACGAGACGCGTTATAACTTGGCTTTGGCTCAGAAAATGCTGAAAGATCAGGAACAGAATCAGCAGAATCAAGACCAGAACCAAGATCAGAATCAGGACAAAAAGGAGCAGGAAAAAGAACAAGATAAAGACAAACAAGACCAAAATCAACAAGATCAGCAGAACCAGGATCAACAGCAGCAACCTCCTCAGCCACAAGAAAATCAGATGTCAAAGGAAAATGCTGAACAACTTTTGAAGTCGGTGATGCAGGATGAGAAAGATGTACAGGATAAGGTGAAGAAACAGCAAGTTATCCAAGGTGGTCGTTTGGAAAAGGATTGGTAAATAATAAAAGATACGATAATATATGAGAAAATTAATTTTCTTATGGATAGCACTGGTAGTAGTCAGTCTGCAAGCTTTGGCTAATGACAAGGTGTCATTTACCGCGTCAGCTCCTGATGCTGTAGCGGTGGGTGACCAGTTCAGACTGGCATATACAGTGACTACACAGAAGGTGAGAGATTTCCGTGCTCCCTCTATTAAGGGATTTGACGTACTGATGGGACCCAGTCGCTCTCAGCAAAGTAGTATGCAAATAGTTAATGGGGTATCTACCTCAACCAGCAGTATTACTTTCACTTATATACTGATGGCTACTGCTGAGGGTAGTTTCACAATTCCGGGAGCTACAATTACAGCCGATGGTAATCAGATGGTTTCTAATTCTGTGCAAATCAAGGTTCTGCCAGCAGATCAGGCCGGAGCTGCTTCTTCAGGCGGAGGTAATAGTAGTCAACAGGGCAATACCAGCCGTGCTTCTTCAGGAACTTCTGTTTCCAATCAGGATCTCTTTATTTTGCCTACTATTAGTAAGGCCAATGTGTATGAACAAGAAGCATTCTTGCTGACTTATAAAATTTACACTCTGGTTGACCTTCGCGGTTTTGACAATGTAAAACTTCCTGATTTTAAAGGGTTTCATTCACAAGAAGTCGAACTTCCGGGTGATAGAAAATGGAGCTTGGAACATTATAAGGGACGGAATTATCAAACTACCGTTTACCGGCAATTTGTGCTGTTTCCGCAGCAGTCTGGTAATTTGACTATTGATCCGGCACGTTTTGATGCTTCTATTGCTAAAGCTACTCAAGTATCTGATCCATTTGAAGCTTTCTTTAATGGTGGCAGCAACTACATTGAAGTCAAAAAGACATTGATGACACCGAAACTAACTGTAGATGTAAAACCCTTACCAGGCGATAAACCTGCTGATTTTTCCGGTGGAGTGGGAGAGTTTAGCATTTCTTCTTCCATTAATAGTACTAATGTAAAGACAAACGATGCTGTAACTATTAAACTTGTCATTTCCGGTACAGGCAATTTGAAGTTAATAGGTGATCCTGAGGTGAAATTTCCGGATGACTTCGAGGTATATGACCCTAAAGTTGATAATAAATTCAGGCTGACAAGTGCAGGGCTTTCGGGTAGTAAGGTTATTGAATATCTGGCTATTCCACGCAATGCTGGAACATTTAAAATACCAGCGGTGAAATTCAGCTATTTTGATATCAAATCCCGTACTTATAAGATATTGACTACCGAAGAGTATGAATTGCATGTAGAGAAAGGTGAAGGAAATGCAGCGCAAACTATTGCTAACTTTACGAATAAAGAGGATTTGAAAGTCTTGAATGAGGATATTCGCTTCATCAAGCAAAATGATGTGACGCTTTCTCAAAAGGGAGACTTTTTCTTTGACTCTATGTTATATTGGTTGCTCTATTTAGTACCTGGCATTGCGTTTATCATTTTCTTTATCATTTACCGTAAGCAGATAGCTGCTAATGCTAATGTTGCGAAAATGCGTACGAAAAAGGCAAATAAGGTTGCTGTTAAACGTATGAAGTTAGCTGGTAAGTTGTTGGCTGAGAATAAAAAAGATGTTTTCTATGACGAAGTCTTGAAGGCTCTTTGGGGATATATAAGCGATAAATTGAATATTCCGGTTTCTCGACTTTCAAAAGATAATATTGAAGAGGAACTTCGTAAATATGGAGTGGAGGATGCTTTGATTAAAGAATTCCTGGCTGCATTGAATGATTGTGAGTTTGCCCGTTTTGCTCCTGGCGATGATAATCAGGCTATGGATAAAGTCTATTCGGCTTCATTAGCAGTAATAAGTAAAATGGAG
>OHAO01002325.1_pt1 | contig 11858 bp, 13 predicted proteins | sample 1577151 | NCBI WGS metagenome assembly OHAO01 (sample SAMEA3541585, study PRJEB24748) | human gut metagenome | biome: human gut; feature: human-associated habitat; material: faeces | place: China | collected 2012 | reverse complement strand
TCAGAGCCTTCCTCCGCAAGCACGTAGCCCTTGCAGTGGCGTGCAGTTTCCTCAGAACGGATGGTGATGTCGTAGATCTTCACCGGTCTGGGCTTCCGCTCCACCTCCACGCCCTGGCGGGCCAGATCGCAGAGCTTCCTTCCGTTGACCTTCAAAGCCGAATACATGGGAGGGATCTGGTCATAATCCCCCACAAAGCATAAGACGGCCTCCCGCACGGCCTCCTCCGTCAGTCCGGAAGCGTCCGTTTCTGAAAGGACCGTCCCTGTGGTATCCTGGGTATCGGTCTCCATCCCCAGGAGCAGGGTGGCCTCATACGTCTTGTCCCGGTCTGTCAGCATGTCGCAGAGCCTGGTGCCCTTTCCCACGCATACCGGCAGGACGCCTTCGGCCTCCGGGTCCAGGGTCCCCGTATGGCCCACCTTTTTCTGGCCCAGGATCCCCCGCATTTTAGCCACCACATCAAAGGACGTGAAGCCCTTTTCCTTATATACGTTTATGATGCCGTCGTACATTTTAAACCCCAGTCTGTTCTTTTTCTTCGCCCCACTGGATCCGGATCTGTCCGTCCACCTGGCGGATGATCTCCTCCACTGTACCGGTCATGGTACAGCCCGCGGCCTTTTTGTGGCCGCCGCCGCCAAAGGCCAGGGCGATCCGGCTCAGATCCAGCTCCGTATTAGTCCGGAGGCTCACCTTATACTCCGACGGATTCCCTGTCTCATAAAGGAGGATGGCGCACTCCACTCCGGTCACAGACCGGAGAAGATCCACGATGCCGTCGGTGGACTTCACCGTACAGCCGTTTTTCTTAAGCTCCTCCTGGGTCACCACCGTGTAGATGCAGCGGCCGTCCTCAAAAAGGACGCTGTCCAGCATGGCCTGGCCGTGGACCCTGGTCTGACCGTAGCTCTTCTGGTAAAAGCTTCCGTCAATGATCTTCGGGAAATCGATCCCCTGGTCCATCAGATATCCGGCGATCTCCATGGTCCTCCGGGAGGTGTTGGAATATTTGAACACGCCCGTATCATGGACGATGCCGGTGTACAGGCACTCTGCCACGGCCTTCCCGATCTTATCCTGGTCCAGGAGGCCGTAAAGGACCTCGCAGGTGGAGCTGGCGCTTCCGGCAATCACATTGACCCGGGCCAGGCCCTGGTTGGTGATGTGATGGTCGATGCACAGGCTGTCCGCCGCCGTTTTCAGATAGGGAGCAAATTCTCCCAGGCGCTTTTCGTCGCTGGCGTCCAGGGTAATGCAGAGATCGAAGGTCCGTTCCGGCTCAAATCTGTGTTTCACCTGGCCGTAGCCCTTTAAATATCCGAATTTTGCGCCCATGGGCTCCAGATATACGGATACCCTAAGCTCCCCGTAGTTTTCCGTCAGGTAATTATACATGGCCAGACAGGAACCGATACAGTCCCCGTCCGGATTCACATGGCCTAAAATGGCCACTGTTTTTTTATCTTTCAGCACATCTGTCAGAATTCCCACTGGGCAGACTCCTTTCCTGGGGCAGGACCTTACCTGCCGTCCTCTGTCTCCTCGCCGTTTTCCTCATCCCGGTCCGCCAGATCCTTTGTCACATCGTCGATGAGCTTCGACATGCGGACTCCGTATTCGATGGACTGGTCCAGGATAAAGGAGATCTCCGGCGTATTCCTAAGGTTCACCGCCTTTGCCAGCTGGGTCCGGATAAAGCCCTCGGCGCTCTTTAAGCCGCGGATGGTGTCCTTGGCCTGCTCCTCGTCTGCAAGAACGCTGATATACGCCTTGCAGTATTTCAGATCCGGCGTCACCTGGACTAAGACCACGCTGGTCATTGGATGGATCCTGGGATCCTTGAGCTCTGAGCGGATGATATCGCTCAGAGCCTTCTGGACCTCCCCGTTGATTCGTGTATTTTTAATGCTGTTCTTTCTCATGATACTCCTTCTTTACTATCTCGGAACCTCTACCATGATATAGATCTCGATCATATCGTCTTCCCTCAGGTCGTTGAAGCCTTCAAATACAAGGCCGCACTCGTAGCCTGCGTTGACCTCCTTCACATCGTCCTTGAAACGCTTTAAGGAAGCTAACGGTCCCTCGAAGATCTGCTCGCCCTCGCGGGTGATGCGGGCCTTGGAGCCGCGGGTGATCTTTCCGTCCAGGACATAGGAACCGGCAATGGTGCCCACGCCGGAGGCCTTGAAGGTCTGGCGCACAACGGCATGGCCGGTCACCTGCTCTTCGTAGATGGGATCCAGCATGCCCTTCATGGCAGCCTCCACATCCTCGATGGCCTGGTAGATCACGCGGTACAGACGCATATCCACCTTCTCCCGGTCCGCAATGGACTTGGCGGTGGCGTCAGGACGCACGTTGAAGCCGATGATGATGGCGTTGGAAGCGGAAGCCAGGGTCACGTCGGATTCGTTGATGGTGCCGACGCCGCCGTGGATCACCTTTACCACCACCTCTTCGTTGGAGAGCTTCACAAGACTCTGCTTTACTGCCTCTACCGATCCCTGTACGTCTGCCTTTACGATGATGGGCAGCTCTTTCACATTTCCTGCCTTGATCTGGGAGAACAGATCGTCCAGGGATAATTTTGCCTTTGTATCTTCAATTAACTTGTTCTTTCCTTCTGTGATGAAGGTCTCAGCAAAGCTTCTGGCCTCCTTCTCGTTCTGGAGAGCCACAAATACCTCGCCGGCGTTGGGAACGTCGTTGAGACCCAGGATCTCCACCGGAGTGGACGGGCCGGCTTCCTTCACACGGTTGCCCTTATCGTCCATCATGGCGCGGACCCTTCCGTAACAGGAGCCTGCGGCAATGGAATCGCCCACCTTTAAGGTTCCCTTCTGTACAAGGACCGTAGCCACGGGACCTCTGCCCTTGTCTAACTGTGCCTCGATCACAAGACCTCTGGCCTTCCGGTTGGGGTTGGCCTTTAATTCCTTCACCTCTGCCGTTAAGAGGATCATCTCCAGAAGCTCCGGGATGCCCTCCTTTGTATGGGCGGATACGGGAACGAATACGGTGCTGCCGCCCCAGTCCTCGGGGATCAGCTCATATTCGGAAAGCTCCTGTTTTACACGCTCCACATTGGCGCTGGGCTTATCGATCTTGTTGACTGCAACAATGATCTCCACCCCTGCGGCCTTGGCATGGTGGATATAGCGTTGGGCTTCGTCTGCAAATGAATAGCTCGAAGCCGTCGTCGGCTGCCACCACAAGAATTGCGATGTCCGTAGCCTGGGCTCCCCTCATACGCATGGCGGTGAATGCCTCATGGCCCGGGGTATCTAAGAAGGTGATCCTCTGGCCGTTGGCCTCTACCACATATGCACCGATGTGCTGGGTGATGCCGCCTGCCTCCCTGGAAGTCACATTGCTCTGGCGGATGGCGTCCAGAAGAGAGGTCTTACCATGGTCAACGTGACCCATGACGCAGATGACCGGCGGTCTGGAAACCATGTCCTTCTCGTCCTCCTCTTCCTCTCTTAAGAGCTCCTCGATCACGTTGATCTTCTTTTCCTTCTCACAGAGAACATCATACTCCATGGCGATCTCCTCAGCCTTCTCAAAGTCGATCTCCTGGTTGATGGTCACGATGGTCCCCTGTAAGAACAGTTTTTTCACGATGGCGGAGGGCTGTAATTTCATCTTTTCAGCCAGCTCCTTAATGGTGATGGTCTCCGGGATCACGATGGTCTTAATCTCCTCCACCTTGGCCTCAGCCTTCCTGGGCTGCTGCATCACGGGAGCCTTAACGCCCTTTCCGCCCTTGGCGTTCTTGCCTCTTAACTCCTCGTCCCGGTCCTTTCTGGCATCATGCTCTTTCTTATAAGCATTCTTGCTGGCCTTGGTGTTCTGCTGCTTCTGGGCCATGGGGGTATCGAAGGACGGCTTGGGGATGTTCAGTCCGCCGCGGCCGTCGCGGCCTCCCTGACGGTTTCCGTCTCTCTGGCCATCGCGGCCATAGCCTCCCTGACGGCCGCCGTCACGGTTATAGCCTCCCTGGCGGTTTCCGTCTCTCTGACCGTCGCGGTTAAACCCACCCTGGCGGTTCCCGTCTCTCTGGCCGTCGCGGTTATAGCCTCCCTGGCGGTTTCCATCTCTCTGGCCGTCACGGTTATATCCGCCCTGGCGGTTTCCGTCTCTCTGGCCGTCGCGGTTATAGCCTCCCTGGCGGCTTCCCTGGGGCCTTGCCTCTGCCTGGGAAGCGGCCTGCACCGGAGCCGTCTCTGTCTCCTGGACGGGAGCTGTGGTCTGTTCCTTCACCTCTTCCGCCGGAGCTGCCTTGGGCTTCTGGGCCGGAGCAGAGGTTGTGGGACGCACCTGCATGCCTGGTCCTGTGGATCTCTGGTTTCTGGCTCCCTGTCCCTGGCTTCTGCCGCCGCGGCCCTTCTGGGTGCTGTTCTGGGGACGGTATACGGCTGCGATCCGCTTCTTGGCCGGAGCTGCCCCTTCCTTATTCTCGCCGGCGGGCTGGGTTCCGGCTCCGTTTGTCATACTGCTGTTTTCTTCCATATTATTCTTCTGCAACGTATCTGTAACCTCTTTATTCGTCTTTCCTAAGTTCTTAGCTAAATCGTTATCCCTCACACTCACTACCTCCGTTCATACAAAGCTGTTTCTTCATGGCCTCGGAAAAGCCTGCGTCCTGCACAGCCAGGGAAGCACGCATCTCCCTGCCGGTGGCGTGGCCCAGCTCCTCCTTGCTTCCGAATTCAAAATAGGGGACCTCATAGTAAGTACACATATTCCGGAACTTCTTCTTTGTATTTTCCGACGCCTCTTCCGAGACAATGACCAGGTATGCTCTCCCGGATTTCACGGACTTCTCCGTGGAAAACTCTCCGCTCTGCACCTTTCCCGCCTTGGCGGCCAGGCCCAGAAGGCCAAAAACCCTGCTTTTATTGATCAAGCTGCTCCATCTCCTTTTCCAGACTTTCATATACCTCTTTGGGGATCGCCATCTTAAAGGAGCGCTCCAGCCCTTTTCCCTTCACGGCCTTTTTAAAGCAGTCCATGGACGGACAGAGATATGCACCCCGCCCATTCTTCCTTCCAGTGGCGTCGATGGTGATCTGACCGTCCGTTGTCTTTAAAACCCGGATCAGATCCCGTTTGTTCTTCATTTCTCCGCAGCCGATGCACTGTCTCTGCGGAACTTTTTTTTCCGTACTCACTGTAAGATCACTTCTCTCCTATTCTTCGGATTCCTCCTGGTAGTCTTCCTCTGCGGGAACCTCATAGCTGCCTTCAGTTTCAAACTCGCCTTCAAATCCGTCTTCATATTCGCCGGACTCCAGGGCATCAAACAGGCCCATTTCCCTTGCCTGGGTCTCGCTCTTAATATCGATCTTATAGGTGGTCAGTCTCGCCGCCAGCCTTGCGTTCTGTCCTTCCTTGCCGATGGCCAGAGATAACTGATAATCCGGAACGATGACCTGTGCCTCCTTCGCATCCTCATCGGCCACAACGGAGATCACCTTGGCAGGACTCAGGGCATTTTCGATCAGGAAGGCCGGGTTGTCGTCCCAGTTGATGATGTCGATCTTCTCGCCTCTTAACTCATTGACAATGGCGTTGACTCTGGCTCCGTTTAAGCCGACGCATGCGCCCACCGGATCCACGTTGGGGTCTGTGGTGCTCACTGCGATCTTCGTTCTGGAACCGGCCTCTCTGGCAATGGCGCGGATCTCGACCGTTCCGTCCCGCACCTCGGCGATCTCCGCCTCAAACAGGCGTCTCACCAGGTCCGGATGGGTACGGGATACGGAGATCCTGGGTCCCTTGGGATTATCCTTTACCTCCAGGATATAGACCTTGATCCTCTCCGTGCGCTGGAATACCTCGCCCTTTACCTGTTCGGATTCCGGCAGGATGGCGTCGATCTTTCCAAGATCCACGCTGACGTTCCGTCCGATATAGCGCTGCACGATACCGGTCACTACCTCCTTCTCCCGGCACTGCCACTCGTTTAACTGGGATTTCCGGCTCTCCTCACGGATCTTCTGGAGGATCACGTTTTTGGCGTTCTGGGTGGCGATCCGGCCGAAATCATGGGAATCGATGGGGATCTGGACGATATCGCCCAGGTCGAACTTCGCGCCCTTCATTCTCGCGTCTGCAAGGCTAATCTGGGTCACCGGGTCTTCCACATTTTCCACAACCTCTTTTTCTGCATAAACAGAATAGTCGCAGCCCTCGCGGTCAATGATCACCTTCACATTGTCCGCTTTCCCGAAATGGTTCTTACATGCCGTAAGAAGGGAATTCTCGATGGCCTCCAGCAATGTGTCTTTGCTGATGTTATATTCCTTTTCCAGCACCGTCATTGCTTCCATCAGTTCCTTGTTCATCTTTTATCCTCCTTTTAAAAATCAAATGCCAGACGGATTAAGGCAATATCTTTTCTGTCGAATGTACTTTCTGACCCATCCTCATAGCGGATGGTGACCGTATTTTCATCATAGGCTGCAAGAGCCCCTGTAAAGTCCTTCTGACGGTCCACGGCCCGGTAGAGCTTGATCTCCACCTGCTCGCCCATGCTCCTCTTAAAGTCCTTTTCCTTTTTTAAGGGTCTTCCAAGTCCCGGAGAGCTGACCTCTAAAATATAGCTTTCGTCGATGAAGTCCTCCTTATCCATCCAGTCGCCCAGACGTCTGGACACCATCTCGCAGTCATCCACCGTAAAGCCGCCCTCTTTATCAATATAGGCCCTGAGATACCAGGTTCCGGCTTCCTTTACATATTCCACATCCACCAGCTCAAAATGATTTTCTTCCATGACAGGCAGTAAGAATGCTTCCACCCTTGCCTCATAGTCTTCCCGTTTTGACACGATCCCACCACCTTTCTTTTTATCAGCACCGGCTGTTCCCCCGCGTCCGTGCGTGTCTTTTCCGGACCGGAAAGAAGATACAAAACGAAAGAGTGGACTTTGTTTCGTCCACTCTTTTCAGCCAGTTACTTATGTTATCGTTTACATCATATCACACTCAAGAAGCAATTGCAATAGTTTTATTTTTTTTTCGAACAGTTCATATCGTTGAGACTGCAGCTCGTCTCGTCCTCCCGGCTCACCCCGTTCATGTCGTTCAGAGTCTGCTCCTTCTCCTCTCCTCCCAGGCAGTTCATGTCGTTGATCCCGCAGGTCCTGTGATCCTGATCGGTCATCCCATTCATGTTTCCCAGCCCCAGGTTCTTTTTCTCCATGGTCATAAGCCTCTCCTTTCTTCTGTCCCGGCTCCCTTCAGTCCACATTTTTTGTGGCCACCATGTCCACGCCGGTTCCTGCCACATTTTTAAGGACCACGTCTCCGATATGGACCGGCGCCTGGACCGTCACATCCTTTAACGCTCTCATACAGTCAAAGATCTTCTCCTTCGGCACGTCCTCCTTCGTCTTTACAGACACCATATCTGCCGTTCCGTTGGAGACCTTCACGGTGGAGGTCACGATCCTGGTTGGGTTGGTCACTTCTTTTCTGGCGTACACGTCGCCCCGCTTGCAGGTATTTCCTGTGACCGAGACCACCTCTGCCCCTTCCATGGACACCGTAAGGGAGCATCCCAGGGGACAGCCGATACAGATCAGTTCCCGTCTCTCCATTTTCTACGCCTCCTCCACCTTAATTGTAATGGTTTTCAGTTCCGGATGCAAGAGAAGCTTTTCCTTTTCCAGCCGGATCTCTTCCATCTCTCCGGGAGCCATCACCGGCCGTTTCCGCCGGATCACCTGCTCCCCGTCAAAGTATACGCCGATGCAGCAGTTTTTATAAACGTTTCCCACACGGAACCGCACCACCTGGGTATCCTCCATCCGTTCAGGCGAGATCGTACAGGGAACCGTATACCGGACGCCTTCCACAGCGTTTATGACGATCTCCCTGGCATTTTCCTTCCGGCCCTCTTTTATATAGGAAGCCGCATGTCTTCCGGCCGCCGCCGCCTCCTCTGACACAAAGTCCACCAGATCGTGGACATGGAGCACATTTCCGCAGGCGAACACGCCTTCCACGCTGGTCTCCAGGCTCTCGTTGACCCTGGGGCCGGAGGTGACCCGGTTCATGGCCACGCCCATGCCGCCAGACAGCTCATTTTCCGGGATCAGTCCCACAGAAAGGAGCAGAGTATCACAGGAATAGTCCTCCTCTGTGCCGGGAATGGGCTTTCCGTTTTTGTCCACCTCTGCCAGGGTGATCCCCGTCAGCCGTTCCTTTCCCCGGATCTCCACCACCGTGTGGCTCAGCTTCAATGGGATCCCGTAATCGTTCAGGCACTGGACGATGTTCCTCTTAAGGCCGCCGGAATAAGGCATCAGCTCTGCCACCACCTTCACCTTTGCGCCCTCCAGGGTCATACGCCGGGCCATGATGAGTCCGATATCGCCGGATCCTAAGATCACCACCTCCCGGCCAGGCATGAAGCCTTCCATATTGACCAGCCGCTGGGCCGTTCCCGCAGAGTAGATACCAGCCGGACGATAGCCGGGGATATTGAGTGCGCCTCTGGATCTTTCCCGGCAGCCCATGGCCAGGATCACAGCCCTGGCTTTGATCTCAAACAGACCTTCCTCCCGGTTCATGGCCGTCACTGCCTTCTGGGGACTGATCTCCATGACCATGGTGTTCAGCTTATATTCGATCTTCCGTTCCCGGACCCTTTCAATGAACCTGGCCGCATATTCCGGTCCTGTCAGCTCCTCCTTGAAGGTATGGAGTCCGAAGCCGTTATGGATGCACTGGTTCAGGATCCCGCCCAGCTCCCGGTCCCGTTCCAGGATCAGGATGCTGTCGATGCCGCTGTCCTTTGCCGCCGCTGCTGCCGCAAGCCCCGCGGGGCCGCCGCCGACGATGACCAGATCGTATTCTCTCATCTTAAGCATCCTCCTTTCCAAGGATATCTTTACTGGTTCCCACAAGGAGTCTGGACTCCCCGCCGGATTTTGTGATCTCCGTCATGGGAATGCCAAGCTCTCTGTGGAGCAGCTCCATGGTCCTGGGCGTACAGAAGCCCGCCTGGCACCGTCCCATGCCGGCCCTGGTCCTTCTCTTGACCCCGTCCAGGGATCTGGCTCCCAGGGGCCTGTGGATGGCATCCAGGATCTCGCCCTCCGTGACCATCTCGCACCGGCAGATGATGTTTCCGTAAGCCGGATTTTCTTTAATGAGTGCTGCCCGCTCTTCCTTTGAAAGTGTATCCGGGTCCAGGATCCCCTTTCTGATGCCGTTAAAGTCCGGATTTTCCGGAAGGTGTAAGATCCCCTCTACGATCTCCGCCACCATTTTCCCAATGGCCGGGGAGCTGGTAAGGCCTGGGGATTCGATCCCGGCGCAGTCCACAAAGCCCGGAGCTCCGGGAAGCTCCCGGATGATGAATTCGTGGCCGTCCTCATGGGCCCGGAGACCGGCAAAGGAGGTGATCACCTGCCGCATGGGAAGATTCTTCACATTCATCCCCGCCTTTTCGATCACCTGATCCAGCCCCTCTCTGGTGGTGGCGGTGGCTTCCTTATCCCCGATGTCAATGGCTGTGGGGCCGACGATGAGGTTCCCATGGACCGTGGGCGACACCAGAACGCCTTTTCCGTATTTCCCCGGCAGGGCGAAGATCGTGCGGTTCACATGGGCTCCGGCGCTCTTGTCCAAAAGACAGTAATCTCCCCGGCGCGGAGTGATATGGATCTTCTCCTCACAGACCATATTATGCAGCTCATCTGCATAAACTCCCGCCGCATTGACCACGGTCCTGGTTTCCACATCGCCTTTATTTGTGTGGACCAGCCATCCCTCTTCTGTCCTGGTAAAGCCGGTGACCGTTGTATTGAACCGGAATTCCACGCCGTTGGTGCAGGCGTTCTCCGCCATAGCGATATTTAATAAGAAGGGACAGACGATCCCGGCTGTGGGAGCATAAAGCACTGCCTCAGTCTGGTCCGAAAGGTTTGGCTCCATCTCCCGGATCCGTTCCTTATCGGTAATGATCTCCAGCCCCGGAACGCCGTTTCTTACGCCTCTCTCATACAGGGCCTGAAGATCCGGGAGCATCTCCCGGTCCAGACATACCACAAAGGAGCCGCAGGGACGGAACGGAAAATCCAGCTCTCTGGAAAGCTCCGCCATCATGCGGTTTCCCTCCACGTTGAGCTTCGCCATCAGGGAGCCCTCCGGAGCGTCATACCCCGCGTGGACGATGGCGCTGTTGGCCTTGGAGGTGCCGCAGCACACATCCTCTTCTTTTTCAAGGACGCAGATCCTTCCCTTATACCGGGACAGCTCCCTGGCTGCCGCCGCTCCGGATACGCCTGCGCCGATAATGATCACATCATACATGACTTCTCATCTCCTAAACGAACAGAGCAAACAAAACATGTCTCCATGCTTTATTTGCTCTGCTCTTATCTCTGCAAATCTATCTTTTATTTTTGTAAGCCGGCTTCCGGGGGCTGCCGGAGATGGTCTCCTGCCGCAGCCCCATCCGCACAGCGGGAGAGCTTGCTGGACCTTTATGCCCACGGAATGACTCCGTATAACAGGACGGCTGCCACCGCTCCCATCACCGGTCCGAGGATGACCACCGGCGCGTAGCCCCAGTTGGAATCGCCTTTTCCCTTAATAGGAAGAACGGCGTGGGCCAGACGGGGTCCCAGGTCACGGGCCGGGTTGATGGCATAGCCTGTAAGTCCGCCTAAGGACATACCGATGGATACGATGATCCCGAATACCAGGAACTTGTCAAGTCCGGCTGCCAGTCCGGGAACCTGTGCGATCCCCTTGATGGCAAATACCAGAACGAAGGTCCCGATGGCTTCGCTTAAGATGTTGCGGCCCATGTTGGGGACCGACGGGCTTGTGGAGAATACGCCGAGCTTCGTGGCCGCAGATTCTGTGGCGTCGAACTGGTCCTTAAACAGGGCGTATACCAGGCAGGCACCCACGAAGGCACCGGCAAACTGTGCGATGATGTAGCCGGGTACCAGCCCCCAGGAGAGACTTCCATCCACAGCAAGGGCAATGGTCAATGCCGGATTAAAGTGCGCTCCGGAGGCCGCTCCGAAGATAAAGGCCGGGATCATGACCGCAAGGCCCCAGGCAAAGGTGATCTGGATGGAACCGGCCCCCTTCATTCCGGATTTATTCAAGGTCACATTGGCGACAACGCCGTCGCCCAAAAGGATCAGGAGCATGGTCCCGATAAATTCTGCAATATATGCCATCATATTCTTCCGCCTCCATTCATTTATTTGGCCCAGCCAAAGGAATACTTCACTGCCTTATCCCAGCCGTCCACCATTTCCTTCCGCTTTTCGTCACAGATCGCAGGCTCAAAGGTACGGTCGATGGCCCAGTTCTTGATCACGTCCTCCTTGCTCTTCCAGTAGCCCACTGCCAGGCCCGCCAGGTATGCGGCACCCATGGCCGTGGTCTCAATGCACTGGGGACGCTGTACCGGCGCATTGATGATATCTGACTGGGTCTGCATCAGATAATTGTTGGCGCTGGCTCCGCCGTCCACCTTAAGGGCTGCCAGGCGGATCCCGGAATCGGCCTCCATGGCCTTTAATACATCGTTGGTCTGGTAGCACAGGGAATCCAGTGTGGCACGGATGATATGGTATTTATTGACGCCGCGGGTAATGCCCACGATGGTGCCTCTGGCGTACTGGTCCCAGTGGGGAGCACCCAGGCCTGTGAAGGCAGGGACCACATAGCAGCCGTTGGTATCCTTTACCTTATTGGCCATATACTCAGAATCCGGTGAGGAATCGATGAGACGCATCTCATCGCGGAGCCACTGGATGGCTGCGCCCGCCACGAAGATGGAGCCCTCAAGGGCGTAATTCACCTTTCCATCCAGTC
>OHAO01002311.1_pt1 | contig 11902 bp, 10 predicted proteins | sample 1577151 | NCBI WGS metagenome assembly OHAO01 (sample SAMEA3541585, study PRJEB24748) | human gut metagenome | biome: human gut; feature: human-associated habitat; material: faeces | place: China | collected 2012 | reverse complement strand
TGCTGGAGCAGCCTACATTCACCTACCGCATGGTGATTTCATCAACTGAGAACCATGCGCTGGCTGGTATTCTGACGAAAGCAATGTATGCCATGCCCCAAAATCTTGTTGAAGATCTTGCAGCACAGTATACCACATACAAAGCAACAGAGCTGACATTTGTTGACTGGATCCGTCTGCATCCTGTTGTTACTGTTTGGGTTCTTCTTATTTTTGGATGGCTGCTGAATACTATTGCTGTGACAATGGTGCGTCTCAATGCAAGAAAAAAAGCTCAGAAGGCGGCCCAGGAGAAAGCTGAGGAAATGGCGGAACTGGCAGAGCATGCACAGGCTGCAAACAAGGCAAAAACAGCATTTCTGTCACACATGTCCCATGATATGAGGACACCGATGAATGCAATCATAGGATTTACCGGTATTGCAATGAAAAACAATCCGTCAGACAAAGTGAAAAATTGTCTGGAAAAGATTGGTGAAAGCTCAGAGCATTTACTGTCGCTGATCAATGATGTATTAGATCTGACCCACATCGAAAGTGGAAAAATGAAATACAATCCGGTACCGGCGGATGTGAAAAACATTACAGATTCTGCATTGGATATTATAAAAGGCTTTCTTACGAACAGGGATATCAACTTTAAGATTCAGCGTGAAGATGCAAAGATTCCGAATGTACTTGCGGATCCTGCACGCCTGCGCGATGTGCTGGTCAATATTCTGAGCAATGCCGTAAAATTCACTCCGGATGGAGGGACGATTACATTTGAAGCCCGGTGTCAGGAAAAGGGCGGGGATGGATATATAAATATGCGTTACCGCATTTCGGATACTGGTATTGGCATGAGTGAGGAATTTACAAAAGAAGTTTTTGAGGAATTTGCACAGGAAGATTCCGATGTGAGAACGCAGTACCACGGAGTTGGACTGGGGATGGCTATCGTAAAGAAGTATGTAGATATGATGGGTGGAACCATTTCCGTGCAGAGTAAAAAGCATGAGGGAACCACATTTACTGTGGATATTCCTTTGGAAATTACAGATAAGGAATGTAATAAGTCAGACACAGGTTTTTCTGAAAAGGTAAATCTTACAGGTGTGAATATCCTTCTTGCGGAGGATAATGAACTGAATGCAGAGATTGCTGCCGTGCAGTTGGAAGAGCTCGGGATGAATGTAGAAAGAGCTGTGGATGGAAAGAATGCTGTTGAGATTTTCAGAAATCATCCGAAAGGCACATTTGATGTAATCCTGATGGATGTCATGATGCCTGAAATGAATGGTTATGAAGCGACAAAAGCAATCAGGGCAATGAATGACAGACCGGATGGAAAAAGCATTCCTATTATAGCAATGACAGCTAGTTCATTTGCAGAAGATATTCAGGCATCACTGGATGCAGGAATGAACGCACATTTGTCAAAGCCGATTGTGATTGATGAAGTTATAAAAACGATTTTAAGGTATGTACATAATTGATTCGCAGAGGTTCCTGAATTAGTGGAATACAATTGACAGGAAGACTAAAGTTTGACAATGTGAGAGTGCTATGTTTCCGCGAACGGGCACAGAACCAGACATCAATCAGAAGGTATCGTGCCATGTGGAGACGGTAGTTCTTTTGTCACGGGAAACAAAAGCCGGATGATTATATTAATGTCACGATTGAACTTGATAATGTGGATATAACATCTGCAGAGACTAAGGCAACATATGATGAGATAAAGAAGTATGTGTCTGAACATAATGCCGGCATGAAGGTTTCCAATCTGTATATTTCACAGGTAAAGAGAAAATGTGGAATTGAGGTTGGAAAGAATTATAATTTACCTAAAAATGAAGATAGTAGGCAACCACAGTGTCCAGAAGATAAAGAAAGTGCAATTGTGGAGGCACTGAAGTATTTTAAGATGATTCAGTCGAAAAAAGAGTCTGATAAGTCGGAATTTGCAGGTGTGATTGATGAGAATTGTAGAAGTTACAGAAAACAAAAAACAATATCTTGATTTGCTCCTGTTGGCGGATGAGCAGGAAGATATGGTTGACCGTTATCTCTATAATGGTAAAATGTATGTTCTTGATGATGACGGAGTGAAATGCGAGTGTGTCGTAACGGACGAAGGGAATGGAATACTTGAAATTAAGAATATCGCTACAGTTCCCCCATTTCAGCGAAAAGGCTATGCCAAAGCGCTGATTGAATTTCTTGTTGAAAAATACCGCAGACAATTTTCGATACTGCAAGTGGGAACCGGCGACAGCCCGTTGACGATACCCTTTTATGAAAAATGTGGCTTTGTACGCTCGCATACCGTGCCAAATTTCTTTACGGATCATTATGATCACCCGATATATGAGTGTGGTGTACACCTTGTAGATATGGTGTATTTGCAAAGACCTCTATAAAACAAATTCCTGTTTGTATGTATGGTAAATCTAAACTGTATTTTAGCAATATTTCCTGAGTGGGGGCGGAAAGCGCCCCCAAAATGATAAAATGGTGGCAAAAAGCGCCACCACATATAATAAACAAAGGGTTCAAGGGAAAAATGCCTTGCTAGAACAGCATTTGGATGGAGACATCTCTAATGCGTATTTAGCCGTCAACCTAAGAAGTATCAAAGCAGCCAAAACAGCAGATGAATCATGCAACATTTCCTACTGGTTAAGTAAATTGAATAAAAATTAAATGCTGCTCAATTATGCAATCTATATGAATCTGATATGCTGCGTATACAGAGCGGTCAACAGGTACGCCCGGATATTACGGATGTCTGACGGGTTCTTGTTCATTGCTTCCAGAACGTACTCTATGTGGCTGCTACTCAGCTTGAGAAAGCGGGACTTGACCACTTGCTGCGGCATATCCTCGCCGTTGATGCGGATGGTCGGATCGGTAGAGCAGACAGCATAAAGGAGATGCTTGCTATCGCAGAATCATCAAGGCCGTGATCTACCGCAGAAAGAGAAAAGGACGCAGCCTCCATAACAGAGGTTACGACCAATCCCTCATAAGAAAATACTTCCTTATGAACGGAAACGGTATAGATGCGCCTGACTTTTCGCCAGACGCATCTATACCGTCTCGTTCAAATGGAGGTGACACCCAGATTTGAACTGGGGAATGAGGGTTTTGCAGACCCTTGCCTTACCACTTGGCTATGTCACCGGATAAGAGAAAACGGCGAGGTTCGCCGTTTTCTCTGTTTTTGGAGCGGGCGACGAGGCTCGAACTCGCTACCTCGACCTTGGCAAGGTCGCGCTCTACCAGATGAGCTACGCCCGCAGATGACGCCGATGTTTCAGCGTCATGGTGCCTCCGGTCGGAGTCGAACCAACGACACGCGGATTTTCAGTCCGCTGCTCTACCAACTGAGCTACAGAGGCATATGGCGACCAAGATGGGGCTCGAACCCACGACCTCCAGCGTGACAGGCTGGCGTTCTAACCAACTGAACTACTTGGCCGTATCATGGTGGGAACAACTGGACTCGAACCAGTGACCCCCTGCTTGTAAGGCAGGTGCTCTAACCAGCTGAGCTATGCTCCCGTCCTTGCCGCCGGAAGGGCTTACCATCGCAACGGCAAGGATAATTATACTAAAAACCGGTCGCCATGTCAACAGGAAAATCAGATTTTTTCAATCTTTTTTCTCAAGGCTCTGGATCAGCCCCTCCAGCTCCGGGCCGGAGAAGTGGTACACCCGGTCGCAGAATTGGCACGTCAGGTCGCAGGAGCCTTGCTCGGCCAGAATGGCGGAGAGTTCGTCCCGACCCAGTGACAGCAGCGCCCGCTCGATGCGGTCCCGGCTGCACCCGCAGCGGTACTCCACAGGCTCCTGCTCCAGCACCTTCACCTCGAAGTCCGACAGCACCGTCCGCAGCATGGCCTCCGGGTCGGGATCCTTTTCCAGAATGGCGGAGACGTTGCCGGCGGCCATGATACCGCCCTCCACCTTGGCGATGGTGTCCTCCCCGGCGCCGGGCATCAGCTGGATCAGATAGCCACCGGCGGCCTTGACGCTCTGATTCCGGTCAATGAGCACCCCCAGAGCGCAGGCGGTGGGGATCTGCTCGGACTCCACGAAGTAGGCGGCGATGTCCTCGGCGATCTCGCCTCCCAGCAGGTTCACGGTACCCACATAGGGCTCCTTCATATGCAGGTCCTTGATGACCGTCAGGGAGCCCTCCTGTCCCACGGCCCCACCCACGTCCAGCTTTCCGTCGGGGCGCAGGGGCAGCTCCGTCTGAGGGTTGGTGACGTAGCCACGGACGTTGCCGTCGGAGTCGGATACCGCCAGAATGGTACCCAAGGGGCCGCTGCCCTTGATCTGGAGGGTCAGGCTGGCACCGTGGCCCTTCAGGGCGTTGCCCATCATGGAGGCCCCGGCCAGTGTCCGGCCCAAGGCGGCGGTGGCCACCGGAAGGGTCTTGTGGATCTGCCGGGCCCGCTCCGTCAGGTCACGGCTGCTGATAGCGGCGGCCTGCACCAAGCCGTCGGATGTAATGGCACGCAAAATATGATCGCTCATGAAAATGACCTCACTCTCTGATACAGGAAAAATAGATCCGCTGCTCGTTTTCCGTGGGACGGCGCAGCTTTCCGTCGCCCCAGGTGCGGATATCGGTGAACCCGGCGGCCCTCAGCCAGCCGGTGAGCTCCTCTGTGGTATAGGCCCGCTGCCGGTGGATCTCCAGCTCCCGCTGCCATGCACCGTCCCGGCGGCGGTCGAAGAGATCCATGTAATAGGTACACAGTCCCCGGTGATACTCCGTGCGCCAGACGCAGTAGGTGTCCTCCGTCTCGTCCAGAAAGACCTGTCCATCCAGCGCCGCCAGCTTGGCCACGGTATTGATGTCGAACACCAGCAGCCCGCCGGGGGCGATGAACAGGTGCAGCCGCCGGAAGGTGCGCTGCACATCGGCGGGGCGGGTGAGATAGTTCAGGCTGTCCAGACAGCAGATGGCGGCATCCACCGTGCCGTAAAGATCCAGCTGGGGCATGGACTGATGGAGGAAAATGGGGGGGATGCCCTCCACCTGTCCGCTTTTCTCCATGGCGGCGGCCAGCATCTCCTCGGAGCCATCCACGCCGATGAGCTCATAGCCCCGGTCTGTCAGCAGCCACGTCATGGTGCCGGTGCCGCAGGCCAGATCCAGCACCGTGTGGACGGGGATACGGCTGCGGCGGAAGAGCTTTTCCAGAAAGTCCGCCCGCTTCTCGTAGCCTACGTCGGTGGTCAGGGCATCGTAGGACGCCGCAAGCCCCTCATAGCTGCTCATGACCGTCCTCCTTCATCTTGCCCAGCACACTGACGTAGCCGCCGGTCCCGTTGAGGAGAGCCCGGTTCACCCGACTGATGGTGGCGCTGGAGGCGCCGGTGCGCTCCAGTATGTCGCTGTACACCATGCCCTCGCTGAGCAGGGTGGCTACCTCGTAGCGCTGCTCCATGGAGCGCAGCTCGGCAATGGTACACAGGTCCTGGAAGAAGGCATAGCACTCCTCCTCCGTTTCCAGAGCCAGAATGGCCCGGTACAGCCGCTCGTTTTTCTCCTTGGTGGCGATGGTGGTCTTGTGCGCCATGGAACATTCCTCCGTTTCTGCTGGATGTACTTTCATATTGTATCATGGTAACGTATGAAAGTAAACGGGCGGCGGAAACTTTTTTGCACCTGCGGTGCCGGGGGTGCATAGAGTGGAGGGTAGGATACGAGAGGAGGGCTGGCTGTGGCTGTGACCGTTGAACCTGTTTTTCCGCCCCAAGTGCTGACTTGGGAGGAGCTGCCGCTGCTGACAGTGGAGGCAGAGCTGCCCCATTGGGAGGGAAAGCGGGCCTTCTGCCGGTATTATGCAGCGTGGGGCAGGGGGCTGCTGGACTATGGCCGCCGGGTGCTGCTGCCGCAGCTGGCGGAGCGATGTCGGAGGGCTTTGGAACAGGGCGGGATGCTGCCGCTGGCTACGGCGGCCCTCCGCAGCCGTATCGTTCGGGAGACGGAGCATGGTGTGAGCATCTGCACGGAGCTTACGGGGCCGTGGCCGTACCGCTGCCGGGGCGATGTGTGGGCGGAGGGACTGCCGGTGGGGGTGGGGGAGTGCTTCCCGCCCCATACGCCGTGGCACCGCCGTCTGCGGGAGACGGCGCAAGAGCGGGGGCTGGTCCTGCACCCCGGCGATTTCTGGTTGGGGGAGGAGGGACTGCTCCTGCCGGGGAGCCGTCCCAGCGGGGGATACGAGGTGGTGTGTTTGCCCTACGACCCGGAGCTGGGGCCGCTGGATCCACTTGGGCCGTGATGGGCCGGTAACGACTACATGAACGAGTCTATTGACGGCATCGCCATCACCGTCTACGCCACGCAGGACACCGTGGAGAGCGACAGCTTCAATAACACCTATGACGAGAACGCCACTTACCCTGTGGTGAACGTCACGGAACTGAAGGAGGCTCTGACCAACGGCGGCATTGATACCGGCGTCAACGGCGGCTATGGAATCAATGTCAAGGATGGTGCAACCCTCACCATCAACGGCGGCTACTATTACGGCGGCGGTACTGCTGTGCAGGTTCAGAAGGGTACCCTCATCATCAATGGCGGCACCTTTGCCTGTGAGCCGTACAGCAACCCGACTTACGGTTACAACTTCTTGATCAACTGCGTGGACAGCGCTTACAAGAATGGTACAGCTAAGGTCATCATCAACGGCGGTACCTTCGTGAACTTCAACCCGGCTGACTGCTATGCCGAGGGCGCTCACACCAACTTCGTGGCCGATGGCTACAAGGTCGTGCCTCAGACTCAGACCAACGGTGACATTTGGTATACTGTGGTTGTTGAGTAATTCCCTGCATCAAAAAGAGCGCTCTCCCCGGAATGGGGAGAGCGCTCTTTTGATGTGTGAAATCATTCCCACTCGCTCCCTGAAACCATGATCTAAACAGTTTTGTATAGACCGTTTAGCTCCGATTATCGGGATTGCTTAGATTATCCAAGAATTACGGTGTATCATAATTCCTGTTGTCATTGTGTTGTCACGAAGATAGGTTGGTGCAGGACCAAACTGTATAGATATTATAGCGCAGTGTTCTTTGAATTGCAATACCGCTTTTCAAAATTTACACGCAATATTTTCAAAAAGCGTGCAAAACATATTGATTTTTTGGAGCGTTGGTATTATAATATAAACACGCATAATGCAAATATTGCGTGCAGAAAGTTGGTGACAGGTTGAGCAAGTACGATATCGTCAACGAAGTCTTTGATACCATCGGAGAAATTGCAAAGAAATCGGATTTCATTTCTGCCGGACTCAAAGGCCAAGATGTATATGCGCTTTGTAAGCAGGGCTATCTCGAGCGTGTGAAGAAAGGGTATTACAAGCTGGCTGTCGGGGACGAGCCCAAAGAGGAGCTTATCCTTTCGAAACTGATGACGCACGGGGTCATCTGCGTTGAATCAGCTCTGTTCTACTACGGCTATAGCGACTTTGCGCCCAGAGAATGGTCGATTGCCGTTCCACGCTCTTATTCCAGAACGGTGAAGGCGATTCAGACGGAAGTGCCGGTGAAAGCGTATTATGTGCAGAATCCGATGTATCACCTGGGGGAAACAACTGGCACCTTCAACGGTGTAAAACTTCCGGTCTATGACCGTGAGCGTACCATCTGCGACTGTTTCAAGTACCGCACGAAGCTGGATAACGAGATATTCAACAAAGCCGTCAATGCTTATGTGGCGGATGAAAAGAAAAACCTTGCCAATCTTTCCAAATACGCAAAGGAAATGGGTGTTTATAAGAAAATGATGAGTGTGATGGAGGTGCTGCTGAATGGCTGACGTGGCTGCATCCGTGCTTGCACGGCTCAAAAACAAAGCCGCAAAAAGCGGCAGAAGCTATCAGCTCTGCTTACAGCTTTTCTGCCAGGAAGAGTTCCTGCGCCGACTGGAAAAGTCAAAATATGCGGAAAACCTGGTTCTCAAAGGCGGACTGTTCCTCTATTCCCTCACGGATTTCGATAGCCGTGTTACGGCTGATGTGGATTTTCTGCTCAGAAAGATGCCCAATACACCGGAACAGCTCCAGGCGATATTGGAGGAGATCATTGCAACCGAAACAGGCAACGATTTTATCACATTTGAAATCAAAAATGTGGCTCCCATTGCTGTGGCAAAGAAGTACGCCGGTATTGGTGCTTCCCTCGTAGCAAGGATAAAGAACACAAAAACTCCTTTTGGCATTGATTTCGGCGTAGGCGATGTCATCGTGCCGAGACAGGAAAAGCGGAAGATACCAACGCAGCTTGACGGTTTTGAGGCACCGACGGTCAATACCTACTCGCTGGAAACGACAGTTGCCGAGAAGTTGGATGCAATACTCAGTCTGATGGAATTTTCCAGCCGAATGAAGGACTATTACGATCTCTATTATCTTGCAAACAAGTTCGATTTCAACGGTGCAACGCTGACGGAAGCGCTGAAAAAGACCTTTGAAAACCGTGGACACAAGTTCACGGTGGAGCAGTTTGAGCAGGTCATGGCCTTTGGCAGCGACGATGCAATGCAGAAGAAGTGGAAAGCCTTCTGCCGGAAGATCGATACAAAGACCGATGATTTCAATGTCGTGCTGAGAACGATAGATGCTTTTTTGAATAGCCCGTTTGCTGCGGCAGTACAGCTCGTAGAATATTCGGACTGCTGGTCTGCGTCAAGTGGAAAATGGAGTAAAAATAGGGGTGCAGAATTATGATTAGAGCTGATATGATTTCGACAGTTGGCAGAGCATATCTAACAAGTAATATTGAAAACGATGAATACAGTTATCCCAAGGCATTTTCTGCTGCCTCGCTGACTTTTGCGCCCATTCAAAATAGTGCGGGCCGCAGATTTGAAAAGTTGGATATTCGTTTTGTTAAGGATAACATTTCTGTCCTCATAGAAACAAAACAGAATTTTACAGCAGCAGATGAAGAACAATTATCCGCTTATGTCGAATATGAAAAGGCACTGACTGGGAATAAAATCATTGCCATACTTGCTAACACAATAAATGATAATGTCAAGGTTTGGCGCGGCGTTATTTCCGACGGTGATCTGATGCCGAAAGAAACGGCGCTTCGTACAATGGACGAATATGTTGATTTTTATACATCAAAGATCAACGATAAGGAAAAGGTGATGCAGAACACCTATAAACTCAATGAAATGCTGCATCGCCATAGCATTCCTGAAAAACTGCGTAGTCAGTTTGTTGGAACGTGCCTCCTTGCGTTAAAAAACGGTCTCGACTATTCCACGCCCTCGCTGACCGCTGCACAGATTCGAACCCGAATCAAAGAGGTATTGGAAGACCTACTCAACTCGGATATTAACAAAGCAGAAAAGCTGGCTCTGCTTAACAGAAATGTCCTCGGAGACCAGTATGTCAGACAGCTTAACATCGCTGCTTTCAGGGAAATATTAAAGTTCATCGAAGATAACATATTGCCTTTTATCAATGACAAGAGCACCTCCGGACAGGATTTGCTGAATCTGTTCTTTGTCACATTTAACAAATATGTTGGCAAGTCGGATAAAAACCAAGCCTTCACACCTGACCACGTTACAGATTTTATGGCAAAAATAACGGGTGTAAATAAGCATTCCGTCGTACTCGATCCTTGCTGCGGAAGTGGCTCTTTCCTTGTAAGAGCAATGACTCAGGCGTTGGATGACTGCGCTACTGCTGCTGAGCAGGAAGAAGTGAAAAAGCATCAGATTTTCGGTATCGAGTTTGATGAAAATGTGTATGGCCTTGCCACAACGAATATGCTCATTCACTCGGACGGCAATTCTAACATTGTAAAGGGAAGCTGCTTTGCATTGGCGGAGTGGATCAAGGAAGCAAAACCGAATGTGATTCTGATGAATCCTCCGTATAATGGCCAACGAGTCCATCTTCCGAAGGTCTATGTTGATACTTGGGCAAGGGACAAAAAAGAAGATCCGTCAAAAGGATTATATTTTGTAAAGTATTTGGCTGACACGCTAAATTCTATCAATCATCAGGCAAAACTGGCAGTATTGCTTCCCGTTGCCTGTGCTATCGGTACCAGCGGCGAAATAGCCCGACTCAAAAGAGAAATCCTTGAGGAAAATACCCTCGATGCCGTATTTACCCTTCCAAATGAAATATTCTACCCAGGAGCAAGTGCTTCTGCTTGCTGTATGGTTTTCAAAATTGGAATAAAGCACACCGATATTTCCAACCCTGATACATTCTTCGGATATTGTAAAGATGATGGCTTCAAAAAGAAAAAGAATCTTGGCCGAGTAGAGCAGGTTGATTCGACCACCGGAAAGAGCCGTTGGGTAGAAATTGAGAAAGAATGGATAGAGCTATACAGAAACCGCCGTTCTGTCGATGGTCTTTCTGCCACACATAAAGTCAGCGGTGACGATGAGTGGTTGTGTGAAGCATATATGAAAACAGATTATACAAAGCTTTCAGAACGGGATTTTCAGCAAACAATAAATGATTATCTCGCCTATCTTGTGAAGGAAGGGCATATTTATGAATCTTAATGTAGACAGCTGGAAAGAATTCCGCCTTGGGGATTTGTTTTCGGAAATGTATAAGGCTGAAGCTCACGTAAAAGGTGAACTTGAATGCTACGATGTCCCCCTTGACAACACAATTCGTTTTGTTTCCAGAACAGAAATGAACAATGGTTGTGATTGCTATGTTTTGAATAATGGCCTCTCAGGTATTGAAAAAGCAAATGCTATTGCCATTGGCGATACGACAGCAACCTGCTTTTATCAGGGCGAGGACTTCGTATGCGGAGATCATATGGTTATTTGTCGTGCTGATTGGATTAATCTGCATACAGCACTGTTTATCATTTCAATACTTAAGCAGGAAAAATATAAATACAGCTATGGCAGAGCTTTCAAAATGGAACTGATTTCAAATACTATGCTGAAACTTCCTGCCGCCGCTGATAATACGCCTGATTGGGACTATATGGAAAGCTATATTAAGTCTCTCAATCACAAGCCATTAGCTACCGCTAACCGGGGGGGGTACGGATCACATACACTTGGTGTTGAGACCTGGAAAGACTTTAAAGTGAATGAATTGTTTGAAGTTAAATACGGCATAAATATGGAACTGAACACCTGTATAGAAGCTGAAGATGGTGATCCCGATGCAATAAATTTTGTTGCTCGTACAGAATCTAATAATGGAGTTAGTGCACGAGTTAAACCAGTTGAAGGAAAAGAACCTCAACCTGCAGGTTTAATTACTTGTGCAGGTGGCGGAAGCGTTCTTTCCACTTTTTTGCAAGAAGAACCATTTTATAGCGGTCGAGATTTATATTTGCTTATTCCATTACAGCCTATGAGTAAACTTGTCAAATTGTTTTGCATAACTATTCTTAAGGCCAACAAATACCGTTATAGTTATGGCAGACAAGCTAACATAACATTACCATATTTAGAATTAATGCTGCCAGCAAACGCAGATGGTACACCGGATTTTAATTCTATGGATAGTTATATGAAGTCTCTGCCGTATGGAGATAGAATCTGAGGTGCTTTGACCGCTTTTGAGAAAAAATCCAAAAATGGCGGCAAGGATTTCCTTGCCGCCACTATACTTTTAACCGCAAATCAACTCGCTATTCACAATCTCCATAGCCCGATTACGGATATTATTCATCCTGCCGACCCACTCCATTTGGTTGTCTGCCTTGAGTTGCTCCGTGACACCTTCCGCCTCGGCCATCTGCTTTACCAGCCGAGAGAATAGTTCCTCCGCCTGTCGGTCAATGTCGGCAAGGTAGCTGTTCAGTTTTCCGCCGGTGAACAAGGTCGCATAGGTTGCCCGTCGATGCTCCTTCAGGTAGCGCCGGTGGCGCTGTCCCC
>OHAO01002309.1_pt1 | contig 11908 bp, 7 predicted proteins | sample 1577151 | NCBI WGS metagenome assembly OHAO01 (sample SAMEA3541585, study PRJEB24748) | human gut metagenome | biome: human gut; feature: human-associated habitat; material: faeces | place: China | collected 2012 | reverse complement strand
GGCAAGCGAAAAATGGGGCGTTTCGTCCCGTCAAGTCAACTATTACTGCGTCGAGCGCTTTGCGGCGGGCCGTGGAGCACGCCGAAGACGACACCGAAGGAGCCTGGCGCGACATGGCGCCCTACCACCCCACAGCCGGCGATGTGCTGATCGGCATCGCGGCATCGGGAACGACGCCCTACGTGATCGGCGGACTGCGCGCGGCGCGGCGCCACGGACTGCTGACCGGCTCGATCACCTGCAACCCCGCGTCGCCCGTAGCTGCCGAAGCGGAGTATGCGCTCGAAGCGGTCGTAGGACCGGAGTTCGTGACCGGATCGACGCGCATGAAGGCCGGAACGGCCCAGAAATTGATGCTCAACATGTTATCTACGGCGGTAATGATCCGGCTGGGACGCGTCGAAGGCAACCGCATGGTCAACATGCAGCTGACCAACGACAAGCTCGTGGCCCGCGGAACGCGGATGGTCGCCGAGGCGTCGGGGCTTGACGAAACCGAGGCCCGCGAACTGCTGCTGCGCTGGGGTTCGGTGAAGCGGGCACTGGAGGAGATCGGAAAATAGACAAAACGAATACACACTTCGACGTACAAATCGCTTTCGACCGCCGTCATTGCCGCCTGCGGAGCCATCTACAAGCATGGCCCCGCTCCGGCCTCCCTCCGGAAGGGAGACGACGCATGCTCCCGGCAGTTGAAACGATAAAGCATATGACCGCATAAACAGAACAATGGCTAAACTTTTTTCCGACCGCGAAATACGCGCCATTGCGGTATTCCTGCCGTTGGCCGGGCTGCTGATCATAGCCCTGATGCTCGTACGCCCGGCAGCCGACCCCGAAGCGGCCCGCCGCGCCGAGGCCGAGATGGAGGAGGCGTTGCCCGCGGACAGCGTCGTGATGTCGCATTTCGACCCCAACACGGCCTCGCTCGACGACCTGCGGCGGCTCGGGCTTACGAAGCACGAAGCGGTGAGCCTGCTGAAATACCGCGCCGCGGGCAAAGTGTTCCGCATCCCCGAGGACCTGACGCTCTGCTACGGCATCAGCGACTCGCTCTACCGGCGGCTCGAACCCTGGGTGCGCATCGGCCGCAAATACGCCATCGCACCCGAAAAATACCGCACGGGGCGCATTCTCCCCGAACCGCTCGCACCCGGGCCGTTCCGCATCGACACCGTGAGCGCCCGCTACCTGCGCGCCATCGGGGCCTTGTCGAAGCGTCAGGCCGAGGCGTTCATCCGCTGGCGGGATTTGAGCGGCATCTACGACATGGAGGACCTGCGCGAATGCTACGTCGTGAGCGACTCGGTGGCCGCGGCGCTGGAACCCTACGTCATCTTCCCGGAACGGAAGGCGCGGCCGATCGAACAGCCCGTGGAGCTGAACACGGCCGATTCGGCGACGCTGCGCTCGGTTGTGGGCATCGGTCCCAGGACCGTCGTGGCGATCATGCACTACCGCGAACGGCTCGGCGGATTCGTCCGCGCGGAGCAACTCGCAGAGGTTCCGGGAGTGCGGGAACGCAATTATGAAAAAATTTTGAAACAAATTTACTGCGATAGTTGCAAAATTCGGAAAATTGATATTAACTTTGCAAGTCCGAAAGTGCTGGGGAAACACCCCTACATAGCACCGCAGGCATTACGAAAATTGCTGAAAGCAAGACAGTTGAAAGGAGGTTGGAGTACCGCTGGAGAATTGGTGGAACAGAACATATTGACCCGCGAGGAGGCAGCACGGCTGGCTCCTTATCTGCAATTCGGGTCGGACAGCGGACCTGCCGACGAATAAAACGACCGTTTTTGGGGAAGATGCATCGAGGATGCGTACCCCGCAGTTTTCAGAACGAACAAACAGATTCAAAACAACAAAAAACAAAGAATATTATGATTATCATGCCGGTAAAAGAGGGCGAAAACATCGAGCGCGCCCTGAAAAAGTTCAAACGTAAATACGAGCGCACGGGCGTCCTGAAGGAGCTTCGCCGCCGCCAGTACTTCACCAAGCCTTCGATCGCGAAGCGCGAGGCGATGCAGCACGCCATTTACGTGGAACACATGTACCGCGACGACGAATAATTTCCGCAAGATATGAAACCAGAACCGGGAACACTCGAAAGGAATGTTCCCGGTTTTTCTATGCCGTAATTAGCCCGATCAGCGCAGGAACAACAGTTCGCGATACTTCGGCAGCGGCCAGATCTGATCGTCGACGATCTCTTCCAGCTTGTCGATATGGCGGCGGATCTCGTCGAAGCAGACAGCCACGGTATCGTGGTAGGCAATGGCCTTTTCACGCGGGTCCTCGATCCGGTTGGCAACCTTGCGGGCGTCGATCATCTCGCCGGTGAGTTTCTGGATCGAGGCCGTATGGTCCTGAATCTTCTTGATAAGCAGAATGTCCGACGAGGCGTTCAGCCCTCCGATCTGATGCATCTTATAGACCTTGTCGAGCAACTGCGCCTCGTATTTCGAAGCGATCGGCACGATATGGTTCATCGCCAGATCGCCCAGCACGCGGCCTTCGATCTGGATTTTCTTGGTATAGGTCTCCCACTTCACCTCGGTGCGGGCTTCGAGTTCGACCTTGGTGAAAACCCCCATGTCGCCGAACATCTTCAGGCTCTCCCGGTCCAGGTAGCGGTCGAAGATCAGCGGCGTCGACGTCTCGCAGTCCAGACCGCGCCGCTTCGCCTCGGCCTTCCACTCGTCCGAATAGCCGTTGCCGTCGAACCGGATGGCCTTGCAGGCCTTGATCATCTGCTTGAGCACCTCGTAAATGGCCCTCTCCTTCTTGGCCCCGGCCTCGATCTTGGCGTCCACGGCCTTCTTGAACTCGGTCAGTTCGTATGCCATCGCCGAGTTGAGCACGATCATCGCCTCGGCGCAGTTGTCCGACGAACCCACGGCGCGGAACTCGAAGCGGTTGCCCGTGAAGGCGAACGGCGAGGTGCGGTTGCGGTCGGTGTTGTCCAGCAGCAGCGTCGGGATGTGCGAAATGCCGCTCATCTTGAAGACGTTCTTGGCGTCGAAACGGATGGCATCGTCGCCCTTCGATGCGGCCAGCTTGTCCAGCACGGCCGACACCTGCGTTCCGAGGAAGGTCGAAATGATGGCGGGAGGCGCCTCGTTGGCGCCCAGCCGGTGAGCGTTCGTCGCGCTCATAATCGACGCCTTCAGCAGGCCGTTGTGCTTGTAAACCGCCGAAATGGCGTTCACCAGGAAAGTGATGAACTGGAGGTTCTCCGAAGCGGTCTTGCCCGGACCGAGCAGGTTCACGCCCGTATCGGTTCCCAGCGACCAGTTGTTGTGCTTGCCCGATCCGTTGATCCCCTTGAAGGGTTTTTCGTGCAGCAGCACGCGGAACTGGTGACGGCGGGCGATCTTGTCCATAATGGTCATCAGCAGCTGGTTGTGGTCGTTGGCCAGGTTGGCCTCCTCGTAAACCGGAGCCAGCTCGAACTGATTGGGAGCCACCTCGTTGTGGCGCGTCTTGACCGGAATTCCCAACTTCAGGCACTCGTATTCGAGGTCCTTCATAAAGGCCATCACACGCGTCGGAATCGCCCCGAAATAGTGGTCTTCCAACTGCTGGTTCTTGGCCGACTCGTGTCCCATGAGCGTACGCCCCGTGAGCATCAGGTCGGGACGCACGGCCCAAAGGCTCTCGTCCACGAGGAAATATTCCTGCTCCCAGCCCAGGTAGGAAAAGACCTTCTCGACATTCTTGTCGAAATAGCGGCACACCTCCGTGGCGGCCTTGTCGATGGCCGTCAGCGAGCGCAGCAGGGGCACTTTGTAGTCGAGCGCCTCGCCCGTGTAGGCGATGAAGACGGTGGGGATACAGAGCGTCGTGTCGACGATGAAGGCGGGCGACGTGGGGTCCCAGGCCGAGTAGCCGCGGGCCTCGAACGTATTGCGGATGCCGCCGTTGGGGAACGACGAGGCGTCGGGCTCCTGCTGCACGAGCAGCTTGCCGGAGAACTCCTCCAGCACGCCGCCCTGACCGTCCGGCTCGGCAAAGGCGTCGTGTTTCTCGGCCGTACCGCCCGTCAGGGGTTGAAACCAGTGGGTATAGTGGTCCGCACCGTGCTCCAGCGCCCACTGGCGCATACCCGCCGCGATGCTGTCGGCAACTTCGCGCGTGAGCGGCGTGCGTTTTTCCATCGTGTCGAGCAGGGCCGCATAGGTGCGCTTGTCGAGATACTTCCGCATGGCCGCACGTCCGAATACCTTCTTTCCGAAGTAGTCCGACGGGCGTCCCTCGGGAACTTTCACCTCGACGGCCGTGTGATTTATGGCCGCATCGACCATCTTGAATCTGAGTAATGATGACATATACCTGACTGATTAAGGGTTTAGTGTTCGTAGAAAAAACCGCGCGGGGAAGGACCCGATAATTGCAAACTAAAACCTAACCTGAAATTCAACCGGACAACTGCCTCCCGGCAGGACCTGCCGACCTAACTAACCCGGGGCCGCTCCCCCGCTGCGGTACATCTTTCGTTCCGGCTACAAATGTACGAATTATTCCGTTACGTTGTTTTTACAAAATCACCGTTTTTTCAAAAAACAGCCATTTTTTTTATCATTTTCCCGAAAAAACAACCGTTTTTCGCCACACACCCGAAATTTTCAGTCATTTTTCGAAAAACAGCCTCATTTTTCACGAAAAATCCCCAAAATGCATTTTTTCGTTTTCCCCAAAACAAGCAGAAATAAAGACCATTTTTCAACCATTCAACCACACCGGAGACAGCATCCGCGCCGGGCCGTCCGGAAATGCGGCGGGCGGCGAAATCCGGAAAAATTCCGCCGCACTGTTATTTTCGTAACAATTTCTTGTTACAATTCGGTAATTAATTTGTAACTTTACGTGCAATTTTGAAACAGAACGAAACTACACACATACTAATCTCTAAATAGTCATGGCAAATACCAAACGTGAAAAGCTGTTCACCGAGTTCCCGCCGGTCCCGACCGAAAAGTGGGAAGAGGTGATTACAGCCGACCTGAAAGGAGCCGATTACGAGCGCAAGCTGGTGTGGCGTACGGGAGAAGGATTCAACGTCCGCCCCTACTACCGCGCCGAAAACCTCGAAGGCATCCGTTTTCTGGGCTCGCAGGCAGGCGAGTTCCCGTACGTCAGAGGTACGCGCAGCCACAATCGCTGGCGCGTGCATCAGACCGTCGAGGTAAAATGTCCCAGGGAGGCCAACGCCGAGGCGCTGAAACTCCTCAACTCGGGCGTCGATTCATTGGGCTTCTCAATCGCGAAGGAGGGCTTCACGGCCGAAGAACTCGATCAGCTGCTCGCCGGAATCTCGATCCCGGCCATCGAAATGGTCTTCTGCGGCGCGCAGACGGGCAGCATCGCCGAACTGGTGATCGCCAAGCTCGAAAAGGAAGGCACTGCCTCCGAGGCGCACGTGGCCTTCTCGATCGACCCGCTGGTCAAGGGACTGTCGCAGAAAGGCGACTTCTGCTCGCCCAACGGCGAAAAGTGCTTCGCGAAGATCGCCTCGCTGATCGAAAAGACCCGCGAGTACAAGCACATCCGTATCGTGACCGTCTCGGCCGGCATCTTCTCGAACGCCGGATCGACCATCGTCGAGGAGCTGGCGTTCGCCCTCTCGGCCGGTAACGATTACATCGCGCGCCTGACCGACGCCGGCGTGGACGCCGAGCTGGCGGCCCGCAAGCTGCGCTTCTCGTTCTCGGTCACCTCGAACTACTTCCTCGAAATCGCCAAGTTCCGCGCGGCGCGCATGCTGTGGGCCAACATCGTCAAGGGTTACAACCCCTCGAAGAACTGCGCCTGCAAAATGCACATCCACGCCCGCACGGCAGACTGGAACCAGACCGTTTACGATCCCTATGTCAATATGCTCCGCGGCACGACGGAGGCCATGTCGGCCACCATCGCCGGCGTACATTCGCTGGAGGTGACGCCGTTCGACGCCGCGTTCGAAAGCCCCACGGAGTTCTCGAAGCGCATCGCCCGCAACGTCGAACTGCTCCTGAAGCACGAATCGCACTTCGACCAGGTGGTAGACCCCGCAGGCGGCTCGTACTACGTGGAGAACCTCACGCAGTCGATCGCCGCCGAGGCCTGGAAGCTCTTCCTCGAAATCGAGGAGAAGGGCGGCTACGCCGAGGCCTACAAGGCCGGCTTCATCAAGGAGCGCGTGGAGGCTTCGGCCGCCGCCAAGGACAAGGCCATCGCAACGCGCCGCCAGACGCTGCTCGGCGCCAACCAGTTCCCCAACTTCACGGAGGTGGCCCCGAAGGAGATCACCGCCGAAGCCGTCACCCGTCCCGCTGCCGAAGGCAACGTCCTCACGCCCTACCGCGGCGCCATGGCCTTCGAGGCGATGCGCCTGCACGTGGACCGCTCGGGCAAACAGCCCAAGGCGTTCATGCTCACCTGCGGCAACCTGGCGATGGCCCGCGCCCGCGCCCAGTTCTCGTGCAACTTCTTCGCCTGCGCCGGAATCCGCGTGCAGGACAACACCTTCTTCAAGTCGATCGAGGAGGGCGTGAAGGCCGCACTCGAATCGAAAGCCGAGATCGTGGTGGTCTGCGCTTCGGACGACGATTACGCAGAGGCCGCACCGAAGGTGAAGGAGCTGCTCGCCGGCAAAGCCATTCTCGTAGTCGCAGGCGCTCCCGCATGCGCACCCGAACTGGAGGCCCAGGGCATCACGAACTTCATCTCGGTGAAGTCGAACGTCCTGGAGACTCTGAAGTTTTATCTTAAAGAAATGGGCATCTGATCATGAGAGCTAAATTTTCAGAACTGACATACGAAGCAGGCGGGCAGAAGAGCTGCTGCGCCTCGAAAGGCTGCGGACAGGTGGAGCCGTGGCTGACGGCCGAGCGCATCCCCGTCAAGGGCGCCTATACGGCCGAAGACCTCGAAGGCATGGAGCACCTGAACTACGCGGCAGGCATCGCCCCGTTCCTGCGCGGCCCCTACTCGACGATGTACGTGATGCGTCCGTGGACCATCCGCCAGTACGCCGGATTCTCGACCGCCGAGGAGTCCAACGCATTCTACCGCCGCAACCTCGCCGCCGGACAGAAAGGTCTGTCGGTGGCCTTCGACCTGGCAACGCACCGCGGTTACGACGCCGACCACCCGCGCGTGGTGGGCGACGTGGGCAAGGCCGGCGTGTCGATCTGCTCGGTGGAGGACATGAAGGTGCTCTTCAACGGCATTCCGCTCGACCGGATGTCGGTGTCGATGACCATGAACGGCGCCGTGCTGCCGATCCTGGCCTTCTACATCGTGACGGGCCTGGAGCAGGGCTGCACGCTCGACCAGCTGGCCGGTACGATCCAAAACGACATCCTCAAGGAGTTCATGGTGCGCAACACCTATATATATCCGCCCGAGTTCTCGATGCGGATCATCGCCGACATCTTCGAGTACACCTCGAAGAACATGCCCAAGTTCAACTCGATCTCGATTTCGGGTTACCACATGCAGGAGGCGGGCGCCACGAACGACATCGAGCTGGCCTACACGCTGGCCGACGGTCTGGAGTACCTGCGCGCAGGTATCAATGCCGGCATGTCGGTCGACGCCTTCGCACCGCGCCTGTCGTTCTTCTGGGCCATCGGCATGAACCACTTCATGGAGATCGCCAAGATGCGCGCCGCGCGTATGCTGTGGGCCAAGATCGTTAAACAGTTCAACCCCAAGAACCCCAAGTCGCTGGCGCTGCGCACCCACTCGCAGACCTCGGGCTGGTCGCTCACCGAGCAGGACCCGTTCAACAACGTGGCCCGCACGGCCATCGAGGCCATGGGCGCCGCGCTGGGACACACCCAGTCGCTGCACACCAACGCCTTGGACGAGGCGATCGCCCTGCCGACCGACTTCTCGGCGCGTATTGCGCGTAACACGCAGATCTACATTCAGGAGGAGACCAACATCTGCCGCGAGGTCGACCCGTGGGCAGGTTCCTACTACATCGAGACGCTGACCAACGAGATCGCCCATAAAGCCTGGGAGCGCATCGAGGAGGTCGAGAAGCTGGGCGGTATGGCCAAGGCCATCGAGACCGGCATTCCGAAGATGCGCATCGAGGAGGCTTCGGCCCGCAAGCAGGCCCGCATCGACTCCGGCGAGGAGAAGATCATCGGCATCAACGAATACCGTCTGGAGAAGGAGGCCCCGATCGACATTCTTGCCGTGGACAACACGGCCGTGCGCGAGAGCCAGATCAAGCGACTCAAGGAACTGCGCGCCAACCGCGACGAAGCTGCCGTGAAGAAGGCGCTGGCCGCCATCACCGAGTGCGTGAAGACCAAGCAGGGCAACCTGCTCGAACTGGCCGTCGAGGCCGCCAAGGTCCGCGCCTCGCTGGGCGAAATCTCCGATGCCTGCGAAGTGGTCGTAGGCCGCTACAAAGCTGTTATCCGTTCCATTTCAGGTGTTTACTCTTCAGAAGTGAAAAACGACAAATCCTTCGAGCGCGCCAAGGAGCTGTGCGCCGAATTCGCCAAGAAAGAGGGCCGTCAGCCGCGCGTGATGATCGCCAAGCTCGGCCAGGACGGACACGACCGCGGCGCCAAGGTGGTCGCTACGGGTTATGCCGACATCGGCTTCGACGTCGACATGGGTCCGCTGTTCCAGACTCCGGAGGAGGCCGCCAAGCAGGCCGTCGAAAACGACGTACACGTAGTCGGCGTATCGTCGCTGGCCGCCGGCCACTTGACGCTCGTGCCGCAGATCATCGCCGAGTTGAAGAAGCTGGGCCGCGAGGACATCATCGTCATCGTCGGCGGCGTGATCCCCGCGCAGGACTACGATGAACTCTACCGCGACGGCGCCGCCGCCATCTTCGGCCCCGGTACGCCGATCGCCACGGCAGCCATCAAGATCCTCGAAATCCTGCTCGCCGAGTAAATTCCCGGCTCCGACAAGAGAAACGCCGCGGTCGCAAGACCGGGGCGTTTTTTGTTCCGGAGCACTTCGGGAGGGACTTTTTTCACCCGCCAAAGACCGGAACGGGAGTTTTTGCATTATCTTTACGACTGAAATACACAAATTCATTCATTCCAACGTTCCATTCGCATGAAGAAAACCCTCATTCTGTTGCTTGTCTGCTGTGCCTGCATCCGGTCGCAGGCGCAGACTCCGGAGGCAGCCGCCGCACCGGAACCCTCCGTAACCCGGACCGACAGCACCCTGACATTCCCCGAACCTGAATTCATCGGCCAGGCATTGGCTATCCGGCCCGACAACAGAACCGAGCAGCTCGTTCAGGAGAGCCTGGCTCCCCGCCACCGTTCGTCCACCGGGCAGAAACTGTTCGGCATCGGAAAGAACCACATCGACGAAATGACGCTGAAAGGCGCGCAGTCCCCCGTCCGGCTCCGGAAGAGCGACGGCATCGCCTTTATCATCCGCGTTCCGGACAACCTGATCGACCCGATGTCGGTGATCAGCGTCTTCCGGTTCAAGGTCAAGAAGAAGATGCGGATCGCCGAATACGCGTCGGTCGGAACCTTCGGCGACCAGCAGCGCAACACGCTGGAACGGCAGCCCTTCACCTCGCGCCGGTTCGGAAGCAGCTCCTACCTCATCATCCTGAAAGGCGTCGAGACCGGAGAATACGGCATCACGGTCGATGCGCTGGGCAGTCTCAACGTTTCGACATTCGGGGTGGACGAATAAACCCGCGTTCCATGACAAACAATCCCCGCAACCTCGGTTGCGGGGATTGTTCTTTCGGCAGCCGGCAATGGGATCACAGGCAGGCCTCCAGAATCCGGCGGGCCATGGCGCCGTCGACGTTCTGCGCCTCGCCGAACCGATCGCCCGCAGCCGTGAAGCGGCGTTCGATCTCGGCGATGGTCTCTTCGCCGATACCCTCCTCCGAAAGGCGTGTCGAGAGGCCCAGCGAACGGAAGAACGCCTCGTTGGCCGCAATCGTACGGTCGATGCGCTCCTCCTCCGAACCGCCGGCAATGCCCCAGATACGCTCGCCGTATTGCAGCAGTTTGCCGCGTTTCTGCCCGCGCAGCACGCGCAGCGTACCGTTGATGACAATGGCCAGCGTCGCGCCGTGCGTCAAGCCGTGCAGCGCCGTCAGCTCGTGGCCGATCATGTGCGTCGCCCAGTCCTGCGTCACGCCCATACGGATCATGTCGTTCAGGGCCAGCGTCGCCGAAAGCATGTATTCCGACATCGTGTCGTAATCGCGCTCGTCCGCCAGCGCTTTGGGAGCGATTTCGACCACCGTATGCAGGATGCCTTCGGCCCAGCGGTCCATCAGCCGCGACTGATGGGGCGTAGTCATATACTGCTCCAGCACATGCACGAAAGTATCCGCAAGTCCGCAGGCTACCTGACGCTTCGGCAGCGAATAGAGCGTCTCGGGATCGAGGATCGAGAAGACCGGATAATCGCCGTAGAAAGCATATTTTTCCTTGGTCTCGTAGCGCGAAATGACCGCCCCGGAGTTCATCTCGGAACCCGTGGCCGACATGGTGAGGACCGTAGCCAGCGGCACGGTCTTGCCGGCCTGCCCCTTGAGCACGATGTCCCATGCATCGCCGTCGTAGAGAAGGCCCGCAGCGATGAGTTTCGTACCGTCGATGACCGACCCGCCGCCGACAGCCAGCAGGAAGTCCACCTTCCGCTCTTTGCCCAGCGCAATGGCTTCGCGCAGGGTCTCGACCGACGGATTCGCCTCGATGCCCCAGAACTCGACCAGATCGCGGCCTTCGAGTGCGGCGACGACCTGATCGTAGACGCCGTTACGCTTGACGCTTCCGCCGCCGAAGGTCAGCATGATGCGTTTTCCGGCGGGAATGAGCTTCGGCAGACGGGCGATCTGGCCCTTGCCGAAAACCAGTTTGGTAGGATTGTGATAGATGAAGTTGTTCATGGCGAATGTTTATTTATCCTATTACGAAGACAAAGAATGACCGGACGGCTCCGAAACCGGATTGCACCTGGTTTGACAGGGCCTCCGGCTGCTAAAAGAGCCGTTACGCCTCTAAAGATACGAAAAAAGCCGGACTGCGCAGAGAATTCTCCGCTAATTTTCAATCTTTGCGGTGAGAGCTGCCGGTTTGTGCTTAAACGAAGCAGAGCGCGGATGGGTGTACCGGAGTACGTCCCATTCGCGCCCTGCGGGAGCAAGTGCAAAGATGCACCGTAAAATCAATCGTTTAGAAGTACTTGCCGCGCAGGTCCTGAATCTTGGCCATCTGCTGGATAGCCGGGATGGCGAACTGCTGGGCCATGCCCTCGGCCATGGCCTGGGCGCGAACTTTCTCGCCTTCGGCGGTCTGCTTGTCGTCGGTCTTGACATCCCCGACCTCGAAGACATAGACGCCCGAAAGTCCCTTCACGGGAGCCGACAGGGCACCCTTCTCGGCCGATGCGATGGCGCCCACCAGACGAGGCTCCATGCCCACGCCGTTCACGTAGAACGAACCGAAAGTCACATCGGAGAAGTCCTCCACCTCCGAGCCGAGACTTGCAGCCTGCTCGGCGAGGGTCGAACCCGAAAGGCTCTTGACGATATAATCGTATTTTTTGTCGCGAAGAAGCTGCGAACGGATCTGGGCCGAAACCTTATTCAGCGGTGCGTACTCGTTGTCGTCGATCTCGGTCAGCGTGGCAATCACGTAGTCCTTGCCCACGTTGAAGATCGCCGAAAGGTCGCCCTCTTTCGCTCCGTAGGCCCAGCGGGCCACCTCGCGCGAATCCTCAAGGCCGCGGATCGTACGGTCGCCCTGGGCGATCGCAGCCACGCGGGGCGTCACGGCGGCCGTCGAAGCGGCATCTGCGAATGCGGCGGCCGAACCCTTGGCGTTGACCATGAACGAACCGGCCTGGTTGTGCACGTCGCGGCGCGTGGCGGCCGAAGCCTCCACGGGATAGG
>OHAO01002306.1_pt1 | contig 11923 bp, 9 predicted proteins | sample 1577151 | NCBI WGS metagenome assembly OHAO01 (sample SAMEA3541585, study PRJEB24748) | human gut metagenome | biome: human gut; feature: human-associated habitat; material: faeces | place: China | collected 2012 | reverse complement strand
GCAGGCATCGAGATTACAAAGAAATTTCTCACGAAACACATCAAGGGAGATTACAGTGCGAGGCATCGAGAATATGCTGGAGAAGGATGCATACTGTACGGATGTATTGATACAGGTTTCTGCGGTCACATCCGCACTCAACAGCTTCAATAAGGTACTGCTTGCCAACCACGTAAAAACCTGTGTGGCTGACAACATCCGCCAAGGAAACGACGAAGTGATTGACGAGTTAGTAACACTTTTACAAAAGTTAATGAAGTGAAGATGGAAATATATGTTAGGTAATTCCATACAACTCATTGGAAAGGAGAAAAATTATTACATGGAACAATATAAAGTGAAGGGTATGAGCTGCGCCGCCTGCAGTGCCCGTGTCGAGAAAGCGGTCTCCGCGGTGGATGGCGTGACAGATTGTACTGTGAGCCTGCTCACCAATTCGATGAGTGTGGAAGGAACGGCAGATGCAGCGACGATTATCCGGGCGGTCGAGAAAGCCGGCTATAAAGCCTCGAAGATGAAGGCTGGAAAGCAGTCTGGCGGTGCGACGGATGAGGATGACGCACTCAAAGACACCGAGACACCGTTGATGCGGAAACGTCTGATCGCATCGTTAGTTCTGCTGATTCCGCTCATGTATGTGTCAATGGGACATATGATGTGGAACTGGCCGTTGCCACCGTTTTTCGAGGGCAATCACGTAGCGATGGGACTTGTACAGCTTCTGTTCACGGTTGCGATCATGGTCGTAAACCAGAAGTTCTTCGTAAATGGTTTCAAAGGACTCATACACCGGGCGCCAAATATGGATACGCTCGTGGCACTTGGCTCTGCGGCGTCGTTTATCTACAGTGTGTATGCGCTGTTTGCAATGACCGATGCAGTTGTCAAGGGACAGGACGATATGGTCATGCATTACATGCATGAGTTTTACTTTGAATCTGCGGCGATGATCCTGACACTGATTACAGTCGGTAAGATGCTAGAGGCAAAATCGAAGGGCAGGACGACCGACGCGCTAAAGGGCTTGATGAAGCTGGCACCGAAGACCGCAGTCTTAGTCAAGGATGGTGTGGAGCAGACAGTGCCAATCGAGCAGCTCCATATCGGCGATTTGTTTGCAGTCCGTCCGGGTGAGAATATTCCGGTGGATGGATTTGTTAAGGAAGGAAACAGTGCAGTCAATGAATCCGCACTGACCGGAGAGAGTATCCCGGTAGACAAGAATCCGGGCGATCCGGTATCCGCAGCGACACTCAATCAGTCAGGGTATCTGCTCTGTGAGGCAACCCGTGTCGGTGAGGATACAACGTTGTCGCAGATTATCCATATGGTAAGTGACGCGGCGGCGACGAAGGCGCCGATTGCGAAGGTGGCAGATAAGGTATCCGGCGTATTTGTACCGGTTGTGATCGGTATTGCCATCGTGACATTTGTGATCTGGATGCTTGTAGGAAGACCGGTAGGATATTCGCTTGCAAGAGCAATTTCCGTTTTGGTTATCAGCTGTCCGTGTGCACTTGGACTTGCAACTCCGGTTGCCATCATGGTCGGAAATGGTGTGGGTGCAAAGCATGGAATCCTGTTTAAGACGGCCGTTTCGCTGGAGGAAACAGGCAAGGTACAGATCGTTGCACTCGATAAGACCGGAACGATCACGAAGGGCGAACCACGTGTAACGGATATCTATCCGGTTGGCTGCGAGGAATCGTATCTGATGCATGCCGCATATGCATTAGAACAAAAAAGTGAGCATCCGCTTGCGAAGGCGATTATCGCATGGGGCGATGCGAACAACCAGACAGAGGCAGGTGTCGGGGAGTTTCAGGCAGTTTCCGGAAATGGTCTGATGGGCGTCCGCGATGGAAAGCATCTGCAGGGTGGAAACTGGAACTATATTTCCGGGCAGATCAGGATAGCAAAAGAGGAAGAAACTGAACTTCGGAAGCAGGCGGAGGTCTATGCATCCGAAGGAAAGACACCATTATTCTTCGCGGAGGATAGTAAGATCCTTGGAATGGTGGCAGTTGCCGATGTGATGAAGGAGGACAGCCCGGAAGCAATCGCGGAGCTTAAAAATATGGGAATCCATGTTGTCATGCTGACCGGTGATAACGAGCAGACGGCTCAGGCAATCGGCAAGCAGGCAGGTGTCGATGAAGTGATCGCAGGTGTGCTTCCGGATGGTAAGGAGGCTGTGATCGCCAATCTGCAGAAGAAAGGAAAGGTTGCGATGGTCGGTGATGGCGTGAACGATGCTCCGGCACTCACACGTGCAGATATGGGTATCGCAATCGGAGCAGGAACCGATATTGCTATTGACGCGGCGGATGTCGTGTTGATGAAGAGCCGGTTATCGGACGTGCCTGCAGCAATCCGGCTTAGCCGGGCAACCTTGCGGAATATCCACGAGAACCTCTTCTGGGCATTTATTTACAATATTATAGGAATCCCGCTTGCGGCAGGTGCGTGGGTTCATTTATTTGGCTGGACATTGAATCCGATGTTCGGTGCAGCAGCGATGAGTCTGTCAAGCTTTTGTGTTGTGACCAATGCACTTCGTCTGAATCTGTTCAAATTCGGAAAGAAGCAGCGGGAGACAGCATAGGAGAGGTTGACATTCTATATAAATTCATGTAGTTTAAGGAGGAAAACAAAATGGAACAGATTATTGCAAAAATCGATGGTATGATGTGTGGTATGTGCGAGTCGCATATGAATGACATGGTAAGAAATAATTTCAAGGTGAAGAAAGTCACTTCTTCCCATGCGAAGAAGGAGACTGTGATCGTAGCGGAAGAAGGCTTTGATGATGCAAAATTTACAGAAGAAGTTGAGAAGCTTGGCTACAAGGTGCTTGGCATCGAACATCAGCCTTATGAGAAGAAAGGGTTATTTCACAGAAAATAGCAACTAGCAGATGAACGTGGGAAAGAAACTAAGAAAGTTCATATTTTTAAATGTATTTGCGATGATGGGCATGTCGTGCTACATCCTCGCAGATACATTTTTTATCTCCGTGGCAAATGGAACCCTTGGTATTGCAGCATTGAATCTGACACTGCCGGTTTATGGGTTGTTATTTGCCATTGGTTCGTTAATCGGGATTGGTTCCGCAACGCGGTATTCGCTTTGTAAGATGACCGATAATGAGACATCGAAGCTGTATTTCTCGAATGCCTTGATGTTTGCGGTTCTGATCGGAATCGGATTTACACTGCTTGGAAACTTCTTCCCGGCAGAGATTTTGAAGCTGATGGGAGCGGATGCGGATATCCTGTCGATCGGAACGGAATATCTGCAGATTGCGATGCTTTTTTCTCCATTTTTTATTGCAAACTATACCTTTACTGCGTTTGTAAGAAATGATAATGCACCGAATATCGCGATGGCGGCAACGTTACTCAGCAGTTTGTTCAATATTGTATTTGATTATGTATTTATGTTCCCGATGCACATGGGAATGCGTGGCGCGGCACTTGCAACCGGCGTGTCACCGATTATCAGCATCGGTATCTGCATGATCCATTATCTATCGAAGAAAAATACGATCGTATTCAAATGGCATCTGCCGAGCTTCAAACTGCTTGCTTCCGCAGCAGGTCTTGGCGTAGTGGCATTTGTCGGTGAAATCGCAAACAGTATCACAACGCTTGTGTTTAATTTTATTCTGCTTGCGTTATCCGGAAATAATGCAGTTGCCGCATACGGTGTGATCGCGAACATTGCACTCGTCGGAACGGCAATCTTTAATGGTGTATCGCAGGGCTTACAGCCACTTGCGAGTACCTCGTACGGACATGGCGACAAAGAGGATGTCAAGAAGATCTTACGTCAGTCGCTGGTGATCGCAGTTATCCTGTCAATCGTGCTTGTGTCTGCGGTATGGGTGTTCGCACAGGGACTGGTTGGTATCTTCAACAGTGCCCAGTCGGCGGAGCTAGCGAAGTTTGCCGTGCCGGGACTCCGGATTTATTTCTTAGGGTTCTTAGTGGCGGCTGTCAATATTGTACTGGCGGGATTTTTCAGTGCGACCGGACAGGCACTTGCATCTTCCCTGATCGCGGTATCGCGTGGAATCATTGTGATCAGCCTGATGGCATTCATGCTGTCGAAGCTTTTTGGTGTAACTGGTGTCTGGATGGCATTTCCGGTTACAGAGGTCGTGACATTTGGTATTGCGATGGGAATTCAGGGTGTGAGTAAAAGAAAAGAATAGGAGTGGCATATGACATTACAACAGCTACGGTATGCAGTGACAATTGCAGATATGAAGTCGATGAACAAGGCGGCGAGCGAGCTTTTTGTATCGCAGCCGGCATTATCGAATACAATTCATGATTTAGAGGAAGAATTACAGATAGAGATCTTTCTGCGGACGAACCGCGGTATCGTTGTGACAACCGAGGGCGAAGAGTTCTTAAGCTATGCCAGACAGATGGTGGAGCTGCAGCAGATGATGGAAGAAAAATATATGGGTGCTGCAGAACACAAGCGGAAGTTCAGCGTATCCATGCAGCATTATTCCTTCGCAGTGGAGGCGTTCATCAAGCTGGCGCGGAATTTCTCACTGGACGAGTATGAGCTTGCTGTCCATGAGACGAAGACCGGTGAGGTTATCGAGAATGTCAGGAATTTCCGGAGTGAGCTTGGCATCCTGTATCTGAACAGCTTCAACCAGAAAGCTATGCAGAAGGTATTTGATGCAAATGAACTGGAGTTTAAACCGTTGTTTGACTGTGCGGTTTATGTGTATCTCGCAAGTGGACATCCGCTTGCGGGGAAGGAGTCCATTTCCTTTTCGGATTTAGAACCGTATCCGTGCCTGTCATTTGAGCAGGGCAATAAGAATTCCTTTTATTTTGCGGAGGAGGTATTAAGCAACCTCGAATATAAGCAGACGATCAAGGCGGACGACCGTGCGACGATGTTAAATCTGATGACAGGGTTAAACGGCTACACCTTATGTTCCGGTATTATCTGTGAGGAATTAAACGGCGATGGTTATACGGCAGTACCGTTTGCAGCCGAGGAGACGATGACGATCGGGTATCTGAAACGGAAGGGAATCCCGCTCAGCCATCTTGGAAGCCGCTATATTGAGATCTTGAAGCAGTATGAGAAGCACTGCAAATGAAATTTATTCTCATTATAAATGAGGGTGGTTTCGTTGACTTTTGAAACATGTCTGATTATAATTTTTCATGGACAAAAGTAAAGAATTAAGGAGGCATTCATAGCGATGAGTGAGTTGATTTATTTAGATAATGCGGCGACAACGAAAGTTGCACCGGAAGTATATGAAGCAATGAATCCGTATTTCGAAGAGTACTATGGAAATGCGGCAAGTGTATACCGCTTCGCCGGTGAGAGCAAGAAAGCGGTGGAAGATGCCAGAAAGGAAGTTGCAGATTTCCTTGGCGCAAAGCCAAATGAGATTTATTTCACAGGCGGTGGAAGCGAGTCGGATAACTGGGCATTGAAGGGACTTGCATTTTCTCTTCGCAACAAGGGTAAGCATATCATCACATCAGCCATCGAGCATCATGCAATCCTGCATACATGCGAGTATCTTGAGAAGCTTGGCTACGAGATCACATATGTCGGTGTGGATGAGAACGGTATCCTGAAGCTTGACGAGCTGGAGAAGGCAATCCGTGAGGATACAATCCTGATTTCCGTTATGTTTGCAAATAACGAGATCGGAAGCATCCAGCCAATCAAGGAGATCGGTGAGATCGCGAAGAAGCATAAGATCCTGTTCCACACAGATGCGGTACAGGCATACGGACATGTGCCAATCAATGTTGATGAATATCATATCGACCTTCTGTCAGCCAGTGGTCATAAGATCAACGGACCGAAGGGAATCGGTATTTTATATGTAAGAAATGGTGTGAAGATCGAGTCGTTCGTACATGGTGGTGCACAGGAGCGTGGAAAGCGTGCCGGTACACACAATACACCGGGTATCGTAGGCTTTGGCCGTGCGACAACACTTGCAAAAGAGAAGATGGAAGAGCGTACAAAGAAGGAAGTCGAGTTGCGTGATTACCTGATCAAGCGTGTCTTAGATGAGGTTCCATATACGAAGTTAAATGGCGACAAGGTAAAGCGTCTGCCAAACAACGTAAACTTTAGCTTCCGGTTCATCGAGGGTGAGTCACTTCTGATCATGCTCGACCAGAAGGGTATCTGTGCATCCAGTGGTTCTGCATGTACATCCGGATCACTCGATCCATCGCATGTATTGCTTGCCATCGGTCTGCCACATGAGATCGCACACGGATCACTTCGTCTGACATTATCCGATGAGACAACAAAGGAAGAAATCGACTATACAGTGGAGGCAATCAAGACAGTTGTAGAGCGTCTGCGCAGCATGTCACCACTTTATGAAGACTTCGTAAAGAAGAACAAGCAGTAAGTTCATACACGGGATACTGATTATATTTAGGAGGTAATGACGATGAGTCAGATTATAGATTACAGTGAAGAAGTTATGGAACACTTCACCAACCCAAGAAACGTAGGAGAAATCGAGAACGCCAGTGGTGTCGGTACAGTCGGAAATGCGAAATGTGGCGATATTATGCGTATTTATCTTGATGTCGATGACAACCAGATCATCCGTGATTGCAAGTTCAAGACATTTGGCTGCGGCGCAGCAGTTGCAACAAGTAGTATGGCAACGGAGATGATCAAGGGCAAGTCCATCCAGGAAGCATTGAAGCTTACGAATAAGGCAGTTATGGAAGCACTTGGCGGGCTGCCACCGGTCAAGGTACATTGTTCCTTGCTTGCAGAGGAAGCTGTTCATGCAGCACTCTGGGATTATGCACAGAAGCACAACATCACAATCGAAGGCTTAAAGCCACCGGTGAATGATATTGATGAGACCGAAGCTTTCTACGAGATGCCGGGTGCAAATGATTAGAAATTTAATTCTATGAGAAGGCTTGCCACAGACGATTATTATTGATTTACCGGGGATAGATATATGGGAGGAAATCTGTGATTTATACAAGTATGACAATCAAAGCAATGAAGCTTGCTTACAAAGCACACGAAGGTCAGGTGGACAGAAGTGGTGTGCCGTATATCTTTCATCCGATTCATCTGGCAGAACAGATGGATGAGGAGATAAGCTGTACGGTGGCGCTTCTCCATGATGTCGTGGAAGATACGGAAGTCACACTTGCGGAGTTAGAACAGGAGTTCCCTCCGGCAGTAACGGAAGCTGTGCATCTGCTGACGCATGATAAAACCGTTGATTATTATGATTATGTCCGGAATTTGAAACAGAATGCGATAGCAAAGAAAGTAAAGCTCGCAGATCTCGCGCATAATTCCGATGAGATCCGCTCGAAAGCGGCCGGCTGCTCTGAAAAGCAGATTCTGCATTGGAGAGAAAAGTACAGCCGGGCAAAAGAAATTTTGTTATCTGAGTAAAAATATCAGCAGTTTTCTTTGACACGGGCGCAGGATTCCCGGATGACAAGCGGACATGGAATTTTAGCTTTTAAAGGTGTCTTGATGCTTAAGTTCGATGCAACATAGACAAGATTCGCACCATGTTGTCCCATATCATAGGATGGGGCATGAATGGTCGTAAGCGGAGGGGTTATGAATGTACTGGATTCCTCGTCGTTGAAACCAACGATGGAGATATCCCGTGGGATTTTATAACCTCTTTCTTTGATTGCTTTCATAGCACCTAATGCAATTGCGTCATTTGCGGCAAATACAGCTGTTGGCAGGTTGCTGCTGTCAAGCAGATCCATCATCATATCATAGCCGGATTTGGCAGTGAAGCTGCCTTCCCGCACATATGTATCGGCATCCATTTCCCGGTGCTCCATGTATTTCTTATAAGCGACAGTTCTTGCGTCAACAAGACGTTCCCCATCTCCGACATATTCACACCCGACAAGCAGGGCAATCTTCGTATGACCAAGTCCGGTCAGATAGTCCATGACGTCATAGACGGCACGCTCAAAATCAAGCGTTAAGGATGTAATGTTATATTCATCGACAACCATATCCAGGAATACAATATTACTGCAGATGCCAAGAAATGTATCAATTTCTTTTTTGGAGAACTTGCCAAGACAGATTAATCCATTCACGGAGGCAAGCTGCTTAAGACCATCCGGTTCATTTGGAAAAATACGTACGACGCGGATGGCATTTTTCATACAAAAATCTTCCACACCCTGTCTGACTCGGAGATAGTAGCTGTCCTTTAATTCCTGCTCCGCCGTATACCAGAGTACGATTCCCATTGTAAATGTATTTTTTGCCATCGCTTTTGTGCGGGAGGATTTGGTATAGTTTAATTTTCTGGCAATCGCAAGCACATGTTCCCGCGTTTCCGGAGCGACACTTAAGGTAGCATCATTATTTAAAATTCTGGATACGGCACCTGCCGATACGCCAGCTTCTTTTGCAATATCACGAATGGTAGCCATAGAAAACTCCTTTCAATATGTTTACTAAACAAAATATACCACATATAATATGAAAAAGTCTATATTAATTTGAAAAATATTATAGTAAACTTTAGTAAAAAGGTTGACACGTTTACTAAACACATGATATATTGGGTGTAACAAGGAGGAACCGGTATGATTGTATTCGGAACCGGTTCTGGCGACTTACTGCAACGAGATAGTTATACATGTGATTAAAGGAGGAACGATATGATACAGACAACAGAATTAAAGAAGAATCTACAGGCAGGTGCATATGATGATGTATTGCTTGATATCTATGTGGATGCAGATGTGCTTCCATATCAGAAGGATCGTTATGTGGCAGCGATTGAAACGTATGAGAAGTTATATGGAGCAGATGCAGTGGAAATCTATAGTGCACCGGGCAGAAGTGAGATTGGCGGAAACCATACTGATCATCAGCATGGTGAGGTACTAGCAACATCCATCAACTTAGATGCAATCGCAATCGTGAAGAAGCTTCCGGACATGCAGATTCGTCTTGTATCGGATGGCTATGATGAGATCGTAATTGACGGAAATGATCTTTCTCTTAAGGAAGAGGAGAAGGAAACGACAACCGCTCTGATTAAGGGTGTGCTTGCGGGAGCGAAGGAACGAGGCTACGCAGTTGGCGGATTCCAGGCATATATCACAAGTGATGTCTTAATCGGTGCAGGACTTTCCTCTTCAGCGGCCTTCGAGACAGTGATTGGAACAATTGTTTCTTATCTATATAATGATGGCACGATTGATGCAGTCACAATCGCAATTATCGGACAGTATGCAGAGAATGTGTATTTCGGAAAGCCTTGCGGATTGATGGATCAGATAGCATGTTCGGTAGGAAATCTTGTACACATTGATTTTGCAGATGTGAAGAATCCAAAGGTGGAGAAAGTAGCGTTTGACATGAATGCATACGGATACAGCCTTTGTATCACAGATACGAAGGGCTCCCATGCAGATCTGACCGCCGATTATGCAGCCATTCCGACAGAGATGAAAGCCGTTGCATCATATTTTGGCAAGGAAGTCCTTCTTGGACTTACGATTGAGGATATCTTAAGCCACGCACAGGAGCTGCGCGAGAAGCTTGGTGATCGCGCCGTATTGCGAGCCCTGCATTTCTTATGTGAGGATGTGCGTGTAGAAGAGGAAATAGATGCGTTAAAGGCAGGCGATATCGATGCATTCCTGCAGAAGGTAAAGGAATCCGGCGATTCTTCGTTCAAATATCTGCAGAATGTCTACACAAGCCATGATGTGATGCATCAGAACGTGTCACTGGCGCTGGCGGTCAGCGAGATCGCGCTTGCAGGTGGAGCTGGCGTTGCCCGTGTGCATGGCGGTGGATTCGCAGGTACGATTCAGGCATTTGTGAAAAACGAGGCTGTATCCGGATATCGTGCAGCGATGGATCGGTTGTTCGGTGCAGATGCGTGCAAGGTGCTTAAGATCCGTAAGTATGGCGGTATGAAGGTGCTGGCGTAATTTTTGTATATAAAATCGCTGGTTTAGATGAAACGGACGTTTTGCTTGTAAAATAAGATGGAAGATAAAGAATGGAGGAATCACTATGATTACAGATCTGATTCGTGAATTAGTGATATATGGTAAGAACAATGGTCTGATCTGCGAGGCAGATGAGGTGTATGTGACGAACCGTCTGCTGGAGTTGTTTGATGTAATGGAGTATGAGGAGAACCCGGAGATTACAGAGTCAAGAGCTGTCTGTGAGATTTTAGAGGACATGATGACATATGCGCATGAAAATGGCATCATGAAAGAAGATACCATAACAGCAAAGGATTTGTTCGATACGAAGATTATGGGCTGTATTACGCCACCGCCAAGTGTGGTACGGGCAGAATTCGCGAAGCGTTATGCGGAAAGCCCGAAGGAAGCAACCAATTATTATTACCAGTTTAGTCAGGCGACGAACTATATCCGGAAAGACCGTATCGCAAAAGATGAGAAATGGGTGACTGACACTGAATATGGTCCGATCGACATCACGATCAATCTGTCCAAACCGGAGAAGGATCCGCGCGATATCGCGAAGGCCGGACAGGCGAAGAAATCCGGATATCCGGCTTGCCTGCTTTGCAAGGAGAATGAAGGCTACGCAGGACATTTCTCACACCCGGCAAGACAGAATCACCGTGTGATTCCAATCAAGCTGGATGGACAGAACTATTATTTACAGTATTCGCCATATGTATATTACAACGAGCATTGCATCATCTTCAATGAGCAGCATATCCCAATGAAGATTGATTATGCGGTGTTCCGCAAACTTTTGGATTTTGTCAGACAGTACCCACATTATATGGCTGGTTCCAATGCAGACCTTCCAATCGTCGGTGGTTCGATCCTGAGCCATGACCATTTTCAGGGTGGTGGCTATGTGTTCGCAATGGCAAAGGCAGATTATGAGCGTAAGTTTGTGATTCCGGGATTTGAGAGTGTCACAGCCGGTATTGTGAAATGGCCGATGTCAGTCATCCGTCTGCAGGGCGATGATATGGAAGTGATGGCGAAAGCTGCCGACCATATCCTTACAAGCTGGCGGGCATACACGGATGCGGATGCATTTATCTTCAGTGAGACGGACGGTGTCCCACACAATACGATTACACCGATTGCGCGGATGCATGACGATAAGCTCGAATTGGATCTTGTACTCCGTAACAACATTACAACCGAGAAATGTCCGTGGGGCGTTTATCATCCATCGGCAGACCTGCATCATATTAAGAAGGAAAATATTGGTCTGATCGAGGTTATGGGACTTGCCGTACTTCCAGCACGTCTGAAGGGCGAGATGGCAGAATTATCCAAGGCAATATTAGCAGGCGAGGATATCCGCAAGAATGCACTCATTGAGAAGCACGCAGACTGGGTAGATTCATGGATTGGCAATTATGAGATTACCGCGGAGAATATCACAGAGATCCTGCACGACGAGATCAGCAAGGTATTCGTAAAGGTACTTGAATGTGCAGGCGTATATAAGCGGACAGAAGAGGGACAGGCTGCGTTTATGCGGTTTGTGGATTCTTTGTAGGAATAAGGACTGAACATTCTGATAATTATAGTTTTGATTGTGGATATGATTATTAGATGTGATTATATAGGGCTTTTTAGAAATTATGGTGGAGACAGGAATGCGGTTTATGAAGGCATTCCTGTTTTCGCTTTATGAATTCCTGCTGGCAGGCTGAAATTTTAATCAGTAGCAAATTTTCTGTTTGGAGCAAGTACATGAAAAAAGAAGAGAATACTCCAAACGCGGACTCAAACGGACTCAAATTGCATAAAATAAAAAATCCGTAAAGCTAGTATTATCAATGCTTTACGGAGAATAAAAAAGAGCGCGAGACGGGGATCGAACCCGCGACCCCCTCCTTGGCAAGGAGGTGCTCCAC
>OHAO01002304.1_pt1 | contig 11943 bp, 10 predicted proteins | sample 1577151 | NCBI WGS metagenome assembly OHAO01 (sample SAMEA3541585, study PRJEB24748) | human gut metagenome | biome: human gut; feature: human-associated habitat; material: faeces | place: China | collected 2012 | reverse complement strand
CTTGAACTGACGGAAGGCACGGTATTACGCCGCCGCAGACGGCGTCGTGCTGACGGCGCAGGAGCATTACAGCTGGGGCAATTTTGTGGAGATCGACCACGGTACCGACGCCGACGGCCTGCGCTGGGTCACGCTGTACGCCCACATGAAGTCCTGCGCCGTGCAGGTCGGCTGGCCGGTCGCCGGGCCGCCGCGCATGACGTTGACGATGACCAGCGGCGTCTCGGAGACGATGGCGTAGCCAATGCCCTCCTGCATCAGGGTGAAGCCCGGACCGGACGTGGCCGTCATGGCACGCGCGCCGCCCCAGCTGGCGCCGATGACCGCATTGATGGAGGCGAGCTCGTCTTCCATCTGCATGAACACGCCGCCGGCGGCGAACATCTTGTCGGACAGATATTCGGGGATCTCCGTTGCCGGAGTGATCGGATAGCCTGCCATGAAGCGGCAGCCCGCTGCCAACGCACCGGCCGCACAGGCCTCGTTGCCCTGCATCAGCTTCGGGCCGCTGTTGCTTACTTTTTGCATACTCATAAGCCATAACCTCGTTTTCTCAAAAATTGAATGGTTTCCAGATAAAAAAATCCGGCAAAAGGCAGTCTGGCATCGAGCGCGAGCAGACTGTTTTTGCCGGAAGCATATCTCTTATGCTGCGCGCGGAAACGCGCCGCCAAAATACGCCAAGCAGATATGAAATTGGTTCCACGCGGATGTTACCCAACATTGGTAAGCACACTGAACCCGGGCCAGAACGTGATAAGTGCCCAGCCGATGACGGATACCGCCAGCACCATGACGACAGTGAGCACGATGCCGCGCACAAACATGTACCGCGGGCTTAGGCCGTAACCGATCGGTATCGAACGGATCGACGTCGGCAGCGTGTAGGACAGGTTATATGACACGGTCGCGACCCAGAGATACGGGATCACGGGCAGGGAGAGTCCCTGTGCGATCCCAATCACGATCGGGATCGTGACGGCGGCGCAGGCCGTGTTGTTGATCACATCCGAGAGGACGACGTTGAGCGTCACGATAATCAGGACGAGCAGGAACGTATTGTGTACCGGGAACCGGGCAATCAGTCCGGCAAACACCTCCGACGCGCCGCTGCCATTGACAAGCGCGCCGAGCGCGGTGCCGCCGGCAAAGAGGAAGAACATGCCCCACATCAGGTTCTGCTCCACGTGCTCCCACGTGATGATGGGCTTTTTCTCCTCGTCACGCAGGAAGAACATGAGCAGGCCGCCGATCAGAAACACGAAGCCGGGTTTGAGCCCTGGGAACTGCCGCTGATACAGCTGCCGCGTGAACGCCAGCAGCGCCGCTGCCGCAAACACGATCAGGGAGATGCGGCCTGCGCGGCTGAGTTTTGGCAGGCTTTTGCACAGATCACTGAAATATGTTTTCGAGCCCTCAAGCGTTTTCTTTTTGCAGGGCAGCAGCAGCAAATATACAAGCGTCAGCACCGTTACCGCCAATGCGAACGGCCAAAGCGCCCGCACCCAGTCGGTGTACAAAAACTCCGCGCCCGTCAGCTCCTCGATATACGAGACCGTGATCAGGTTCATGGCGCCGCCGAGCGGTGTGAACATGCCGCCGTTATTGGCGCCCCAGACGATCGCCAGGAGCACGAGCTTCGCGGCACTGCTTTTTTCCACGTCGCCTTCGCCGACGAACTTGAGCATCGCCATCGCGATGGAACACAGCACGGCCGCGACCACCGTGTTCGGCAGCACAGCCGAAAGCACTGTCGAGATCAAAAACCAGATCACGACCTGCTGCCTGACGGAGGTGCCGACCAGCGCCAGACTGTGCGCGGCAATGCGCTTGTCCACGCCAGTGATCTCCCAGACCATGGTGATGATATCGGCGCCCGCCAGCAGGAACACCAGCTCCGCCGAATAACAGTTCGTAATGCTCGACATGTCGGTGAGGGCAAAGACCGCGTTGATGACGACCGGCAAAAACGCCGTGATCGCCGGTGGTACGGGCATTGCCACCCACCAGACGCCCATCCACAGAACCGTTCCCAGAGCGAGCCGCACATTTTGTGTCAGGCCGCCATAGGGGATAAAACTGAGCGCAAAGAGCGCCGGGCCGAGAATCAGCCAGATTTTCTTTCGGTTCATAGGTCAGATCATAAACGAAAATTTACAGAATACCGATCACCGGGAACCAGACCTTCACGCTGAAGATCAGTCCGATAATGATGAGCAGTGCGATCGGGATCGCACCCTTGAGCTCCTGCGCCGTGCTGAAGCGGTTGGTCGAATAGAAGATCAGGTTCGGTGCACTGTTGAACGGCAGGAAGAATGCACCGGCAGAGATCGCCATAACGGTCAGCAGGCCCATCGTGTAGGGGTCAAAGCCAAGCGCGGAGGCCATCGTCATGCTCACAGGAACCATGACCGCTTCCATCGCGTTCATGCCGGCGAAGATGATGTGCAGCACGACCACGAAGCTCAGCCAGATGATGAGGAACGTGTTGATGTTCATCGCGGCAAACGCCGGATTGGTGGTAAAGATCGCATCGACCAGCCACTGGAAGCCACCGGTCTTGTTCACGCAGGTCGCCAGCGACATCGCAAAGCCGAGCTGCAGGAAAGCCGGCCAGGCAAACGTGCCGTTGAGATCCTTGAACGTGCACACGCCAATGCCCGGGCAGAGCATCAGGAAGATGGTCACGAACACAATGTAGTCCGGAGCGATGTGGTGCCATTTGTTCGTGCAGAAAGCAATGAGCGTCAGCAGGAAGTAAAGGCCCGCCTTCTTCTCATTCTTGCTCATGGGGCCCATTTCCTTGAGCTTTTCCTTCGCGAACGTGATGTCGATCACGCGCTTCTCGCCCTTCTTGGAGCCGAAGAGCAGGTGGCACAGGATCGGGATCAGCAGCAGTGTGATGCCTGCGGGAATGAATGTTGCCTGCAGCCAGCCCGTCCAGGAGATCTCCTGACCGGTGACCTCGGTCACGAGCGCCATGCCGATCGCATTGGCGCCGACGGCCGTGTAAAACAGCCAGGTGTTGGTGGTATTGGTAAAGAGGTTCGAGAGCATGATCGCCGCGTCACCCTTGTGCTCGCCGCGCTTGTAGCCCATGCCTTCGCAGATGTTGTCGCAGATCGGCGACATGACAGCGCCGCGCGCCGTGTTGGAGGGGATCATCAGCGACAGGACCGTGTTGGCGATCGAAGTCGCGTAGTTGGCCATGAGCTCCGTCTTGCCCATCTTCACGAGGATCCAGTAGGCAACACGTTCACCGAGGCCGGAAAACTTGATGGCAGAACCGATGAAGCCGGCCCACAGGCACAGCCACCAGCCGGAGCTGGAAAAGCCGGAGACGACATTGGTCTTCATGCCAAAGAAAATTGCGAGGACGGCCGCAGCCAGAACGCCGATCAAATACTCCGGGATCGGCCGGACGATCCACATCAGGATCGCCCACACAAAAACGATCAGCACACCTTTGCCCTGTGCCTCAAGCCCCGTGAACGGTACCAGCGCCAGCAGCGCGCAGAGCACTGTCAGGACAGCCGCTACGATCAGGCGGTTTCTCTGTTGTTTTTTCACTTCTTACACTCCAATTCCTGTTCTCTTTCAGTTTCTTCTCGCGGCAAAACGCAATCAGGCGCCGGCTCCAGCTGTGCTGTCATTTTCTCCCACCGGATAAAAAAAGACCAACTACAATCTCTTGCAGTTGGTCTTGGAAAGTCGATTCCGTCTCGGGAGAGAGACGCTGACAATCAAACAACTCATATTTTATGTAATTGCGATTTGCTTCCTACGCATTCAAAGTAGCACATTCCTCAGTGAAAAACAAGACCTTGTAAAACTTTCAGATAAGTACACGAAATTTGCGCAAAAAAACTGTGCAATTCTCATAGAGTCATCGACCCGGCATCTCCCCTGCCGGCGCACTCCGCTCAGCTATGCGCACGCAGATACGGCCCGTTTTTCTCCATGTACTCAATATAATTGCGGTGAATATCCCCGAACGCCTTGATGATGGATTTGGCCGCGGCGCCCTGATGGCGGTAGCCGATCTCCTCAACGATCTCATCATAATCACGCAGGATATTCTTTCCAACAAAATACTCCCTGCACATGCTCAGCGCCAGATTCGACAGAAACGTGACCGACACGTCCTCAATACATGCGGTCTCCAGATCGATCTTCAGCCCGAGCGTGATGCTTCCGTTTGTCGTCGTGGTCGGCAAGGCCGACGGCAGCTTGGCATAGCCGCAAAAATACGCAGTCTGATACTTCATTTCTTCTCCTTTTCCATTTCGCGCCTTTTCCAAGGGCGCATTCTCATTTCTCACGCTCAGCATAACACGCTGCTCTACCGCCGTCAACTCGATTCCGCAGGTAAAAAACGGAGACAGCCGATCAGCCGTCTCCGTTTTTCTCGATTCATAAATGCATACCAAGCGGGATAATTCTCGTATTTATCCACGCGGGATGATCGCCTGCGCCGCGTTCTCAAGCGTGCCCAGGTCGAGCACGTTCACCTGGTCGGAGCCAACGACATAGAAGTAATCACCGATGTACAGGCCGCGGTTGTTCTCATCCCACTGCGAGACCGGGATTTCCTTGCGCAGTGTGAAGCCGTCGTCCGCCGAATAGCCGTAGACAAGGTAGCTGTTCTCGGCCGGGAAAGCGATGAGATTTTTGCCGCTGTCGACCAGGATGGCCTTGTGGTTATACAGCGCCTCGCTGTAGTCGGCATCAATGGTCTGTGTGTGCAGATCGTGCAGCTTGGCCGGATCGGATGTGTCGATCATGACGAGCTTCATGCCGTCCACGGTCGTGCCATCGACCGCCTGCGTCTCCATGCCGAGACCGAAAAGCAGCCCGTCCGACCAGACGTGCAGATAGTCCGAATAGCCGCTGAGCTTAAGCTCGCCGACAACCTTCGGGTTCGCCGGGTCGGTCAGGTCGACCGCAAAGACCGGATCCGTCTGGCGGTAGGTGCACAGATAGCCGTAATCCCCGTCAAAGCGCGCGGAGAACACCGTCTCCCCTTCCGCAAGTCCGGCCACGCTGCCGACGGTGTTCAGGTCACTGTCGAGTACGTAGACATCGTTGCGCGTCTGCGTGGCATCGTCATTTGTTTTCGTGTTTTCAAAGTCGTGCTTTTCATCGCGGTAGATGCTGTAGGCATACGTCTGCTCGGTCGTGGCCATGCGCAGATAACCGTCCCGCTCGTCAAGCGAGAACTGGTTGTTGAGCGCGCCGGCCACAGCGCCGTTGGCGGCGAAGGCAAGCTTGCCGTCCGTGACCGCAAAGCGGTTAACCACCGTGTTGACGCTCGAGGTATAGTCTGTGACCGTGTAGCTGCCGTCTTTATAGCTCTTGCCCGCGCCGTCATCGTAAACGCTCGTGCACAGGTAGAGATTCTCTGCCGTCATATACACCGTTTCCCCGCCGCCGAGCACGGACTGGCTGGAGAGACGGGTGCCGGAAGCGATGTCGTACGACGCTGCGACCGCATAGGTCATGGAATTGTTATACGGCATGAGGCCGATGCTGCCGCACGGCACGACCGACGCCGTGTCCCCTTCGTACAGCCGGGGCGCGAATGTGGCCTCATCGCCCTTCTCGGGCGCATCGGGATAATAGGACGTGCACAGATAGAGCACGTCGCCGACCATGCGCGAGGCGATCTCATAACCGTCCTGCCCGAGTGACTGGACCAGCGTCGGGGCCGCCGGATCGGAAACGTCATAAATATCGACCGTGACGTAGTTGCTGCCGCTGCCCGCAATCCCGTCAGAGGAAGCATCGCCGCCCGTCCAGTCGGTATAGGACGAGAGAACGACCGCACGGCCATCTGCGAGATACAGCTCCAGCGGCAGCTTTTCCTGCGTGTGCGCCCGGCCGTCCTCGGTCGTCGTCTGCTCCCAGTCCTGCCCGACGAACACGTTGGACACGTCTGCAACGTCCGTGCCGTCCGCCTGCATGACGATCAGCTCGCTGCCGCGCAGGATGTAGATATACGTGCCGTCGGTCTTGACGATGTCGCCCTCGTCGACGCCCGCGACCTGCACGTTCGTGCCGGAGTAGAACGTGCCCTCACCGTCGCCCTTACCGCCGGTCTCCGGGTCGCCGGAGGTACCGTCGGACATGTTGAGTGACTTGCTGCGGTCAGCGATCGCTTTCTGCGCATCGGTCAGTGCGGAATAGACCTCACTGTAGCTCTTGGCAAAGGTCAGGCCGCCAGCCGTCACCGTCTTGCCGGTCTGGCCGCCGGTTCCGCAGGCAGTCAGCAGCGCGAGCGACAGGCACAGCACCAGAAATCCCGAAAGAAACTTTTTCATAGTACACCTCTATGGTTCGATGATTTTCAACTGCATTGTACAGGATTGGACGCGCACGGTCAAGAAATGTTCCGAAAAAACGGAAGGACACCCGCAGGCATCCTCCCGTCTGATTGCGTATACAGTTATGCGCCGAGGTACGCCGCGCGCACCGCATCATTGATCAGCAGAGCCTCACCGCTGCCGGTGAGCGTGATGCGGCCGGTCTCAAGCACGTAGCCGACATCGGCGATCTTGAGGGCCATGTTCGCGTTCTGCTCAATGAGCAGGATGGTCACGCCCTGCTTGTTGATCTCCTGAATGATAGAGAAGATATCGCGCACGACCAGCGGTGCAAGGCCGAGCGAGGGCTCATCCATCATGAGCAGCTTCGGGCGGCTCATGAGCGCACGGCCGACCGCGAGCATCTGCTGCTCGCCGCCGGAGAGCGTGCCGCCGGCCTGCCAGCTGCGCTCTTTCAGGCGCGGGAACAGGCTGTATACCCACTCGAGATCCTCCGACAGATCGTCCTTGCGCAGATAGGCGCCGATCTTGAGGTTTTCCAGCACGGTCATGTCCGGGAAAATGCGCCGTCCCTCCGGCACGAGCGTCACACCCTGTGTCACGATCTGGGTCGGAGCCTTACCGGTGATGTCCTCGCCACGGAACGTGATCTTGCCGCCGCTCGGCTTAACGAGGCCGGAGATCGTGCGCAGCGTGGAGCTCTTGCCCGCGCCGTTGGAGCCGATCAGCGTGACGATCTGGCCCTCCTGCACATCGAACGAAATGCCCTTGACGGCCTCAATGCCGCCGTAGTTCACCTGCAGGTCTTCAATTTTCAGAATCGTTTCACTCATCTTCCACAACCCCCAGATAGGCGTCAATGACGTGCTGATTGTTCTGGATCTCCTGCGGGATGCCCTCGGCAATCTTGCTGCCGAAGTCGATGACGTAAATGTAATCGGAGATCCGCATGACCAGATCCATATGGTGCTCGATCAGAAAGATCGTCAGGCCGTATTTATCGCGCAGCTCGTGGATGAACGCCGCGAGTTCAAGCGTCTCCTGCGGGTTCATGCCAGCCGCCGGCTCATCAAGCAGCAGCAGCTTCGGATCCGTCGCCAGCGCGCGGGCGATCTCCAGCCGGCGCTGGATGCCGTAAGGCAGGCTCGTCGCGATATCGTCCTTGTATTTCTCCAGCCCCTGCTCCACGAGCAGGGCCATGGTCTCGTCGCGCATGCGCTTTTCTTCCTTGGCGTTGCCGCGGAAGGTCGCGGAAAACACGTTCTGCTTGGCGCGCATATGCTTTGCCACGAGCACGTTTTCAAACACCGTCATGCTCTTCCACAGGCGGATGTTCTGGAACGTACGGGCGATGCCGAGCTTCGTGATCCTGTCCGGCGTCGGCGAGACGATCTTGCCTGTCCCGGCCAGCGGGTCGCGCGCGAGCATCTGCTCTTGCGTCTCCTCTTCAGGATGATACTCCGCCGTGTAGAGCAGCGGATTTTCACCCTTATAGAGCTTTTTCATCTTGCCGCTCGGATGGTTGCGGACCATTGGCTCGTCAAGGAATTTGACGAGGCCGTTCGTCGGCTCATACACGCCGGTGATGCAGTTGAAGGCCGTGGTCTTGCCGGCACCGTTCGGGCCGATGAGCGCCACGATCTGCCCCTCGGGGATATGCAGCGACAGGTTGTTGACCGCCACGACGCCGCCGAACTGCATCGTGATATTTTCCACGCTGAGGATGTCTTTACTCATCTGCTTTGCCCTCCTCAACTACGTTCTTTTTTGCCTTTTTCGCTCGCTTGCGGAACAGATCCGGCAGTTCGCGCTCACCCATGATGCCTTTGCGGAAGAAGAGCACAACAATCATGATGATGACCGAGAACACGACCATACGGAAGCCGTTGCGCAGCAGCGGCACCTTGAACGCGCCGATGTATGCCTCGTTGTCGAGGAAGCGCAGCCACCATTCGGAACAGGCGATGTACAGGAAGGAGGCAATGCAGCTGCCGGAGACGGAGCCGATGCCGCCGATGACGACGATGAGCAGGATCTCATAGGTCATGGCCGAGGTGAACACCTTGGCCTGCACGGTCGTTGCGAACATCGCAAAGAGCGCGCCCGACACGCCCGCAAAGAACGAGCTGATGACAAACGACAGGCTCTTATGCTTGGCGAGATTCACGCCCATGGCCTCCGCCGCGATCTCATCGTCACGAATGGCCTTGAAGACGCGGCCATAGGACGAGTTGATGAGCAGGACAATAAGAAAAATGCAGATACCGGCTAGCAAAATCGGCACGACCGCGCTCAGGCGGAAAATGACCTTGCCGGAAGCATTCGTAATGTTGAAATCCGCAAACGTCGGATAGCCCTTGAGGATGTTGGCGCCGTTGGTGACCTTGCCGAGCGTCTGCCACTGGAAAATGGCGCGCAGGATCTCGGCAAAGCCGAGCGTCGCGATGGCCAGATAATCGCTCTTGAGGCGCAGGACCGGCAGACCGATCAGATACGCGAAGAACGCGGCGACCAGACCCGCGAAAATAATAGCCACTATCACGCCGAGCACCAGACTCACGCCGCCGCCGAAACCGGTGGCGCCGAACAGATGCTGGAACATCTCCTGAAAGGAGAAGTGGACGCTCGAACCCTCGAAGAGGTAATACACGCTGTCACGCGCAGCGTCCGGGATCATGAAGATCGCGTAGGCATACGCGCCGAGGAGCATGAAGCCCGCCTGACCGAGCGAGAACAGGCCGGTAAAGCCGTTGAGCAGGTTCATGGACACGGCGACGAGCGAGTACACCGCACCCTTTTTAATGACCGTAAAAAGCAGGGAGCCGGGAGACATCACATTCTCCAGCACCATCGTCACGAGCGTGAGCACGAGCACGATAGCAAAGGTGATCAGATTGCCGCGGCGCGCTTCTTTGTCTTTCGCTTTCAGCACAGTGATCCCCCCTCTCAGACTTTGTCCGTGGCCTTTTCACCGAACAGGCCGGTGGGCTTGACCACAAGGACAACGATCAGCAGTGCGAACGTGAACGCATCGGAGAACACCGTCATGCTGGTGCCCTTGATGAGCGTTTCGCAGATACCGATGATGAACGCGCCGATCACGGCGCCGGGGATCGAGCCGATGCCGCCGAACACCGCAGCGACAAACGCCTTCAGACCGGGCATGGCGCCGGAGGTGGGGATAACGGTCGGGTAGTTTGTGAAGTACAGCAGCGAGCCGACAGCCGCCAGAAACGAGCCGATGATAAACGTTACGGAGATGACCTTGTTGATCTGGATGCCCATGAGCTGACTGGTCTCGAAGTCCTTCGCGACCGCGCGCATGGCCATGCCGATCTTTGTGTGGTTGATGAGCCACTGCAGCAGCAGCACGAGCACGATCACGAGCACAGGCGTGATGACCGTGACCCAGTGCGTGGACGCGCCGAGGATCGTGACCGTGCCGGACACGAACGGCAGCGACGGATACGTCTGCGGCTGGCCGCCGGTGGCATAGAGCGCCACGTTCTGCAGCAGGTAGCTCACGCCGATGGCCGAGATCATGACGGACATACGCGGCGCGCTGCGAAGCGGCTTATAGGCCGCGCGCTCGATGACGAAGCCGAGCAGCACCGTCAGCACGAGCATGAGCGGAATGGACACGTACACCGGCAGGGACGCGCACATGAAGACCATCATGAGGCCTGCACACATGAACACGTCGCCGTGGGCGAAGTTAATGAGACGCAGGATGCCATAGACCATCGTATAACCGATGGCGATCAGGGCATACTGGCCGCCCAGCGAAACGCCGGATAAAATTTGTGCGACTAGAAATTCCATCTGTTTCCCTCTCTATCGTTTGCAAATGCGGACATTCAGCCGCCGCGAAAACCGTGGAGCTTCCGCGGCTTTCGCAGCGGCTCAAAATCCCAAAGGGGGAGCCGAAGCTCCCCCCGGATTCTTGATCTCAGATCGATTCAGAAGCTCAGGAAGCCTTCTGCTGTGTCACAAACTTCCACGCATTGGCAGCCGAGTCGATGGTCTTGATATAAGCGGTATCGCGGATCGCGTCGCCTGTCTCGTCGAAGGCGATGTGGCCGGACACGCCGTCATAGGTCACGCCGGGCAGCGCTTCCATGACCTTGGCCGGATCGGTGGAGCCGGCAGCCTTCAGCGCCTCAAGTGCAACATAGTAAACGTCATAGCCCATGGCCGTCACAGCAGAGATGGTGTCGTCGCCGCCGTTGGTGGTCTTGGCATCGGCATTGCCGTTGATATAGGCCTTGATGCCGTCATCAAAAGTCTTGTTGCCGCCTTCTGCGTAGAAGGTGGAGACAAACGCCTGAACGCTCGTGCCCTTGGCAGCCTGCAGGACCATGTTGTCATCCCACGTGTCGGAGCCAAGGAACGGGATGCCGACGTTCAGGGAAGCCGCCTGAGAGACGAGCTGCGTGGAGTACGCGATCGACACGGGCGCGAAGATAACGTCGCAGCCCTGATCCTTCGCCTTGTTCAGGTAGGAGCTGAAGTCGGAGTTGTCCTTCGGGAAGGAGTCGGTGACGACCGTGCCGCCGGCCTTCTCAAACGCCTGCTTGAAGAAGGTGACCAGGCCCTGGTCATACTCGTTGCCGTTCTCGCCGAGGCAGTAGGCCTTCTTGGCCTTGAGCTCGGAAGAAGCATAGTTGGCAAGGACGGTGCCCTGGAACGGATCCAGGAAGCAGATGCGGAAGTAGTGGCTGTTGCCCGCCGTGACGTTCGGGTTCGTGCAGGTCACGCCCACGGCCGGGATACCGGCCTGCTTGAACGTGTCAGACGCGGCGATGGACACACCGGAGCCGTAGGAGCCGAGCACGATGGAGACCTTCTCATTGACGAGCTTGGAAGCCGCCGAGACAGCCTTCGCGGAGTCGGAGCCGTTGTCGGAGTAGACGAGCTCGACCTTATAGGTCTCACCGCCAATCTCGACGGTCGGGGTCTCCTGGTTGGCATACTGCATGCCGAGCATTTCCTTCTTGCCGCCGGCGCCGGAGTCGCCGCTGGCGGGCTCGAACACGCCGATCTTAACGACCTTCTCGCCGTTGTCGGCCGTGCCCTTGTCGCCGCCGCAGGCGCACAGCGCGAACACCATGACCAGAGCGAGCAGCAGAGCAATCGCTTTTTTCATTGTATTTCCTCCAATCATTTCTTCTCCGGACGGTGTCCGCATTGCGTGGACATTTGTCCTTCAAATGAATATGACGGCATTATACTATCTTTTTGCAAAGAATGCAATATCAATTTCACAAAATATTCATATTAAAATTTCGAATACCTTGCGCACAATGACAGTCACAGCACAAACGGGCTCGCGCGCCAGTCGCCGCCGCAGCGGCGCTCCTCTCTGGCAGGGCAGCCGAGCACGTAGAGATCATGCGCATCCGCCGTCAGGGCAAAGATCTCTCCGGCCTCGCCCGGCAGGCTCCGTCCGGCGGCCGGCTTCGTGATAACCGGCACCGAGGTGCGCGCATCGATCGCGCGCAGCAGCTCTCTGCCCTGCGCGCCGATGGCCAGCACACGTGCATACGGCGGCGTACCTGTGTCCATGCCGGCGGTAACGCCGAGCAGGTCGCAGTCGGAGCCAATGCTTGCCAGGCGCTCT
>OHAO01002299.1_pt1 | contig 11952 bp, 5 predicted proteins | sample 1577151 | NCBI WGS metagenome assembly OHAO01 (sample SAMEA3541585, study PRJEB24748) | human gut metagenome | biome: human gut; feature: human-associated habitat; material: faeces | place: China | collected 2012 | reverse complement strand
GGCACGAAACGCAAGTTTGAGCATGGACTTTGGGATGTTGATGCACAAATGCATGCATCTTTTCGGATGCGGAGTACGGCGAATTCGTCGTCGACCGGGGGCGGCGTACGCAGTGCCTGTTTCAGGACGGCACGGTCGCCCACCTCAATTCCGAGTCGAAAATCCACTATCCCGTGAAGTTCGGGCTTTTCGAGCGCCGCATCCGGCTCGAAGGCGAAGCCTACTTCGAGGTGACCCACAATCCCCGGCGGCCGTTCGTCGTGGAGTTCGAGGGCGGAGAGATCCAGGTGCTCGGCACGTCGTTTAACGTCAAGGCCTACCGCGACGACGACATCGTCGCCGTAACGCTCGACGAGGGGCGCGTGGTGCTCGACGACCGTCGCGGCGGTCGTTTCGAGCTGTCGCCCTCCGAACAGCTGCTCTACGACCGCCGCTCGGGCGAGGGGCGGATCGTCCGCGGAGCCGACGCCATGCGTTATTCGATCTGGAAGGACGACGTGATCTCGTTCCGCGACACGCCCCTTGCAGAGGTGCTCGAAACCCTTTCGCGGTGGTACGACGTGCGCTTCGAAACCGACGGACAGCCCGATCGCCCCATATCCTACACCTTTGCGACCGACAATACGCTGCTGGATAATGTTTTGCGTGAAATGGAACTGATCTCTCCGGTGCGTTTCGAACGCACCAAAACAGAAATAAAGGTAAGTTTCAGATAAAAAAAAGAGTTTCGGCTCATCGTTTTTTCCCGTTTGCGTGTCTATTCTGTGAAAAGCGCGCAAACGGGCTTTTTAGTAAACAACTACCTAAACTAATCTGTATGAAACGAATCAGACTACTCTTTCTGATGCTGCTTTGTGTAGCCGGGACGGCCCTGACGGCCCGGGCGCAGAAAGTGACGTTGAATTTCCGGAATGCCAAGCTCGAACAGGTGTTCGGGCGGATTACCGAGCAGACGGGCTACACGTTCTACTATGCGCGTCCGACGGTCAATCCCGACAAGGTCGTCAGCATCGCCGTCGCGGATGTCGACGTGCGTGCGGCGCTGAAACAGCTGCTGGCGGACGACAAGGTCGAAATCGAGATCCGCGACGGCAAGATTTACCTTTCCCCCCCCCGGCAGAGTACCGCTGTGCCGCAATCCGTTAAGGGTGTCGTCCGGGATGCCGCGGGCCAGCCCGTTGTCGGGGCCGCGGTGATCGTCAAGGGAACCACCCGCGGCGTGAGTTCCGGGACCGACGGCTCGTTCTCGTTCGAGGGTCTGGCTGACGGCGCCGTGCTGCAAGTCTCGGCGCTGGGCTACGCCTCTGCCGAAATCCCGGTCGGCAACCGTTCGTTCGTCACCGTGGAGCTGAAGGAGGACGCCACGCTCGTCGACGAGGTGGTGGTCGTGGGCTACGGCACGCAGAAGAAGGCCAACCTGACGGGCGCCGTCGACCAGGTCTCCTCGGAACTTCTGGAGAACCGTCCCGTGGCCAACGTCACGCAGATGTTGCAGGGCGCCGTGCCCAACCTCAATATTTCGCTGGCCGACGGCAAGCCCAACCGCTCGGCGTCGTACAACATCCGCGGCAAGACGTCGATCGGCGCGGGCGGATCGGCTCTGGTGCTGATCGACGGCGTCGAGGGCGACCCCGCGATGCTCAACCCCAACGACATCGAGTCGGTCTCGGTGCTCAAGGACGCAGCTTCGGCCGCCATCTACGGTTCGCGCGCACCCTACGGCGTGGTGCTCATCACCACCAAGGACCCGGGCAAACTCACCGACAAGTTCACGATCAACTACACGGGCAACGTCTCCATCCAGCAGCCCACGGCCATTCCCGACGTCGTGGACGACGGTTACGTCTATTCGCGCCTCTTCTACGACGCATGGTACAACTACCGCTTCAACGAGCCGACGGGCTTCAACAACTCGCAGGACTTTTCGCGTGCGTGGCTCGACACCTTCCGCCAGCGCAAACTCGCGGGCAACAAGCTCGAAACGACGGTCGAACCCGACGGCAAGTATGTCTACTACGGCAATACGGACTACTACGACGCACTTTACAAGGATACGGTGATCGCCCAGACGCACAACATCTCGGTCAGCGGTTCGAACGGCAAGATCAGCCACTACCTTTCGGGGCGTCTGTACGACTACAACGGCCTGTTCAACTTCACGCCCGACACCTACCGCACGATGAACCTCCGTTCGAAGGTCTCCTCGCAGGTGTTCAAATGGCTGAAGATCAGCAATAACTTCGACTATACGCACGACCACTACCGTCAGCCGATGGGTTATTCGAAGGAGGGCGGAGGCGTGCTGTGGCGTTCGCTCAACGACCAGGGGCACCCTTCGTCGCCGATCTTCAATCCCGACGGTACGCTCACCAAGTCGGGCGCCTACGCCATCGGCGGCCTGGTGACGGGCAACAACTGGCTCGACCGCACGACCAAGACGCTCAAGAACACCACCACGCTCAACATCACGATGCTGGAGAACCGCCTGCGCCTGACGGGCGACTTCTCGTTCCGCACCAAGGACTACACCGAGACCAAAAAGACCACGGCCATCCCTTACAGCGCCTACGAGGGCGAAATCGTCTACCTCGGCACGCCCGAGACCGACGACGTGATGAAGGAGTCGCTGCAACTGACGACCTATATCGCCACCAACGCCTACGCCGAGTTCGAGGACACCTTCGCCGAGAAACACTATTTCAAGGCGCTGGCCGGTTACAACTACGAGCAGCAGGACTACAAGTCGACCTACTCCGAGCGCAACGGCCTTCTGATGCCCGACGCCGACAACATCAACTTCGCGCTGGGCGACATCATGTCGATCACCGCCGGCGGCAGCCGCTGGCGTTACGTGGGCGCTTTCTTCCGCTTCAATTACGCCTACGACGACCGCTACCTGCTCGAAGTCAACGGCCGCTACGACGGCTCGTCGAAATTTCCGAACAACTCCCAATGGGGCTTCTTCCCCTCGGCTTCGGCCGCCTGGCGCGTTTCGCAGGAGAAGTTCTGGAATGTCAGCCCCAAGGCCGTTTCGAACCTCAAGCTGCGCGCCTCGTACGGTGCGCTGGGCAACAGCAACGTCGATCCCTACACCTACCTCGAGACCTTCGGCCTGTCGACCTTCGGAACCGGTTCGGGCGATGCGGCCCGCTACCTCTTCGGGCAGGCCAAGCTGCGCTACACGAGCCTCCCGGGCCAGATTCCCGACAACATCGGCTGGGAGACCTCCAAAACCTTCGACGTGGGACTGGACGCCGGTTTCCTGAACGGACGGCTGAACCTCACGGCCGACTACTACATCCGCAAGACGGTGGACATGTACACCGTCGGCCCGACGCTTCCCGACACCTTCGGAGCGACGGCCCCCAAGGGCAACTACGCCGACATGAGCACCTACGGCTATGAAATCGCGTTGAGCTACAACGATTCGTTCAAGCTGGCGGGCAAGCCCTTCAATTTCGGAATCAAGGCGACGCTGGCCGACTATTATTCCATAATCGACCGCTATAACAACGCCTCGCGCAAGCTCTCCGATTACTACGAGGGGCAGCGTCTGGGCGAGATCTGGGGTTTCGTCTGCAACGGGCTGTTCCAGTCGCAGGCCGAAATCGACGCGGCGTTCGGCGGCAAGGGCTACAAGAATGACATCATGCAGACCTCCGAGAAGTACATCACCTATCCGGGCGACATGCGCTTCGAGGACCTGAACGGTAACGACGCCATCGACCGCGGCAGCAGCACGGTCGACGATCCGGGCGACCGGAAGATCATCGGCAACTCCGAGCCGCGCTACCTCTACACCATTTCGCTCAATGCCGACTGGAACGGTTTCTTCCTCTCGGCGCTGTTCGACGGCGTGGGCAGACAGCAGTGGTTCCCCAGCGACGAAAGCCTTTTCTGGGGCATGTACAACCGTCCCTACAACCAGGTTCCGACGTGGCATCTGCAAAACTACTGGACCGAGGAGCGTCCGAACGCCTACCTGCCGCGCTACGTGGGCTACTACGGCCCGATGAACGCCAATACGGTCAACGTCAATACGCGCTACCTGCAGGACGTGTCGTACATCCGGCTGAAGAATCTTCAGTTCGGTTACGAGCTGCCCAAGCGGTGGATCTCGAAGATCGGTCTTTCGAAGGTCTCGGTCTACTTCTCGGGCGAGAACCTCTGGAGCTGGTCGCCGCTCTACCGCCACACGAAGGATTTCGACGTGACGGTGGCCAGCAAGAAATCCGACTCGGATATTTCCAACAGCAAGGGCGACGGACATAACTATCCCGTGATGCGCAGCTTCAGCTTCGGCATCTCGATCACCTATTAAACTGTTTACGTGCTATGAAAAGATCAACCTATATATGGAGTCTGCTCGTGGGCTGCGTTGCGTTCGCCACGTCGTGCGACCTGACGGAGAACGTGCAGGTGAAAGCCGACAAGTCGATGATCTTCGGATCGAAATCGGGTCTCGAACTCTACTCCAATTCGTTTTACAAGGCCCTGCCGACGCTCAAGAACGGCTTCATGCAGGACAAGATGTGCGACGTGGGGGCCGTCAGCAACACCGACACCTTCATCAAGCGGGGGGCCTACAACACCGAGACGGCGACCAGCTGGAGCTGGGGCGCGCTCAAGAACGTGAACTACTTCATCGACGGCTGCAACGACCCGAAATACTGCACCGTCGAAGCCGAGACGCGCGACAACTACCTGGGCATCGCCCGTTGGTTCCGTGCGTGGTTCTACTACGACAAGCTGACCACCTACGGCGAAGTTCCCTGGTTCCCCAACGACATCCAGTCCTACCAGAACGACGTGATGTACAAGGACCGCGACAGCCGCGACGTGATCATCCGCAACCTGATCGCCGACCTCGATTTCGCCTACGAGCACATCCAGGCCACCTCGTCGACCGGCAGCGCGACGCTCACGCGCTGGGCCGCCGCCGCGCTCAAGTCGCGCGTCTGCCTCTTCGAAGCGGCTTACCGCCGTTACCACAACCTCACGGGGCTTGAGATAACCCCCGAGGAGCTGTATCGCGAGGCCGCCAAGGCCGCCAAGCTGGTGATCGACAACAGCGGTTGCTCGCTCAACACCGCCGCGGGCAAGAAGGGCGCCTATCGCGACCTGTTTTACAGCGAGACGCCGCTGACGCAGGAGGTGATCCTCGCCGTCTGCGCCAACGAGAAATCCGGCATCTTCGGCGAGCAGAACTGGTGGTTCAACGCCCGCTCGTACGGACTGTGCTGGAGCCTCGTCCGCTCGTTCGTCCACACCTACCTCAAGCAGGACGGCACGCCCTTCACCGCCGCCGCCGACTACGCCGTGAAATCCTTCGCCGAGGAGATGGAGGGGCGCGACCTGCGCCTGGAGCAGACCGTGCGCGGCCGCAACTTCCTGTGGGACGGCAAGACGGCGGTCGCCGACATCAAAAACCTTTCGCTCACGGGCTACCAGGTGATCAAGTATACGCTCGACGAATCGAAGTACGACGGCGGTGCGAAGAACATCAACAGCATTCCGCTGATCCGCTATGCCGAGGTGCTGCTCAACTACGCCGAGGCGCAGGCCGAACTGGGGGTGCTCACCGACTCCGAATGGGCGCTCACGGTCGGTGCGCTGCGTAAGCGCGCGGGTATCACGGGCGGCACGGAGACGCTGCCCACGACCGTCGACAGCTACCTGCAAAGCACCTTTTATCCGGATGTGACCAGCCCCGTGCTGCTCGAAATCCGCCGCGAGCGGGCCATCGAACTCGTCGCCGAAGGCATGCGCTTCGACGACCTGCGCCGCTGGAAGTGCGGATCGCTGATGGAGACCCTGCCGTGGAGCGGCATTCACATCCCCGGGTTGGAGCAGCCCGTCGATGTCAACGGCGACGGCGTGAACGACTACTACTTCACCGAAGGCGAGGTTGTGTCGGCTCCGGCGGCCTACAAGAACATCGCCGTCCGCGTCAATCAGGACGGCGTGGGGCTTTATGCCGAGGCGAATCCCGTGTCGGGTTACGATCTGGTCTACAAGACCGGTGCGGGCGACCGCTACTGGTATCCCGACGGGCGCCAGTACCTCTATCCGATTCCCGCCAAGGTGATCCGCGATTACAGGAACGCGGGCTATACGATCTCGCAGAACCCCGAGTGGGACAACGAATAAATAAAAAGCAAGACCATGAGAATATTCCGTTATTTACTGACGTTTTCGTTGAGTTTCGCCTTCGTTTTCGCCGCCGGGTGCAGCGATCCGAAGCCCGATTACTCGGAATTCTACAAACCTCAGCCCGGCGACGAACCGGAGGAGCCGGTCAATCCCGGACTTGAGGACAATCAGCTGAAAGTCATGTCGTTCAATGTGCGTTACAGCTCGGGCGACGACGGTGCGAACAGTTGGGACAACCGCAAGAAGGCCGTTCCGGCGATGTTCGCCGACCAGCAGCCGACGGTGCTCGGCGTGCAGGAGGCGCGGCTCGACCAGAAGACCTACATGGACGAGAACTGCGCGGGCTACAAGAGCGTCGGCGTGGGCCGCACCGACGGCCAGAATGCCGGTGAGTTCATGGCCATCTACTATCTCGCCGATGCCGTGAAGCTCGAAAAGTGGGGGACCTTCTGGCTCTCCGACACCCCCGACGTCCCGTCGGTCGGCTGGGACGCCTCGACCTACCGCACGGCCACGTGGGCCTTGTTCACCCACTACAAGTCGGGCCGCAAGTTCTTCTACGTCAACACCCACATCGACCATGTGGGGCAGGTGGCGGCCCAGAAGTCGATGGAGCTGATCGAGGCGAAGATCCGGTCGCTCAACCCCGACAACCAGCCGACGGTGCTGACCGCCGACTTCAACAAGATGCTCGACAGCCCGATTTTCGACGGCGTGAAGAAGTTCATGGCCGACGCGCGCACGACCGCTCCCGTGACCGACAACAAGGCGTCGTTCAACAACTTCGGCGGGGCGACCAACTACCCGCGCATCGACCACATCTTCAGCTCGGGCTTCACGCCCCTGCGCTTCGCCACCGTCGACCAGCGTTACGAGAAGGTCCCCTACATTTCGGACCACTATCCCATCGCGGCCGTGTTAGAGTTCAAGTAATCCTGCAACCAAAGCTCAAAACCGATTGAAATGAAACGATTTATCTATATGCTGGCCGCTTTCGCCCTTATGGGGGCCGTCTCCTGCCAGCCGGACGAGGAAGTGGCGGTCCACGCCTCGTTCACCACCGACAAGGAGTCCTACGACGTGGGCGACCCGGTGGTGCTCACCAACACTTCGACGGCCGAAAACGCCCTGATCGCCATCTGCAAATGGGAGCTGGGCAAGGGCGTCGTCTCCTACGAAACCACTCCGGAGAACATCTCCTACGATCAGGCCGGAGAGTATGTCATCAAGCTGACCGTTACCTCCGACCGCGGGGCGAAGAAGTCGTCGTTCGAGAAGACCATTCGGGTCGTGGACAACAACATCCGGCCCGTGGCCGACTTCACGTGGTCGCCCGAGAAGGTTGTGGCGGGCGAACCGGTGCAGTTCACCGACCGTTCGACCGACGAGGACGGCGAGGTGGTGGCCTGGGAGTGGAAATTCGGAACCACGACCTCCGACAAGCAGAACCCCGAATTCACCTTCGCGGCGCAGGGGGCTACGGAGGTCTCGCTGACCGTGACCGACAACAAGAAAGGCAGGAACACCAAGACGGTGACCATCGACGTGGGCCGCGGCGCCATCAGCCTCGACCTGCTCTGGTCGTACCCCTACGACGACACGAAGGACGCCTATGTGTTCGGCACGTCGCCCGCGGTCAGCCCCGACGGCGAGTATGTCTATGTGACTTCGACGGGTTATTCGCTGGTCTGCTTCACGAAGGCCGGCGAGCGTCTCTGGGCCTTCGACATCGGCAAGGACGGTGCGTCGGCCGAGAACAACAGCGGTTCGATCAAGGTGCAGTCGCCGACGCCTTCGGTCGACGAGGACGGTACGGTCTACGCGCTGGCGGGCTTCAACGAGCCGAACAAGGACGCGGGAGGCAGCGCGTTCTACGCCGTCAGCGGCGGCGCCGGGGGCGGCTCGCAGGTCTGGCATGTGAATACGGGCGTGAACACCAGCTTCCGGTTCCTTTCGCCGGCCGTCACCGAGAAATACCTCTTCATTGTGGCGCGCAACGTGCCTTCGGGGCACCAGAATTTCCAGGTCTACGACAAATCGTCGGGCGACCTGGTGGACGAGCGGCACGTCAACGGCGGCTCCTACGGCGGCGTGCTGCCGCTCAAAAACGGCATGGTGATCGCCGGTACGGGCGGCAGTCACGGCATGCGCGTCTTCTTCCCCGACGGCGCGGGCAAGTGGAAATTCTCCTGCGTGAAGTCGAACGGCCGCGAGCACAACTACGGCGGCAGCGGCAAGGATGCTACGTGCGAGGCGCCGAACGGCACGCAGCCTGCGTCGGGTCCCGGCGGCAAGGTCTACATTCTGTTCCAGAACCAGGGCGTGCGTGCGGACAAGAGTCTGGGCGGGGGTGTCGTCTACTGTTATGATCCGGCAAAGACCGTCTACGGGCAGACGCCCGAACCGGACTGGTACTGTCCCGTCAAGGGCGATTGCGCCCAGTCGGGCATGGGCGTGGCGCTGGGCGAGGACGGCACGGTCTACGCCGCGACGCAGAAGACCGGCAGCGTGGCGGCCCACGTCACGGCCATCTCCGCGCAGGGCGTGAAACGCTGGGAGCACGCCGCCGACGGCGACATCAACGGCGTTCCGGCCGTCGACGATCAGGATTTCGTCTATTACAACGACCGGACTACGGGCAAACTGGTGAAACTCCGCCCGGAGGACGGCTCGCGCGTGGCGGAGATCAAGCTGGCCGACGAGCTGCGTTCGTCGCCGACGATCTCCTACGACGGCACGATCTACGTCAACGGCATGAAGGATGACAAGCCCACCGTCTTCGCGGTGAAGGGTGCGGCCGAGGGCTGCGCCGCGTCGTGGTCGCAGCAGGGAGGCAACCCATCCAAAACCGAGTATATGTACTGATCCGCTGAAAATCAGGGATGAGCGGGCCGCGTCACACGACGCGGCCCATTTTTTTCGGCCTTCGTGTATGTCGTTTCCGGCAAAATTCCCTCTTTATTATGGAACGGGCGCAGGAACCGGGACGAAAAGAACCTCGAACACAATTCTAAATTTCAGCAGATGATCCGAAAACTATTGGTGCTGTTGCTCTGCCTCACGGCGGCGACGGCGACGGCGAAGAAGCCCAAATCCTCCGCTTCGAAGAAGGCGGAGAGTTCGGCCGAAAAACCGAAGGAAAGCGATTACGACAAACTCTTCAAGGAGAAACATACGGTGGCCGACGGCATGTTCCGCCTGCACGACGTCAAGGGGAAGCTCTATTTCGAGATTCCCGATTCGCTTTTCGGGCGCGAAATGCTGCTCGGATCGACCATTTCGGAGGTTTCGGACAACGCTGCGGCGACGACCGGCTCCAAGTCGGACTATCCGCTGCACGTGGTTTTCACGCGCAACGACCGTTCGGTCCAGCTGCGTACGGTCAACTGCGAGAACATCACCGACGAGACGGGGGCTTCCCGCGCGCTGGCCGAGGCGGTGAAGCGGAACACGGCCGATCCCATCCTGCGCAATTACAAGATCGAGGCCTGGAACCGGGACAGCACGGCCGTGGTGGTCAACGTCACGGACCTGTTCGTGGCCGACGTGGAGGAGATGTCGCCCTTCTCGAAGTACGGACTTTATACGGCTTTCGAGCTGAAGAAGACCTTCCAGAAGGAGCGTTCGATGCTGGGCGAAATCAAGGCTTTCAGCGACAATGTGGTGGTGCGCAGTACGTTGAGCTATATTTTCACGCTCACCCGCGGCCGCACGACGCTGGTCAAGGACCAGCCGCTGACGGCCGTGATGACCCGTTCGCTGGTGCTGCTGCCCCGCGAGCCTTACCGTCCGCGCATCACCGACAGCCGCATGTCGGTGTTCCCGACCGGCAAGGTGCTTTTCAGCGAGCATGAGCAGCGTGCCAAGGTGATCTACTACGCCCACCGCTGGCGGCTGGAGCCGTCGGATATGGATGCCTGGAAGCGCGGCGAGCGGGTCGCGCCGAAGAAACAGATCGTTTTCTACGTTGACGACGGATTCCCGGAGATGTGGAAAAAGCATATTTTCGAGGCCGTCGACCAGTGGAACGAGCCTTTCGGGCGCATCGGATTTAAAAACGCCATCGCCGCAAAGCCCTATCCGAAGGACGATCCCGAATTTGATCCCGACAACATCAAGTATTCGTGCATTCGCTACGCGCCGATCGCCATCGCCAACGCCATGGGGCCTTCGTGGGTCGATCCGCGCAGCGGCGAGATACTCAACGCTTCGGTCTATGTCTACCACGACGTGATGAAACTGCTGAACAACTGGCTGTTCGTCCAGACGGCGCAGGCCGACGAGCGTGTGCGCGCCGTGACGATTCCCGAGGAGGTGATCGGCGACGGACTGCGCTACGTCGTGGCCCACGAGGTCGGCCATTGCCTGGGTTACATGCACAACATGAGCGCCTCGGCGGTGATTCCTGTCGATTCGCTCCGCTCGCCGTCGTTCACGCAGAAGTACGGCACGACCACCTCGATCATGGACTACGCTCGCTTCAACTACGTGGCCCGGCCCGGGGATAGGGAGCGCGGCGTGAAGCTCACCCCGCCGCGTTTCGGCCTCTACGATTACTATGCCGTGAAATGGCTCTACACGCCCGTGCCCGACGCTGCGACGGCTGCCGACGAATATGCCGTCACTTCGAAATGGATAACCGGGGCCGCCGCCGATTCGGTCTACCGTTTCGGCAAGCAGCAGTTCAGCCGCTCGATCGATCCCCGTTCGCAGTCGGAGGATCTGGGCGACGACGCCGTGAAGGCCTCGGGCTACGGCATCGCCAATCTGAAATACATTCTCGGCAACATGAACGCCTGGATCAGCGCCCAGGACCCCGATTTCTCCCAGCGGCGCACCCTCTACGACGAGGTGCTCACGCAGTATGTCCGCTACCTGAACCACGTGCTGGCCAACGTCGGCGGCATCTACTTCGCCGAGAAGATGGAGGGCGACCCCGTGGAAGCCTACCGCAGCGTGCCGCGCGAACGCCAGCGCGAAGCCCTGCTGTTCTGTCTCGCGCAGCTCAAGGACATGAAGTGGCTGGACAACGCCGAGCTGATCCGCGACATGCCGCTGATGGGTTCGCCCGCCGAGTCGATCATGGCCTCGCTGGTGTCGGTCGTCGTGGCCGCCCCGGCGCGTGTGGCTTTGAGCGCCGCGCTGGCCGAAAAGGAGGCCTACACGCCCGAGGAGTGCCGCAGGGATGTCTATGAATTCGTGTGGGCTTCGACGCTGAAGGGCCGCACGCCCGATGCGCTGGAGATGATGCTCCAGCGCGAATACGTCCGCAGTCTCAGCCTTTCGGCCGGGCTGAAATACACCGGGACGGGGGCGCGGGAGGAGAAGAAGCTGGTCTCCGACGAGGGACTGATGCCCGTTCCCGCCTTCCTCGGGGAGCATGCGGCCCGCACGGCGGCGCTCACCGCCTGCGGGGAACGCTGCGGCCACGACCCCTTCGAAACCTTCTCCGCCGCGCACCGCGTCGACACCGCGCCGCTGCTGGGCTACGGCTCTCCGCGCCTGAACTACTACGACCCGCGCAACACCGAGGCCGGGGATTATGCCGCGCTGCTCAAACTGCGTGCGATGCTCCGCACGAAGAGCGCTTCGGCGACTGGCGAAGCGCGCCTGCACTACGAGTTGTTGCTGCGCAACATCGAGAAAGCGTTGAAAAAATAAATCTTCCGGACCATGATGAAACTGTTTAAAATAGCTTTCCTTCCGCTGCTGGCGGGAATCTTGCTGCTGCCGGCGGCGTCTCGCTTTCCGCAGAGGATGATGCCGCCCCAGTCGCCAGGACGACGGCTACCTGCGGGC
>OHAO01002298.1_pt1 | contig 11955 bp, 8 predicted proteins | sample 1577151 | NCBI WGS metagenome assembly OHAO01 (sample SAMEA3541585, study PRJEB24748) | human gut metagenome | biome: human gut; feature: human-associated habitat; material: faeces | place: China | collected 2012 | reverse complement strand
CCGTTTTTGCTGCGGAGTCTGGTCTATGGCCATCCTCAGTGCACGGAGCGCTCCGTCCCGTTCCAATGTCGTATTCAGATCATAGCCTACGATCCGTTTGGAATAGGCATCCGTTATCAAAGCCAGATATGCAAATCCTCCTTTCAAAGAAATGTACGTAATATCTCCGACCCATAAACGATGCGGCCGCTCGAGGTCGAAACCCCGGATCAGATTCGGATATTTACGCATCCAGTGCCGCGAGCAGGTCGTAACGCTGTATTTCTTCCGACGTTTGACCAGAAGATTGTTTTCCGAAAGCAGCGTAAATAACCGATCCCGACTGACCGGAAGTCCGTCTTGTTGCAGCAAATGCCACAGTTTACGACCGCCGAGCCTGGGCATCAGTTTCCGGTAGTAACCCACCCGCTCCAAAAGAAGGGTGTCGGACAAAGATCCTTCCCTATTACGCCGTAAATGTTTATAATAGGCCTGACGGGTATAGCCGAACAACCCGCACAGAAACGACAGGCTCATTGCTGTGTGTCTTTCTTTGAGACGCTGGACTGTCCGGCTGCGGATTTTTTTAGCAGGTCGATACCGTATTCTTCTTGGAGGATATCTCCCATGATCTCATAGCCTTCCAGACGTAATAAAGCCTCTTCCAAGCGCCGCCGAAGGGCTTTGTTCTCGGATAATAATTCACTGGCTTCTTCACTCGTAACGCGGGACATGATCGGATAAGGATTAGGGGTACTCACAAAGCTACAACTATTTTTCGCTTTCCAGCGCTGACCCATCTTATGAATCGTAGACATGGGAATACCATGTTCTTCGGAGAGTTGGCGGGACGTCTTGACTCCGCTCAAATACTCCTGTAAAATCAAATTCCGCAACTGACGCGGTAAATAATGACGCGATAAGTCTGACTTCGTTGTTTGCTGCATAAGGTTTACTCTTTTTATGTAAACCTTTTTCAGGACGGGACAAACCGTAATTTTTGCCTCGGTGCGGACTGGAGCGGACTGGAGCGGACATGGGCATCGTTTCGGAAAACATGCTTCTATATTCGCGGCATGAACCTTTTGTTTCACTTAAAACATTTTGTGTTATGCCCGAAGAAAATCAGAATCAAAAACCGATTCAGACCCCCGAACAGGCCGATCCGAAGTACAAGGAAACGCTCCTGCTCTACAACGAGCAGAACGGCGCCGTGGAGGCCGTCTCCGACCTCAAACAAAGCGGTAACCAATACAAGGTTACGACGACGCAACCGCTCACGGCCAACAAACCGGCGTTCTACGAACTTCGCAACAGCTCCGCAGTCGCGGCCTTCATCAAGGGCTTCATGTCGCAGGAGAACGCCAAGCCGTTTCATTTTCTGAAAGTCGCCGCCGACAAGGCCAGCGAAGTCACACAATCGCTGCTGCGCCTTGCCGACAATCCCAAAGACCCTGAGGGCCTCAAAGCCCTTTACGATCATCGCGTCACCTCGTACCAACTCGAAAAGGTCAAGTTCGACACTCCGGATCTGAAGTTGCAGGAGCTGAAAGAGATGGGTATCATCGTTACTCCCAAAGAACTGGAGGCGATGAAGCACGGCCTTCCGACGACGGACCTGCATGACGTGACCCTCAAGATCGGCAATATTCCCGTCGCAGGTCAGTTCGCCCTGCATCCCTATAAGGACATGAACGGTGATGTGCAGGTCGGTCTGACGAGTGCCCTTCCGCGTCCGGAGTTCGAGCGCGAAGAGTACCGGATGATGTTCTCCACGAGTGAGAAGGAGCAGCTGTTGGCCGGAAAGACCCCCGACCGGCTGTACGAACTTCCCAATCCGCACACGGGAGAGAAGGAGTGGTGCTTCGCCACGCTGAATCCCGCGACGAACCGCCTTGTCACCATTCCGAAAAACGAAGTTCCCGATCTGCGTTATTTCAACGGCGTGCGTCTGGATGATACGCAGCAGAACGAACTGGCTCTGGGCGGCCGCGTCTTCGTCGAAGGCTGCTCCATGCGCGGCAGCGACATCACCTATTCAGGCAAAGTGGGCTTCGATGTCCTCTCGAACGAATACAAGATGACCGACTACCAGTTCAGCCGCCCCTATATCTCTCCGCAACTCGACAAACAGCTCGACGACCGTCAGCGCACGGCCCTGCTGAGCCCCGAAGGTCTGGATTGTTCGAAAGAGAAGGAACATCCCATTCTGGGCAAGAACGGCAAGGCGCTGAATTGTATCCTGCGTATCGACCCCCGCTCGAACGGCGTGGTCTACGATTTCTCGCAGCAGCGCCGTCAGGAGCAACAGGAAAAGCAGGAGCAGAAGGCCGAGAAAGCGCAGGAGCAGGCTCCGGATCAGGGTCAGGGCCGCGGTCGCAAACGCTAATCCGCTCCTGCGATGGAAACCCCCGATGAAAAATGGTTCCGGGAGCGCCTGCGGCATTTCCTCGAAATACGCCATCCTCCGCGTCAGTTCCACCATGTGATGATCGAACGGCGCAGCCGTCTGGCCTTCGAAAGCTACGCACAAAGCGTTGAACTGGGAGTGCCTGCCGCTTCGGCCGTCCGTGCCGCCGACAAAGTCCTGTTCCGGGGTCTGCTCTTTTCGAAATACGACACCGTCCACCTGATCCTCGCCACGGACTTCCCGATCATTCCGGAAAACCAACGACAGGAGATCGCCCTGCGACTGGTGCGTATCTGCACTCCAATCTTTCGGGCCTACGATCTGAAAGACGACTTTTCGGAACGTCCGGAATTCCGGCAGCTCAAGGAAGAACTCCGCACTGGCATCCGCACATGGATCGACGAGAACGGCGTTCCCGGCTACCGCAGCCCGGCGCGCAAGGAAAAGCCGCCTGTCCCATACTCCGAACAACCCCGATATCCAAAACGCAACAAGCGTAAATAGTTCATTCACTTAATTTCTTATTACACGATGAAAAAGATTCTTTTTGCTGCGGCCGCCATAGCCGCCGCCCTGTTCGCCTCGTGCGACAAAACCGACGACACGCTCGACCCCGCGATGCCTGAAACATCCGACACTGCACGGATCGCCATCACGCTCACCGGAGCGGACGAGGCCGACACCCGCGCATTCTTCGACACTTCGGCCAAGGCCGAGGCGTGGGAATCCTCGCTCTCGTCGCTCTCGGTCTTCGCCTTCGACAATAGCGGAGCACTTATCATCCGCCGTGACTTCACTTCGTCGGAGCTCGCTTCCAAATCGGCGACCTTCGCGCTTCCCAAATCTGCGGCCGGCACCGAGTGCTCATTCTACGCCGTAGCGAACTACGACGCCTCGTCGGCCAAGACCCGCGCAGCCCTTACGGCCCTCGTGGAAAAGTCGGCTGCCGACTATAACGGCACCTTCGCCGAAGTGTCCTCCGCGGCCAAACGTTCGGGCGGCTTCGTGATGTCGGGCTCGACATCGAAAACCATCGGCGCCGTGAATTCCACGACGTCGGTAGGCATCACGCTCAAACGTACCGTAGCCAAAGTGGCCCTCCAGACGACCATAGACCCGTCGTTCGCCGACAAGTACGCCGGAGAGCTCACGATCAACTCCGTAAAACTCTCCAAGGCAGCCTCTCAGTCTTCGGTCGTAGCCGGCACGCCGACGCCCGGGGCCATGAGCTACACGCATACCCAAACCCTCGCCGCGGCATCGGGTAAATACAACGCCCTGTTCTACTGCTTCGAGAACGGCTCTTTAACGGCAGGAAACCGTGTGCTGCTGGAAATCAACGCTACATACGATCTGGACGGCAACGGCTCGACCACGGACGACCGCTCGGAGGTGACCTACTCGGTGGAGCTGACGGGCAAGGCCGCGGGCGAGATCCTGCGCAACGGCTACTACCGTATCGCGGCCAATATCACAGGTCTCGTAGGTCAGGATTGCGCCGTGACGGTGACCGTCGCCGACTGGGAGACACCCGTCACGCAGTCCGTCGAACTGGGAGCATAGTCCGCATGTCGTACCGGGTTCCGTCCTGTGTTTCGGGCGGAGCCCTTTTTCTTTCAAAGCTATGAAAAGATTATTATATATCCTGTCGATAAGTCTTGCCGCGACCCTTATGGGCTGCATCGCCGAAGACAGGTCGGCATGCCCTCATCCCCGCGGCGTTTCGGTTCGGCTGACAGTATGTCCCGACCCGATGACGGCCGTAACCCGCACTACGGACGAAGAGGCGCTCCGCGACCTGAACCTCTATCTCTATGACGATGACGGCGAGATCGTCCTGCACCGCTACCAGAGCTCTTCGACGCTGCGCTTCACGTCCTTGCCCGGCAACTACCGGATGCGTATCGCCGCCAATATGGGCCGTGACCTTGGTGAGAATCCCGCATCGGAAGACTTCACCGTTACGCACGCCGACGAGTACGATACGCTGCCGATGTCCTATGAGGGCGACGTTACGATCACGTCCTCGTCCGGCGGTATTCTGACACTTCCGGTCGTGGAGGTGCAGCGTGTCGTGACGAAGGTATCCTACGATATCGCCGTCAAACCCGCAGACATCGAGCTTCGCTCCGTGCAGCTTTGTTCCGTGCCGCGTGCGGTGTCGGTCTTCGACGTGGCGGCCCGGCCGTCGGACGCCCCCGACGACTACACGGACTGCCCGAAAAGCGGGATTTCGGGACAGCATATTTCGGGGAACTGCTATCTGCTTCCGAATATGCAGGGCACGGTTCCGTCCATTACCGACCAGCGCGATAAGAATCCGGACAACGCCCCCGCGAATGCGTCGTATCTGCTGATCCGTGCCGTGCGGGGTGCGAAAATGCTGGCCTATTATGTCTATTTGGGCGGTAACAACACTTCGGATTTCAATGTCCGGGCCAACGTCCATTACCGGCTCGCGATTTCGATCCTTGGCGACAGCGAGGTCGACACCCGGGTAAGCAGCTATACCCTCGATGTCTATGACTCCTACGCGGGCAATACGATCGGCGGCTACTGCACTTACGACGTGATGGGCGAACTGTTCGTCGAGGTGGAGGGCGATCCCGCGCCCCTGACGCTGCGGGGACGTATCACGGCCTCGCAGGGCGACAAGAACCGCCTGCTCGTAGACGACGCTTCCATTGGCACGGGCCGCGATCTGGAGCTTGCGAACCAACCGGGGCTGAATGAATATTTCCTTTACTACGACCTTCCGGTCTACACCGCGGCGAACTCCCAAGTAGCCTATACCGTGACGGTCGCAGACGATGCGGGCCTTGCGCAGTCGTTCGATTTCGAGCGCCGCTTTGCAAACCGCCTTCAGGTCGTCGTTGAGACTGCCGACAACGGCAAAGGTTGGGTGAACGTCTCCCGAGCGCTCTATACCGCTGAAATCGCCGGAACGCGCAACCATGTGGTCATGTGTCACGAGATGGGCTGTACGCTGGTGGCGCTTCCTGCCGCGGGCTACCGCTTCGAGGGATGGTACACGACGGACGGCTATACGCAGCGGCTGTCGTCATCGACGACCTATCTCTACACTCCCGCATCGAACGATGCGTCGATCTTCCCGAAATTCACGGCCAACACCCGGCCGCTCGACGACGAGGGCACGGCCAACTGCTATATCGCTCCCGCGCTGAACACCTCCTATTCGTTCGACGCCACGACGATGGGCAACGGCTGCACGACGCTCAACGTCACTCCCAAGCGTCTGTCGGGCGTCTCTGCCCGCATACTGTGGGAAACGGGAACGCTGAGCGAGGCGATCGTTAAGGATGTGCGATATCAGGACGGACGAATCACCTTTACGACCGGTACGACGCACGGCAACGCCGTGATCGGGCTTTTCGACAGCCGTGGGGAATGCCTCTGGTCGTGGCATATCTGGGCGACGGACTACGATCCGGCGGCCACGGCACAGACCTATGCTTCGGGAGCTGTCTTTATGGATCGCAACCTCGGAGCGCTGGAAACGGATTATACACTGCCCGCCTCGCGCGGCCTTTACTACCAGTGGGGTCGCAAAGACCCGTTCCCGTATCCGGCCACGGCGACGGACGCTTATATACAGGCTCCGACCATCTATGCCGCGGGATTCGAATATGCCGAGAGCGATCCGCGGACTTCCGGAACCGAGTCGCCCTACGACGTGATGACCCTCGAATGGGCCACAGCGCATCCTACGACCTATATGGACGGCGTTTCCTTCGAGGACTGGGAAGAGTGGGCTTCTTCGCTGGACTGGCTCTGCGACCACCACCCGAACCTCTGGGGCAACGTCACGACCGGGAAAAATAATATCAGCCGCACCAGCCATAAATCCATTTACGATCCGTGCCCTCCGGGCTGGAAAGTACCCGGTGCCGAGGATTTCGCGGGAATAGAGCGGATAAGCGTATCGGCACCTTATTACGTTACGATCCGCTGCAACGGCACGCAGACGGCGAAGATACCTTTGGGCGGAACATTCTATGAGGGGCGTTACGACCGCAACGGGTCGCTCGGAAGGCTCTACACCAATGCCCCGTATTATCTGCATTGGGGAGGCTCGACCGGCGTGTTCCACGACGTGGCCTGCACCTCGATCGTATTCGACACGAGCAACTACCCGCCGTTCGTCAATACGACGGATTTTTACCGCTATGCCGCCAATCCCGTGCGTTGCGTCCGGGAGTAGTTGAAACCTCGTAAAATTCCCACTGCCATGAAAAGATACCTGTGGATATTCGCAGTGCTCCCGTTTCTGTGGAGCTGCATCGCCGAGGACAGCTCGGCATGCCCGCAGCCCCGCGGCGTTTCAGTCCGCATGTCCGTATGTCCCGACCCGATGACGGCCGTGCCCCGCGCTGCGGACGAAGAGGCGCTCCGCGACCTGAACTTCTACCTTCTCGACGCCGACGGCAATGTCGTCCAGCACCGTTACCAGAGTTCCCCGACGCTGCGCTTCGAGTGCCTGCCGGGCAATTACCTGCTGCGCATTGCAGCCAATATGGGCCGTGACCTTGGTGAGAATCCCGCATCGGAAGACTTCACCGTTACGCACGCCGACGAGTACGATACGCTGCCGATGTCCTATGAAGGCGAGGTGTCGATCCCCTCGTCGGATGAAACGGTGACGCTTCCGACCGTCGAGGTGCAGCGCGTCGTGGCGAAGATCACCTATAACATCTCCGTCGCACCGGATGCCGGCGACATCCGCCTGCACAGCGTCCAACCCGTGAACCTCCCGGCCCGGATGCCGGTCTTCGACCCCGGGCTGCGGGCTGCGGAATATACGGCGGGAGAAATCGTCGGCTCGTCGTCGCAGACCCTGACGGGGACGTTCTACATGCTTCCGAACCTGCAGGGCGAGGTTCCCTCGATCGCCGACCAGCGGGACAAGGGCCCCGCGAACGCCCCGGCGGACGCGACGTTCCTGCGCATCCGCGCTCTGCGGGGCTCCAAGGTGCTGGACTACTATATCTATCCGGGCGGCAACAACACCTCGAACTTCGACATACGGGCCAATACGCACTATAGGCTCGATATTATGATCCGTGGCGACGCCGAGGTCGACACCCGTATCCGGGCCTATACCGTAGAGGTGCTGTGCACGCCGGAGGCTGCGCTGTCGAACGGTTTCCTGCTGGAGCGGCAGCCGATGCGCCTGACGCTGCGGCTCGGCGGGGCCTACGAAGAGACCGGGGTCGAAGCCTTCGTGGAGCTGAAGACCGGAGATGTGCGGTATTTCGGGTTCGAGGGCCAATGGGGCGCCGTTGCAAGGACGATGGAGATCCGGGGCCCGGAGAACGACTACGATATCCGTTACTGGCCGCCGTCCTTCACGCGCGAGGAGTGCCGCTTTATGTTCCGGGTTCAGATCCTCGACCGTTACGGGGAGGTCGCCTCGTTCAGTTTCCCGTACTGTTACGCCCACCTGCTTCGGGTCTACACCAAATGGTTCGACGGCAGCAACGGGAAAGGCACCGTCGCCTCGCCCGATGCGCTGCGTGTGGTCGAAGACATGACGCTCGCTTCGTGGTACTCGCTCATATATTGTCCTGACGAAGGCTGTACGCTCGTCGCCACACCCGATGCGGACCGGTTGTTCGAAGGCTGGTGCCGGAATGCCGACCATACCGGGGTTCTGAGCTACGAGGAACAGTACCGTTTCTCCCCGGACGACGATCCCGCCGTTATTTACGCTTATTTCAGATAAAACCATGAAAACCCTCATTCATATCCTTTTGGGAACGCTGCTTTTCGCCGGCTCCTGCTCGGACGAGATGCCCGTATGCACTCCGGCCGTACACGGCCCCCGGCATGTGACCTTCACGTTCTCCTGCGACGCTCTGCCCGGCACGCGGGCTGTTGCGGACGAGAGCCGCGTCGAGGATATCAACCTTTATCTGTTCCCGGCAAACGATGCTCCGGCACGGCACGTGTACGCCGCCTCGCAGCGCACCGTCGCGCTGGAGCTTCCCGACGGCCGATACACCCTCTATGCCGTCGCCAACCTCGGCACGGACACCGGGCCGCTGCCCGAAGCCGAGGTGCGGGCGCTGCGCAGCGCATGGAACCCTGACGGATCAGACTCCGGAACGCTTCCCATGTCCGCCATGCGGACGTTTACCGTGCGCGGCACGACGCAGATCGCTATTGAACTCGTGCGGGCCGTGGCGAAGGTCGATTTCAGCTACACGGTGGCTGCCGATTTCAGCCGTTCGCTTTCCGTGCGTTCCGTACGTCTGTGCAACGTCCCGCGCTTCGCGGCGCTCTTCGGCGAGGGCCGCATCACCGCAGACGGGGAGTGCGCCGCGACGGAAGCCTTCCCGGCGGACGACGACGGCTATTCCGCCGTTTACTACCTTCCGGAGAACCTGCAGGGCGAGAACGTTTCGATTCCGGGACAGGAGCAGAAGAACGAGGCCAACGCCCCGGAATATGCCGCTTATATCCTGATCGAGGGCGAGGCGGACGGCCTGCACGTCGTCTACCGCATCTACCTGGGGGAGAACAACACCTCGGACTTCAACATCGCCCGCAACCGGGTCTACCGCATCGAGGCGCGGATTTTGGGACGCAATACCGTGGACTGGCGGGTTTCGACCACCGAGGTATCCGTGACGCCTTTCGCCGAACGTCATGCGCCCGGAGGGATCGCCACGGCGCAGCTCCGGGTCGTCAGCACGAACAACGACCGGAGCACCTGCTTCCTGACCTGCGAGCGGGAAGAGGGCGACGGCGATGTTACCCTGGACGGCGAGCCGATCCTCTTCGGAGTGCCTTATCCATTTCTCTCCGGCGACGGGGAGAGAACCGCTGATATCACTTACACGCAGCAGCGGGAAGGCGACGTGCGGCTGCGCCTCGTCCTGACCGACGAAAAAGGGTTGCATGCCGAGCGGGTGCTGCAGACGAGCTATGTCCGCGAGCCGCTGCGGGTATCCTTCACGCAGGACAAGTTCGAACTGGCGGCGCTCGACCGCGCCCGCGTGGACTTCACCATCGAGCAGGACGACTACGACGGGACTTATACCGTGCAGGTCGAAGGTACGCCGACCCTGTTCCGGAACCTGACGGATGACATCGGGCCCGTCACGGGCTATACGGTGGCGGGGAACGGCACCTACCCGCTGCGTATTCGTCCCGAGGCCGTCGGGGAGAATCCCTACCGCATCACCGTGACGGATGAAAAGGGCAACAGCGCCTTCTTCGACTCCTTTGTCACGGGAATCAAAACCGTTTCCTGCTTTACGTGCTCCTTCAGTAAAATATCGGGCGGTATCGAGGTCGTTGCGGAAGGGACCTATCCGGTTATGAACGATCTGACGATTACCCTAAACCCCACAGTGACGGTAGTGCTGCGGGGCGGGGCGACCAAGACGCTGACCTGTACGATGAACGTAAAGATCGAGGCGGATCGGATGAGGGGACGCGCCTCGGCGACGCTCGATCTCGGAACTGGCTACACGGACTACTCCGTGACCGATTACGAAGCGACTTTCTCCCGCACGGCATCCGAGAACGGAATGGTCGAATACGCCGTACAATAATCTTCAAACAGACAGAACAAATGAAAACGAAACGAATATTCATTACGGCGGTCTTGCTGTTGGCGGCCTTGTGGGGCGTGCCCCGCCGGGCTGCGGCGCAGATCTTCGCCGTAAGGGCCAACGCCCTTGCCGCATGCGGCGCGACGCTGAACGCCGGGGCCGAAGCGGCCTTGACGGACAACTGGTCGCTGGAGCTGTCCGGCTACTGGAACCCGGTGCAAACCGCATCCCTCTCGATGAACTTCCATGCCGTGCAGCTCGGCGGCCGCTACTGGTTCTACGAATCCTTCGTGGGACACTTTCTCGGACAGCACCTTACCTATGTCGGTTACGACCTCGGAAGCCGGACCCGACGCTATAAGGGGCACGCCTATGGTCTCGGTGTCAGTTACGGGTATGCGTGGATGCTTTCGAAACGATGGAATATCGCTCTGGAAGCTGGTGTCGGGCTGTTCCATACCGAAGACATACGCCGCGATCCGACTATCTCGGACAGGGAGGATGAATACATCTATCGTTACCGACGCTGGACGCTGGCGCCCTCCAAAATGGAATTGTCGTTTTCCTATATTTTCTAACCATTATGAGCATACGGAAAATTATATCGGCAGGAATCCTCACCGGCGTATTGTATGCGATGTTCGGCTGCTCGGTGGCCGGACGGCTTCAGCGGCATCGGACGACAGCCTCGCTTTCGCAGCTTACCCGCGCCGAACGGCAGCAGCGGCAGCAGGACTACCGCCCGCAGGTCGTGAAGTTGCAGCGTGACAGCAATACGTTCTATCTCACCCCGGTCGATACGCTTGCCGACGGCGAACGTGTCATGGCGCTTCAGATCGAGCAGGTGACGGTCGTGGCGAAGATGCGGTCTATTCCCGAACGCAACGGGCGCGTCGTCCTGGATTTCATCGTGACGCTGCCCAAGCAGTTGTTGGGGCGCAGTCGCAGCGTCGTAATCACGCCGATACTTCACAAACCCGACGAATCCGTACCGCTCGAAGATCTGGTGATCCGCGGCGGGCGGTTTTCGCTCCTGCAACAGCGCGACTACTGGCAGTATGAAACCTATATCGAACGCTTCCGTCCCGATACCGTGGGGCGCGAGGTGGCTTTCAACCGTTTCGTGAAGTTTCCCTACCCGGAGGATGTTCGGCTCGACTCGCTGGTCGAAAGCCGAAGCACCGTCACGTACTATTACTCACAGGAAGTGAAGACCGACGAGACCTCGAAAAAGATGCTGGTAACGCTTCAGGGGCAGGTCTTGGCCGTGGACGACAGCGCCTACCGTCTGCCGCCGTCCGATACGTTGAGCTACATCGTATCCTCGATGCTCTCCTTTGTCGATACCGTGCCGCGTTACCGCATCCGAATCGTCGATAAGTATCTGACGGTCGAAGACCGCAATTACATTCAGTTCTTCGTGGGCGATACCCGTGTGGTCGATACGCTGGGCGACAACTGGCGGCAGCTGGACAAGATCACCGGCCTGATGCGGCAGATCGTCGAACAGCAGGAATTTTGGGTCGATACCATCACGCTGACGGCGGCATCGTCTCCGGAGGGAGCCTATGCCTTCAACGACCGTCTTTCGCAAGGACGAGCGCAGGCATTGAAACGCTACCTTGTCCGCCGATACGGCAGAAGCATCGACACGATGCTGACCGTGCGGTGGGTGGCCGAGGACTGGCAGGAGTTGACAAACCGCATCCGAACAGACCGGGAGGTCGTAAACCGTGACGCTATTCTGGAGCTGATCGTCGCAGAAAAGAATCCCGACCGGCGGGAGCAGGCCATCCGGCAGCGGTTCCCGGAAGAGTATGCCTATATCCGTTCGGTGATCTATCCGCAGCTGCGGGCCGTGAATTTCCGCTATAATCTGCGTCGTAAAGGGATGGTCAAGGACACGATACACACCACGGAGCTGGATACGGCCTATGCCCGCGGCGTGGAGCTGTTGCAGAAACGCAAATACGCCAAAGCACTCTA
>OHAO01002288.1_pt1 | contig 11987 bp, 14 predicted proteins | sample 1577151 | NCBI WGS metagenome assembly OHAO01 (sample SAMEA3541585, study PRJEB24748) | human gut metagenome | biome: human gut; feature: human-associated habitat; material: faeces | place: China | collected 2012 | reverse complement strand
CGGGCAGGGCATCCCGGATGCCGAGGTCTTCCGCCCCCTGACCGTGGGCGTGCTTGCCACCGGCAGTGAGCTGCTGGAAGCGGGTGAGGCCTGGGCTCCCGGCAAGATCTACGATGCCAACGGGATCCAGAATGCCGCCCGCCTGCGGCAGCTGGGCTTTGCGGTAAAACGTCGGCACTGCTCCGACGACCCGGAGGAGATCGCCCATGAGATACAGGAACTGCTGGCGGAGTGCGATGCCGTCATCACCAGCGGCGGCGTCTCGGTGGGGCAGAAAGACTATCTGCCCGCTGTGCTGGAACAGCTGAATGCGGACATCCTCTTTGCAGGCGTGGCCCAGAAGCCCGGAAGCCCCATGCTGGCCGGGAAAATTGACGGCAAGCTGGTGTTCTGTCTCTCCGGCAACCCCTTTGCTGCCGCCGCTACGCTGGAACAATATGCCGTCCCGGCTCTTTTGCGGGCGGCGGGGCGCTGTGAGGAAAGCTGCCTTCTTCCCCGCACCACCCGCACCTTGACCACGGGCTTTTCGAAGCCCAGCAAGGGGAACCGCTATCTGCGGGCAAAGGCCATGGGCGGCAGCGTGACCATCCCCGGCGAGGGCAACGCCGAAGCCCACTCGTCCGGCAGCCTTTCCGCCATGATCGGCTGCAACTGTCTCGTTGAACTGCCCGCGGGCAGCGGCCCGGTGACTCCGGGCGAAGAAGTGGAGGTGCTCAGTTTTGTACAGTGAACAGAAAGAGGCTCTGGCCCAGGAGATCGAACTCAAGCGCCCGGCGGTGCTGGCCGTCAGCGGCCTGCACAACAGCGGCAAGACGACGCTGCTGGAAAAGCTTCTGCCTGCCCTGCGCAGCCGGGGGCTGAAAGTGGGCATTATCAAGCACGACGGCCATGATTTCACTCCCGATGTCCCCGGCACCGACAGCTACCGCCTGCGGGAAGCGGGGGCCGAGGGCGTGGCAGTCTACTCCGGCCAGCGCTATCTGCTGACCGAGATGTTCCGCCTGACGGAGCAGGACTTGCTGGCGCTGTTCGAGCGCCACGGCTATGATTTGGTGCTGCTGGAAGGCTTCAAAGACAGCGGCTGGCCGAAAATCGAAGTTGTCCGCAAAGAAATTTCGGACACACCGGTGTCTTTCCAGCCGCTGGCGGTGGTGGGAGACATTCCGGGGGCAGATTTTGGATTGGAAGATGCGCAGGCTCTGGCCGACTGGCTCGTTGCCCAGATGCCGGGCCTGTAAGGAGAAAACAGACATGAAACTGATTCGTACCGAAGACGCGGCAGGCCAGGTGCTCTGCCACGACATTACCCAAATCATTCCCGGCGAGTTCAAGGGCGCACGTTTCCGCAAGGGCCATATCATCCAGCCCGAGGACATCCCCGTGCTGCTCTCCATCGGCAAAGAAAACCTCTACGTCTGGGAGAAAAAGCCCGGCATCCTCCACGAGGACGAAGCTGCCGCCCTGCTCTACAAGGCCGCTGCCGGTCAGAACATCCACGGCACTGAGCCCCGGGAGGGCAAGATCGAACTGATCGCCGACTGCGACGGTCTGCTCAAGATCGACCGCAGGGCCCTGCTGGCGGTGAACAGCACCCCCCAGATGATGATCGCCACGATCCACGGCGATCTGCCTGTGAAAAAGGGAGCCAAGCTGGCTGGTACCCGCATCATCCCGCTGGTCATTGAGCAGGAGAAGATGGAGGCCATGCAGGCTGCTGCCGGGCCGAAGCCCATCCTGAATGTGCTGCCCTTCCACCAGAAGAAGTTTGCCGTTATCACCACCGGCAGCGAGGTGTTCAAGGGCCGCATTGAGGACAAGTTTACTCCCATCCTCGAGCAAAAGCTGGCGGTGTATGGCTGTGAGATGGCCTTCCACAAGGTCTGCGATGATGACCCGGCGGGCATCACGGCCGCCATTCTGGAGGCAAAAGACGCAGGCTGTGAGCTGATCTTCACCACCGGCGGCATGAGCGTGGACCCCGACGACCGCACCCCGCTGGCCATCAGGAACACCGGGGCCGAGATCGTTACCTACGGCGCGCCGGTGCTGCCCGGTGCCATGTTCCTGGTCAGCTATCTGGACGGTGTGCCGGTGTGCGGCCTGCCCGGCTGCGTGATGTACGCCAAGCGCACCATTTTTGACCTGCTGCTGCCGCGCCTGCTGGCCGACGACCCCATCACTGCCGAGGACATTGCCCGGCTGGGCGAGGGCGGGCTGTGCTTAGGCTGCGCCGAATGCCACTGGCCCAACTGCGGCTTCGGGCATTGCTGAAACCCTCTCAGTCAAAGCCTTACGGCTTTGCCAGCTCTCCCAAAGGGGAGAGCTTTATCAAGGTAAAAATTATGAGCGAAACAAAACTTTCTCATTTTGATGCGTCCGGCAGCGCCGTGATGGTGGATGTGAGCGAAAAGCCCGTCACTGCACGGCAGGCTGTGGCCCGCGGCATCATCACTATGAATGCGGCAGCCTTTGCCGCTGTTCGGGACGGCACCGCCCAGAAGGGCGACGTGCTGGGCGTGGCCCGCATTGCAGGCATCATGGCGGCCAAGCGCACCAGCGAGCTGATTCCCCTGTGCCATCCGCTGCCGCTGAGCAAGCTGACTGTGGATTTTCACCTTCTGCCCGAACAGCAGGCCGTAGAGGCCGTGTGCACCGCCAGGACCATCGGCGTGACCGGCGTGGAAATGGAAGCTCTGACCGGCGTTTCTGCCGCGCTGCTCACCATCTACGATATGTGCAAGGCCGTGGATAAGGGCATGGAGCTGGGCGAGATCCACTTGGTCGAGAAGACCGGCGGCAAGAGCGGGCACTATGTGCGGGCCGAGGGCGGCTATGTTTGATGCATACGGCCGCAATATCCACTATCTGCGCCTTTCGGTCACCGACCTGTGCAACCTGCGCTGCCGCTACTGTATGCCCGACGGCGTGGAAAAGCTGGAACGGGAAGCCGTGCTCACCTACGAAGAGTTCCTGCGTCTGGCGGCCCTGTTTGCCCGGTGCGGCATCGACACCGTCCGCGTCACCGGCGGAGAGCCGCTGGTGCGCAAGGGCGTAGACCAGCTGGTGGCGGGGCTGAAAGCGATCCCCGGCATCCGCAAAGTCACCATGACCACAAACGGCATCCTGCTGGCGCAGCAGCTGCCCGCCCTGCTGGCGGCTGGACTTGACAGCGTGAACATCAGCCTCGACACCCTGCGCCCCGAGGTGTTCCAAAGCATCACGGCCCGGGACGAGTTCGGCCATGTGATGGAAGGCATTCACGCAGCACTGGACAGCGGCATCCCTGTCAAACTGAACTGTGTGCCGCAGGTGGGCGTGAACGAGGGTGAGTTGGAAGACCTGGCCGCCCTCGCCGAGAGCCGCCCGTTACAGGTGCGGTTCATCGAGATGATGCCCATCGGCTACGGCGCGGCCATGCCCTGCATCTCGGGGCCGGAGCTGCGGGAACGGTTTGCCCGCCGCTGGCCGGAGTTTTCGCCCCTGCCCGCCGCCCAGAGCGCCGGGTTCGGCGACGGGCCTGCCGTCTACTACACCGTCCCGGGTTGGAAGGGCGATGTGGGCTTCATCGCGGCGGTCCATGGCAAGTTTTGTGCTTCCTGCAACCGGGTGCGGCTGACCAGTCAGGGCTTTCTGCGCCCCTGCCTTGCCAGCGAGACGGGCTGCGACCTGCGCACCCTGCTGCGCGGCAGTGCGGCGGACGAGGAGCTTTTACAGGCCATCCGGGAGACGATCTGGTCGAAACCCCGGGAACATCATTTCGGAGACAATTCCATGCCCGCCACCCGCGGGATGTACCGTATCGGAGGATAAATTACTATGGGAAAAATTCTGGCGATTTGCACCAGCCCCAAGCGCGGCACCGTCAAGACCGAGGTGCCAAGTGCTGTCCTGACCCCGGAATGGGGCATCGTGAGCGACGCCCACGGCGGAAACTGGCACCGGCAGGTGAGCCTGCTCAGCGCCGAAAAAATCGAGGCGTTCCGCAAGAAGATCTGGGTGGATTATGGTGCCTTTGGCGAAAACCTTGTCATTGAGGGCTTCGACTTCCGCAGCCTGCCCGTCACCAGCCGCTTCGCCATCGGCGACGTGGTGCTGGAGATGACCCAGATCGGCAAGGAGTGCCACAACGACTGCGTCATCAAGCAGCAGACCGGCGAGTGCATCATGCCCCGGGAGGGCGTGTTCACCCGGGTGCTCCACGGGGGCACCATCTCCGTGGGCGGGGAGGACATCTGGGAAAACGCGGCCCTCAAGGCGCGCATGGCGGCCATTCCCGACGACTGGTACTATTTCCTCCAGGCCAATGTCAATGACATGATGCGCTTTTACCGGGGCTTTTACCCCGCCTTCTCCCAGGATAAAACTTCACCTTTTTTTGATACTTTAATTTGTCCTTTAACTGCTTGATCATACATAGTAACAGTTAAAATAGGATCTCCATCTTTATCTACTTCTACAATATTAGCATTTGTTACTTTAAAGTTTTGACCATCTTTATTTATAACATAAGCATAATAGTATAAACCAACTGATTCATACCATCAAACAAGATGTGTTTTGTCTCTAGTATACACTCCAATGGAGAACTTAAGAAGATACTATTATTCCATATTATTGAGTCATAAACTCGTGATAAATCTCCTGTACTAGTCTTTTGAGTAAACGCAATAAGGGCAAAAAACAATGATATTATAATGAATATTAAATTTCTTTCCATTTTCCCTATTTGATGACGTAAACTCCCTATAGAAGTAAGAAAGCTAAGGAATGGATTTATCAAGAATAAAGAGAAAACCACCTTTGTGTTCCTATTATTCATAGTTTTAGATATTAATGAGCGATTGAGCCAAAGACTCCATATTATTAATACAACGAATATTCATCTTAATTGCAAAGGAATAGCACTGTTGTTTGGGGAATCTATTTAGACAATCTACAACATCTTTGGGCTCAGGAAATTTATCTCCTTTAACCATTGACCAATGATAATCCAATAGATTTGCCTCCCTAAGTATGTGGTACGTTTTACTTGATTTATAATTTTTATATAGCCCCATTCTAATACCGTATTGATCAAAGCTAAAAAATGGGATAGCATTATGCAAAGCTACAATAATCGGATGCATTAACACTCCAATATAGGCATGCGAGTATTTTATAAGACAGTACCAATCCATTGGATCTATTGGCATCTGGATATCTTCAATTCCTTTAAACTGTTGCCCCCCTACAGGTTTTAGCATATTTACAACCTTGATGCCCATTTTGTAATACTCTTTATTTAATCTTTCTACCCATCCTTCTGGAGATATCAAACCACGCTCCTTGTCAAAACATACGATAATATACTGTTCTGAAAGATTAAATCTACGACAGATTTCCTCCTTATTGGGTTGTTGTGGAACGTTCGTATTGTAAGCAAATACAGGGTCAGGGGTTATCTCTGGTTTGATTTTTCCTCTTGTAAAATAGGAAACAAGTGATTGAGTCCAATTATCCCTAACTGTAATTTTTGAGTATTGTTTAAGCAACCCTCCGATTTCGTTTCTCCTGAATAAAAATTCAAAATATCGACAATTTTGGCTTGAAATTGAAATGCCAGCATGTGGAATCGTTTCAAACCCCTTTCCCCAATATAAATTAGGAAAAAGATGATCAGATGAAGGGCGACTATATGACAAAGTTTTCAAATGAAAATGTGGCCTGATAATATTAAATAATGCATCACTACCAACAAGGACATGTGTAATACCTTCCTCGTTCAAAATAGCAGAAATTTCTGATTGTTCACTAAATTGACGAGTTAATCTACATCGAGTCTTAATAAACTTATGATGTGCATTGAGCTGCTCTTCAGATGATGAGTTTTGATAATCTGCTAAAGCATCATTAGGCACCCAATTAATGATAATTGGATTGTATCCATTGTTATCCAAATAACAATATGTTGAGAGTGCTTGAAGATTCGCACCATAATTTGCAACCCAGTGATATGTCAGTAGTCCGATTCTCATACTTATCTTTTTAATAAATTCTTAATAACAATTACTGAAGATGAATAACTATATAAGTCCTGAAACAACTGTCTTGCAGAAGGAATTATTTGCGAATTGTCATCCTTAAAATCATTAATTGCGGCTACAAATTCCGAAACCGTATTACATCTCGCCATACAACTTTGCTCAAACTTGTAACCTTCAAGAGCTTCGTCTGTTGCAATAATATACTTACCATACATCAAAGCCTCGGCAGTTTTTGTTTTCATACCCCCACCATGGAATATGGGCGATACAATTATACGTGCTCTTTTATAGTAATCCGAAAGATCATTCACGAAACCATAAATTTCAACTCTATCAGATAAGTTATTGAAAATATCTGGACTCATATCTTTACCAACAACACAAAATCTTCCATCTACTAGAGGAAGAACATGATTAATAAACCACTGTACTCCCTCAATGTTCGGATAAAATGCTGTACCAACAAACAAATAGTCAATAGGAATTCCATTTATTTTTGGAGCTAAATCGTATTTATCCTCAAGAGATGTCGGCATTACCGCATCTGCAGTTTTACCATATAGTTCATGTAAAAGTGTAGAATCACGATCATTAAGGGTTATACAGTAATCGGAGTATTGTACTGCCATCTTCTCCCAAATTAATACACGAAGATAATAAGGGATTGCCCTCAACCCGGAAACCTTACAAAATTCCTTTGCGTATTGTTTTTCAATATTGTGGAAGAAAGTAATAATTCTTATATTTGGGAAATGCCTCTTAATTACTTTACAGATACGACCACACAACGATTGACAAACAAAAACATAGTCATAACCTTTCGTAAGTTCAGATAATGTCTCTGATATAACTTTGTTGGTAATACTGAAATTGAAATAATGACTTAAAGAAATATTATCCAAAGGAATATATGTAACCTTAGCAAAAAGTCTTTCTACAACCACTTGATTGCGTTTATTTACTTGATCCCAACCATCTTTAACTGAGATCTGTTTATCTCCAATATATAACAGTTTCATTTTATTCGATACTATCAAGAAAATCTTCGTATGAGCTAAACATAGGTTTAGTTGACTTAAATATTTGCATAGATTCTTCAAAATTTCCTCTTAAATGCATTCGCGATGTAAATACTTTATTCAAAGTACCATTCCTTCCCTCAAACAAGAAAAAATAGGCAGGTAGAGCTTCTTTTTTAGGGGTACAATTAAACGAGTTTCGATAGCATTTGACCATATTAACGGCTTCTTCATATTGCCTGCTTTTTCTTTTCTTATAATACTCGTCTAAAGTACAAACTACACGTCCTGGAACACCTGCAATAACTACATTGTCGGGATATGTTCCAGAAACTACACTACCTGCAGCAATTATCGTATTATTACCTATTTTAGAACCCATTAAGATAATAGCTCCATTACCAATGAAAACATTGTCACCAATATAAGTAGGTGAAACTCCACCAAGGACATGTCCATTAAGCCCTTTAATAACTGACCAACTATAATCATGTGTCAATATTGTAACTTTATCTGTTATTTCTACATGATTACCTATATGAAGCATAAAAGGAAAACCTTTGTCAATATTCACATAACCGTGAATATTAACGTCTTCACCAATATAAGCCCCTTTTTTTCTAAGTTCAGTAAGCATAAGCTGTGGAGTAGGCCTTCCAAACAACCTTTTTATATATTCTTTTAATATATTCATAATCTTACTCATAGAATCCTAAATTATAGATAAACTTGTACTCAAAATTATCATTCATCAAAAGAACCCCTTTGGTTCCTCCACAACGACCGCCAATAAAGCAATGACATTTTGAGAGAATATAGGTTGCAGACAAATATTCTACTCCCATTAGATATTTGTCCCTATTGCTCTTTGAAGAAATAGACATTAATCTATTAACATTCTTCATTTGCTCATGAGTTACTCGATTTTGTTTTATGTATTTCAGTTTCGTCCCAAAATGAGATTTAAACATATCCAATATATCTTGGTCTTCTGTAGCAAGAAACACATAATCACATCCATACTTTTTCATTATTGCCTCTGCATCTTTTATTACTACCTGAGGTTCTGGCTGTACTGGATGATTTTTTGGTTTTTTTAGTAAATAATCCGTACCTCGGCACAAGACTCCAAGTATCTTTACATCTTGCGGCATTACACTGTCACGCATTTCTTGTAATTTCATTTCTGTTTCTCTTGAAAATCGAATGTACCTCTTGAATATATCTTGAAAATACTTTAATCGGACAGGATTATCGTAAAACTCTGTATTACCCATTAAGTATTTGTCATTCGGAACATCCTTTTTGCATGATAATATCACATGTTTTGATTTTGAAATATCATCAAGACTGACCGACAGAGGTTGTTCAAAAAATTTTTCCCAAACATTAATTTCATTGATATCCTCAGGATTGTGATACTGCGTATGATAATGTAACATATCAACAACCGGTAAATAGCCATGATCTTCTGCATATGCTATGTGCATAATAACCTTATTGATTATCCACCAGAGACCACATGCGAAATCAGGCAACCCAATAACATAAAAAAAATTATTAGGATTTTCATTACCATAACAAACTTCTTTTTCTCTATTCTTAATATCAAAATAATAATTGAAAGCTGTTTGTATAAATGGTATTGATTTGATGAGATAAAAAAGGTTTCTCATATTGTTGTTTTTTTAAACTTAATATTACTTAAAACTTTTTTCACAAAAGCTTTTTCTTTTTCGGAAAAGCTTCCCAAATAGGTAGCAAATGAATATGCAATAACAGACAGACTGCATATTACCATCAAATGCAAAAAGCTATTACAGGGGATCATATAAATAACCATGAAGGTTAGTGCCTCTGGCAAGACACATGGGTACAAAACTTTTTTCAAATACTCTTTAACATCCATATTGCCAATCTTATTAGCGTAATATAGTCTCAGCCCGAGTAGTACTAACTCCAATACAACCAGCAAAGCAACAGCCACATCAGCAGAATATCCCAATTTCATAACACCATAAGCTACAAAAACCCAAAATACAAGTATAGTACCAAGCCTTAATAAGTATTGCTTAATTTCACCTATTGCATAAAATATCGAAGTTAATCCCACACAATTCATAGATATCATAGACGAGATAATCATTGACATTGTAAACGTTATAGTGTGTTCTGGCACATTGCTCAACCATACTTCAAGCACGTATGGGAGTGTAACCATAAGAGGAATTGAAAAAAAACCGTAGATTAAAGAACAATATTTTGTTGATAACATAGACAATGAAACCACTCTATTTCTATCTTGCATACCTTCGCTTTTCATTATCTGTGGATTAAACGCCTTTTCAACTGAAGATGTAAATTGGTTCAGAGCACCATTCACCTGATTGGCAATTCCATACGCCGAATTAATTATTGTTCCTGAAAAAAGATTCAAAACAACTGCATATCCTTGATTGCAAAATATTCTTGCAAGTGTACTATATAGATTCCAGCCAATGAACGAAAATATGTCCTTCACAATTAAAAAATCATTCTTATATAGTTTAGTTAATGTGATATTCCTATATCTTCTTTGACATATCAAGAACTTCTGAAAAAAAACAAAAAACGCTATTATTGCCATACCATAGGCTAATGCATCTAAACGAATATCTATAGGCATGAAACCAACACATATTGCCAACAAAAAACGAAGGAAACAATCTAATACACTGCACAATGAAAATAGCCACATTTCTTCGTGCACATTGAACAAAGCGTCATAAGGTATACTGACAGTCGAAAAGAAAGTACTAAATACAAGAACTTGGAAAAGTAAAATTGCAGAATCAATACGATCAGGCTCAATATTAAGATAACTATATGAAATAAATGGTCCAAGTAATTCTATTAGCAGGACTGTAACAACTCCTACACATACATATAGAGATAAGCTAACAGTAAAAATTGTATTAACTTTAGCCATATCGCCTTGTCCATATGATACATTTAAAAATCTTTGGACTGTAACAATCATAGAACTACGTACAAAAGCAAGCATAGATATTACGCCAGCAATTAATGTATACAAACCATAATCACCCTCACCCAAATAATTAAGTAAAAGTGGAATAGTTACAAAATGGAATAATGTCGTAAAAATTACCCCAATATATATATATACCGAGTTCAGTATAATTCGTCTATTTGAAGAACGATCTTCCATAAGTTAATACTCGAAAAGAGCATATCCTTTTTATAAGGCACCAGAATGGGTGCCTCACAAAAAATAGCCATTAAGTTCGATTGTTTTTTAACTATTGGCATATAGCCAAGTTCATATTTTGCGGTGCCAGACTCAAAAAACCTCTGCAACCGTTAAAAATCCGGCAAAAAATTTGCCAAGATAATCCCATGCGGACCTGCCTTGCAGCTTCACAGTACTGATTATACTATGATATACGGTGGCAATCTACGTTCCCTCGTCGCTTCCGAAGTGCAGAGAATTCTTGCGTTTGGTCGTAAAGGAATGGACTACCCTCTCTGTCAGATTGTTCGAGATCGAATAACGACCGTCCTTTATATTTATATAAGTGAAGGATTCCTTCCAAAACTTGTGAAGACAATTTAGGACCTCCCACATATAACAACTTTTCCGTTCCTCCTCACTTTTCAGCTCCTGTAGCAGGTTGGCCCTCAGGATTATCATCGCTTCCATGGTCGGTAATCCCTGTCGTCGTCGGGTACGCTCCTCATCGGTAATCATCTTCCTGTCATACTCCCTTTCAAAACGGAAGAGACGGTTTATATTGTCAAGGAAGACATCCCCCCTCTTGTCACCTCCTTCCACGCGAGCTTTCATGAACTTCGCTCTCACGTATGCCAGTGATGGTCAGTATCCTTATTTTATCCGTTTTCAATTCGTCACCGATGAAGACATGGACGTTGTAACCATCCGACATGAAATAGTTCAACTCGGCATTACCTAAAAAAATTGTCAGCACGTCACGCCCACGGGACCATACTCGTAGAAGAAGATAACCACACATTCCACCTTGTTGACAAGAACCCACATATAGCATTTCTTGTACCGGTCATATTTACGGACCTTGCACCAGGTCTCGCCACAATTGACCACGGCAACCTTTTCCAGCGCGATCCTCTTCAGTTCCACCACCATACGGTCAAGGTATTCCTTGCCTTTCTTCTGCCAGTTACGCAAGGTGTTCTCCGATACGTCATTCCCATATCACCAAGCCATTGGTGCAGAGCCCGAAGGTCACATTCTTCACGTATACCTCGTAGACGATGAGCTGCAGGGAACACAATCAACCGGATCCTCATCCGAAACGGAAGCATCCTTTTTTACGGACTGTCTCTTTGAATTTCATCGCGCGGTTATCCAATTCCGCGTGCTCCAGACGTTCAATCAAGTATTCCACATAGCAGCACTTCATTTCAGCAGACACACCCTCACAGCGGTTAAAAGCACGACACGAGAAAGTCTCCCGCGCCAGAAGCTCGCGTTTCTGAAATATCAACTGTTGTAATTTGTCCGTATCCATATATACCTTTTGCGAACGGTTACCATGAGCGAACAGGCAGACAATACGACCGTCTTTAAACATGACGATATAAATCTCATCATCTGAAGGCTCACGGTGCAATTGTTCACGAATGACGGACAGAACACAGGGAATGCTCACAACGCATGTCAGTAAAGCCACGCAGGTAATAGAAGCAGTTGATACCGGACTGTCCGTCTGTAAGCACTCAATTTAGGGCATCCCCCTAAGGGCACTTTTCAGTGCCCTAAACCGAGTTTTATTAATTAATTAGTCTTGAATTTAACATTAGCTGATAGCCAAAGTGATTTTGTCAGGAACCATGTTAACATAATCCCTGCATCCGTTAAAGATATTTTTGAAAAAAGTTCCGATGAAGTTCCAGATAGAACTGCCAT
>OHAO01002282.1_pt1 | contig 11999 bp, 7 predicted proteins | sample 1577151 | NCBI WGS metagenome assembly OHAO01 (sample SAMEA3541585, study PRJEB24748) | human gut metagenome | biome: human gut; feature: human-associated habitat; material: faeces | place: China | collected 2012 | reverse complement strand
TAACACTGCTTTTTCTATCAAACCAAAGATACGGCGTCACTCCGGAATCTTTACTCTTGTTCAACTAAAACCCACTTATTTATGAGGAAATTAACCAACCGAGCACTTTTCATCTGCTTTGCTCTGATGACGTCCTTTTGCCTCATTGCGCCGGCTACCGCTCTGCGTTCCTACGCGCAGGAGGGGGGGGGCAGCACCCTTGAAGGCCTGATCAAAGACGACTCCGGGCCGCTTCTCGGAGCAACGGTGATTGTGAAGAACACGACGCGCGGAACGACAACCGACATGGACGGCAAATTCCGTCTGGAAGGGTTGCAGCCCGGCGACGTACTGCAAGTAACCTACGTAGGATACGACCCCTACGAGGTGACCTACACAGGTCAGACGACACTGGACATCCTGATGACGACGACCGCCAACCAGCTGAACGCAGTCGTAGTGACTGCCATGGGTATCGAACGTCAGTCGAAAACACTCTCCTATGCTGCCGAAACGGTCGGCGGCGATGACGTGGCCGACATCAAGTCGGTCAATATGATCAACGCGCTGCAGGGCAAGGCCGCCGGTCTGCAGATTACCCCGAACTCGACGGGCGCGGGCGGATCGTCGAAAATACTCTTCCGCGGTAACAAGTCGATCAACGGCTCGAACCAGCCGCTGGTCGTCGTCGACGGCGTCCCCCTGATGATGAACATCACGTCCGAACAGGTCAACAGCAACTGGGGCGCCCAGCGCGACGGCGGCGACGCCATGTCTACGATCAACCCCGACGACATCGCCTCGATCTCCCTGCTGAAAGGCGCGTCGGCCGCCGCCCTCTACGGTGCGGTAGCCGCCAACGGCGCCATCATGATCACGACCAAATCGGCCATGGCAGGGCGTCTGGCGGTGAACGTATCGAGCAACACGACCATTGACACCCCGCTCTCGCTGCCCGAATTCCAGAACACATACGGGGCGAACGGCCAATACAGTTGGGGCGACAAACTCGCGTCGAAGGCTCCCGATTACGCCGAGAAGTTCTTCCGTACGGGCTGGACGACCAACAACTCGATCTCGATCAACGGCGGCGCCGAAGACCTGCGAGCCTACTTCTCCTACGGCAACGTAACATCCGGCGGCATCACCCCTGAAAACGACTACTCGCAACACACGCTCAACGCCAAAGTCGGTTTCGACCTTTTCAACGACCACATCAAGGTCGATTTCAACGCCAAATACGTGAACCAGCACATCTCGAACCAGCCGGCCGGCGGTTTCGTCTTCAACCCGCTCGTCGGCACCTACACCTTCCCGCGCGGCGGCGACTGGAACGGCTACAAAAGCAACTTCGAGACCTACAACGGCGAGCTCAACGCCAACGTCCAGAACTGGGTGACTACCACCGACGAGACCAACAGCAACCCCTACTGGCTGCTCAACCGCGAACGCCCCGTCGTCGAACGCAACCGCTACGAATTCGGCGGATCGATCAAATACCAGATCATCGACGGACTTTCGCTCACGGGCCGCATGCGCTACGAGCGCGCCGACGAACACTACGTACGCAACCACTACGCGTCGTCCTACGGCAATAAATACACCTACGGCAAAATGGACGACAACCGCTACTTCAGCGAACAGCTCTATGCGGACCTGCTCGCCCAGTACAACCATACGTGGGACGATTTCTCGCTCAACGCCACCCTCGGCACCAGCATGATGCAGACACGTTCGAACAACGTGAGCCTGCTCTACGAGCAGAGCAAGTTCGTCGCTCCGGGCAACGGCGGCGCCTACTATCCCAACATCTTCAACCCGTCGAATTTCTACATGAACGGCACGACCATGGGACTGGAGCGCAAACGGCTCAACTCGGTCTTCGGAGCTGTCACGTTCGGCTTCAAAGAGGCGCTCTTCCTCGACGTGACGGCCCGTAACGACTGGTCGTCGGCCCTCGCTTACACCGACGGCTACTCGTTCTTCTATCCTTCGGTGGGCGCCAGCCTTCTGCTCAACCGTTTCGTGGACATGGGCCGGAATATCGACCTGTTCAAATTCCGCGGTTCGTACTCCATCGTCGGCAACGACGTCCCCGTCTACAAGACCAATCCGCGCTATACCTACGGCGACCAAGGCGCCATCAACCCGCCCGAATCGGTGCCGTTCCGCACGCTGAAACCCGAAAAGACCCACTCGTTCGAGGTCGGTTTCGACGGAGAGTTCTTCCAGCACCGTCTGCACGTAAACGCCACCTATTACAAGACCAACACCAAGAACCAGTACTTCGAGGTGACGCTGCCGTGGGAGAGCGGTTACAAATCGCAGTTCGTCAATGCGGGCAACGTCCAGAACCAAGGCTTCGAACTGACGGCCGGCTGGTTCCAAGACTTCGGCAACGAATTCACATGGTCCACCGATCTGAATCTCTCGTACAACGACAACAAGATCATCGAGCTTTTCGACGGTATCCAAGACGGCGTAACGGTCTCCAACTTGGGCGGCGCCAAAGTGATCCTCTATGAAGGCGGCCAGTATGGCGACCTCTACGTCCGCACGCTCAAACGCGACGAGAGCGGCAAACTGGTGACGGAAACCCCCGAAGGCGCCGACTACCAGATCCCCGTAAACGGCGGCGAGCAGAATTCCGACCTGAAATACATGGGCAACATGAACTCGAAGTGGAACATGGGCTGGAACAACACGTTCCGCTACAAGGACCTGACACTGAGCATGCTCATCGACTTCCGCATCGGCGGCAAGGTCGTTTCGATGACCGAGGCCACACTCGACGGATACGGCGTATCGGAACGCACGGGCCGGGCGCGCGACCGCGGCTACGTGATGCGCGAGGGCATCAAATTCTCGAACGTCAAGGCTTACTACGACGTGGTGGGCGCGACAAGCTTCAACTCGGTCTACAACGTCGAGGATTACGTATACGACGCGACCAACGTCCGTATGCGCGAGATTTCGCTGGGCTACACTTTCCGTAACCTGTTCGGCCAGTCGAAGAACCTGACCCTTGCGTTCATCGCCCGCAACCTTTTCTTCTTCTACAAAGACGCCCCGATGGATCCCGACGTGTCGATGGGTACGGGCAACGGCCTGCAAGGCTTCGATGTCTTCAACCTGCCGACCACGCGCAGCTTCGGTCTGAACGTGAAACTGAATTTCTAATCAAAAGCGTTTACACATTATGAAACTCAAGAATATTCTTAGAAACGTTACCGCAATGGCGCTTCCCCTCGCACTGTTGGGAAGTTGTACGGGAGATTTCGAAGAGCTGAACACCAATCCCTACGAGATCGACCCCGAAGAACTGCCGTTCGAAGCGCAGTTCTCCACTCCCCTCTCGTTCAGTTACCCCACCCACCAGAACCTGTTCCAGTACTGGACCTCGTTGTCGATCGACAACTACGGCGGTTATTTCGAGGTGCCGCACAGCAACTGGACGATGGCGCGTTACGACCTCGCCCGCGGGTTCTGCGGCGGCATGCACGAGAACTTCATGCAGAAAATATTCAACAACACCCGCCGGCTGATCAAACAGTGCGACGCCGCCGGACAGCATGACTTCGCAGCCGTAGCCCGCATCGTCGAAGCGTATAACCTGCTCCAGTATACCGACACCTACGGCCCGGTTCCCTATTCGTCGGTCCTCGCAGCGGACGAACTGGCCGAACGCCCCAGCAGCTACGCCTACGACAAACAGGAAGATATCTACAAGGCGATATTCGCACAGCTGGACAAAGCGCTCGAAGGACTGGATACGGAGACCGCAGGTCTCGCATCGTTCGACTGCTGGTGCAACGGCGACCGCACGCTCTGGAAGAAGATCGCCAACCAGCTCAAGCTGCGCATGGCGCTGCGCATCGTCAAGGTAAACCCCGTCGATGCTGAAAAATACGCCAAGGAAGCCATTCAGGCCGGAGTCCTCGAAGACAAGGACATCCTTATCAACAAGTCCTACTCGAACGAACTGCGCCGCATGATGGACTGGCTGGATTCGGGCATCGGTTCGTCGATCGTAGCGTTCATGAACGGCTACAACGACCCGCGCCGCCCGCTCTATTTCACCACCAACGTCCGCCATCTGGTCAAGAAGACCGCCGAACCGACAGGCGAGAAAGACCAGAACAACGAGGACATATACAACGAAAGCGACATCCTGATCCGCAAGGGAGCGCAATACATCGGAGTTCCCGTAGGCTGCGAATTGGGCAATAAGAACGGCGGCAACGACAACCAGCGCGTCTACTACTCGTTTCTGGCCGGCGGATATGCGACGCCGCAGCCCATCATGTTCGCCGCCGAAGGCTGGTTCCTGCGCGCCGAAGCCAAACTTCGCTGGACCGACGCCGGGCAGCAGAGCGTAAAGGAACTCTATGAAAAGGGTATCGAGGTTTCCATCCGCAACCAGAAGAGCTACCGACAGTCCGACGCCGCGGCAGCATGGACCGAGAAGAAACTGACGGCCCCCGACTGGGCGGCTATCGACGATGCGGCTATCAGCAGCTACATCAACGACGATACCTCCTCACCTGAGGGTTATACGGACCCGTGGAAGCCGGAATACAACTCCGATCCGACCACCAGTATCACGGTGAAGTGGGACGAAGGCGCTTCGAATGAAGAAAAGCTCGAACGCATCATCACCCAGAAATGGATCGCCAACTTCCCGCTCTCGACCGAAGCGTGGGCCGATTACCGCCGCACGGGCTACCCCAAACTCTTCCGTCCGAAGCAAAATCTGGCCCCCTCGATCATCGACACGCAGCTCGGCCCGCGCCGCCTGCTGTACAACGAAACGGAACTGAGCTCCAACACCGTCGAGGTGAACAATGCCATCCAGCTGCTGAAGGCTGAATCTTCCGAAGTGAAAGGCGACGGCGACACCGGTGGCACCCGTCTGTGGTGGGACCGCAAGGACAAAGGCAATTTCTAACCCCGCCGATCCGTTTCACTCATAAACCGGGACTCCGTCGTATAACGACGGAGTCCTTTTTTCCATCCGACACATCCGAATCGGGCTCCGGCGCATTTCCGACCACTATCATGCGGCATACCATTTTTTCATGCCCCCGAATGGCTCGTACCGGAAACGGACAGATGATTTGCAAATATCAACTATTTTGTATTCATTTGTAATGAAGATAAAAATTAAGGTTAAAAACTTGTTTTAGTTGTAGCGGTAGCGACAGAGTTGTGAAACACCGTCGCTACATTTTTATTACCGGAAAATAGGCTATATATCAATTATTTTTCGTAATTTGCAGAAAACCATTTTAATCTTATTGCCCATTCGTCATCAAAGCCATCTAACACGGTAACAAGAAATAAAAGGGAAGAAGGTACGAGGCTCATAACCTCGTGCCTTCGTTTTGTATTTAGCACTTAAATCGAATATTTTTGCAAGTTCAAAGAAAATTCCTACCTTTGTTTTTGACAAGGGTTATTTGACAAGATGATTACGCAAAGTAGCGAATTTCGCACATTCTCCAAATCGTTACTAAAACCCCTGTAAAATCTTCTTAAAAGTCTGTTTGTCAGATTGATATATTTATCAACTGATTTATTAAAATAAGCGACAGCTCCCACGCCTATACCCGCAGAATACGGATACGACGCGGCAAGATGTTTGCCTATTCCTCTCTTGCAATGAATTTCCTACGTTCACGATTCGGGAACAGACTTACACTTTCCGTGTTTGTCAGTATGTTCGACAAATATAGGATTATTTTTTGAAAATTTCCTATCTTTGTTCCTAATAAATCGAACATGCCATGCCGAACATTCCTTTAGCCGAACGACTGCGCCCCCGCACGATAGACGAATACATCGGGCAGGAGCACCTCGTGGGCAAAAACGGGGTGTTCCGCAAGTTCTTCGAGACGGGCAACGTCCCGTCGTTCATCCTCTGGGGACCTCCGGGCGTGGGCAAGACCACGCTGGCGAAGATCGTCGCCACACAGTTGGAACGCCCGTTCTTCACCCTCTCGGCCGTCACGTCGGGCGTGAAGGACGTGCGCGAGGTGATCGAGTCGGCGCGTAAGCAGCGGTTCTTCGACCAGAAGGCCCCGCTGCTGTTCATCGACGAAATCCACCGCTTCAACAAGTCGCAGCAGGATTCGCTGTTAGGGGCCGTCGAACAGGGCGTCTTCACGCTCATCGGCGCGACGACCGAAAACCCCTCGTTCGAGGTGATCTCGCCGCTCTTGAGCCGCTGTCAGGTCTACATCCTCAAGTCGCTCGAAGACAAGGACCTGCAAGTGCTGCTCGACCGTGCCCTGACGACCGACACCGAGCTGAAAGAGCGCGACATCGAGGTCACGGAAACCGGCGCGCTGTTCCGCTTCTCGGGCGGCGACGCGCGCAAGTTGCTCAACATCCTCGAAATCGTCGTCGGGGCCACCGACGGCAAGGTGACGATCACCGACCGGTACGTCACCGACTGCCTCCAGCAGAACATCGCCCTCTACGACAAGAACGGCGAACAGCACTACGATGTCATTTCGGCCTTCATCAAATCGGTCCGGGGCAGCGACCCCAACGCCGCGATCTACTACCTGGCGCGGATGCTGGCCGGGGGCGAGGAGCCGCGGTTCCTGGCCCGGCGTCTGGTGATCCTGGCCTCGGAGGACATCGGGCTGGCCAATCCCAACGCCCTGCTGCTGGCCAACGCCTGCTTCGACACGGTGCACAAAATCGGCATGCCCGAGGCGCGCATCACACTGGCCGAGACGACGATCTACCTGGCCACCAGCCCCAAGAGCAATTCGGCCTACATGGCCATCAACAAGGCGATGTCGCTGGTCGAGCGCGACACCACGAACCGTCCCGTGCCGCTGCACCTGCGCAACGCCCCGACCCGCCTGATGGACAAGGCAGGCTACGGCAAGGGCTATAAATACGCCCACGACTACGCGGGGCATTTCGCCGAGCAGGAGTTCCTGCCCGAGAGCCTTTCGGGCACGAAGTTCTACGAACCCGACACGCAGAACGCCGCCGAGGCCAAAATCGCCGAACGGATGGCGCAGCTGTGGAAAGAGAAGTACCAATGAAACGCATCGGCATTATATCCGACACCCACGGAACCTTCGACGACACGCTCCGCGAATTTCTGAAAGACGTGGACGAAATCTGGCATGCGGGCGACATCGGCTCGATCGAGCTGGCCGACCGGATCGCCGCATTCAAGCCGCTCCGCGCCGTGAGCGGCAACATCGACGGCGGCATGACCCGCCGCGTCTATCCCGCGTTCCAGGCCTTCGAGTGCGAGCGGGTGCAGGTGCTGATGACCCACATCGGAGGTTATCCCCGCCATTACGACCCGTGCGCCGTGCAGAAAATCCAGTCCGTGCACCCGAAACTCTTCATCGCCGGGCATTCCCACATCCTCAAAGTCATCTACGATCCCGTCTACGACCTGCTCCATGTCAACCCCGGAGCCGCCGGGGAGTTCGGCTTCCACAAGGTCCGCACGGCCGTACGCCTTACGATCGACGGCGCGGAGATGCGCGACATGGAGGTCGGCGAGTGGCCCCGCAGCTGAAAACCCGGCGGGCGGAGAGCTAAAACCGACTGTCCGGGAGAGCCTTTTCCGTCACGAAATCACCCGAAATAAAATTTTATACCCCAAAAGGCCGAAAATGCATTCCGGTCGGATTTCGGTGATCGTCAGCGAAATATCCGAAACATTCCGGCAAGTCGCGTCATAAAAAAGCCGATTCTATACAATTCCGTCCGGAAACACTCCGATAAAGCCCGCAAGATATTGGAAGTCAGCCGGTAAACCCGATGCCTTGGGGCTGCTCCGAAAATGCCCGTCCGATGGAAACGCCTCTGCGTCAGTCACCAAAGGTCATCCACTAAACAAAAACGGCCGCATAATAATCACATACGCGCTCTCGTTAGTATGGCGAATTCATAACGACGACGCAACATGCAACCAAAAATTTCGAAAACGTTGGAGGGCATCATCGCCCGTTCGGCATTCAACACGACGAAGGCGGGAATGACGCATTCGCTCAAGGACTTCCTCACGCTGGAACTGCTCCGCGAAGAGGGGTCGCTCGCCTACCAGCTTTTATCCTCCCGGCTCAAGGACTGGGAGCTTTATCAGGTGCGCCTGCGCATCGAACGCGAGGTAATCAGCGCCAAACAGCAGGAGACCCGGTCGCCCGAGGAGTATTACCGCGACTTCACCGAGGAACTGCTCGCAATGCCGGGCGTCGCCCGGAGCGTGTCGACGGCCCACGCGCTGCTGGCCATCATCAGCGACCGTTCGACGGCGACCGCGCGCGTACTGGAGATGTACGGCGTGACGGCCGACAGCGTGTCCGGAGACCTGCAAAAATTCGCCGTGGGCGACGACTTCCGCACCGAAGTGCAGGTTCACATGCTCGACTTCGGCGAGGAGAACAGGAACGAGGAGAAAGGCCCGGCCCACCTGCTGGACAAGTTCGGCGTGAACCTTACGCGGCTGGCCCGCGAGGGGAAGATCGACCCGATCATAGGCCGCGAGCAGGAGATCGAACGCGTGGTGCAGATCCTCTCGCGCCGCAAGAAAAACAACCCGATCCTGATCGGCGAGGCCGGCGTGGGCAAGAGCGCCATCGTCGAAGGGCTGGCGCTGCGCATCGCGCGCGGCGAAGTGCCCTACACCATCGCCGACAAAACGCTCTTCTCGCTCGACGTCTCGTCGCTCGTGGCGGGCACGAAGTTCCGCGGCGAGTTCGAGGAGCGCATGCAGCAGCTTCTGGACGAACTGCGCAAAGCCAAGGACACGATCATCTTCATCGACGAGATACACACCATCGTGGGCGCCGGCTCCACGCAGGGCAGCCTCGACACGGCCAACATCCTCAAACCGGCCCTCGCGCGCGGCGAACTGCAAACCATCGGCGCCACGACGCTCGACGAGTACCGCGAGAACATCGAGACCGACTCGGCCCTCGAACGCCGCTTCCAGAAGGTGGTGATCGAGCCGACGACACCCGAGCAGACGCTCCAGATCCTGCGCAACATCGCGCCCCACTACGAGCGCCACCACAAGGTGCACTACACCGAGGAGGCGTTGCAGGCCTGCGTGACGCTCACCGGGCGTTACGTCACCGACCGCTATTTCCCCGACAAGGCCATCGACGCGCTGGACGAGGCCGGCTCGCGGGCGCACCTGCAATCGGCACGCGAACCGGAGGAGCTGCGGGCCATGAAGACGGCGCTCAGCGACGCCAGGCGCGAACGCCGCGAAGCGGTCGAAGCGCTGGTCTACGAGAAGGCCGCCTCGGCGCGCATGCGGGAAATCGCGCTGCGCTCGAAGCTGGGCGAGAGCCGCGCCGAATGGAAGCGCTCGCTCGAAAGCAATCCCGTGGAGATCACCGCAAGGCATATCCAGGAGGTGATTACCGCCATGACGGGCATCCCTGCGGAGCGCGTCTCGGACGGCGAGATGATCCGTCTGCAAACCCTGCGCGAACACCTCGCCAAGCGCGTCGTGGGACAGCAGGAGGCCGTGGAGAAGATTTCGCGCACCATCCGCCGTTCGCGCGCCGGACTGAAGGACGAAAACCGCCCCATCGGCGTCTTCCTCTTCGTCGGGCCCACGGGCGTCGGCAAGACGCTGCTGGCCAAGGAGGTGTCGAAATGGCTGTTCGACGAGCGCCGCGGGCTGATCCGGATCGACATGAGCGAATACGGCGAAAAACACAACGTGGCGCGCCTGATCGGCTCGCCCCCGGGATACGTCGGTTACGGCGAAGGAGGCCAGTTAACGGAGGCCGTGCGTCGTCAGCCCTACGCCGTGGTGCTCTTCGACGAGATCGAAAAGGCCCATCCCGAGGTCTTCAACACCATGTTGCAGATCTTCGACGAGGGGCACCTCACCGACGGCTCGGGACGCAGGGTCGATTTCCGCAACACGATCATCATCATGACCTCGAACGTGGGTTCGCGGGCCGTGATCCAGAAATCGGTGCATGTGGGTTACAGCACCACTTCGAAGAGCGCCGTGGCCGACCGGACGCCCCAGAGCGAATACCGCAAGGCGCTGGAGCAGACCTTCGCCCCGGAGTTCCTGAACCGCATCGACGACATCATCCTGTTCCGCACGCTGGAAATCGCCGACGTGGAACGGATCATCGAGCTGGAGTTGCAGGGATTGCTCAACCGCACGAAGAAGCTGGGCTACAAGGTGAAGATCACCGAAGGGGCCAAACGCCGCCTGGCGGCCATGGGCTACGAATCGCGCTACGGGGTCCGCTCGCTGAAACGGACGCTGATGGACAACGTCGAAGAGCCGCTTTCGTCGCTGATCATCGACGGCAAGCTCCACGAGGGCGACACCGTGGTCGTGGAGTCGGACAAGGCCCACGGCGTGAAGCTGCGCGTGGCGTAAAAACCGAATGGCTGGAATGCAAAGGGAGGACCGCACGGTCCTCCCTTATTACATAAACAGCTATCGGTCAATTCAATTTCTCAATCTCAAAATTAGCATATCCACAATGACAACTCGATACGGTTACGCCGTATTTGTCTTCGATTGCCTCGATAATTTGTTTTACACTCGGTTTTGCTGATGTTCCGGTTACAAGAATCTCGACGCTCATTCCCTTCGTCAGTTTTCCAGCATTTTTGATCGCTGTCATTTTCCATAAATTTCCAGCCATAGTTTTCAATTTTTAAATGTATGATCGTTATTCCAATGAAATTGCCAAATATTTTTCAAATTCAGTTTCCTTATCCGTAATATACGCATACCGAGTGTATGTATTTATAATATCAACAAGATCGGGACCAAGATAGTCGGCCGCAGTATGGTTTACCATATCCATATAAATCGAATAAAATTCATCCGCCTCCAATTTCGCCGAAAATGCCTTTATCGTTTTCAACACGATATTACAATAATCTGAAATCCAAAACTCCGGTTCGGTTATTAAAAATCGGACCGCATCATAATACGCATTATAAACGATCTCGTATTTGTCCGAAATAATTTGAGAGTTCCCTGCAAAAAAGAGAAGAAGCCCCATAAAATCGGCATCGGCCTTGTTCTTCTTTTTTAATTTACTCAATGCCATTGTAAAATACCCGGAGATCGTTTTCGCATACATGTCCGAGTTGAGTGCCAATGAATCTGTTTTCATTAGGATAGATTTCAATTTTTTCAAATCTTGTTCATAATAATTCATCGGCTTCATTTTATCAAGAGCCGCTCTGGATGACCCTGTCATAAGGTCATATTCACTCAAGCGTATCTGCTGTGACAACTTTAAGTCCCGTTCGCTCTGCTCTCTTTTCTGCGAACAATATTCGATTAAACTCATCTGCATGGTATCCCTGAATCGGGATAAAATCCGGTTTAAATCACACAGATTCTCATAGTCCACGTTTCCGTTTTCGATTTGCATTGCTTTGTAATCGCATACGGATCGTATCATTTTATCCTTTTGGTTTTCGTAATTTTTACACCCCAAAAATGAAAGACAAAAAAATATCGACACCCCAATTACCCTATACTGTTTCATAATTTATATTTTATTAATTTACAAATATTTATCACTAATATTACAGGAATCTATTTCCACAATTATTGCCAATTCAATTATTTTCCATAAGCACTGCTAGCAGAAATGGGAGTGGAGAAGAGCCGCTGCCACCGATTGGATCGGGGGATGCGCTATGGGGACCGGCGGGTGCTGGTGGAGGCGGCCACCGCCATCTTGGTGAACTCCGCCCGGGTGATGGCCTCGTCGGGGCGGAAGGCAGAGGCGCTTGGCAGCAGTCCTGCCTGGTGGAGGGCGTTCACCGCCCCGGCGCACCAGCTGTCGGCGGGCACATCGGAAAATACGGTTTCCCCCTCCGGCTGGGGCAGGGCCAGCAGCCGGGCAAAGAGCACCGCCGCCTGGCCCCGGGTCAGGGGGGCCTTGGGGGCGAAGTTCCCGGCGCCGTCTCCCCGCAGCCGTCTTTCCGTCAAGCATAAATACAATGACGTCGGCGGTTTCGACAGCAATCTG
>OHAO01002278.1_pt1 | contig 12012 bp, 9 predicted proteins | sample 1577151 | NCBI WGS metagenome assembly OHAO01 (sample SAMEA3541585, study PRJEB24748) | human gut metagenome | biome: human gut; feature: human-associated habitat; material: faeces | place: China | collected 2012 | reverse complement strand
TGTCGGTCTTGTTGACGGTCTTCACTTTCACGCCGTCGATCTGGGCGTCCCAGCTTTTCAGGGTGTCGGCGGAGATGGCGGCGATCTTGTTGTCCACGGCCTTGAGCTGGTCTTCGGTGGCGGCCTGGCCGGAGGTGATGCTCAGGGGGTTCCAGGTTGTGTTGCTCAGGCCGTTGATGGTGCCTTGGCCGCCGGTGTTGATGGTGAGTTTGTTTGTCGTCCCCGTAACGTCGAATTTCAGTTCGTTCTTGAGGGCGACGACGACTTTCCCGCCGTCGACTTTGGTTTCGGTGTTCGTGCCGTCGCCGGCGACGTGGACGGCCTGGCCGAGTTTCTTGGTGACGATTCCGCTATCGTCGGCCGAGAGGGCAAAGCCTTTGTCGGTCAGATTGGAACTGGCGTTTTCGATCGCGTTTTTCAGGTCGCCGATGTTGGCTGCGTTCTTCAGCGTAGCGCCGCTGGCGGTGGAGAGGTCTGCGCCGTCCAAACCGCTTTTCACGTTGGCGATCTGCAGGCCGTTCATGTTCACGCCGGTCTTGGTGATCGAGGGGCCGCCGTTGATGGAAAGTCCGCCGGTGTTCAAGGTGACGTCGCCGATGGAGACGCTGCCGGCGTCTGTCAGATTGAGGTTCCGCGCGAGTTTCACTTTCAGTTTGCCGCTGGCGGGATCGGTGATTACGCCGATATTGTCCTCCGCAAGTTTCGAGACGTCCGCTCCGCCGCTGATTTTCAGCGTCTCTCCGAGTTTTCTGCCGACAGGGGTCCCGCTGTCGCCGGCGAATTTCAGGCCGGCGTTGACAATGGGATTAGTGATGGCGCCAGTCAGCGCCGTGGTGTCGAGGCTGTACTTCACGCCGTTTGCGGTCATCGCGGATTTGATGTAGGTGCCGTCGCCTTCGAATTTCACGGTCTGCGTACCGTTCTGGTCCGCGGTCACGTCCAGCTGACCGGTGCTGTCACCGGCAATCTTGAACTTCGCCTGCACGTTGGTGATCGGGGTCGTGGTCGAGCTGTTGTTGATCTGGGTGATCAGTTTGCTCTTGTCGATGCCGTAGGTGACTTTCGTCCCGGAGAGACCGACGGTGACGGTGTCGTCGGCGCCAGCGAATTCCACGGTCGGGGCTGTCGCTCCGCCCAGGGCGACGTTGTTGGTCGTGCTGCCGGCTTTGAGGTCGAAGCCGTCCTGCAGCTTTATGATGTTGCTGGTATTGGCTTCCACTGTACTGCCCACAGCTCGCAATTGGCGCAAGTTCACCGCGTCGGTAGGTTCCGTACCGTCGGCGAGGTTGATGATCTGACGCAGCTTGCCGCTGCCGGCTACTGAAACGGCGCCGAGGGTGATATCCTTCAGTTCGACGCCGCTGAAAGGGGCGATTGTGCTCGACATAAAACCACCACGGTCGGCAGTGCTGGAGGAACCGATTGCAACGCTCCTGCCAGCACTCGCAATCGCGCTCGCACCGCCTCCGAGCACTACAGCACCGCGACCGTACGCCTTCGCGCCCTTGCCCAAGGCAACGGACTCGCTGCCGCTCTGCGAGTTGGCGCCGATAGCGACGCCGCTGTTGCCACTTTGCGATTTAAGGCCAATGGCAACGCCGCTGTCCGTCTCGACCTGTGACTCGGAACCGATGGCGATGGATTCGCTTCCTTTTGCCTTGCTCGATCTGCCGATCGCAATGGCCTTTTCTCCCGTGGCGCCGTCGTTGTTCCAGTTTGTGCTATCGGGGCTCGCGCTGTCGTCCGCTTTAACGGAAAAATAATGCACCCCACCGGCTGCCGTCCCTACCATTGCGACGACGGCCTTGAGCTGGGCCACGTTGACGGCGTCGGTGTTCTCCGTGCCGGCCGCTACACCGGTGATCTGACGATTGAACTGTTCGGACCAGGAGCTGTTGCCGCCTGTCGTCCGCCCAACAGCGACGGCGCTTCTCGTGCTTGCAGCGGTGTTCTGTACTGCCGCATCGCCGCCCATATAGACTGAGGTTTTATCTGTCACAGGGCCGCGGTCGGCGACGCTGTAGCTGCCGATAGCCACAGCGTCCGTCTGGTCGCTCACGGCCCGTATGCCCAACGCCACGGAAGCGCTTACATCGGGATGATCCTTGACTCCGGCAATGGCATCCGTACCGATGGCGATGGAATCGTTTCCCAAGGCGCCCTGATAGCGGTAATCCAGACCCGTGCGGCCGATCGAAATGCCACCTGCTCCGGCAGCATGGGAACCATCCCCCAGAGCAACGGAAGAAATACCATCTGCTTTGGCTTTTGGGCCGACGGCAATAGCGTCCGCTGCGGCAGCTCCGTCGTTCTCATAGTTGCTTCCTGCATCCTGAAGAGAAGAATTCATGCTGAAATAATGAAGAGCTCCCGCATCTTTTTCATTCTCTGGCGCCTTTGCAGGAGCATTGCTCCCGACAGCGCCATCAGGAGCTGATTGCGTCACTCTTGCGCTCCCGATCGTCACGCCGGGATCGCTCCCGGCACCATTGTCCGCCGCTCCAGCCGGTGAGGTCATCACAAAAGTCGCGCCGATAATGGCCGCCGTACACAGCAGAGCCAGCGTGGATACGCTGCATCCGCTGCCGTTGTTTTTGCCGTTGCGTTTGAGCAGCTCCGAAACGACCACATAGCAACGCCTTCCCCCGCTCCAGATAACCTTGTAAATCTTATTCACAGAAGCATACAGCCTCCTATGCAACATCATAAAATCGGCCAGAGAATTCAGCACTCCGACTGCTTTTTTTCACAAAATCCTGTCCATGGGAATTCCAACGTCACAAATTTTTCTGTCATTTCAAAAGGCAGAAACGTACAGATTCATTCCATATCACCAATTCGCCGTTTACACTGGCTCTTGATGGAAAGTATTAACATAGTGCGCTGGGCGCGGCGAGGAAGTTCAGTCGCTCAGGGCTATCCCAACTGCGACGCGATTTGCACAGCCTGTTTTGTGAATCTCCCTCGCCGCGCTTTTTCGTTTTTTAATCAAGAAAAAGTATTAATTGAAAAACAGCATCGACAGAACAGCCGCCGTACGCCGCCTTATTTTTTGCGTTTCATGCGCAAAGACAGATGCCCCAGCACGGGCGAGCGCTCCGGCACGGGGACGGTGAGGTCCTGATCGATGCGCCGTCCCTTTTCGGGAACGTCGAGCAGAGAGGATTTGGAACGCTGCAGGAGCTGGCTGGGGTAAACGCTGCGATGTCCGACGATCATGAACGATGTGACGCTGACGACCGCGGCAAACGGAGCGGCTTGGCCGCCCAGCAGCTCGACCGCCATGATCGTCGATGCGAGCGGCGCGTTGGCGCTGCCCGCAAGAACGCCGACCAAGCCCCAGGAAGCGTAGGTAATGGGATTGAGGCTGAAAAACTGAGCAAACGCCGAACCGGCGGCGGCGCCGATAAAGAAGATCGGCGTCACGACGCCGCCGCTGCCGCCGCAGGACAACGTCAGCACGGTCATGAGGATTTTCCAGAGCCACGCCCACGGGGAGACGCGGCCGCCATGAAGCACGGAAAACATGCCCGCCTCGCTGAGTCCGAAATAGGAGTCGCCGACAAAATAAGTCAACATCAGGATCAGGGCGGCCCCGAGCAGCGCTTTGGCGACGAGCGGCGCCTTCAGGTCATGGAACCATTTTTCGGAGAAGTTCATGATTTCGATGAAGCACAGCGAAACGAGACCGAAGAAGGCGCCTGCGGCCAGAGTCCAGAGGAAGCTTTGCGGGGAAAAAAGCGGCAAATGTTCCGCCACGGGAAAGAACGAATATTCCAGCCCCAGCGACAGCGCCGTGCGCCAGGCGACGACGCCGCTCAGGAACGAGGCGAAAAGCACGTCGTAAAAGATCTGGCCGATGTACAGGACTTCGAGCGCGAAGACCGCGCCCGCCACCGGCGTGCCGAAAACGGCGGCAAAACCGGCGGAAACGCCGCAGACGACCAGTTTCTTTTTATCCAGATCGTTGAACTTCAGCAGTCTGGCCAGCGTCGAAGTCAGCCCGGCGGCGATCTGCGTGGCCGGGCCTTCCTTGCCCGCCGATCCTCCGGCGGCGACGGTAACGATGGTGGTGATCATTTTCACCGGCACGACCTTGACGTCGATCTGCCCGGCCCGCTCGTGAACGGCCTCGACGACTTTTTCGGTGCCGTGTCCGCTGGCGTCGGGCGCCAGATAATGAACCATCAGGGTGCTGGCGGCCAGACCCAGCGGCAGGATCGCGTAATGCCAGATTCCGGTCAGCTTTCCCGCCTCTCCGATGGAGAATTCGAGCAGCTTCATGAACAGGCTGACCGCGCCGCCGACGACAAGCCCCGACAGCACGGCCAACGCCGTCCATTTGATCACGGCATAACACAAAACGAACTCTTCCAGAAAAACGCGGATGCCTCTGTTGTCCTTATTCAATCTAAATCCTCCGTTTATTCAGTCGGCGTCGGCGGCAAGCGCCCGGCGCAGGATGCAGAACGCCGCCAGGTCGTCAACGCAGCGCGGCGGCACCAGCAGCGAGAGCGGCACAAACCGTTTCAGCCCCCGCGGCGGATGCATGTCCCAATACAGACGGCGCGCTTCCAAAGTCGTGTTCAGTTCCCCGACGAGTTCGACTGCAAACCGGCGCGCCAGCGCCTGCACAAAGCGCGCGTGTCCGGTGCCGTCGCCGCAGAAGACTTTGGCGATCTTGCCGTCTTCGGGCAGTTCCCCTTCGAGCCGCCATTCTTCGCAATCTTTACAGGAGCGAGCGGCTTTCAGGGCAAAATCCTCAAGCTTTTCCGCCGGGACGATCCCCGACGCCACGAGTTTCCCCTCGCCGCCGGCCAGCGCCCAGCCGAACTTCTGCCGCCCCGGATCAATGCCCAAATACATTTCAGCGATCCCCCGGCACCGTGCTGGCCCAGCGAGGATAGAGCCACAACAGCCACTGTCCGGGATGTTCGCGGATCCAGGAGCTGATGCGGTCGTTGCATATTTTCAGACAGCTTTCTTCGTTTTCGCCGAACGCCACTCCGGCGGGATCGGCGAGGGCCGGCTCGAAAATCACCCGGTGGGTAAAGCCGTCGGGCTCACGTACGATATGCGTCGGCACCACGGCCGCGCCGAACTTCGCGGCCAATTTGGCCACGCCGGTCGGCGTGCTGGCCGGCAGCCCCAGGAAGGGGACGACAATCCCCTGATCCTTGGCGTCCTGATCGTGAAGAACGCACAGGACTTCGCCGTTTCGCAGGCAGCGGATCGCCCCTTTCAGCCCCTGCCCTTTCTGCACGTTCCGCGAACCGGCCAGCGAACGAAGCTTCATGAGCAGGCCGGTGATGCGCTGGTCGCGCTGATTGGCCGCGACGACGTTGAGCGGGTATTTCTTCGACGCGCAGATGTTGGCGATCTCCCAGTTGTCGAGATGCCCCAGCAGGAGGATGACTCCGCGCCCGCGGGCGAGTGCCTGCCGAAGGTTTTCTTCGCCCTGCAAAGCGACGTATCGTTCGACGGTCGCCGCGATCTTGGGAAGGCGCAGGGTTTCCGCCACGGCCCGGCCGATATTGCGGTAAGAAGCGAGGACGATCCGACGCGCCGGCGTGACGCCGATGCCCAGCGCGCGCACGCAGCGCGCCTCCGCCTTGTCGACTCTGCTTTTGCAGACCAGCCACATGACTCTTCCCAACACGTCTCCCAACCGGACCGCCGTTTTGTGCGGCAGCCGGCAAAAAATCGCCCTGAGAGCGCAAATCAAGTACCAGTAAAAATTCTGCATGAATTCCCCTCTCTTTGCGCGGCCGCGATGAAAAGGCCGCTTCACGCGGCGCGCGCCGTAAAAAAGGACCGGAAACTGCCTCCGGTCCTTGTGCGCCGCCAGTTCACTGTCTTCGGGCCTGGTTGGCGACGGCTTCCGCCGCGACCTTCGCGGCTTCGGGATCGCCGAGGTAACGATGCGAAACGGGGCGCAGATTTTCGTCCAGTTCGTAAAGCAGCGGGATCCCCGTGGGAATGTTAAGCCCGACGATCTCCTCGTCGCCGACGCCGTCCAGATATTTGATCAGCGCCCTGAGGCTGTTGCCGTGCGCCGCGACGATCAGCCGCCGCCCGGCCGCGATCTCCGGGCAGATCACCTCGTTCCAATAGGGCAGAACGCGGGCGACGGTGTCCTTCAGACATTCGCTCAGAGGCAGTTCGGCCGGGCTCAGATTCAGGTACCGCGGGTCGTTGCCGGGATAGCGGGGATCGTCGCGAGTCAGAGGGGGCGGCGGCACGTCATAGCTGCGGCGCCAGATCTTGACCTGCGCCTCGCCCGCTTTTTCGGCCATTTCTGCCTTGTTGTATCCCTGCAGAGCGCCGTAATGGCGTTCGTTCAGACGCCAATCTTTGACGACCGGGATCCACATCTGGTCGAGCTCTTCCAGGGCGAGCCACAGCGTCTTGATGGCACGCTTGAGGCAGGATGTGTAGGCTTTGTCGAACACAAAGCCTTCTTCCCTCATGAGCTGCCCGGCGGAACGCGCTTCCTCGATCCCTTTCTCCGACAGCGGCACATCGGTCCACCCGGTGAAACGGTTCTCCCGGTTCCATTGACTCTCGCCGTGACGCAGGAGAATTATCTTATAAGTCATGATCGCAGCCTCCCGAGAGTGAAAATATTCTGTGACGATAAATGTATTTTAGCTGAAAAAACAGCCGACGTCGAGGATTTTCTCCGCGACAAGGGCCGCTTCGTTTTCCGCAGGGAAAATAGAAAAAGCCCGTCCTCTCGGGCGGGCTGAAAAAACGAAGCGCTTTTACTTGGAGTAGAACTCGACGACGACCTGCTCGTCGGCAATGTTGGGGATATCCGCGCGTTCGGGCAGACGAACGATCGTTCCCTTGCCGCCTTCGAGAGTCAGCCACGCGGGCTTGGAAACTGCCGCCGCCGCTTCGAGGTTCTGCTTGAGAACCACCATCTCGGCGCTGTTTTCGCGAACGGTGACGACATCGCCGGGATTGAGACGCACGCCGGGCATGTCCACCTTGCGGCCATTCACGAGGAAATGACCGTGACGAACAAGCTGACGGGCCTGAGGACGGGTGACACAGTAGCCGAGACGATAGACCACGTTGTCGAAGCGGCTCTCGAGCAAAATCAGCATGTTGCTGCCGGTAACGCCATCCATCTTCTTGGCGGCGACGTAAACAGCGCGAAGCTGTTTCTCGCTCACGCCATAGGCAAGACGAATCTTCTGCTTCTCCTGAAGCTGAAGCCCATAAATGGACTGCTTCGCACGGCGACGGGGCGCTCCTCCGGGAGGCGTGGCCTTTTTGCCCAGCAGCTTATCGTACTTGGGATTGCCAAATACGTTGGCGCCGAGACGGCGAACGATTTTTCCCTTGGGAGTGACCTTTCTGTTGACATTCTTGGACATTGATCATGTTACTCCTTCGCACAAAAGAAATTGGACGGATATTTCTTTCCAGCAGCCTGTAAAACTTACTTCAAAGATCAGTTTCTGTCAAGAGAGAATCGAGTTTTTTCCAGTATTTTATCTATGAAAAACGCGACGCACCCTTTATCCCTTGACAGACGCCTTATTTCGCCGCGGGACTGCCGTGCTTGTACGCAAAGGGAACGTTCAGAACGGGCTTTTCCCCGAGATTCGACAGCTTGAAGGCGAAGATCCGACGCTGCCCTTCGACCGGTTTGTCGTCCATATCGAGCACATCGATCCTCGCTCTGTGCGTGCCGCTGCCGATCGCGACGGCCTGGTCGCGGTCGTCGGCATAAAGGATCTTTCCTTCTCCGGAATCGATGGAGACCTGAACGGCCTCCATCGCCTCGACAGACTGACCGTCATCCTGGCAGGCGACATTCTCGACGATGAAGTCGTACGCCTTGCCATGGTCGTAGCAGTACCACCCAAGCGCCGCAAAAACAAAAATTATCGCGAGATTCACAATGATTCTTTTCATCTTCATTTTTTCGTGCCTCCGTCCGCACTCTGGCCGCGGAACTGCGCGCGGGCGATTTCGCGATCGGCGTGCCGTCTCCAGGCGTGAAGCACCAGCGCCAGCGAAATGATGCCGTAAGATACAAAGACGCGGAAAAACTCGCCAATCTGCGCGTCGCCGGTCAGGTATTTGCCGGCCATCGGCGAGACGACGAACATCAGATGGAACAGGATTACGCCGACGAAAACGTTCAAGATGGAAGCGCGGCTGACGCTCGCGCCGCCGACCAGCAGCGAGGCGATGGCGAACACGCCGGCCTGTTCGTGGCTGTTGTAGGTGTTCATCGTGCCGACGTTTTGCAGGAAGATAATCTGTCCGTAGCAGGCCAGCACCGTCGAAATCACGATGGAAATAACGCGGGTGCGAAGCACGGGGATGCCCGCCGAATCGGCCACGGCCATATCCTGTCCGGTCGCGCGCATGTCCTGTCCCAGCTTGGTTTTGCGGAACCAGACGATAAACAGGCAGAAGAGCCCAATGACGATAAACGTCGCGACGGGGATCTGGATTCCGAAGATCTCAAGCGGAACCAAGTCGTCGAGGCAACGGCGAATGCTGTCGAGGTTGATCGTGTTTCTGATCCCGTACCCTCTCGACAACACCAGTTTCGTGTTCGTGATCGGCACGATGCTGCCAAAACCGTACAAAACCGCCAGCTGGTACACGCCGTTCATGAAAAATCCCAGAATATACGACGTGACCATTTCGCGGCCGCGGGCTTTGTTCAGGACAACGCCGCAGATCCACCCGAAAAAGATCGCCAGCGGCGTGGCGATAATCGCGGCGAGCACCATGCCGTTCAGGCCAACGACGTTCCAGTCGCTGACGAAGATCAATCCGAGCTGCCCGGCCATGGCCCCCAGGACCATGCCAAAGTTCAGTCCCATCCCCGCCATAATGGGGACGAGCAGCGAGAGGACGAGGAACGAGTTGCGCGACAGGCGGATCAGCATCTCCTGAACCAGATAATCGAGCGAGAACCGGGAAATGGGAATCGCAATGGCGCTCACGACGAGAAAGACAATGGGCACCGCGTTCCTGATAAGGAACATTTTGATTTTATTCGTATTGTTCATCAGGATCTCACCTTCGTCACACGAGTCAGAGCATACAGAATCATGCCATTCGACACAATAATACGAATGACTTCAGACATATCGGTCTGGATCATGCTGTTGATGACCGACGGCGTCATCGTCAGGATCCCCTGGAACAGGATCGTTCCCACGATCACGTTGACGATATTGGCTTTTTTCACGGACGCGCCGCCGATCAGGATCGCGGCCACGGCCGGAAACGCCATGTAGAAAGGCCCCATGTAGAGCTGAACGAAACCGAAGCACTGTTCGTACATGATGATGCCGATCGCGCCCAGCCACGTGGAAAGGATGACCGACAGCGTGCGCATCTTGTCGATATTCACGCCGCTGGCGCGGGCGTAATCGGGATTGGAACCGACGATGGTCATGGCCGTTCCGGTGCGGGTCCGCATGAAAAGGGACATCAAGCAGCACAGCAGCAGGAAGAAAAGGAACATTCCCGTGGGGAACGCCAGGAACTCGTTGATGCGAAACGCGCCGATGCTGCTGATGGCGTTCTGCCAGAAAGCTTCGATGGAAATGGTCGTGCGCAGCCCCTTGCCGGCGTAGCCCCAGACCATGTTCGGGCTCTTGTAAGGCAATACCAGCCACATGATGCACATCAAAGCGACGGACGAAAAACCGACGTAGGTGGCGATCATCATCTCGCTGCCTTTGACCTTGTTGAGCAGAAGTCCGTAGCACCATCCCAGCACGATGGCGATAGGCGTGGCGATCAGCATGGCGGTGAGGATGCCCGGCAGTCCGGTGACTTCGAGTTCGACGCTCGTCACGGCGCCAAGCAGCCCGGCGATGATGCCGAGAGGCAGACCGAAATTGAGGCCGCAGCCCGACTGGACCATCGGCACCATGGCCAGCACCATGACGCCGTTCATGCCGAAACGCACCAGCGTGTCGTTGATCGACGCGTCAAGACGGACGCCGACGAATGGAGCGAGCACAAATAACGAGATCAGGAACAAAGCGATGAGGATTCGCGGCCAGCCAACGTCCTCAATAAAATTCTTGATGTCTTTCATTGATTCGCAGCCTCCTCGCTGGTACCGAGCATCAGATAGCCAAACTCCTCCGAAGAAGCGGAAGCGGGCTTGATGCCGACGACCGTTCCCTTGTCGATAATCGCGATGCGGTCACAGATCGAACGCAGCTCTTCCAGTTCGGAAGAGATCATCACGATGGTCATGCCGAGTTCGCGGTTGTACTTCTTCAACGTATCGAGCACGACTTTTTTCGCGCCGACGTCGATGCCGCGCGTCGGTTCCGAAACGAAAAGCAGTCGGGGATGCGTCTCGAAAGCTTTGGCCAGGCAGATCTTCTGCTGATTTCCGCCGGAGAGCTCGCGCACACGCTGTTTCGGGCTGACGCACTTGATCTCCAGCTCCTGAATGTACTTTCTGGCGCATTCCAAAATGGCGTTGTCGTCGCGGACCTTCACCAGACCGCCGCACGACGGTTTGAGAAAACGTTTCTGATTCTGCAATGACGTAAAGATGATATTCCAAGCGATCGATTCGTCGAGCAGCAACCCGACGCCGCGGCGATCCTCGGAAACCGAGGAAATTCCCATCGACAAGGGCGAGGTCGGGTCGTTCAACTGTACGGCCTTGCTGTCGAATTCCACCGCCCCTCCGGACGCATAAAGCCCCATAATGCCGTTCGAGATGCCAAGCTTGCCCTGTCCGGCCAGACCGCCGATGCCGAAGATCTCGCCTTCCTTGATGTCGAGATTGACGTCGCGCACCGTTTCGCCGGGCATATCGACCCACAGATTGCGAACCTTCAGGATCTCCCGCCCAAACTTGCGCTCTTCCGCGTCGCCCTGGGCCGCCTTTTCGATGTTGCGTCCCACCATGCTGCTGGCGATCTCGCGCACGGTCGTTTTCGACGGCTCCGTCGTCAGCACCACTTCTCCGTCGCGCAGAACGACGATGTCGTCGCAGACTTCCATGACCTCGCGCAGGCGGTGCGAGATGAAGATGATGGCGATGCCGTTTTTGGCCAGCCGACGCATCGAATCGAGCAGAATCTCCGCTTCGCTCTCGGTGAGAACGGCCGTCGGCTCGTCGAGAACCAGAAGCTGCGTTTTGCTCTTGTCGATCTCGCGGGCAATTTCCGTGAACTCTTTATGCCCGACGGGAAGCTCGGAAATAAGCGTCTCGCCGTCGAGCGAGAAATTCAGCTTTTTGATCGCCTCTTCGGCGCGAAGCTTCATGTCGGCGCGATCCAGCGTCTTCAGACGTTCGCCGAAAGCTTCGACCAGAGGGTTGTAAACGAGCGACTCGCGATTGAGAACGATATTCTCCGTGACCGAAAAGCCGGGAATCAGCGAAAATTCCTGATGGACCATGCCGATGCCGGCTTCCAGCGCATCGTTCGGGCTGTGGAAATCGGCTTCCTTGCCGCTGATGTAGAATTTGCCCTCGTAGCCTCCCGTCTCGGCGATCACATTCATGCCGAACAGAATGTTCATCAGCGTCGACTTCCCCGCGCCGTTCTCCCCCACCAGACCAAGGATCCGTCCCTTGCCCAGGCTGAATGAAATATTCTTAAGAACTCGATTCCCGAAATAGGCTTTGCCTATTTGTTCCACACGAAGCAAAGGTTCTCCTCCCATGGACGAGTACCTCCTTTACTGGATAAAACGCCGCTTCAGCGGTCAGAATTTGATCTATTGCATTCTTCTGACGCCATTTTCATCAACGCCAGAGTATGTTCCACTTTCAAAACAGCGAGCGCTGCCGTATGTTTTCGGAATTTCAGGCCGCATCTCGCCGCGAACGCTTAAAAAATGGAGCGGGGGGAGGTCGAAATTACTCCCCCGCTCCGTTTTTGCCGCATAAAACCTGTTTCGCTATTTCAGCTGCAGATATTTTTCAGGAACGACTTCGTCGGTCATGTTGAGGTAGCCCTTGCCAAAGATGTAGGTATCCTGATAGACGAGGAT
>OHAO01002270.1_pt1 | contig 12044 bp, 6 predicted proteins | sample 1577151 | NCBI WGS metagenome assembly OHAO01 (sample SAMEA3541585, study PRJEB24748) | human gut metagenome | biome: human gut; feature: human-associated habitat; material: faeces | place: China | collected 2012 | reverse complement strand
AAGGTTGTTTTTTCAAAAAAGATTTTCATCCAGCAGCTCCGGGGCAAATTGCCTTGGGGCTGTATTCCTTTGTATAAAAAAATGGGAGGGCCTATGCTCACCCATTCGATTTTTAGAATTTTTTGCTATACAAGTGTTACATTAATATGGGAACGAAGATGGAAGGAAGGGAAAAGTGGCTGAAGCTGATTAAGAACGTGCGAGAAGGGGACAGAATTGTTTTTGATTCTGTTAGCCGTATGTCGAGGGATGCGGAAGAAGGATTCACAGCCTATGAAGAATTATATCATAGGGGGATTGATTTGGTGTTTCTCAAAGAGCCGCATATCAATACCAGTGTCTACAAGAAGGCAATGGAGTCCGGCATTGAAATGACAGGGACTACTGTCGATTATATTCTGGAAGGTGGAAACAAATATATGCTGGCTCTTGCAAAGGAGCAGATTAAAATATGCTTTGAGCAGGCAGAGAAGGAGGTTAAGGATTTGCGGAGAAGAACCATCGAAGGAATTGAAACAGCACGTTTGAATGGTAAGCAGATAGGACGAGCTGCTGGCACAAAAATTGAATACGAAAGTACAAAGCAGAAAAAACGGGAAATATATAAGTATTCCTCGTCCTTTAACGGTATGCTGAAGGATAAGGAGGTTATAAAACTGCTTGGAATTAGTAGAAATTCCTCTTACAAATACAAGAGAGAGATAAAAGAAGAAATAGGGTGGAGAAAGAACCAATAAAACTATCATAATTCTTATAGTTTTTAATGTGTAAACAGAAAAAGTGTTTTAAATTATATAGTTTTTTGTTATAATAAATAAGAAAGGTGATGATAACATGATTTTTAGACTGGATTATATCGAAGCAATAAAACCATTTATAAATCAACCTCTGGTAAAAATTCTTGCAGGTATCCGACGCTGTGGAAAATCTACTATTTTTGAAATGCTAAAAGAAGAATTACTTAGCCGGAATGTACCGGAATCATGTATTATAATGAAGAGATATACAGAAATGGATATTCCTGAGAATATTACAGCGAAGCAGATGTATGATGAACTTATTGCAGAAATTGCAGGAAAAGAGAAATGTTATATACTTCTGGATGAGATTCAAGAGATTAAAGGATGGGAGAAGGCAGTTAATAGCCTGCTTGAAGGTACAAACGCCGATATTTATGTGACAGGCTCTAATTCTAAACTGATGTCCAGCGAGATTTCTACTTATCTAACAGGGCGGTATGTTTTGATTCCTGTATTTACATTATCTTTTCGGGAGTATTTAGATTTCAAAGCGAACAGTACATTGTCCAGACGAGAGCTACTTGAAGAGTATATTTGTTCTGGTGGATTTCCGATAATTGCAATCGGAGATTATGAAACGCAGCCGGCATATCAAATTGTCAATGGCATTTATCATACGGTTGTTTCTCGTGATATAGTGAAGCGACACCGCATCAATAAACAGGATTTGTTTGATCGTGTGGTGAAGTATGTCATAGAAAATATAGGGAAAACATTTTCTGCGAATTCTATTTCTAATTTTCTTAAAAATGAGCATAGAAAAATATCTGTAGAGAGTATTTATAATTATTTAAGATGGCTGGAACAGGCATTCATCATTTATCCTTGTGCAAGATACGATTTACAAGGAAAAAGTATTTTGAAAACACAGGAGAAGTATTATCTTGCAGATATTTCTTTGAAATATGCACTGATGGGGTATAACCGTAAAATGTTGGATGGGGTAATGGAGAATATTGTTTTTCTTGAATTAAAACGGCGAGGATATGATGTTTTTATCGGAAAGAACGATACCAAGGAAATAGATTTTGTGGCAATCCGACGAGATGAGAAGATATATGTGCAGGTGTGTGTGCAGCTTCCGGAAAAGTCTGATCGTGAAGTGGGAAATCTAATGGAAATTAAAGACCACTATCCTAAGTATGTTGTTACTTTAAATGATTTGGATGTGGGAATTGAAAATGGTATTAAAATTGTCCATTTGTCAGATTTTCTTCTTTCATCACAGTGGTAAAATGGTAGAGTAGACGGAGTCAAAAAAGAAGAATACGGATAACGTGATGAGGAAAATATTGAAATAAGTGTAATTGACTTTTATGCCCTGAAACATTGTAATTGAGGGCATGAAAGTCAATTTTAATTTTGAAAGAAGGTAATTGGATGAATGTGTTGTAGACAATCACCCTCAATATGCAGTTAAATTTTCAAAAATGGGATATAGAAAGGACGGTAATATTACCAATATTCCATTATATCTAGTCGGAAAGACCAAGGAGCTTTTAGAGGGTGAGAGAGATTTGGAGTGAATATAGAAATGGTTTTGTGACAGATATAAAAGAAAAATTATAGCTTAGTAAGAAAACGGTTGATTATAAATTAACCGTTTTCTTGTGCCTTTATAGGAAATTCCGATTTTTTATAAAATTTTCCGAAAAAAACCGTTTGATGCACAGAAGGGAGATTCTATCGGTCAGCAGAGGAAAGCATAACCGAGGCATAGAATATTCCTTCCTTCCATTCAAAACGAGCATCCCCATTATAACGTTCCGCAGTCATTCGCACAGATTCCGTCCCAATCCCAAAGCCATCGTGCTTGGAGGAAATGAGCCGTTTTTCATCGGAGAGCGGCGGTTGGTCGCTGGTGTTATCCATCGTCAGATAAAGGCTTCCCTGCTGGCGAATGTGCAGACGGATAAAGCGTGGTGTTTTGGAGGCGGCGCAGGCATCAAGGGCATTTTCCAGAAGGTTCCCCAAAAGCGAACAGAACTCCGGCTCCGGAATAATCGTCTGCTCCTCCATTTGAACCACAGCCTCCAAATCGGTTTTTTGGAGAAGGGCCTGCTCTGCATAGTGGTGCAGAATGGCATCCACAGCATAATTTTTGCAAAATGGATGAATTGTATCGGGTGGCAGACTTTCTCCGTATGCTTTCACATAGGCCGCCACTTTGGAGATATCGCCGCTTTCCACACAGCCCTGCAATGCCTTGAAATGCTGATGCAAATCATGTCTGGCACGGCGGGTGTCGGCAATACTCTTTTGCAGAGTGCGATACTGGGCAGTTTGCATTTGCAGCAGTTTGTTTTCCTGTGACAGACGGATATTTTTGGCAATCCCTCTTGCCATCCAGTAAAACAGGGCATAATAAAGCAGCATCAGCCCCAGAAGTGCAAGAATTAAAATCGGATAGAAGTGCATCACACGGTTGGTATAAAGCGTGGAATATTTCCTGGGGCGAAGGGTGGTATTCAGACACCAGAACACCAACGGCAATATCCAGAATATATACCAGGTTTCCGGCGTTTCCACCTCATCCAACAGCCAACGGGCGGCGTGTGTGGCAGGGTAGCATAAAACCCCCAGCAACAGCCAGCACAGCAGGACATAAAGAATGGTACTGTTTAGGGAAAGCGCAACTGCACCACTCCGCCGAAACAGAGTGGCATCTATCAGAATTGCCAGATTATACATGCTGGAAAATACACCGCAAACTGCCAGAAATACGTTGACGGTTTTCCACCGAGATAGCGGAACTGCTTTGCAATAGAACAGCAGAAGCAATGCCTGCGTCAAAAGCATACAGAGCTTTGTGCTATAACGAAGCCGCCAGCAGAGCCAGCCCACCCCTACACACCACAAAATCAGAGTGGGAATGCCCCACAGCAAGAGGAGCTTTCCCTTGCCGTTCAGATGGTTTTTCATCGGTAGAAAGCACAGAATGATAGCGGGGATAGAGATGGAAAGCTCCAGCATCGGGTGGAGCATATCATAGAGTTCCATTTGTGAAGCCTCCTCTCATGCGGGCATAGGCAAAGGAAAGATATTTTTCCCGCACCTCCTTATATTTTAATCGGCTGACAGGAACAGATGTCCCATCTGACAGAAGAAAATGACTTGCCGTTAAGCTTTCCACCTGCTCCAGATTGACCAGAACGCCACGCATACAGTCGCAGAAATAAGGATATGCCAACAGCAGAGCCGCAAAATCAGCCTGCCGCATGGAGATGAGGCGTGTTTTTCCGCCAAGCAGATGAACCTCTACATTGCGACTTTGGTATTCGGTATAGGTAATTTGATGGAGCAGAAGTGGTGTCTGTTCTGCAGCACCCGGAATGATTACGCACTGGCTTTGCTCCAAAAGCTCCGCACTGCAGCGTGAAAGTGCCTGTGTTAGATTTTCATAGGAAAAGGGCTTTACCAGATAATATGCCGCCCCAACTTCATAGCTGTCCACAGCGAACTCTCCGGTGGTGGTTGTAAAGATTAGCTGACAATGCGTATCCTGCTCCCGAATTTTTCGGGCAACCTCCATACCGGTTATGCCGGTCATATAAATATCCAGAAAGATTATATCAAAGGCATTCGGAGCGAAATGGGCAAGCAGAGCCTCGCCACTTTCCAATATAACAGGGGAAGGAACCAGAGGAATCCCCTGTTCCGATGCCCAACGGCAGAGAAACTTCCGCAAAGCTTCGGCATCGGTGGAAAGGTCATCTACAATGGCAATCCGCATAATTTTCGCCCCCTAACTTAAGAATTTTGCTTTTCAAAAACTATTGTAACATATTTTTTTCGGTTTGACCTACATTTCGTGCAGATTTTTGACATCTCATGCAAGACCTATTGACAGAGTGGTGAAAAATGGTATCCTAAATTTAGTCGGTTCTGTAAAAGAATCGATTTTTTTTATGCCTTTTTAATCTGCTGTGGAAGGGAGGAGGCGTGTTGAAGATTGCACTTTACAATGAAAACCTTAGAGAACTGGAAATTTTGTTAGGACAGCTTGACCAATGTGCCAGAGAATATCTGCGTTTTGTGGAGATTACCCCCTATGTGAGACAGGAGGATTTTTGCAGCTTGGTGCGGGATGGGCCTGAGGTTGATTTATTTGTGGTGGCGCAGGATGGCACCTTTAGTCTGGAGATTATGGAGCTGCTGTGGGAGAAAAGACCGCATGCGCATATTTTTTGGTTTTCGGATTTGGATTTTGCCCTGCGTGCCTATCGGTACAATGCGGACTGGTTTGGGAAAAAGCCTGTGGATATTCATAGCCTGCGGAAAGCCTTTGGACAGATTTTGTATCGGAGAGAATGCTTATGACAGTGCTATTGAAAAAATGCACCGAACAGGGCGCAGAATCAAATACAGGAAAAAAGAGGAGGTATTGAGTAGTTCCGACAGAAAATGAGGAAAAAGAAGGGAGAGAGTATAAATGGGAAATCGAAAGAGATTGACCGCATTTTTATTGACAGCGGTAATGATTTTGACCATGCCGCAAATGCAGATAGCGGCGGCAGAGGTTGAATCCCCTGCTGATGTAGGCTTATGTATACACCACACGCAGCATACAGAGGATTGTGGGTATACGGAAGGAGAGAAGGAAACACCCTGCGGGCATGCGCATACAGAGGATTGCTATGCACCGATGAAGCAGTGTGTGCATGAGCATGGGGAGAGCTGTTATCCTGTTGCGGAGGACAGTGCATCAGAGAATACGGCGGAAAGAGAACCGCATACCTGTACCCATGAATGTAGTGAGGAAAGCGGCTGTATCACAGAAAAATTAGACTGCCGACATGAGCATAATGCGGACTGCGGCTATTCCCCTGCTACCGAGGGAACGCCCTGCACCTATGAATGTGAGGCCTGCTCAGTACAGGAGCAAATCAATGCACTGCCGAACGTAGAGGATAGCCCCAGAGAAAATGCCGAAGAAATTGAAGCTCTGCTGGCTGTTGCGGCAGATTCTGCGAACAAGCCGACAGAGGGAGACGGTACAGAACAATCCCCCTACCAGATTACCAACGCAGAGGAGTTGGCATGGTTTCGGGATACGGTGAATAGCGGACAAGCTAATATTCACGCCAGACTGCTGCGTGACATTGACCTGAAAAACGTCATCTGGGAGCCCATTGGAACCAAGGAAAAGCCCTACAACGGCACCTTTGACGGAAACGCCTATACCATAAGGAATTTTTGGCTGGGGAACCACGCTAAGCAAGAAGGAATTTCTGAAAAGGGCCTTTTCGGCCGGATTGGATCAGACGGTACAATACAGGATCTGGTTGTGAAGGTTGAATGCATCGGCTCTGCGGCGTACCCCAACAATTTCAATGTTACCAAATGTGGACTGATTGCGGCGTATAACGAAGGCACTATCCGGCGCTGCAGTGTTATGGTCAATTATACGCTCTATGTTGCGGGGGAGATCGGTGTCATCGCCTACCAAAATAGTGGCATAATCGAAAACTGCCTGAGTGCGGTGGGGACGGGAACGGGAAATCCAAAATTTCAGGGTCGTATTCCGGATGAAGCCTCTGCTGCAGGCATTGCCTATGAGAATTCAGGCACAATCAAAAACTGCCTGTTTGATGGTGAACTCCGAACGGATGGGTTCATAGGCACTTCCTATGTGCCGAAAGACTATGCCATTGCACAAAATAGCTCCGGTGGTAAAATCACAAACTGTTACTATTACCACTCCGAACCAAGATTCGGCGGTGTAACATACAACGGTGAACTATACAAGGATGGAGACAAATTCACAGTAATATCCAAGACGCAGAAGGTGATGGGCACCGGCGAAGTGACCTGGCTGTTAAATGAAGATGGGCAGAATGACATCTGGCGGCAATCTACGTTTCCTTCTCTGGATAAAAGCTACGGCAGGGTCAAGAAAAATAATGATGGGACGTATTCCATTGTAACCCCTCATATACACAGACTGGATAACGGCACGCAGACAGAATTCAAGGAGGTTAACTCTTTGGATGAAATCACAGGAGACAAATCAGACACAAAATACTACTGCCTGAGCGAAGATGTTACCCTAAGCACAGCATGGGAAGCTCCGAATCGGGATATTATGCTTTGTCTGAACGGAAAGAGCATCACAGCCCCTAACGGTGCTTCTGCAATTACCGTAGATGACGGCAGCACCTTCACTCTGATGGACTGCAAGAATGGCAAAGTCAGCGGTGGTTCCTCCGGCGTTGCGGTGACAGGCGGCACGTTCAACCTGCACAGCGGCGTAATCAGCGGCAATACCACCGGCGTACTGCTTGATAGCGGGAAATGTACGCTGAAAGGCGGTTCCATTACCAAAAACACCACAGGTGTGGATTATCTGGATGGCACGCTTACCCTCAGCGGCGGTGCAAAGGTAATTGAGAACAAGACGAAAAATATTCTGCTTCACACAAGGAAAACGCTCTCCTTCGGGAAGCTGAATGCCGATGCACGTTTTGGCATTTCTGTAGAAAATTCGGATTCCCCTGAGGCACCCATCCCTGTTACTGACGCAAACGGCGGAAAATATTTCAACAACCTCTTCCCGGATGATGCGCTCGCAAACGAGCTGTATCGGGAGAGTAATGTGGTGTTGCTGCGCGCACAGGGGCATACAGCGCACTGTGTCTGTGGTGGTACACACACCGCCATTGGCAATCATACGGAAGATAATAAGTTGAATTTTCAGCCGTGGAATCCCTATGCGGCAAATCCCGCAAAGCCTCAGATGCCGACCTCTATGCCTGATGGTGTGGGCGGCTACTACCTGACACAGGATGTCAAGCTGAATAGCATTTGGGAACCGTCGGATGTGGTGCTTTGTTTGAACGGACATAAGATGACCTTCTCCGGCTATGGTGCCGTGAAGATTTCTGGAAACGGAAAGTTGACGCTGACAGACTGCGGGACAACCGGCAAGCTTTGCCGAGAGGGCAATGAAGTATACAAGAAAGGTGGCATTTCCCTCTCAACAGGAAGCACCTTTGACATGTACGGCGGCACGATTACCGGTTTTCAGAACGGTGTATCCACCGACCAAGTGGGTGGAACAATCCATCTGTACGGAGGGACGATTACCGGAAATGAGACTGTCCACGGTGCCGGCGTGTTTTGCTGGGGCAGTAGTAGCAATCCCTCAACATTCATCATGTACGGCGGAAAAATCACAAATAACCATGCAACCTATTCAGGTTCAGATATCAACGTAAAACCGTCAGGCGGAGGCGTATTTCTGAGAGAGTACAGTAAATTTGAAATGTACGGCGGCGAGATTACCGGCAACACCGCTACTTATGGCGGCGGTGTGTACTGCGGTGCAATCATAAGCCCCAACACCGCAGAGATGATCCTGCACGGCGGCAAAATTATCGGCAACACCGCTACTTATGGCGGCGGCGTGTACTTCAAGGACAAAGCCTTCCGGGTCACCGGCAAAGACAAAGTAACAATTACCGACAACACAGGAAATGCCGGAAAAAACGTGGTTTTGTTTGATGGGAAAACCATTCAGGTAATGGGGGAACTGCATGAAGGGACTCGCATCGGTGTGAGATCCTTTCATGATCCTACAGATGGAAACCCGATCACCATCGCCAAGGCAACTGATGGAGGCTGGATTCAGAAAGGAAACTTCACCTCTGACATTCCCGACTATGGTATCGCCCTATCGGATGGCGGCAAAATCGTGCAGCTTCAGACACACCGGCATATCTGGGAGTACATCGTCAGTCAGGACGGTACAACTATTACGGAACATTGTACGGCAGAAAACTGCGGACTGCCCGAAGGCAACGGTGGCAGTGTGACTATCAAGGCTCCTGTGGGCAATTTGATCTATGACGGACAAGGAAAGGCCGCAGTTCTGGAAAACACCCTTATCTCCAAGGTGACTGTATCGGACATTACCTATACCAAGGATGGCACCGATTTTACCGGAACGCCCACCGATGCGGGCACCTATACCGCCGCTGTTACCGTGGGCGGAAAGACGGCAAAAGTGCAGTACACCATTGCGCAGTCCGGGACTGAGTTTAGCGGTGGAGTGAAAGTGAGTGCCTATGTCTACGGCGATCCTATCTTCGTCACTGTGACGCCTAAGGCAACCGGTAAGGCTCCTGTTAAAAAGGTGCGAACACTTAACACGCCTCAGGCAGGTCAGATGGCAATTTACGAAGGAGACAGACAGCTTACTGAGGCGAAAGATGTAACCTCCGGCAAAGAGCTGACCTTTACCATCGACACCGCAAAAGCGAATCTCGGAAATGGATGGCACACGCTCACCGCAAAATTTGTAGGATCGCAAAATATGGCAGCGCAGGCAGAAACGGTGAAAGTATATATTCGGCAGGCCGGGATTGCAAGAGCGGATGTTGCGGTAGCGGGCGAATCGTTTACCTATACAGGCTCTCCGATTACCCCTGCTGTAAGCGTAACATTAAAAAATGGGACACAGCTCATGAAGGATCGCGATTATACGCTTGCCTATACGAATCACACCAATGCGGGCACAGCAACCGTGACCGTTACCGGCATAGGCAACTATATCGGTACAGCAACAAAAACCTTTGTCATCAGCAAGGCAAAAGCCCCTGAAATCAGTTGGCCAACGGCAAGCGCAATTACCTGCGGGGAAAAGGTGTCGGACAGCCTCTTGAACGGAGGCAGTACCCAATACGGTACATTCGCTTGGTCGGATGATGTAAAGGATACGATTCCCACAGTGGGAACTTCCTCGTACAAAGTGGTGTTTACTCCCAGCGCAGATACAAAAAACAACTATGAAACGATTACCACAACGGAGAAGGAAATTTCTCTGACTGTCAATGCAAAAAGCTTGACCGGTGCCAATGTGACGGTATCCGGCAGCTATACATATACCGGTCAGGCTCAAATTCCAGCCGCTGATGCGGTAACGGTTCAGTTAGACGGTAAAACGATTCCTAATGACCGGTACACAATTTCTGCCAGTGATAATACGAATGCCGGACAGGCCACAGTGACCGTCACCGGCAAAGACGACTATATCGGCACAGCAAGCGGAACCTTTACTATCGGCAAGGCAACGCCTAACCCGACCACGCCGACCAAATTGAACGCTGTTTATGGCAGCACACTGAAGGATGTACCTCTGCCGAGCGGATGGGCTTGGGATGCTCCCGATACCTCTGTTGGCAATGTGGGAGAGAAAACCTTTGCCGCTACTTACACCGAGGACAACAGCGGTAACTACAACGCAGTACAGAAAAACCTTACAGTGAAGGTGGCGAAAAAAGCGGTTACCGTTACGGCACTGGACAAGAATGCCTACATCGGCAGCGATGTGCCGGCTCTGAGCAATCCGGAAGCAGGTAAGGATTACAAGATAGAGGGTTTGGTCGGTACAGATACCCTGAACGGCACTGTAACATTGACCTATGCGCAGACACCGGATATGAGCAAAGTCGGCAAAACCACAATCAACATTACAGGTACGCTGTCAAATGATAATTATGATATTATTTATGCCAATGGAACACTGGCCGTTTCCAATCGACATTCCGGCGGTGGCGGCGGTGGTGGCAGTAAGCCTACGAAAAAACCCACAGAAAAACCCGCAGAAAAGCCTGCTGTATCTCCTACTGTGGAGGACAAGAATGATACCGTAAAAATAGCAGAAACCACAGCAGAAGCAAATGCGGCGGCGGCAAATGCAGCGAAGTCGGATGATAAGGTAACGTTGGTAACAGAGGGAACGAGTGTTTCCGGTAAGGATTTCACAGAACCTGCGGTTTTGAAAATTCCTGCGGATACCAAGGATGTGAAGAATGTAAATCAACTGACCTTGGCAAGATTGAACGCCGAAACAGGCAAGCTGGAAATTGTTGGCGGCAGCTATGATGCAAAGGCGAATGCGGTTGTTGGTTATGTGGTAAAGGAAGGCAGCTATTTCGTTGTGGAAAAGGAGAGCCTAACAACAATTAGCATGCAGATTGGCAATAATGGTGTTGTGCTGAATAATGAAAACAAGATTTTGGATGCGGCACCCTTGATTTCGCAGAACAGAACGATGGTTCCGCTGAGATTTATTGCAGAGGCATTCGGTGCAAATGTAAGCTGGACGCAGGATACAAAGACAGTTACCATCGTGATTGACGGCAAGGTCTTGACCATGAGAATCAATCAGGAATTGGAAGGCTTTGGCGCAGCACCCATCATCAGCAACGGACGCACGATGGTTCCCATTCGCTATATTTCCGAGGAATTGGGCGCAAATGTGATTTGGGTTCCTTCCACAAAGACAGTTGCGATTGCAAGATAACTATGCTTGGGAAAAAGAAAGCAAAATGAAGTATCCCAAAAAGTGAGAAAAATATATTTAATGTAAATTATTTTAGGGGCGAAAAGGGCTTGCTATCTGTGTATTGCAGATAGCAAGCCCTTAAGCCTTTTCGGCAGCTTAAAAATGGATGATTTGGAGCCTTTATCTCAAACTTAGGTTAAAGTCTATTTTTTATATGCTGAGATTGATGATTTCACAACTTTTCTATGTGGAATTGGCACCAGGAAAATGGACTCGGAACGGCGTAAACAAAAAGCTTCTCTGGGTAGAATACTGTGAGGAGTGTCGCATGAGCAACGAAGAGCCTCTAATGTATTCTCAGTTCTGCTACTACATCCAGAAGGATGAAGAAAAACGCAGGGCTACCATGCATATCCCCAGAAAACCAGGTGAACAGATTGAAGTTGACTGGGCCGGTGATCCTGCCCACATCATTGATCCGGACACCGGAGAAATCACAGATGCATGGATATTTGTAGGTGTATTAACTTACAGTCAGTATGCTTTTGTAAAAGCATATATGAATGAGAAAACCGACAACTGGATCAAAGCTCATGTCCAGATGTTTGATTTCTTTGGTGGTGTCACACCTATGCTCGTTTCTGATAACTGTACAACTGCAGTGAATCATAAAAAGAGTGACTGGTACAACACTGCCTTAAACACAACTTATCATGAGATGGCAGAACATTACAATCTTGCCATCCTTCCAGCCAGAGTCCGGAAACCCAAAGATAAACCGAATGTAGAGGGATCAGTAGGAAAAATATCCACATGGATAACAGCAGCCCTTCGCAATGAGCAGTTTTTTTCTCTTGCAGAATTGAATGCTTCAATCCGTGAAAAACTGGATGCTTACAACGCCCGTAAATTCCAGAAAAAGGAATGTAGCAGACTCAGTTTATTTCTTGGGGAAG
>OHAO01002264.1_pt1 | contig 12075 bp, 6 predicted proteins | sample 1577151 | NCBI WGS metagenome assembly OHAO01 (sample SAMEA3541585, study PRJEB24748) | human gut metagenome | biome: human gut; feature: human-associated habitat; material: faeces | place: China | collected 2012 | reverse complement strand
TTAACAACTGCACCGTGAATTCCAATTTCTCAGAGTCCGCAAGGGAGTTTAAGACTGCGCTGAACATCAACGACAGCAACATGAGTCCCTTTAAGTACATCATCTACATCCACAATCCCCAGACCATTACTGCAGCCCGGGATAAAACGACCTGCTCGCAGATGTTCGGCTTTGGCGGTAAAGAAGCTACTAACAACACTGGCCATACGGATGTGTATCTGGAAGGCGATCTGGTCTTTACAAACGGCAAGATAAAGAAGCACTCCTATACCGATGGTGAGAAGGAAGATGCCTATGAAATTACCGGCCGTTCGGATTGGACACCGAGCGTTGAGCGTGTTGATGAGTGTGAAGTGACAAAAACCTGCAAGTACTGCGGCTGGACGAAAAAAGAATTGGAACATGCCAGCGTGTACCGCCTCCAGTACAACCTGAATGAAGGCGTTGGCGACGCAACTGCCGATTACAACGAACATTTCTACCGTGAAAAGGAGAGCGTGAAGCTTGCACCGGCTCCCACACGAGAAGGCTACCAGTTTGCTGGATGGCTGAGCCAGAACGGTAAGCTCTATAAAGCTGAGAGTGAGCTTGTCCTGACGGGTGATGAGGTGTTTACGGCATACTGGAAGAAGGATGAGCCTGTCGTCAATCATACCCTGACCGTGACCGGCGGTACCTTTGCTGTGAAAGACGGCGACATTGATGTGACCGACACACTGGACACCAGCATCGATGAGGCCAGCGGCAAGCAGACCTGCCTTGTGCCGGATGGTGCAGAAGTCACCGTGACGCTGGACCAGACGAAGGTTCCCGAGGGTATGGTGTTTGATCTCTGGTCTACCGGTGAACTGCCGCTGGATCAGGATTACAAGGCTGAGGCCATTACCTTTACCATGAATGGTGATGTGGATGTGGCTGCACAGTACCGCAGCGCTGACATTGAGGATGGTTCTGATGTTGTTGGCCCCATCATTGTCGGTACGGCTGTTGTGGCTGGCGGCGCACTGGTCGGCTACACGCTGGGCACCGATCTTGTGGGCAAGATGTGGGGTCTGCCTTACTTCCCCAGCAACCGCAGTGCTCTTGCAATGATGCTGTGGGAGGATGCGCCGCGTCCGGGTCGGAGTTGCGCATGGACTTGTGCAGCGCGCTGATGAGGTTGTAGTGCTCTTCGCCCTTTTTGTCGTAGAGCAGGCTCTTCTTGCTGGTGCACTGTTCCAGCAATGGCCGGTCCACCACCAGCTTGCCGCCCACTTCTTCGGCGTTCAGCACCGCCATCTCCAGGGTGTTCAGGGCGGTGCGGGCGTCGCCGTTGGCAAAGTTGGCGATGAGGTCCAGCGCCTCCGGCTCCATCTCGATGGTTTTGCCGCCAAAGCCCCGGGGGTCGGTGAGGGCCCGGCGGAGCAAGCCGGTCAAATCTTCGGGAGTGAGGGCCTTTAAGACGAACACCTTGCACCGGCTCAAAAGCGCGGCGTTTATCTCAAAGCTGGGGTTCTCGGTGGTGGCCCCGATGAGCACGATGCTCCCTTTTTCCACAAAGGGGAGAAAGGCGTCCTGCTGGGCCTTGTTGAACCGGTGAATCTCGTCCACGAACACGATGGTGTTCTCCCCAAAGCGGCGGGCCTCCGCGTCCTGCATCACGGCCTTGATCTCCTTCACGCCGCTGGTCACCGCGCTGAAGTTCACGAACTCCGCCTTGGTGCGCCGGGCGATGATCTGGGCCAGGGTGGTCTTGCCCACCCCCGGCGGGCCCCAGAAGATCATGCTGTTCACCCGGTCGCTTTCAATCAGCCGCCGCAGCACCTTGCACAGGGTCCCCGGCAGAATTTCAATGACGTCTGGCATCCCGCCCTCCGTCTCCCGGCCCAGATTGCTGACGGCCTTGGAGTCGATGGCAAACACCCGCAGCACCGTCAGCATCCCCAACTCCCGGCCACGGCGCAGCAGCATGGGCCGGGTGGAGATGATGCCGTCGGCCCCGCAGCGGTGCAGGAAGTCCACGGCAATTTCACGGGGAGCCAGCCCCGCCACCAGGTCGGCGTGGACCACGGCGTATTTCCCCGCCTGATGCACCCGGTCAATGAGCCGGTCGATGTTCAGAATGTCCCCGCACAGCAGGAACACCACCCCCGCCGGTTGGGCCAGACATGCCTCCAGCCGTCCGGTATCCTTCACCGCCGGAAGCACCGGGTTCTGCTCCAGCACGCTCATCATGGGATGGCGCATGGCCGTCCCTCCTTTCCGCCGCCCACAGGGCAGGCCCATGACCCGCAGCGGCCCATGGCCGCCCGCAAGATGCAAAAAAATCCTCTGTCCCTATGTTACCACGGGACAGAGGACTTTTTCAACGCTTAGCCGATGTTTTTTGTAGCCGCCACAGCCACGCCGGTGCCGCACACGTCGGCAAGGACCACCTGACCGGCCTGCACCGGTGCGGGGACGGCGGCGTGGTGCAGCGCACGGGCCACCTCCAGCACCTTCTCCTTGGGTACCTCCCCCTGCGTCCGTACCGGCACCACCGGCAGCGGGCCGCCCAGCACCCGGACGGTGCCGGTGACGGTGCGCTCCGGGTGAACGCACTCCTTCCGGGCGTAGGCATCGCCACGGGGGCATGTGTTGCCGGTAACGGCGGTGACGACACCATCCTCCAGCGTGGCCCGCAGCTGGCAGCCCATGGGGCAGCCGATGCACGTCAGTTCACGGATGTTCATTTCGCTTCCCCCTCCTCGATCTGGAATGTGACGGTCCGGACACCCTCCGGCAGCTCCTCCCGCCGCAGGGTGAACTGCTCCATCTCGCCGGGGGTCAGGATGCGCTTAGGTACCCGGCGCAGGAGCTTACCGTCGGTATAGACGCACAGGGCCGCCTTCTGATAGGGTTGCCCCACCCGGAAGCGCACGGTGACGCTGTCCGCCATATGGTGGGGATCCAGCTGCTGGGGGACGGTATAGCGGACGCCGTTTTTCCCCTCCAACCGGACGGTGGCCGTCTCGCCCTGCCCGCTGAGGATATAGTGGGCGGCGTTTTCGCCGGCCTTGGCCGCCTCCTGAGACACGAAGTCCACCAGATCGTGGACGTGGAGTACGTTGCCGCAGGCGAACACGCCGGGCAGAGAGGTGGACAGGTCGTCGGACACCACCGGGCCGCCGGTGACGGGGTCCATCTGCACCCCGGCCTCCCGGCTCAACTCGTTTTCCGGCAGCAGACCCACCGACAGCAGCAGCGTATCACAGGGGATGCGCCGCTCCGTGCCGGGGATGGGGCGGCGGCTGCCGTCCACCTGTGCCAGTGTCACCGCCTCCAGCCGCTCCCGTCCGTGGATATCCACCACGGTGGTGGAGAGGTACAGGGGAATATGGAAGTCCTCCAGACACTGGACGATGTTCCGCTTCAGGCCGCCGGAGTAGGGCATGACCTCCGCCACGGCGTGGACACGGGCGCCCTCCAGCGTCATGCGCCGGGCCATAATGAGGCCGATGTCGCCGCTGCCCAGGATCACCACATCCCGGCCGGGCATGAGGCCCTCCACGTTCACCAGACGCTGGGCCGCACCGGCGGAATAAATGCCCGCCGGGCGGGTGCCGGGGATGTTCAGCGCACCACGGGGGCGCTCCCGGCAGCCCATGGCCAGAATGACGGCCTGCGCCTGAATCTGCACAAGGCCCGTCTCCCGGCCGGTGACGGTCAGCACCCGGTCCGGGGACAGGTTCAGCACCATGGCACCAGACAGACAGGGGATGTTCAGCTCCCGGAACTGGCGTACATATTCCCCGGCGTACTCCGGGCCGGTGAGCTCCCGGCCGAAGGTATGCAGGCCAAAGCCCGCATGGATACATTGATTCAGAATACCGCCCAGCTCCCGATCCCGCTCGATGAGGAGGATATCCTCCACCCCGGCTTTCCGGGCGGCAATGGCGGCGGACAGGCCCGCCGGGCCTCCGCCGATGATGGCAAGCTGCACCTGCTTCATGCCTGCACCTCCTTCGTCTCGCCGGTCAGCAGAAGGCTCCCGCCGCCGGATTTGGTCAGCTGCGTCTGAGGAACTCCCAGTTCCTCGGACAGCAGCTCCATGACACGGGGGGCGCAGAAGCCTCCCTGACACCGGCCCATACCGGCCCGGACCCGGCGCTTGACGCCGTCCAGAGAACGGGCGCCGGGACTGCGGCGGATGGCGTCCCGGATCTCCCCCTCGCTGATCTGCTCACAGCGGCAGAGGATATTGCCATAGGCGGGGTCCCGCTCCACCAGCGCCTGCCGCTCCGACAGCGGCAGCTCCCGCACGTGGACGATATCCCGGCGCTGAGCGATGAAATCGGGCTTTTCCGCAAGGCCCAGCTTTTCCGCCACCAGTCCCGCCACGTACACGCCGATGGCCGGGGCCGAGGACAGACCGGGGGACTCGATGCCGATGGCCTCGAAGAAGTTCTCGCTGCTCTCCCGGATATAGAAGTCGTCGCTGCCGCCCTCCAGATGGGCCCGCAGGCCGGCGAAGCTGGTAATGACGTCCCGCATGGGCAGGTTCGGCACGCTGCGGCCCGCCGTGGCGATGGCGTGATCCAGCCCCGTCTGGGTGGTAGCAGTGTCGTCCCGGTCCTGCTGATCCGTGGCAGTGGGGCCGAGGAGGAGGTTTCCGTGGACAGTGGGGGTCACCAGCACACCCTTACCCATGGCACCGGGCAGCTGGAAGATGGTGCGGCTCACCAGACCGCCGTCCTTCCGATCCAGCAGGCAGTATTCGCCCCGGCGGGGGGTAATGCGCAGAGGATCGCCGCACAGCTGGTTATGGAGCACGTCGCCCCATACGCCGGCGGCGTTGACCACGGCACGACTCTCCATCGGGCCACGGCTGGTGTCCACCACAAAGTGATCCCCCTGCCGATGGATGTGCTGCACCTGCGTGTCGAAGCGGAACTCCGTGCCGTTGGCGGCGGCGTTTTCCGCCAAGGCGATGGTCAGACCAAAGGGACAGAGAATGGCGCTGGTGGGGGCGTACAGCGCCGCCACCGCCTGTTGGGACAGGGCGGGCTCCATCCGGTGCAGAGCCTCGCCCTCCACGATCTCCAGCCCCTCCACGCCGTTGGCAAGCCCCCGCTGATAGAGGGCCTGCAGCTTCTCACGGTCCGCCGGATCCAGACACAGCACCAGCGCTCCGCACCGGCGATAGGGGAAGTCCAGCTGACGGGACAGGGCCTCCATCATGCGGCTGCCCTCCACGTTGAAGCGGGCCTTCCGGCTGCCGGGCTCGGCATCGAATCCGGCGTGGACAATGGCGGAATTGGCCTTGCTGGTGCCGGTGCAGACGTCCTCATTGCGCTCCACCACACAGATGCGTCCGCTGCGGCGGCTCAGCTCCCGTGCGATGGCGCAGCCAATGACGCCGCCGCCGATGACCAGTACATCATACATGATCCATCTCTCCTTTCTAAAACAAAAAAGCCACGCAAAAGCGCCCGGCGTCTCCTCCGGGCAATTCTGCATGGCTCAGCATCTCACTGCATGACTGATTCTTTAGTTATATATAGTATAGCAGACGGTCTCCGGTTTTGTCAACCGGTCCCGAAAAAAGTCTTTTCCGGCGTTTTCTCTGTTCTTAACAGGTTTTTAGCGAAATCTTAACGTGAAGTATGGTATAATCAGGTCAGAAAAACCTGAGGGTCGGGAGGTAGCAGGGATTTGAAGAAACCGCACATCCAATGGCCGGAGCAGTGGCTGCGCCGAAAGCGTATCCCCTCCATTGGCTTTTCCTACTCCGGCAAGGACTTTATCATCTCCATGAGCCTGTACACCCTGTCGGTGGTGCTGTGCCTGATCCTGCGGGGAGCCAGCCAGGACGGCGACACCGGGTATGTGTACATGATTTTTCTGCTGGACGTGTTTTTGACGGCGCTGCTGACGGAGGGCTTCTTCTTCAGCCTCATCATCTCCATCTTCGCCGTGCTCAGCGTGGACTACATCTTCACCCCGCCCTACTGGAACGTCAGCTTCACTCTGTCGGGATTCCCGTTGACCTTTCTGGTGACCATGACCATTTCCGTTGTGACCGGCATCGTTACCAGCCGGGCCAAGCAGATGGATGAGGTGCGGCGGGAGGCGGAGCTGGAGCGGATGCACGGCAACCTCCTGCGGGCGGTGTCCCACGACATCCGCACGCCGTTGACGGGCATCGTGGGGGCCACTAATGTGCTGCTGGAGCAGGAGAATACCCTGACGCCGGAGCAGCGCCATGAGCTGATCCGCAACGCTAACGAGGAGGCCCAGTGGCTGATCCGCATCGTGGAGAATCTGCTGAGCATCACCCGCATGGGCGGTGACGAGGCCAAGGTCAACAAGACGCCGGAGGCCGCCGAGGAGATCATCGAGGGGGCGGTGGGCAAGTTTACCCGCCGGTGGGGAACGGACATCCCGGTGGAGGTACACCTGCCGGAGGAGTTTCTGCTGGTACCCATGGACCCGCTGCTGATGGAGCAGGTGCTGACCAATCTCATGGAAAACGCCGTGCTCCACGGTAAGACCACCCGGCACATCACTGTGACCCTGTGCCGCAGCGGAGACTGGGCCCGGTTCATCGTGGAGGACGACGGACAGGGCATCGCCCCGGACCGGCTGGAGCATCTCTTTGACGGCACCCTGCAGGGGCAGCAGGGAGATCGGGGCCGCAGCATGGGCATCGGCCTGTCCGTTTGCCGGACGGTGGTGCGGGCTCACGGCGGTCACATCAGGGGCGAAAACAGGACGGAGGGCGGCGCACGGTTCACCGTGGAGCTGCCTTTGGATAAAGAAATTCAACAGGAGGTAGACAGCTATGAAGATCAAGGATAAGGTTTTGATCGTGGAGGATGAGCAGAGCATCAGCAGCTTCATCTCTATGATCCTCACGGCCAACGGCTACGACACCATCATCGTCAACACCGGCGAAGAGGCGCTGACCATGATCTCCTCCCACTGTCCGGACCTCATCGTGCTGGATCTGGGGCTGCCGGATATGGACGGCCTGGAGGTGCTGCGCTCCGTGCGGAAGTGGTCCAGTCTGCCCATTGTGGTGGTCTCCGCCCGGAACCACGAGCGAGACAAGGTGGAGGCGCTGGACTACGGCGCCGACGACTATCTGGTCAAGCCCTTCGGTACCTCCGAGCTGCTGGCCCGCATCCGCACCGCCATCCGCCACACCCGCACCTCCCTCTCTAACCCGGAGATCGCCCAGTCCGGGCGCTTCACCACCGGCGATCTGGTCATCGACTATGACAAGCATCAGGTGCTGATCCACGGGGAAAATGCCCGGCTCACCGCCAACGAGTATCGGATCGTGTCCCTGCTGGGCAAATACGCCGGCAAGGTGCTGACCTACGACTTCATCATCAAGGAGCTGTGGGGCCCCAAGGCCAAAAACGACAACCAGATCCTGCGGGTGAATATGGCCAATATCCGCCGCAAGATCGAGGAAAATCCCGGCCAGCCCAAGTACATCTTCACGGAGGTGGGCGTGGGCTACCGGATGCGTGAGGGCGACTGAGTGCCCGGCGCCGCTTGAAAAATGCTCTCTTTCCCTCTCTTTGCCGCCCCGGCTGCGTCATGCGCCGGGGCGGTGTGTTTTTGTGCTGCTTTGGCCTGCGGCGGGGGATGTTTTTGCAGTTGCTTATTTTATTGCCTCCGGCGGCATACCTTTGGGGAAGTAATCTTATTTTGTCTCCGACGGGTAACTTTCTTTCAATAGCGAAAGAAAGTCACCAAAGAACGCCAGCAGAAACCGATGGTTTCTGCACTTCCTTCTCGTTTGCAAGAGCTGTGGTCTAAGTCCCGTCGAAAAAGGGAATTGATCTGCTTCTGCTCACGCTGCCGCTACCCGGTCAGTTGAAGAAGCTTACTGTTCTACCGGGGGAGTCCGTACTCCCAGCAGTAAATGAAATATTTTCTTCACCTGAGCGGGAGCGGCAGCGGGTCTGTTGCTGATTCAATTCCCTTGACGGTCCCATAACAAGCAAGCCTCTTGACGGTAAAGGAAGTCCAGAAACCATCGGTTTCTGGCGGCATTTTTTCATACTTTTTGCTGCTGTTGGCAAAAAGTATGCCGTCGGAGACACGTTCCTTGCGCAAAGCACCGTTGTTGACAAAAAGTATTCCGCCAGTGCTGAAAGCGTGCAGATCATCATGGACGATGCGGCCTTTGCCTGCTGCACGCTGCAGGCGCACAGATTTCCGTTATATCGTCTTTTATAGGAGAACAAAAAGCTGTTTCGACCAAACGGTAGCTCCCTGTTCCTGCGGGGTATCATGGCCGCTCCGCCGGGTTTGGGACAGTCCTTCTCCCATGCTGTTATCGCCGTTTCGTTTATTCTGCATGATAGAACTACGCGTGGTGTTTCAGCATTTTGCCGGTTAAGGGCCTTAATTTTCTTTCCATTGTATACAATCCTTGTATTTTTTACCAGTCAGCATGTAAAGTATCCACCATATCGTGAATAATTCTTGTGAAAAAATCCAAAAGGCCAGTTCACAATTTGTTAAAAAGAGGGAAAAGCACGCTAAGAACTTGACAATAGTCCGTTAGGACGAGTAAGATAGGGATACCAAATTTGAGGAGGTAAATCACCTAATGGAAAAGAAAGGCACCAAGATAGCGTATTTTGTTGCGCTGGCGGTGGTCGTAGTCGCTCTGGTCATTGCCAAGGTCACCAATGATGGCTCTGGCTTTGTAGGTACCGGCTGGGCCCTGTTCCCCCCTGTTGTCGCAATCGCACTGGCCCTCATCAGCAAGGAAGTGTATTCTTCCCTGTTCCTGGGCTGCGTGGCAGCCGCCCTGCTGCTGGCCAACTTCCAGCCCTGGCAGATGGTCGTGAATTTCGTCGGCGCCGGTGAGGGCGTCGGTATGATCAACGCCATCGACATCTCCATCCTGATCTTCCTGGTCATCCTGGGTATCATGGTGGACCTGATGAACAAGGCCGGCGGTTCCGCTGCCTTCGGCCGCTGGGCCAAGAAGGCCGTGAAGACCCGCTCCGGTGCGCAGCTGCTGACCATGCTGCTGGGCGTGCTGATCTTCATCGACGACTATTTCAACTGCCTGACCGTGGGCGCCGTGATGCGTCCCGTGACGGAGAGCCACAAGATCTCCCGTGCCAAGCTGGCCTACGTCATTGATGCCACCGCCGCTCCCGTCTGTATGCTGGCTCCCGTGTCCTCTTGGGCCGCTGCCGTTGCATCCTACGTGCCCGACGGCTTCCCCGGCTCCCGTATCAGCATGTTCCTGAGCCAGATCCCCTTCAACTACTACTGCATCCTGACGCTGGTGATGGTCATCGTCACCTCCGTGCTGAACATTGACTACGGTCCCATGCTGACCCATGAGTACAATGCTCAGGTCAAGGACGATCTGTTCACCACCCCCGAGCGTCCCTTCGCCGGTGCTGATGATTACGAGGAAGGCGAGAAGCACTCCTCCGTGCTGGATCTGCTGGTTCCCGTTATCGTTCTGATCGCCCTGTGCATCGTTGGTCTGATCTGGACCGGCGGTATGTGGGACGCCGGGAGCGAGAACCACGGCAACTTCATCATGTCCTTCTCCGACGCCACCGCCGGTACCGGCCTGTGCCTGGGCTCCATCATCGCCATTGTGTTCACCTTCGTGTACTACTGGTGCCGTGGCCTGATCGGCTTCAACAAGTCCATGGAAGCCATTCCCAACGGCTTCATCCAGATGATCTCCCCCATCCTGATCCTCTGCTTCGCCTGGACCCTGTGCGGCCTGTGCCGTGACAATGGTCTGCAGGTGGGTTCCTTCGTAGAGGGCGTCATGGCCAACACCGGCAGCCTTGCTAAGTTCCTGCCCGCCGTGATCTTCATCGTGGCCTGCTTCATCGGCTTCGCCACCGGTACCTCTTGGGGTACCATCGGCATCATGGTTCCGCTGGTCTGCGCTGTGTTCAACTGGGATACCCAGATGACCCTGCTGTCCGTGGGTCTGGCCGCTTCCTGCGCCGGCGGCGTGTGCGGCGACCACCTGTCCCCCATCTCCGATACCACCATCATGGCTTCTGCCGGCGCCCACTGCTTCCACCTGAACCACGTGGCCACCCAGATCCCCTACGGTATCACCGTGGCTGCCGTTTCCTTCGTCAGCTTCATCATTGCCGGTATCGTCCAGAACGCTGTGGTCTGCATGATCATCGCCATCGTTCTGATGATCGCCACCCTGCTGGTCATCAAGGCTATCACCGCCAAGAAGCACGCAGGTATCTTTGCCGAAATGGCCGAGGCCGACAAGGCGCTCTACAGCAAGTAAGAATATCGTTCCTTTGAGGTTGGTCTGAACCGATCCTACATCGTGAGGGCGCAGCGAAAGCTGCGCCCTCATTTTTTCTATTGAATATAGGACAGGGCTTTCTCTAAGGGGGTGGCGCAGCGGGAGTTACGCCACTCCCTTTTTTGAGGGGCTTGCGGCCTGCGGAAGCGCCTACACACTTCGAGAGGGCAGCGTGCAGGGAGCTGTCCGCCGCGAGACGGACAGAATGGGTCTGCAACGCAAATATGCGATATTTCGATTTCCATTTTTGTCAGGTCAGCTGCTAGAAAAGGAAAAAGGCGCAAAAAGTGCGTTAATTTTGCGTTAAGAGATTTTTAAATATTAGCACGTTTTTTATATGTTTTCCGTAAATAGACCGCAAAATCCTATTAAGAAAGTGAGAATCAGCGCAATTTTCAGAGGAACGTCCAAAAGATTGATTCATAATTTGTTCAAAATTCAGGCCGGAAGCGGTTTCTGGAGTCTTGACAATACCTCCAAAAACCGCTACCATAAAGTCACCAAATTTGAGGAGGTAAATCACCTAATGGAAAAGAAAGGCACTCGTATAGCGTATTTTGTTGCGCTGGCGATCGTTGTGATCGCACTGGTCATCGCCAAGGTGGCCAATGACGGTTCCGGCTTCGTAGCCACCGGTTGGGCGTTGTTCCCCCCCATCGTGGCTATTGCGCTGGCCCTCATCAGTAAGGAAGTGTATTCTTCCCTGTTTCTGGGCTGCGTGGTAGGCGCCCTGCTGCTGGCCAACTTCCAGCCCTGGCAGATGGTCGTGAATTTCATCGGCGCCGGTGAGGGCGTCGGCATGATCAACGCCATTGACGTCTCCATCCTGATCTTCCTGGTCATCCTGGGTATCATGGTGGACCTGATGAACAAGGCCGGCGGTTCCGCTGCCTTCGGCCGCTGGGCCAAGAAGGCCGTGAAGACCCGCTCCGGTGCGCAGCTGCTGACCATGCTGCTGGGCGTGCTGATCTTCATCGACGACTATTTCAACTGCCTGACCGTGGGTGCTGTGATGCGTCCCGTGACGGAGAGCCACAAGATCTCCCGCGCCAAGCTGGCTTACATCATCGATGCCACCGCCGCTCCCGTTTGTATGCTGGCTCCCGTGTCCTCTTGGGCTGCCGCCGTTGCATCCTACGTACCCGACGGCTTCCCCGGCTCCCGTATCAGCATGTTCCTGAGCCAGATCCCCTTCAACTACTACTGCATCCTGACGCTGGTGATGGTCATCGTCACCTCCGTGCTGAACATTGACTACGGTCCCATGCTGACCCATGAATACAATGCTCAGGTCAAGGACGATCTGTTCACCACCCCCGAGCGTCCCTTTGAGGGCGCCGACGACTACGAAGAGGGTGCCAAGCACTCCTCCGTGCTGGATCTGCTGCTGCCCGTTATCGTTCTGATCGCCCTGTGCATCGTTGGTCTGGTCTGGACCGGCGGTATATGGGACACCGAGAGCGACAACTACGGCAACTTCATCATGTCCTTCTCCGACGCCACCGCCGGTACCGGCCTGTGCCTGGGCTCCATCATTGCACTGGTCTTTACGTTCATGTACTACTGGCTGCGCGGCCTCATCACCTTCGAGAAGTCCATGGAAGCGATTCCCAATGGCTTCATCCAGATGATCTCCCCCATCCTGATCCTCTGCTTCGCTTGGACCCTGTGCGGCCTGTGCCGTGACAATGGTCTGCAGGTGGGTGCCTTCGTAGAGGGCGTTATGGCCAACACCGGCAGCCTTGCTAAGTTCCTGCCCGCCGTGATCTTCATCGTGG
>OHAO01002257.1_pt1 | contig 12098 bp, 10 predicted proteins | sample 1577151 | NCBI WGS metagenome assembly OHAO01 (sample SAMEA3541585, study PRJEB24748) | human gut metagenome | biome: human gut; feature: human-associated habitat; material: faeces | place: China | collected 2012 | reverse complement strand
CTGACGGGGCTGTTTTCTTGGCGGTGGCGGCGGCGGTTCGATGGCCAAGGGGCGCGCGCTCGGCGAAGCGGCTCTTTCCTCCGGTCCGTTGGAACTGGTCTCGCTGGATGAGATCGATCCCGAAGCGGTCGTCGTCACCTGTTCGGCGGTGGGTGCGCCGGCCTCGAAAGAAGCGATGGCCAAGCCCGAAGCGGCCATGCGCGTCATTAAATTGATGGCAAAACTGGACGTGTCGCCTCCGGCCGGACTGATCACCAACGAAAATGGCGGCGGCTCGACGTTCAACGGCTGGCAGTACGGCCCCCAGGGTCATCAGCTGAATGAGCAGCACAAGGCTGCTCTTGATCGACGCGCCGTGCAACGGACGCGCGCATCCCACCGGCGTCATGGGATCCATGGCGCTGCACCGCGACAATCGTTACGTTTCGAAGCAGACGGCGGCGGGAGGAAATCCCGAGACGGGGCGCTACCTCGAAGCGGCTTTCAGCGGCCCCATGGAGGCCGTAGCGGCGCTCGTGCGGCAGTGTGCCGTTCAGGCCGGCGGACTGGTCGCGGTGGCTCGTAATCCGGTCAAAGCCCATTATTTGAAAGAACATGCCGCGCCGGGAGCCGTGATGCTGGCCATCGAAACTGGGACGAAAATGCTTGAAGCCCGTTCCCGCGGAGCCGAAGCTGTTGTCCAGGCGGCGGTCGGCTTTCTCGGCGGCCGCGTCGTCACGGCAGGCACGGTGGATGCCATCGACCTGACCACCGAAGGCGGCTTCGATCACGGCGTCGTTTCCGCAGGCGGGTGCGAACTGACATTCTGGAACGAGTTCATGACGCTGGACCGCGGCGGCGAACGGCTGGGGACTTTCCCCGATCTGATCATGACCACGGACGCAGAAACCGGACTTCCCATCACCACGGCGGAGCTCGCAAAGGGGCGGCGCGTTTTCGTGACGCTGGTCCCTGCGGACAGGATCCCTCTTGGCGCAGGCATGTTCTGCCGGGAACTTTTGGAACCTATCGAGAAGGTCGTCGGCAGGGCCGTGCTGCCCTACGTCACGCTGAAGTAGTGCAGCCGCCGTGTTCGCAATAACCGAAGAGAAAAAAATAGACGTAGAAAATCAAGGAGGTACCGATCATGTCTCTTCTTTATACGATGAACGCGCTTGAACTGCTCGACTCGCCGTCCGTAAGCGGCGAGAGCGTCAAACAAGCGCTGATGGCCGCCGGCGTGCCGGGGGAACAAATCTCCGTCAAAACTGTTCACGGCCCCAAAGGCAGCACTGATTTCGTCAAAACGTGGTTCTACGGCTCCGAAGGCAAACATAACGGCGGCACAGCCCCCACCATCGGTATCGTCGGCCGTCTCGGCGGCATCGGCGCGCGCCCCGAACGGATCGGGCTCGTTTCCGACGGCGACGGCGCCGTGTCGGCCGTGGCCGTCGCCATGAAACTGGGCGACATGGCGAAAAAGGGCGACGCGCTCAAAGGCGACGTGTTCGTCTCCACTCACATCTGCCCCAATTCTCCTACACGCCCTCACGATCCCGTGCCGTTCATGGGTTCTCCCATCAACATGACCATCGCCAACCGCGAAGAAATGGGCGAGGAGCTGGACGCCGTCCTGTCCATCGACACGACGCGCGGCAACCGGATCGTCAACGCCCGCGGCTTTGCCATCTCGCCGACGGTCAAGGAGGGCTGGATCCTGCGCGTCAGCGAAGATCTGCTCGAGATCATGAGCTCCGTCACGGGGGAGCTGCCCAAGGTTTTTCCCCTCAGCATGACCGACATCACGCCCTACGGCAACGGGCTCTATCACCTGAACAGCATCCTCCAGCCCTGCACGGCCACCAAAGCGCCGGTCGTCGGCGTGGCGCTGACGTCGCAGACGACGGTCCCCGGCTGTGCTACGGGAAGCTCGCAACCGATAGACATCGAGGCGGCCGTGCGCTTCGCCATCGAGACGGCGAAAGCGTTCGGCGAGGGCAAGTGCAAGTTTTACAACGCGGAAGAGTTCGCGCTCACCCTCAAGCGTTACGGGGCCATGAACAAACTTCAAAGTATGGGCGATCTGCCGCCGGCGGATCCTCAGGCGTAAGGGACCCCGGCCATGACTTTGCGCGTAGGGACCGTCACCATCGGCCAGGCCCCGAGAGTAGACGTTACGCCCGACCTCATGAAAATCCTGGGTCCGCAAGTCGAACTCGTCGAAGCCGGCGCGCTGGACGGCTTGGGCGCAGAGCAGATCGCCGCCATGGCGCCGCGTCCGAGCGATTACGTGCTGGTCACGCGGCTTGCCGACGGCTCGTCGGTGCAGATCTGCGAGCGCACAGTCGCGCCGCTGGTGCGCCAGAAGATCGCCGCCCACTTCGCCGCCGGGATCCCCGCCGTTCTGCTGCTCTGCACGGGCGAGTTTCCCGACTTTCCCACCGACGGGCTGCTGCTGAGGCCGCAGAAAATCCTGTTCAACATGGTCCAGGCCGTCGTTCCGGCCGGCGCGAAACTCGGCGTCTTCATGCCGTCGCCGGACCAGCTGGAACAGTCGTCGCAACGCTGGTCGCAGGTCACGCCGCAAAATCGTTCGATCGGCGCGTCGCCTTACGTCCGTCCCGAAGAGACGATTCCCGCCGCGGCGGAAGAATTCGCCCGCTGGGGCGCCGACGTGCTCGTCATGGACTGCATGGGCTACACGCTGGCGATGAAGGAACAGGTCCGCCGAATTACCGGCAAGCCCGTGATCCTCGCCCGCTCCATCGCCGCGCGGGCGCTGCGCGAGCTTGTTTAAGAATTTCTTCGATATAAGACTTGAAATGAGCAAGCCTTTAGCAAATTCGCAATGATTCAAATATGCTTTCACATGAAATTTGTTATTTATATATTCGACAAATTCATAAACAAAGAGAAGCGGAGGCGTCACTCAATGGGTACAATCGTCCAATTCGATCAGGTAACCTACACCTATCCCGGAGCCGAGAAGCCAGCCATTCAGGATATCAGTCTTTCAATTCATGAAGGAGAGCTCATTCTCATTACCGGGCCCTCCGGAGCCGGCAAGACTACGCTCTGTTCAACGCTCAACCGCATTGTGCCCGAATCCTACGCCGGTAATTTTCAGGGCAAGCTTCTTGTATATGGCAAGGACATTTCTAAACGCCGCATCGGCGATATGGCTTTTATTGCAGGATTACTTTTCCAGGACCCAAGCGGTCAGCTCACTAATCCCACAGTTGAAGATGAAATTGCCTTTGGTCCAGAGAACCGGGGGTTGCCTGTCAAAGAAGTGGAGCGATTGATCAAGGAATATTCTGGTTACGTCGGGATGGAAGCCTATCTGCAACGTCCGCCGCAGGCGCTCTCTGGGGGCCAGCAGCAATCGGTCGCGCTGGCATCAGTACTGGCAATGGAGCCGGAAATTTACGTCCTCGACGAACCGACTTCCAATCTTGATCCACTGGGTAGCGATCTTGTTTTTCAGCTAATGAAGAAATTGGCGGAAGACAAGAAAAAAACTGTTCTCATCGTCGAACACAAGCTCGAAAAGGTCATTGACCTCGTCAATCGCATCATCGTCATGGACAAGGGGCATATCGTCTACGACGACACTCCTGATGAAGTGCTTCGCCATTCCCGGGAACTCAGAAAAATTGGCGTTATTACCCCGCAGATCAACCAGTTCTGTTCTTGGCTGAATGAAGAGAAAAAACAAAACCTGACTCAACCCAGAAATCTTGATCAGGCGGTCAATATCTTCAAGAAACTCCTTCCACAAGTTCCGCCTCGAGAACAGCTGCTTCATGAAGGGGAGAAACTCAAACGATATCGAAAGTTCACCGAGCCGATCATTCACGTTGAAGATCTTCGCTTCGGTTATACACCCAACGTGGAAGTCCTGCACGGTATCAACCTCGACATCTACAAAGGACAATTTGTTTCTATCGTCGGCCATAACGGCTCCGGCAAAACGACAATTGTCAAACATTTTAATGGCTTGCATCAGCCGCTCAGCGGGCGCGTGTTGATAAAAGGACAAGATACCAAACAAACAACCGTAGCGGAGCTTTCTAAATCAGTAGGCTATTGTTTTCAAAACCCCGATCACCAGATCTTTTCTTCGATCGTCGCCGACGAATTAGCCTACGGTCCCAGAAATCTCAGTTGGTCTAAAGAGGATATCAACAGAACAGTGCATGAAACTGCCCGGCTACTAGGAATTGAGAACCTGCTGGATGCCAATCCATATAACCTCAGTAAAGGACAGCGTCAACAGATCGCCGTCGCTGCAATTCTTTGTATGAAACCTGACATTCTCATCGTTGATGAACCGACTACAGGGCAAGATCCAGTTCAGAGCCGTGCGATGATGGATATGATGAAGTTCCTCAACGAAGAAATGGGTAAAACCATTGTCGTGATAACTCATGATATGGGTATTGCCGCGGAATATTCCGATCGTATTGTGGCAATGCACATGGGGTGCATTATCGCTGACGGTACTCCCAGAGAGGTTTTCGCAGAGGAAGAAGTTCTGCGTTCTTCCAACCTTGAAGCTCCACAGATCACACGGTTATTTCAGTACTGCGGTCTTTCTTCTCCTACTGTCGTTGATGTAGATGAAGCCTGTAGACTGCTTGGAAATATATCTTTATAACTGAGGGGGCATCATCATGAACGCTGATATCAAAAATTCTTTTCTCTATAATCTTGATCCGCGGACAAAGATGTTCCTTTTGCTCTCTTTGATCGTCATCGGTTGCTCTATATTTGACCCCTTCGCGGTCGCCTTGTTGCTGTTGCTGGCATACGCTTTGTACAGATTTTCGGGATTTTCTGGAATACAAATATGGAGAATTACCAAACCTCTGCTTCTGGCCTTTTTTCTCTTTTTTATCCTCAATTTCCCTTTTGCTCAACCGCTTCCAAATGAAACGGTATATTTCTACTTATTGCCAGGCCAGCACCTGCCGGTAACTGCGACAGGAATCTTCAGCGGATTAGCCAGCGCTATGCGCTTCGTGTTCTTTATCTGGACGGCCGACTTGATTACCAGCGTTACGCCGACAAGCTCCATTGTTCTTACCATGAATAAGGCGAAGCTTCCTCCGGAAGCATCCATCGCTATTGGTATCGCTTTCTCCTATATTCCGGTCCTGAAAAGTGAAATAAGCACTGTTATTGAGGCCCAAAAAGCTCGTGGCGCCAGTTTCGAGAGCTCCAATCCCTTCAGAAAAATCAAAGCATATATTCCAGTCATTGTTCCCGGACTATTCATATCCATTTTGAAAGGACAAGAGATTTCTCGAGCCATCGAAGCCAGAGGCTTTACAAACGATCCATTACACAGGACCTACCGAAAATCGCTGAAGTTGCAGATGAAGGATTTTTTCGTCATGCTGATTGCTTTTGCCGCAATGGCGGCAGTTGTTTATTTTAGCTCTAAAAAAGGCTGGTTTGAAACTTTATTTACCTGGGGATTCTTGCTCGGGTAGATATTGTTAAATTCATAGATAAAGGAGATGTACGGCATGAGAAAAGAAACGAGAAACGGATTGGTTGGACTTGTATTGATCTTTATCTTTTTTGTACTCTTCCGCGTGTATTATCAGAAAGGGGCCAAACTTCTAGCAAATCTGTATCCCTGGAACTACATTGCTCTAGCGGTAATCGTGCTGTTTTTGCTCATTTACATGTTCAAATCAAGAAAGGACATCCAGACCCAAGAAGATTTTGAGCGTAGGCCGCTGATGTCATCCAATCAGATAGGACTTGCCGCAGCTTTTGGCGGCGCAGCTTTCGCTTTCCGCGCCTTGGGGATTGCAGTTCCTCTTGTTCCTCCGCTGGTCATGGATCCCGGAGCGCTCATGCCTTGTTTGGCCGGCATGTGCGGCGGTCCAATCGTCGGCATTATCGTTGGCATCGCCCGCGGCATTCCTTCCGGAACTCCGGCTGTAGACCTTTGGGCACAACCGGTCAAGGGCGTTTATTGGTACTTTGCTTGGAAACAGATCATCAAAATCGAAAACGAACGGACGCGCTGGATTGTTTTCGCAGTCTCAACGCTTCTGCTCCAGTTCTTTGTCGAACAACCTATGTTTGTCGCTGGCAACGCTTTCATTTTACACCTTTATGATTTCTATCCCACATGGCCCTTCACTCTCGGCTGGTACTCCGGAATCTACTCCATCTTCCAGTTTGTTATCTTTGCAGCCATCATTAAAGCTTTCCCCGGCTTGTTCGGCTGGAAGAGCAGCAAAAAAAAGTAAGGTTCATCACAATCCCCAAGAACGGATAATAGCTGCAACGACGTTTAGAAAACGTGGATGCCCACATATCAGCGTATGCATACAACCCGTTCATAAAGTGTCTTGACAAAAAAGACCAGGGATTTTAATTGTTGAAAGCTGTACCGTAACGGAAAGGACGATAAAAGATGCACGATCACAAGAAGCTGTATGAGCTTGTAGAAAGCAGACGCGACCAATTGCTCGAGGTGTGTTCCGATCTGATTCGCATTCCCAGCGTCAATCCGCCGGGAGATGTGGAGGACATCGTTTCCTACATCGCGAAATTTTTGGAAACGCACGACATCCGCTGCCGAGTAGTGCGTCCTGTGGAAAGCGCCCCAAACATTATAGCCGAGCTGGGAGATCCTTCGTCAGGGAAAAAGCTGATTCTTAATGGTCATTGCGACGTTGTGCCTGTCGGCAATCTTGATAAATGGGACTTCGATCCTTTCAGCGGAGAGATCCGTGACGGTAAAATACATGGACGCGGCGCTTCGGACATGAAGTGCGGACTCGCAGGGCTGCTGTTTGCCATGGGGCTGCTGGCTGACGAAAAAATCTCCTTGCAAGGACAAATCATCCTGACGGTCGTCCCCGATGAAGAAGTCAGCGGCCCATGGGGAACAAAGTGGTTGGTCGAAAGCGGTGTCATAAAGGGCGACGCAGCGTTGATCGCCGAGCCAACAGGTTATTTCAACTGCGAGATAGGGCAAAAAGGTTGCTGCTGGATCAAACTCAAAGCTTACGGAGAACCGGCCCACGGCAGTCTCGCTCCTTATACGGGCGGCAACGCCATCGACAGACTGCTCAAAGTTCTTCAGCATATCCACAAAATCCGTGACATCGTACCTCATTATGACGAGGATACGGCTTGCATCATGGAAGAATCTCGCCTTATGGCAAAGCGTCTGCTGAAAGCTCCCGGAGCTCAACATGTACTCAATCACTGTACCGTCAATATTGGCAAGATCAACGGCGGTACGAAGGTAAACATGGTTCCTGATTACGCTGAAGCGGAAATCGACGTACGCCTGCCTTTGGGGGTGTCCTGCGAGATGGTTGAGGAAACGTTGCTTATGATTATAAATGAGTCCTGCATAGACGGCATCAAGTATGAATTTGGCTGGAAATCCGAGCCTAACGGCACCGACTCCAAAGCGGGCATTGTCGAGGCTGTCGCCCAAAACGTACAGAGAGTTTGGGGAGAAACGCTGAACAGGACCTACCAGTGGGCAAGCAGCGATGCACGTTTCTTCAGATATGCAGGAATTCCCACGCTACAGTATGGACCGGCCAATCTGGAAGGAATCCATGCCTACAATGAGACTGTGAACGTGCAAGACGTGGTCAACGCCACAAAAATTTACACCGGTGCGATTGTTGATTATCTAAACGGCTAGAGGCCGACCATGAAAACTTGGCGAGTCGGGCTGATTCGCGTCGTTACCATGAGCGATCGTTCCCTAATGGAACTTCACGGCCAACTGATTATGGACGCCTTTCCAGAGTTGCAGGTAGAGTCCAGATGCATCTCCAACCAACCGGAAGGCATTCACAGCCCGGAAACTAAAAAGCTGGCCGTGCCGAAGATTCTTGAGCTGGCAGGAGAATTTCAGAACGTGGACGCTCTCATCGTGAGCTGCGCAGATGATCCCGGCGTGCCTGAGCTACGCCGACTGCTTCCGATCCCTATTATCGGCGCAGGAAGCAGCGTTGCCATCGTCGCCCGCCAATACGGGCGACGCGCTGGCATATTGGGCATTACAGACTACGCTCCGGCGCCTTATGTCAACGTCTTCGGCAACAACCTGATCAATTTAGGGGCTCCTGAAGGCGTATACAGCACTTGGGAGCTGATGACGCCTCAAGGAGAAAATGCCGTAAAAAGACTGGCTCTGAGTCTAAAAGCTCAAGGCGTCGACAGTATCGCTTTGTCCTGTACCGGAATGAGCAGTATTGGCGCTGCGGGAAAACTGCGGATATTAACTGGGTTGCCAGTAGTTGACCCCGTTTTTGCCGAAGGTCTTTGCGCATTGTCTCAGTGTTTGTACCGTACAGCTTAGGCGCTTAAACAAACGAAACCTTTTAACCGCGTTGTGATCCGACCCGCCTGTACAGATTGTTCCATGAACGAATGATCAACCAAGTTGCAACGAAGTCGCCGCAAGGATTTGAACTGTATATTTTTTAAATATACCCGCCCGTTTCAGTTCATTCGAATTGAAACGGGCGGAACGTTTTACAGTTTCAATAGTATTAAATTTTATCATACTAAAAACTTAACAATTCCAAGCCACTAAGGAAGAGTCACAAAACAAGTTATGCGCGGACTGCTCGACAGGTGAAACAGTCCTTTGCGACTAATTCTCCGTGAAGAACAGGCGCACTACAATTGAGATGTTCTATAATTGTTATATCTCCCCTGCGGCCAAAAAACTGACTGTAATTTAAATCGTTATTGAAGAAAATACACAGGATCAGCTTTGCGTTCACTCAGCATCAGGAGAGTGACGCTACCGCCCGCGCTTGACGGCGCCGGAGATCGGTTGAAGTCTTCCCTCCGGGGACAACGGCGCCCAGCCTCCTCCGAGGGCTTTGTAAAGCCTGATCAGAGCGCCGGTCATGCTGCCGGCGTTCGCCGCCAGGCCGTCCTCCAGAGACAGGAGCGCGTCCTGGGCTGCCAGCACGTCGCTGAAATCGGACAGTCCGTGGCGATAGCGGTCTTCGGCAAGTTCGAGCGCGCGCCGGGCCGCCGAACGCCCGGCTTCCAGGGACTGCCGGCGCAGATTTTCCTGCCCGCAGGCCGCAAGGGCGTCGCGTACTTCGGCGGCAGCCTTCAGCACGGTTTTTTCATAGGCGGCCAGCAGCGCCTTTTCGCGCAGTCTGCCGATAATCGCCATAAATCTGGAGAGATTTTATCCATTCAGTTTTCGGTCTTGCCGGAAGGTTGGAGATACGGACATAACGATAAGCATGATGATTGAATTTATTCCTAAAATATTCTCCCCTCCGTCCACCTGCAATATAGACATCACTTTCACCTTGTTTGTCAAATTCTCCTTCTTTAGTCAGGTTATCGCTATATTCCATCGTGACCTCATGTCCCGCAGATAACATCGGCATCTTCATTTCAAACCATCCGGTCTGTATTCTTCCCATATCTACCAACCAGGTATCTTCACTAAGTTTCCTGATAGAAACAGGTTGCAACGTTTGATGTATCTTGTTAGCTTCACACATTTGAGGTGAAACAATGTGTCTTGGTACATTTACTTCCACCACAGGATACCATTTCATTTTATCTAGAGAATAAGTTGAAAAATCTGTCGGCACTATTCTCCCATCCACCCTTTCACCACCAAATTGTAAAGCACACCAATTACCTGTATCCGAATAGCCACTTTCTCGTCCCCTCCAAGAAGTGTCAGTTGCAGTCAATACTTCCCATTTTCCATTTCTCAGCATATTCAGTTCCGCTTTTACCAACGGACCGTCATAAGCAGCACCAAAAGTAGTTTTCTTATACCACCCTTGTCCAAGCCATATCAGCAGGTCATTCTCTCCTTTTCTCAAATAAGAAGATACGTCATAAGTGACCATCAACGAACGTTTATTCAGTTGAGAGACTGCAGGGGTAAGAACATTCTTCGTAACCTTCTTTCCATTGACATATACTTCATGATATCCCAGCGAATTCACATACAGAAAAGTCGTTGCCAGTTCATCTATTTGCACTTTTTTACGAAGTAAAGGAGCACAAACTTTGCCTCCTTCCGGTGATGAACCGATATAGACACCGTGTATCTGTTCCTTATTCAAAAGACCAACAGAAAAACGCGCCACCGGACTCCATTGGGAAACATGCCTTTTCCGATCCCAGGCACGTACCCTCCAGTAGCATAAAGAACGCGAAGCCAAAGGTAAGCCTTGATAAGGCACCATCACAGAAACATCAGACTTCAACTTTCCCGATTTCCATAAGTCAGCCTTCCCCCCAATTAATAGAAGACTATCTGACGCTACCTGAATTTCGTAAAATGCTTGTCCATCCACCACCCCATCTCCTTTCAACTTCCAACTCAAATGGGGAGTAACGTTGTCAATCCCTAAAGGATCAACCATATTCTCACATTTTAACTCCACTAAAGAAAAAGAGACCTTGTTTTCTTTCCCATGTACAATCTTTGGCAAACACCAAAGACAACACATTATTCCTATACCTAGTAACAGTTTTTTATTCCTCATAAATAAGTTTCTGCGAATATTACAGCTATGGATCATCCCCCCAACACTCTTACAATGGATAATGCATTACTCAACCTATCTTTGTCAACTTGACTTTATGAGTTGTCGGCTTATTCATTTTATAAATTGTATCAACGATGGTCTTCATATATCTACTCCATACTTCGCGTATCTCAGGATACATCGCTTTGGTATACCACTCATAACTCATCCTCAGAAAACCATCTTTAGGTAAATACTCCCTAAGTTTATTTATAGCCTTCTCATTATCAGCAAACAGCAGACCTTCCTTTTTCAAGAACGAATATTCTGTCCACAAATATTCTCTGAAACGTTTTTCTACTTCAAAACGTTCTTCATTCAGATACATGATTTTCATGGCTTGCTGGTATTGGGGTGTATTGGGATAATCGGCCAAATTGATACCATCTTCCAACTGTCCAGATGAAACATTATCGATAAACAATCCATCTATTGTCAGCCGATAATGTCCTTTTTCTAAATTAGTCACCTGCAAACGTTCTTGATTAAATTCCTTCATAAACGGTATTAAATCCATAGCATCACGTTGTGACCTTTTATTTCCCCAACCATGTCTTGGAATAGAATCCAAAGGATAAGGAAGTGAATTTGCCAAATAATCAAAACTTAAACCACCAGCTTCTTTCTTCAGTTTGGAGACCTTACAATTCCTATGACTTAATAGATTCCTGTTATTTGCATCAATTGAAATATCCGAAACTTCGACTCCAGCCAGTCCCTGCGCCTTTAAAAATAAATAAGCCATCACCATCTGTCCATCATTATCAGGATGGATTCTATCTACTCTACAAAAAGTGAATGTCGAATCTTTCTTTTGCTCTTCCAGACTTATTTGTACCATCGGCTGATTAAAATCCACAAATCCCCATCCATTTTTCTTAGCCGCCTTACGCTGGGCATCAATTATCTTTAAAATAGCATCATTTTTATGAAGAAAAAGTAAACTGTTCAATTTCGTAGTTTCATCATAAGATGATCCACCTATCAGCACTTTGGTCATTTTATTCTCTGCCAGCAAGCGCTTCTCTATTTCCCGAAAGCTTTCCAAAGATTTTTCAATCCGTTGCTCCGACAACTCCTTAGCATTCTCTTTCCAGAAAATATCATACCCTGTGTCATTCATACCAAAAGTCAGAGTTACATAAGTCGGTTTCCTGTCAAAAACATCGTAGTCCAACCGATCTTTAATATCCCATGCACTCTCACCGCCAATTCCGGCATTCATTATTGTAATCGGTTTATTTGGAAAACGAGTCATATAATACAACCACACAAACGAATGATAATGTCCACCATGGGTTATACTATTTCCAACAAAGACTACCCGTTCTCCTTTTTTAAAGGGTGGAATTGATTGTGCGTACAAGCTATTAGAATAAACACAGATTAGAAATAGCAGGAAAAAGACCTTTACGTTTATTTTACTATTCATTTGATTATACACTTTATTACAAATTTAATTATTTATCTTTCAAAACATTCTCTTTTCCAACTTTGAATAAAAAAGAATCTTATTAAAAAAGACGATTCAAGTTTACT
>OHAO01002254.1_pt1 | contig 12110 bp, 9 predicted proteins | sample 1577151 | NCBI WGS metagenome assembly OHAO01 (sample SAMEA3541585, study PRJEB24748) | human gut metagenome | biome: human gut; feature: human-associated habitat; material: faeces | place: China | collected 2012 | reverse complement strand
CTGCGGGCAAATTCTTGCGAATCCACGAAAAGCACCTCACTTTTTCTGACATTTCGGACAGAAGTACGTGCTTCTCTGCCCCTGCACGATTCGCCGAATCAGCGTGCCGCACGCGTGGCACGGTTCGCCCTCCCGGTCGTATACGCTCGTCTGCAGCGCAAACCAACCGGATGCACCGTCAGCACCGTGAAAGTCCCTCAGCGTGCTGCCGCCCGCTTCGATGGCCGATCGGAGTACTTTCCGTACTGCCGACAGCAAGCGGGCAACCTGAGGCTTGGTTAAGGTATCTGCGGGTTTGGCCGGATGGATACGGGCGTCGAAGAGCGCTTCGCTCGCGTAAATGTTGCCGCAGCCGACCACCGCAGTGCCGTCCAAAAGCACCTGCTTGATCGCCCGATGCGTTTTCTTGAGACTAGAAGCAAACGCGCTTTCGGTGAGATTTTCATCAAACGGCTCGGGCCCCAGAAGACTCAATGGCGGCACGCTGCGCGGATCAATATCCATCACCGTCATTGCACCAAAACGCCTCGGATCACGGTAGCGCGCCACTGTTTCGCCAAACACCAAGTCAACATGTTCGTGCTTCTGCACTTCGGGCCACGGCTGCTCGTAGACGCGCCAGGAACCGCTCATTCCCATATGAGAAGCCATCCAGGTACGCGTGCCGTCGGCGTCTTCAAAAACCCAAATGAGCATCTTGGCGCGACGCTCAAGATTCACCAACCGCAGGCCCTCAATGTCGGCCAGATGATCCAAGGGACCGCGCAACGCTCCCACACGCGCAACGACTTCAGTGAGCGTTTTGCCCACCAAGTGCGGTGCGAGACCGCGTCGCGTTACTTCAACTTCCGGCAGTTCCGGCATAACCATCCAAAAACGTAGCAACTCAGAGTGCGGACATTGTACGCAAGCAGTAGCAAGCCTCTCCTCCTTCCGGCGGAAGATTTTTGCCTTCTTGCGTGAGAAAATCCTAGTTTGCCCCTCCCTTCTGATTCTCCTTCCGAAAACATGCCAGAAAACAAAACCCCAGCCCCGAGCAATCCCTACAAAGCCCTCCTTGAAACCTGTGTGGCGGGCGGCGTCTCGCGCGCCAACCAAAGCTTCCTGCAAACACTGCTCATGACGTTTCTTGCAGGAGCCTATATTGCCTTGGGCGGCTTTTTGGCCGTGCGCTGCGGCTTGGGGTTGTCGTGGGATCAATGGGGCTCGATGGGCAAATTCGTGTTTGCCGCGGTCTTCCCGCTGGGGCTGATTCTGACTGTCATCTGCGGTGCCGACCTTTTCACCGGCAATGCTATGACGCTCACAAGCGCCCGCATCAACAACCGTGTTGATTGGCTTGCGGTATTGCGCAGCTGGACCTTTGCCTGGCTCGGAAACTTCATCGGGGCGCTTTTTGTGGCTTATTTCCTAGTGTGGGCCACGGGCATCATCTTTGAGAAAGTTCCCACGGCCGCAGGCGTAGCCGCCATGCCCTGGGCCGAAGGGCTGGTGAAACTAGCCAACGGTAAAACGTCACTGTCCTTTGGCGAAGCATTCTGGCGCGGCGTAGGCTGCAACTGGCTCGTGTGTCTGGCCGTTTATCTGAGCTATGCCGCCAAAGATATCGCGGGAAAAATTCTGGCGCTGTGGTTTCCGACGATGGCTTTCGTTGCGATGGGCATGGAACACTGCATCGCCAACATGTTCTTCATTCCTGCAGCCATTTTTGCCGGTAGCGACCCGCGTTACGTAGAGTTGGTCAATACAGGAGCTGCCGTTCCGCTTACTGCCGACTGGTCGAAATTCTTCATCGACAACCTGCCTGCCGTTACGCTCGGCAACATTGTCGGAGGCGCCGTTCTGGTGGCCGTGATCTACTGTCTGATTCACGGTAAGCTACGGAATTCTTAAGATTTTTTAACGCATTGGCGTCCAATTTAGCGTATGATTGCGCCAACTATAAAACCGTCACTGAGTTAACAAGACAACTTGCGGAGTGACGTTAAAACAGAACCGCTAAAGCGTCTGTCGCAAAAATGATCTGCCGGACATCGGCTTGAATTCGAGTATTTGCGTTGGGCGCTTTCCATCAGCTACTGCAAATATTCAAAAAAGGATTCAAGAGATGTCCGATTCTTATCTTTTCACCTCCGAGTCGGTGAGCGAAGGCCATCCGGATAAAGTCGCCGACCAGATTTCCGACGCCGTTCTCGATGCGTGTCTGGCTCAGGATCCGATGAGTCGTGTGGCCGCCGAAACGCTCTGCAACACCGGTCTCGTCGTTCTGGCCGGCGAAATCACCACCAACGCAACCGTTGACTACATTGGGCTCACGCGCGACGTGTTAAAGCGCATCGGCTACGACAACACCGAATACGGCATTGACCACAAGGGCTGCTCTGTGCTCGTGGGTTACGACAAGCAGTCCAACGACATCGCTCAGGGCGTGGACGCAAAGAACGCCGATCCGCTCACAATCGGTGCCGGCGACCAGGGTCTGATGTTCGGCTATGCGTGCGATGAAACCGCCACGCTCATGCCCGCAGCCATTTATTACGCTCACCAGCTGATGCTGCGTCAAAGCAAGCTGCGCCGTGACGGCACAATGCCCTACCTGCGCCCCGACGCCAAGAGTCAGGTGACGCTGCGCTACGAAAACGGCAAGCCCGTGGCAGCCGACACGATCGTGCTCTCGACTCAGCACTCGCCCGAATGGAGCGACGGCATGAGCATGAAGCCCGAATTCATCGAAGCTGTCATTGAAAACATCATCCGTCCGGTGATGCCCGCCGAATGGCTTAAGGGCACAAAGTTCCTCGTCAACCCGACCGGCCGCTTCGTGGTGGGCGGTCCGCAGGGCGACTGCGGCTTGACCGGTCGCAAGATCATTGTCGACACCTACGGCGGCAGCTGCCCGCACGGCGGCGGCGCCTTCTCCGGCAAGGATCCCACTAAAGTTGACCGTTCGGCCGCTTACGCCTGCCGTTACGTCGCCAAGAACATCGTGGCCGCGGGGCTCGCCAGCCGCTGCCAGGTTCAGGTCGCCTACGCCATCGGCGTGGCCGACCCGATGAACATCACCGTTCGCACGATGGGTACGGGCAAGGTTTCCGACGACGCTCTGTCGGCTGCCGTTCGCAAGGTCTTCGATCTGCGTCCGGGCGGCATTCTTCAGATGCTTGACCTGCGCCGTCCGATCTATTCCAAGACCGCCGCTTACGGTCACTTCGGCCGTGAAGAGCCGGAATTCACCTGGGAAAAGACCGACAAGGCCGACATCCTCAAGGAAATGTTCTGCTAATCGGGATTCGTTTTCCACCCGGCTGTCGTTTGCGCGACGGCCTTCAGCCGCCTGCAGGCTCCGCCGCAGGCGGTTTGCCTTTTTTGAGTGTCGTCTGACGGCAATACCTCAAAACTTGTGCACCTATTCTTTCGCATTCCCTCAATAGCCGCTCCGGCTACCCATACACTGCTCTGACTGTGTCAACAATTACATATGAGGAACCTTTCATGAGCGGTCATTCACTTTCCACCATCTGCGTTCAGGGCGGCTGGCGTCCGAAAAACGGCGACCCCCGTCAGCTTCCGATCGTTCAAAGCACCACCTTCAAGTACGACTCGGGCGAACTGATGGCCAAACTCTTTGACTTGGAAGCCAGCGGCTACTTCTATTCGCGCCTGCAAAACCCAACCTGTGACTCGGTGGCAGCCAAAATCGCGGCGCTTGAAGGCGGCACCGCCGCCATGCTCACCTCTTCAGGTCAGGCAGCCAACTTTTTTGCCGTTTTCAATATCGCCAACGCGGGCGATCATGTGATTGCACTTTCCACCATTTACGGCGGCACCTATAACCTTTTTGCCGTCACGATGAAGAAGATGGGTATTGAGTTCACTTTTCTGTCGCCCGACTGCAGCACCGAAGAACTCGAAGCCGCTTTTCGTCCCAACACCAAGGCGCTCTTTGGCGAAACCATCGCCAATCCCGCTTTGAATGTACTCGATATCGAACGCTTTGCGAAGGCGGCTCACGCCCACGGTGTGCCGCTCATTGTCGACAACACGTTTGCCACGCCCGTGAACTGCCGCCCGTTCGAATGGGGCGCAGACATCGTGACGCACTCCACCACCAAATACATGGACGGTCACGGCTGTGCGGTGGGTGGCTGCATCGTCGACTCCGGCAACTTCGACTGGACTGCACACGCCGAAAAATTTCCCGGTCTGACCACTCCTGATGAAAGCTACCATGGACTCGTCTATACCGAGCGCTTCGGCCTGGCCGGCGCATTCATCACCAAAGCCACGGCGCAGCTCATGCGCGACCTGGGCAGTACGCAGTCACCTCAGAGCGCTTACCTCCTTAATCTCGGGCTTGAAAGCCTGCATCTGAGAATGGCTCAGCACTGTGCCAATGCTCTTGCGCTCGCACAGTTCCTTGAAAAACATCCGGCCGTCAGTTGGGTACGCTATCCGGGACTTGCCTCCGACCCCGAACACGAACGCGCCCTCAAGTATCTGCCTCACGGTAGCTGCGGCGTCATCAGCTTCGGTCTGAAGGCCGGCAGACAGGCTGCGCAGGACTTCATGCAGAAGCTCACCATCGCTGCCATCGAAACGCATGTTGCCGATGCGCGCAGTTGCTGCCTGCATCCGGCGAGCACCACGCATCGTCAGCTAAGCGACGAAGAGCTTGCCGCCTGCGGCATCACCCCAGAACTGGTGCGTCTATCCTGCGGCATCGAATCGGTCGAAGACTTGATCGCCGACGTCGCCCAGGCGCTTGATGCAATTGCGGCGTAGGAGGTTGAGGCATGCCCATCAAAATCCCCAACACTCTGCCTGCCGTCGAAGTTCTCAACCGAGAAAACATCTTCATCATGCGCGAGGCGCGCGCGCAGACGCAGGACATCCGACCGCTGCGCATTGCTCTTGTAAACCTCATGCCCGACAAGATCACAACAGAGACGCAATTTGCGCGGCTACTGAGCAACACGCCGCTGCAAATCGATCTTGAGCTCGTTCACATGGGTTCACACGTCTCGAAAAACACGGCGCAAGGCCACCTCAAGAGCTTTTACCGTACCTTCTCCGAAGTACGCGATCAGAAATTCGACGGTATGGTGATCACGGGAGCGCCCGTTGAACGCATGGCATTTGAAGACGTCGACTACTGGCCCGAACTCGTCGAACTGATGGATTGGAGCAAAACGCACGTCTACAGCACACTGCACATCTGCTGGGCTGCGCAAGCAGGTCTCTATCATCATTTCGGTATCAAAAAGGTTCTTCTTGACCGTAAGCTTTCGGGCGTCTTCGCCCACGAAGTCGTGCGTAAAAGCAATATGCTCTTTCGCGGCTGTGACGATGTGTTTTTTCTGCCGCACTCACGGCACACGACCGTCGACGAAGCGGCCGTACGCACCAACCCGAGACTCAAAGTGCTTGCACAGTCCGGCAAAGCAGGTATTTTTGCCGTTGCTACCGACAAAGGTCGTCAGATTTTCTTTACGGGACACGCTGAATACGATCGCGAGACACTCGACTCTGAGTATCGCCGCGACATCAAAGCAGGGCTTTCCGTTCCGGTTCCCGAAAACTACTATGTCAATGATGCCCCTGCTCAGGGACCGCGCATGTGCTGGAGAGCACACGCGCACCTGATCTTTGCCAACTGGCTCAACTATTTCGTCTATCAAGAAACGCCGTACGACCTGCAGGAAATCGGCTAGCGTCCGATCACAAGCCGATCAGGCGCTGCGAATGCGTGTAGATATTGGCTCGCTTCTCGCGACAGAAAGCAACAAGCGTGAGGTTACAACGGCGAGCAACTTCTACTGCGAGCGCCGTCGGCGCCGATACGGCAAAAAGGATTTCCACGCCGCAGGCGGCAGCCTTTTGCACCATCTCATAGGAAGCGCGCGAACTCACAAAAAGCGCTCCGTCAAACTCTTTGGTACGCGCTCGGCAACCAAGAAGCTTATCAAGCGCCACATGCCGACCGACGTCTTCGCGTCCGAACGCGACCGTGCCGTCGTGTCGCAGCCAGACGGCCGCGTGCGTGCCGCCCGTGAGACTTCGGAGCTCTTCGGTCTGAGCAATCCCGGCCAGCCCCGCTCCGTAGTGCTTCAAATCAAAGCGCTGTGTAAAGGGAAGCGCCTTGAGCGGACGCATGACCCCCTCGAGACTTTCCGTACCGCAGATTCCGCAGCCGGTGCGGCCGGCCATTGTGCGGCGATGCTCCTTGAGCTTCCAAAACGACTCGGAGGAGACCGTGAGGTGCACTTCGTAGCCGCGCCCGCAGCCGGGCTGAACCTCGATGTCGTAGATATCGGAAACATCCTGCACGATACCCTCGGCCAGAGAAAAGCCGAGCGCAAAGTCTTCGAGATGCAGCGGCGTCACCATCATCACGGTGTGCGAAATGCCGTTGTAGACGAGCGCTGCGGGCACCTCGTCGATGACGAAGTCGGACTTGCGCGAGCCGTCCAGATTAAGGACGCTTACGGACTGCGCTCCAGTCGGCACGTTTAGCGTTTCGCCGTCGGCGGAAAACTGCACGTCGTTCATGAGTGAGTCTCGCTTCTTTCTAAGCGTTGCCAGCCTGAGAGACATCTTGCTGAGCCTGCTTGCGCGTCTGCGCGTAGGCCACCATCAGTTCGGCACAGCGCCAGGATTCGAAATCCGGATCGAAGTCTTCACTTTCGGCTCCGAACACCGTGGCTACACTCGATTCACAGGCACTGCAAACATGCAGGCGGTGCTTGTCGTCACCTTCGAGATGCACGTACTGCAATTCGGACGTGGCCTCGTCGCCGCACACCGCACAGCGGATACGTTCAAACTGCCAATCCGCACCGCAGCAGGCACAGTACAGGCGCTTGACGTTGCCTCGGTTTTGCGTGGCACCGACCGCCGCCATGGAAGCACGTGTGCCGCAGACCGGACAAGTGATGCTGCGCTTGAAATGCACCGTATCGGGCACCATGCGGTCAAAGACACGGCTCGCCTCAGTCGCGGCATCGTCGAGAAACACGCGCATGGCAAAAGCCGTAACGGGCACGAAATAGAGTTCGGCAAGCGTCAGGTCCATGCCGGCCTCTTCAATGCGATCCCACAAGGCGTCGGGATACTTGGCAAGAGCGTCGAGCGTGTCCTGCGTAAAAAACGCTTCGGGTTCCGGAATATTGAGACACGGATCCCCCGAAGGTACGCTCGCGTCAGCCACTGCGCGGATCGCTGCGAAGACGCGCAAAAACTCTTCCCGCGGAATCTGAATGAAGCGGCTTGCAAAAAGCGGCTTCTTGCCGTGCAACGCATCTTGCATTTCTTCAGGCGTCCACTCAACTTCCGGCACCGTCACCTCGGTTTTCAGGCGCGCGGCTTCGTGCAGCATCGCCAAAAACTGGTCTTCGGCGGGATTGATGTTGTATTTGGCAAACAAACGATCGAGTTTTTTCAAGCTAAGCATGGTGTTTCGGTCGTCGCCGACCGCAGTGCATCTCTAGAAAAAAGTGCGTGGGCGCTGCGACACGCTCACGCACAGTCTTGTGGCGGATTATGCGGCAAAAACGATGGTTTTGCGCTTACTTGCCGCCTTTTTTGTCAGGTTCTTCGGTGACGTTCTTACCGAGCGCCAGTTCTTCATTGGCCCAATAACCCCAATGGTAAGCCGCATCGGACTCGGAAACCTTGCCGTCGCCGAACATCAGACGGATCGTACCGCGGTAGGGCTGGAAGATGCCTGCGCCGAGATAAACGTGCGCAATGCCAACGAACACCGTCAGGAAGAAGAAGATGTCATGCACGAGCTTGGCAACGAGCACTGTTTCGGGGGCAAAGTCCACCTTGCCCGTGCCGTCGGGTAAGAGCCCGGTGTTAAGCCACAGGATCATGCCCGAGACAGCCATGAAGACACCGAAGATCACAAGCGCGCCGTCAGCCAGACGCTGTGCGGACTTCACGTGGTGCTGCGGAGGCATATGCACCTTGGAAGGCGCAAAGAGGTACAGCGGGAACTTCATGGCCCAAGCCACGTCGTCCTTGTCCCACTTTCCGAAAATGTCTTCCTTGAAGAGATGTACGAATCCCTTGGGGCTCTTGAGAATCGCAAAGAGCGGTACCAGGATGAAGGGGATGGCGAGCACGCGATGCAGCATGCGCATGGCATACGTGAAGTCGCCCCCCATGATGCCGCCGCCGAGCGAAGGCACGAACACAAACAAACCGGTAAACGCAAGCAGGATGCAGGCGATCGCGGCCACCCCGTGCGTGACACGAGTCAAAAGCGAATGACGCTGAATGTAGCGAGTCATGTTTTTTACTCCTAGTGGGATCTATTGAGAGTCGCGCTTGAGAGCCGCCACTTCGCGATCGGCCTTTTCGCGCTGCTCCGGCGTCCAGTGCTTCTTGGCTTCTTCGATCGTCATTTCTTCTCGACGATAGCCGCGTGCGGCCACCAGAGAAACAGCCAGACCGGCGACCACCGCGGCGGTACCCACGGCCGTGACCGTGCGCATTGCCGTTCCCATGGTGATCACGTCCTTCTTCACGGGGTTGGTCGGCAAGCCGTAGGCTTCATGCCCGTGCTTGCAAACAGTCAGCGTATGCAAACCGCCCATTTCATTGACGCCATAGAGTTCTGCCTTTTCAAAGCCCTTTTTCTTGAGGAATTCAACGCGCTTGAGCCCCTTTTCAATCATTTCTTCGCGCGGACCGAAGCAAAGCGCCTCGGGCTGGCAGGTCTTCACGCAAGCCGGAATGCCGCCTTCTTCGAGACGATCCAGGCACAGCGTGCACTTGTCGATGCGCTTGTCCGTCGGACGGAAACGCGGCACGTCAAAGGGGCAGGCCGACTGGCAGTAGGTGCAGCCGTTGCACTTGTCGGTGTCAAAGGCCACCACACCCTTTTCGGTCTTGTAGAGCGCTCCCGACGAGCAGATTTCCACACAGGCGGCGTCCGTGCAGTGGTAGCACGAACGGCGGCCGATAGCGAAATTTAAGGGCTGAAACTTGTTGCCGGACTCGTGCTCGGCAAACGTCATGATCAGACGTGTGTCGCCGTTCAAATCCGCTGGCGACTGATAGCTGCCCGTAAACGGAATCGAATTGAGTCCGGTGGGAGCAGGCAGCCCGTTCCATTGCTTGCAGGCCACCTGACAACCCTTGCAGCCCGTGCAGTGCGAAGCGTCAAACAAGATGGCGACTTCTTTACTCTTAGCCATTATTTTCTCCTTGTCTCACGGGTCAGGCAACAGGTTCCAGGTTCACCAGGAAAGCCTTGTATTCCGGAATCCACGAATTCGGATCGCCGACGTTAGGGGTCAAATCGTTGACGTTGTCACCGGTGGCAAACTTCGTCGCCCACGAGAAGTGGTGCGGCATACCCACCACATGCGTCACCTTGCCGTCGATTTTCATCGGCTTCATGCGCTTGGTCACCATGGCAGCCACCTTCACGTCGCCGCGATTGTTCCAAACACGCACCATCTGCCCGTTTCGAATGCCCTTTTCCTTGGCAAGTTCTTCGCTGATTTCGATGAAGTTGCACGGAATCAGTTCGTTGAGCCAGGGGATGTTTCTCGTCTGCGTGCCGCTCTGCCAGTGTTCGACCACAGAATAGGTCGTCACCACATACGGATAGTCCTTGGCGTTGCCGCGTTTGACGGACGGATCCTTCGTAAAGAGCGCGCACGGGTTGCCGCCTGCGCCGTTCAGAAGATTCTTCACCGGCGTTTCATGCGGCTCGAAGTGCTCGGGCAGCGGTCCGTCGCCCATCGGATAGGCAAAAAGACGCGCCTGTTGTTCCCACGTCATAAAGAACGCGTTGCGATCGGGCGGCACAGCCGTCACAAAGTCACCCACGTCGTTTTGCAGCCACTTGCCGTCCTTCCATTCGACGAGCACGCGTTCTGGGTTCCATGGTTTGCCGTTTTCGTCGGCCGAAGCACGGTTGTAAAGAATGCGGCGGTTGGCGGGCCACGCAAACGACCACTGCGGGAACAAACCGAGTCCGGTCGGGTCATCCTTGCTGCGGCGCGTCATCGGTTGCTTCATCGGATCCATCTTGTTGGCTTCGTTGTTGTAGTAGCCCGAGAAAATCCAGATGCCGCAGGCGGTGCTGCCGTCGGCCTGAAGCGAGCCGTAGCTCGGCAACAGCTTGCGTGTCTTGACGTCGTAGCCGTTCATCGCCCAGCACAGCGCACGGATGTCTGGTTTGCCGTCGATCGTGTAATCCATGTTGGTCTTGAGAATCTGATCGGGGCAGGCGCCGCCTTCCTTTTCATAAAGCGCACGAATTTCGCGCCACAGCAGCAACAGCTGATCGAAGTCGGGTTTGGCTTCTCCGGGCGGCTCAACGGACTTTTCACGCCACTGGATCCAGCGGCCGGAGTTGTTGATCGAACCCGTCTTTTCATAGATCAGCGCAGCGGGCAGGAAGTAACACTCGGTCTTCACTTCTTCGGGCTTCATGTCGGGGGCGCGCCAGAAATCAGCCGTTTCCGTAAAGAACCAGTCGGTCACCACAAGCCAGTCGAGCTTGGCCATGGAATTGCGGGCGTGCTTGGCGTTGGGCGTGGAATGCGCCGGATTCATGCCCCAGCAGAAGTAGCCCTTGATTCTCTCGTCGCGCATCTGATTGAACGTCATGATGGTCGAATAGTGCGCGTAGTCGTAGCGCGGACTAATCTTTGGCAGCAGGTCGTAGCAGTAGTCGTTTTCGACCGTCGCATTGTCGCCAAACCATTCTTTCAAGGCCGAAACCCAGAACTTGGGCTTGTTGCTGTAGTAACCGGCGGCATACGTTTCCACCGACAGGTAGTCGGCGAGCGTCGGGTGGCTCTTACCCGTAGGCCAAGAGAGGTAACCCGGAGCCTGATGCACGGAAGCACCCACGTCGGTCGAGCCCTGCACGTTGGGTTCGCCGCGCAGTGCGTTGATACCGCCGCCGGCGATGCCGACGTTGCCAAGCAGAAGCTGCACGACGCACATGATGCGGCAGTTCTGAGAGCCATAGGTGTGCTGCGTCTGGCCAAGCGCGTAAAGGATCGAACCGGCCTTGTCGGGGCGGCCCGTGGCAGCATAGGTCTGCCAGATCTTGAGAAGCACGTCATGGTCCATGCCCGTGATACGTTCGACGACTTCGGGCGTATAGCGGGAGTAGTGCGCCTTCATGACATTCAAAACGCAGCGCGGATCCTGCAGCGTTTCATCGCGCTTGAGCACCTTGAGAGCCGGCGTCTTGAATTTCGGCGTACCCGGCTTGTTGACCCAGGCAAAAGCCGTGCCTTCGGCCGTGTTCCACAGCTGCTTCTTATCGGAGTCGTAGCCCCAGGATTCGTTGTCGTACTTTTGCTTCACCGGATCCCAGCCCGAGAAGAGGCCCGTATCGGGATCAAACTTGTAGTCGTCGCGAAGCAGGCAGGCTGCGTTCGTGTAGCTGAGGATATAGTCTTTGTGATAGAGCTCGTTTTGCAGGATGTAGTTGATCATCCCGCCGAAGAACGCAATGTCGGTGCCCGGACGCAACCGACCGTAGATGTCGGCCTGGGCCGCCGAACGAGAATAACGCGGATCGACCACGATCCAGGTGGCACCGCGGTCCTGTGCGCGCTCCACCCAGCGCGAGCTCAACGGATGGTTTTCGACATTGTTGGAGCCGATCGTGAGAATGACGTCGGAATTGGCAAAGTCACACCAATGGCTCGTCATGGAGCCGCGGCCGAAGCTCGGCGCAAGACCGGCCACTGTCGAGGAGTGACACACGCGCGTCTGATTGTCAATGGCAACGACACCGAGAGAACGGGCGAACTTCTGAACGAGCCACCCTTCTTCATTGTTAAGCTGTGCTGCACCCAGACTTGCGATACCGTCGCAGCGGTTGACCGTCACGCCGTCTTCGGTTTCCACAAAGCTCGCATCTCGGGTCTTTTTGACGTGGCGTGCAATTTCCTTGGCGGCCTGGTCCCATGAGATACGTTCCCACTTGGTCGAACCGGGGCGGCGCACCATGGGGTAAATCACGCGGTCAGGATGAGCCGACACGGTGCGGTCGGGATTGACGATGTTACGAAGGCCCCACATGGCGGCGCCCTTCGGGCACAGACCGCCGAGGTTGACCGGATGGTCCG
>OHAO01002245.1_pt1 | contig 12157 bp, 8 predicted proteins | sample 1577151 | NCBI WGS metagenome assembly OHAO01 (sample SAMEA3541585, study PRJEB24748) | human gut metagenome | biome: human gut; feature: human-associated habitat; material: faeces | place: China | collected 2012 | reverse complement strand
GCCGCCGTTTTCACGGCGGCGCTTTTTTGCGCTCTTCTTAATTCGCCTGCGGGTTCAGGAACACGGCGGCTCGAAAAACGCCGTCCTGCCAGTTGAAATCTGCCTTGCCGCGGTATTGGAGGGCTATCTGGCGTATAGAGCTTGTGCCTATGCCCTCGCCCCGGTGCTTGGTGGAGAGCAGGCTGCCGTCGGGGGCAGCCTTGGGCGGGTGCGGGGAGCTGTTGTCTACGGCTATGGTCATAGCGCTGCTGCCCGTCAGGCGCGCGGCGGCGCGGACGAAGCCCCCCTCCTGCCCCGCGCAGGCCTCCAGCGCGTTTTCAAGCAGGTTTCCCAGCACGACGCAGAGGTCGGGCTCTGGTACGGCGAGGCCCTCGGGCAGGTCGAAGCTGAACTCAAACTCTGTACCCTGGGCGCGCAGCCTTCCAGCATAGTGGTTAAGCAGCATATTGACGGAATAGTTGCGGCACCAGGTACAGAAGCCGTCGCCCGGGCCGCTGTCCGCGTTCGCGTTCAGATACTCGCGCAGGCGTGCCTCGTTGCCGCTCTCCAGGTAGCTGCGGATGATATTCCGGTGCTGCCTCAGGTCGTGGCTCGCGCGGCGGGTCTCTTCCATATGCTCCTGCAGCTGTGCATACTGCGCGCGCTGAAGATTCAGTATGTTCTCCATCTGCCGCGCCTGCTCCTCCAGGGCGGCACGCTTTTTCAGCCCGTCCAGCGAGCGCATCAGCACATAGCAGACTACCATAATGCTGAACATCAGGCTCAGCCTCGCAATGAGCGCCGTCCAGCTGGTCACGCTGTCGGCATCAAAGGCGTTGGTGAAAATGAGTACGACCAAGCTGGCGAGTGCAGGCAGCAGCCATATCACCCGCCAAATATCCGGCGAGTCGGCGTCTTCAACCGCGCGGGCGGTGCTCCTGAAATACCGCATGGACCACGGCATCGTCACAAGATACACGGCCGCGCACATCAGGCTGCATTGCCAGGACATTGCACCCTCTGAAAACAGCCTTGCAGCCGCAAACGAGGCTATCCCTCTGGCTATTATCAGATAATCGACCACAAGTACATAGGTGAAAACCAGCTTGAACGGATTTGTGCGCACCATTATAAAATACACGCTTGCAGAGAGCGCCGAGAATACCAGTTCAAACATCCTGACGCTATATCCTGCCTCCGCCGCCAATTTCACCATCGGTATCTTTATAACCAGCAGCAGGCATACCAGCAGAATGGCGAACTTCTTGGAGCGCCATTTGAAATCCCAGTACTGATAAAAAGCCAGAATATTGCTCGGCAGCCAGGAGCACGCGGTATACAAAAGCAGTTCCATCACAGCTCGCTCCTGACCCTGGCGATGCTCCGCTCGGCGTAGGCCTGCTCCAGCGACGGGCGTCGCCTACGGCTGACGGGCAGCCGGTCCCCGTTTTCCATCACAACCACCTGGGCTTCCAGCGTGCCGACGGCATCCAGATTTATTACTATGCCGCGGTGGCACTCGTAAAAGCGCCCGTCCTTCGGGAGCATGGGTTTCAGTTCCTCCACAGTCATGCGCAGCAAAAACTCGCCCGCACGCGTGAGCAGGCGCATCCTGTGGTTCAGGACTTCGGCGTAGAGCACCTCGTCCGCCGGGACACGCACGCTGGCGGCGGTGGCGCTGAGGTCTATGTACTCCTCCAGGCGGAGCCTGCGGAGAAGGCGGTCCATGAGCCGCTCAAAGCGCCTCTGTCCACTCTCCCCCGCCCCCTTCACGAGGAAGCCCGCGGCTTCGACCTCGTAGCCCTCCAGCGCATAGCCCGCCTCCGTGGTGACGAAAACAAGCAGGGCCTCAGAGCCCAAGGCGCGCAGGCGGCGCGCCGTCTCCAGACCGTCAATCCCGTCCATCACTATGTCGAGAAAAACTATATCAAAGCCGCCTGATGCGGCAGCCTCCAGCAGCTCCTCGCCGCTGCGAAAGCCCGACACCTCAATGGTCAGCTCATGCTGCGCCGCGTAGGTCTCCAGGGCCGCGCCGAGCCGCTCAAGGTCTGCCGGAAGGTCGTCTACTGCCGCTATATTTATAGTATCCTGCACAACAAACGCCCTCCATTCCACAATATTTTGTGTGCACAGCACCGCTTGCGCCAAAAATTCACCGCTTGCGTCAGGGACCTTGAAGTTATTATAAATACTGTGTAAATTGATTCGAGAACACCAGATCATCCACAGCTTGGACGGTCTGGGATTTTTATGTCGGGCACGACTTTCGCTTTGCTTTATTTCTGTATTATAGCACGGCGGTTTCCCCTTTCAAAGTTTTTTTACCTAAAAAATGAAATTGCCAGGCTCGGCATCTACTTTTAATTCGGGGTGACAAGATGAAAAACGAACGCATCAACTATACGCAGGTGGTATGGGAAATAACCCGCCTGCTCCAGGACGCGGAGTCGCTTGAAGAGGCGCTTCGAACAAGCCTCGGCGAGGTTGTCAAGGCCGTCGGAGCTGAGGCGGGGACCATATGGTTCTACAATTCAAAGGGCGACAAGCGCATTTACCCCTCCTTCACCATTGGCGGCGCCGACCTCACCGGAATGAGCCTCGCCGAGGGCGAGGGCATCGCGGGCCAGGTCGTCAAAGAGGGCAAGACCACCGTCGTCAAGGACTGCCAGAGCGATGCCCGCTGGGCCGGACGCTTTGATGAGAGCACCGGTTTTGTCACAAAGAGCATGGTCTGCGTGCCGCTCATCAATAAATATGAGGTCATCGGCTGCATCCAGATAATTAACAAGAAGGACGGCTCGCTCTACAACGACGCGGACGTGGACCTCTGCGAGAATCTGGCCATGCTCACGGCCATCGCCATCGACGACAAGGGCCTGAACCTCGGCTTTGCGGAGGAAAAGAAGTCCATCATCTCTCTGCGCGGCGTCACCAAGGTCTTCGGCCAGGGCGACACGCAGATCCAGATCCTCAAGGGCGTGAACCTCGACGTGCGCGAAGGCGAATTCCTCGTTATCCTCGGCGAGTCGGGCTGCGGCAAGAGCACTATGCTCAACATAATAGGCGGTATGGATAAGCTCACCGGCGGCAGCTTCCTCTTTGACGGCGTGGACTACTCCAATGCCGATGAAAAAACGCTCACCATGTACCGCCGCCACTCCGTAGGCTTCATCTTCCAGGCCTACAACCTCATGCCCACGCTGACGGCCAAGGAAAATCTCGAATTCATAGGCGAGCTCTGCGAAGACCCCATGGACGCTGAAGATGCGCTTGAGCGCGTCGGGCTGCTGGGCAGGAAGGACAATTATCCATCCCAAATGTCCGGCGGTCAGCAGCAGCGCGTATCCATCGCCCGCGCGCTCATGAAAAAGCCCCGGCTCATCCTCGCCGACGAGCCCACCGCCGCGCTCGACTACGAGACCAGCATAGAGGTCCTCACCGTTCTTGAGGATGTCATCAAGGCCGGCACCACGATGCTCATGGTCACGCACAACGAGGAGATAGCCAAGATGGCAAACCGCGTCATCCGCATGAAGGGCGGCGTCGTGGCTGAGGTCATCGTGAACAGGCATCCCGCCGCCGCGAAGGAGTTGGTCTGGTGATGAAAGCCACAGGTCTTAAGCATCTGCTGCGCAGCATACGCAAGAGCGGAGTCTCCTTTCTCGCCGTTGCGGTCATTGCGGGCGTCAGCATTGCGATTTTTCAGGGTTTCCAGTCCTCGGCGCACGCCATCCTCCGCCGGGCTGACGCATATTTCGTTGAAAACCGGCTTGAATCCCTGGAGATAAGCTGCGCAAACGGCATAACCGACGAGGACATAGAGGCCATCTCCGCCTGGGACGGCGTGCGCTCCGCTGAGGGCGGCTACACTGACGCGGCACAGCTGGAGCTCGACGGCGAGCGCGTGCTGGTACAGGTCCGTTCCCTGCTTGAGAGCATGAATGACGCCGTCATCGTCGAGGGCGAGCTGCCCACGGCAGCGGATGAGGCCGCCATCGAAGAGCTGCTCGCCTCCGAGAAGGGCATCTCCGTCGGTGACACCATAACTTTGCAGAACGACGGCTGCCTGCTCGGCACCCAGTTCACCGTAACGGGCATAATCAACCTGCCTGTCTACTGCTGCTCCGGTCTTGAGGACACTCGCGGCTCCGGAGATGCGGGTCTGGGCTCGAACGAATACTTTATAGCCTTTGACAAGTCCGCCTTTGACAGCGACAACTACAGCGGCTGCTACACCACCGCTTACATAGACAGCAGCCGCTTCGACGGGATCTACTACTTCTCCGACGAGTACGAGACTGCCGAGGACGAGTACATAGCTGCGCTTGAGCCGCTTGCAGCGGAGAGGGCGGAGCTGAGGTATGAGTCTCTCAGCGTCGAGGTCCAGGACGCGCTGGACGAGGCGCAGGCCGAAATCGACGACGCGAAGGCAGAGATAGCCGACGGCGAGCAGGAGCTGGCTGACGGCAGGGCCGAGCTGGAGGAAAATCGTCAAAAACTTGAGGACGCGCGCGCTGAGATAGCAGACGGCGAGGCAGAAATTGCTGATGCTGAGGCGGAGATCGCCAATGGACAGAAGGAGCTGGACGATGCAAAGGCTGAGTTCGACGCCAAGGAAGCCGAACTTGCGGACGCGAAGGCCGAACTCGACGCCCAGCTCACGGGCCTCGGCCTGAGCACCGACCTCGACGAAGCCCTGGCAGCTCTGGCCGCGCTGGGCGACGCCGGCGCGCCGCTCAAAGAGGCCATAGCCCAGTATCAGGCCTCCGAGCAGCAGCTTGAAGCTGCCAGGTCCGAGATAAACGCCTCCGAGGCCAAGCTCGACTCCTCCCGCAGCGAGCTGGCCAGCGCAAAGCGCGAGCTTGAGGACGCCCGCGCCGAACTCGCGGACGGCGAACAGGAGCTGGCCGACGCCGAACAGGAGATAGCTGACGGCGAGGCCGAGTTGGAGGAGGCCAAGGCCAAGCTGGCCGACGGCGAGGCCGAATTTGCCGACGCGCAGGACGAGGCCGACGAGCTTCAGCAGCGCGGCTGGATCATCTCAGGCCGCAACGAGGTCGGCGATGTGCGCGGCGTAGAGACTATAGTCAAGGCCATTTTCGGCCTCAGCTACGCCATGTCCGCCGTCTTCCTCATAGTCTCCGTGCTGGTCTGCTTTGCCGCCATAACCAGGGTCATACGCGAGCAGCGCGTGCTCATCGGCGCGCAGAAGGCCCTCGGTTTTACTGCCGGCGAGCTTTTCAAGCATTACACCATGTATAACCTCGTCTGCGCCATCCTCGGCGTACTGGTGGGTTGGCTTTTGAGCGTCGTCATAGTCGAATTCATGTCGCTGCACATCTTTATGCCTAAGTTCACCTTTCAGGACACTCCCATCGTATTTGTCTGGAGCACGGCTATAATCTCCGGCGTCATCTGCATCGCCGTTTTCCTGGCGGCTACCTTCTTCACCTGCTCCAGGCTCGTGAAGGAACCCGCCACCGAGCTGCTGCGCGGCGAGGTGCCGTCAAAGGGCGGGCGGATGTTTTTTGACGGCTGGGGCGTCTATAAGAAGCTCAGCCTCTACTCCCGCTCGATCGTGAAAAACGTCTTTAACGACAAGGGCCGCATGCTCACCACGGTAATGGGCATCATGGGCTGCACGGCGCTGCTCGTCGCCTGCTTCTCCATCAAGCTCGGCATCAAGAACGCCTCCGTCGAGCAGTTCGGCACCTATTCCCTCTATGACTACCGGCTCTCAGTAGACACCGAGGCGGGTCCTGCGGACGATTTCGCCGCGCTGCTGGATGAAAACGGCGTGGAGAACCTGCTCATTCAGGACAAACTGAAAAACTTCCGAGGAGAGGGCCAGGACTGGAACAACGCCCACGTGCTCGCAGTTTCCGACGCCGAGGCGTTCAGGAGCTTCATGTACCTCAAAAACATCGATGGCGGCGAGGAGCTTACCGTGCCCGAGGAGGGCGTGCTCATATCCCGCAAGGCCTCTGAAGAGCTGGGCCTGAAGCCCGGCGACTATCTCGGCATCATGGACGAGAACGGCAGCGAGCACGGCTTTGAGGTCGCCGCCGTAGTCGAGAGCTATCTGCCCTACCACACAGTCATAATGAGCAGCAGCTGCTATGAGTCGGTCATGGGCGAAGCGCCGGACGAAAGTGTGTTCCTGATAAAGGGCGAAGTGGACTCCGTCAGGACCGCGGCCCAGGGCATGGCGGGCTTCATCGAGCTTGCAGACAACAGCCGTTTTGTCCGCAGCGGCAGCGAGCTTGACCTCGCCATCTACGTCTGCGTCGGGCTTGCCGCGGCGCTCTCCGTGCTGGTGCTGCTCAACCAGATAACCATGCACATCGACCACAAGGCCAGGGAGCTGGCGGTCATGCGCGTGAACGGCTACACTCTGGCTCAGACCAGGGCATACGTCTCGCGCGACAATGTTGTGCTGACTGTCCTGGCCCTGCTCCTGGGCTGTCTGGCGGGCATAGGCCTTGCCTACATCGACATCTGCATGGTCGAAGCGGGGGCCGAGCACTATGTGCGCAGTCCGAACCTGCTTGCCTGCCTCGAATCCTGCGCCATTGTCGGCGTCTTCGCAGTCATCGTAAACATCATCGCCCTGCGCCGCATCGCGCATCTGAACCTCACAAACGTAAGCTCGAACTGAGGGGACCTTTATGGAGAACGACATCCGCGTAAAACTCATGGGCGTGCGCGGCACCATGCCTGTACACGGCCCCGACTGCCGCGTTTTCGGCGGCGCTACCAGCTGCGTATTCGTCAGCATGGGCGGGCAGGCCATCATTCTGGACGCGGGTACAGGGCTTTCCGGGCCGGGCTTCGACAGCTTTTTCGGCGCCGAGCACTTCACGCTGCTGCTCACGCACTCGCACGTGGACCACATCATGGGCTTTCCGCCCTTCCCCGCCCTCTTTGACGGGCGGCGCTCGGGTGAGGTCTATCTGAAGACCCGCGGGGGCCTGGACGCGCGCGCGCAGCTCGAAAAACTGATGGCCCCTCCGCTCTGGCCCATTAAGACCTCCGCCGTCAAGGCGGACGTGGCCTTCCGCGACGTGCCGGAGAGCTTCTCGCTGGGCGACGTGCGGGTGGACACGATGGAGATTGGGCATCCCGGCGGCTGCACGGCTTACAGGCTGAGTTTCGGCGGGCGCTCGCTGGTTTATGCCACGGACTATGAGCCGGAGTGCGACGCGCCTGAGCGTTTTCTGAATTTCGCCCGCGGCTGCTCGCTGCTGCTGCTCGACGCGCAGTACACGCCCGCGGAATACGCGAACACCATGGGCTTCGGCCACTCTACGACCGAGCGCAGCATCAGGATCGCCCGAGGCTGCGCCGCCAAAACTACGCTGCTGGTCCACCACGACCCAAAACGGACGGACGCGCAGCTGCTGGCCCTTGAAGCGGAGCTCGGGACCGCCCAGGACATACGTTTCGGGCGCGAGGGTGAGGAGGTTATATTTTAATGAACAAGAAAGCAGCCATTCCGATAGGCATCAAAATCGAGGCAATGCTGGCGCTCATGCTGGCTTTCGCACTCATGGTCTGCCTCTGGGCCCCTGTGCTCGCGGAGCAGAGCGCCGAGGCCAAGGACATGCGCCTTGAAGCTACGGAGGGTACCGTTACGCTCAAAAACAGCAGCGGCAAGAGCCTATCTGTCCGCGAGGGCATGAAGCTCTACAGCGGCTACACCCTCAAGACCTCCGCGAAGAGCTATGCCTATGTGACGCTGGACAGCTCCAAGGTCGTGAAGCTCGACGCGAACAGCGAGGTCGAGGTGCGCAAGGACGGCTCCAAGCTCGAACTACTGGTCAACGCGGGCGAGCTTTTCTTCAACGTCACGAGTCCGCTCGCAGACGATGAGACAATGAACATACGCACCTCCACGATGGTTACCGGCATACGCGGCACCTCGGGCTATGTCTCGGCGGGAGAGGACGGCGTCTCCTCCGTCAGCGTCCTGGACGGCAGTGTCACCGCCATTGTCATCGGCGGTACGGCCTCGGCGCAGGTCTCCGCGGGCACGAGTGGCAGCGTCGTCGGCGGCGTAAACGCCATTGTGTCCGACACGCTCACTGAGAGCGGCATCCCCGGCTTCGTGGCGGTCGAGATAGCAAATGATGAAAGCCTCCAGCAGCGCATCGAGTCGGACACTGGGATGGACGTCAGCGAGATCGTCTCCGGCGCGGACGCCAAGCTCGCTTCAGACGAGCAGCAGGCCGCTCAGGGCGAGACCGGCGACGGCACGGGCAGCGTTATCCCAATGCCCGACAACGGCGGCTATATACCCACCGTGCCTCCGCTCCCCAGCGTCGTTCCGACAATAGTCCCGACGGCGGACCCGACTACGGAGCCGACAGAGGAGCCGACGGAAGAGCCGACGGAGGAACCGACTGAGGAGCCGACTGAGGAGCCGACGCCTGACCCCAGCCCGACTGAAAGCACATCGCCGGGTACCATAAGTGAAGACACGCAGATGACGGCTGATGAATTTAATTCTTTCTTGAGCGGTGGAAGCACCATTACGATCAAGCAGGGCATGACCCTGACTATTTCAAGTGACCTGACACTCAACATCGCAGACTTTATGATAGACGGCGGCGGCACGCTGGCGACCTCGGACGGCGCCACCGTTACCTTTGCCAGAACAGCTTACATATACGGCGACATTACTTTCGACGGCAGCTTTGTCATAAACAGCGACGTAACGCTCAGTATTAACAGCGGAAAATCGCTCACGAACAACGGTACTATTACGAATAATGGCAGCATTAAAGGTACCGTCACGAACAACGGCATCATTAATGGCAATCAGCCTACTACGTAATAATTGAGGTACGCGATGCTCAAAAAACGCTTTACAAAGGCGCTGGTCGCAGTGGGGTGCGCGGCGGTGTTTGCGCTGGCGGCGCTGCTGGGGGTGTTTTATCACCCGGACCAGATGCTGTCCGACGGGCTGTACCAGTCGCCCAAGGCGCTGGACGGCAACATCTTCGTCGTCGGCATAGACGACAGGGCCATAGACGACATCGGCCCCTATCAGACCTGGGGCCGGGATGTCATCGCCATGGCCATCGAGGCCCTGAACGCCGACCCTGAGAACCGCCCCGCCGCCGTCGGCATCGACGTGCTCTACATAGGCGAGACGGAGCCGGAGCTCGACGCCTGGCTCGCAGAGGCCGCCGGGGAGTGCGGCAACGTCGTCGTTGCCTCCGTCGCCAACTTCGGCACTGAGCTCGTAACAGAGGATACGGGCAACTTCTACCTGGAGGACTACTCCATCCTCTCCTACGAGGAGCCTTACGAGGCCCTGCGCGCCGTCACCAGTCAGGGCCACATAAACGCCATGTACGACGAGGACGGCATACTCCGCCACGGCATCCTCCAGATAGACCTGCCCGACGGGCGCAGCATCCCCTCTTTCGCCTACGCGCTCTACCAGAAATACGCCGAGGCCAACGGCCTGCCATCGGAGCTCGACATCCCCACCGACGCGCTGCACCGCTTCTACGTCGATTTCTCCGCCCTGCCAGGCGGCTATTACGACGGCATTTCCGTCTCCGACCTGCTGGCGGGCGAATTCCCCGCCGAGCTCTTCAAGGACGCCGTCGTGCTCATAGGCCCCTATGCCGCGGGTCTCTCCGACTACGTTACCACGGCCATCGACCGCGCCTCGCTGATGTACGGCGTGGAGTACCAGGCCAACGTAATAAACCAGTTCATAAACGGCAGCTTCAAAGCCGAGGTCTCGGATCAGCTTCAGGCGGCGCTGCTCTTTGTGCTCTCCGCAGCCTGCCTGTACTTTTTCATCGGGCGTAAGCTGCTGTGGTCTTTCCTCGTCTGGCTCGCGGCAGCGGGCGGGAGCGTGCTGCTCTGTCTGGTGCTCTACTCGGGCGGCTGGGTGCTGCACCCGCTCTGGTTTTCGCTGACCGTCACAGTCTTCTTCGTCGGCGCGGTCGCATACAACTACGTGCTGGCGGCGGTGGAAAAGCGGAAGATCTCGAACACCTTCAAGCGCTACGTCGCGCCTGAGATCGTGGGCGAACTGCTGCGCGAGGGCACGGACTCTCTCGGCCTAGGCGGAAAACTCTGCGACATCGCCGTCCTCTTCGTGGACATACGCGGCTTCACGACGATGAGCGAGATACTCACGCCGCAGGAGGTCGTCTCCATCCTCAACCGCTACCTCAGCCTCACCACCGACTGCATCATGAAAAACCACGGCACGCTCGACAAATTTGTCGGCGACTGCACCATGGCCATCTGGAATGCGCCCATAGAGCAGGAGGACTACGTCATGAACGCCTGCAAGGCTGCCGTGGACATGGTCGAGGGCTCCAAGGCGCTCTCGCAGGAACTGCTTGAGAAATTCGGCCGCACCGTCTCCTTCGGCATCGGCGTCCACTGCGGCAGCGCCGTTGTCGGCAACATCGGCGCGGAGATGCGAATGGACTTCACCGCCATCGGCGACACCGTCAACACCAGCGCCCGCCTTGAGGCCAACGCCCCCGCCGGGAAAATCTACATCAGCCGAGAGGTCGTGGACCGCCTCGGCAGCAGGATCCTCACCACCTCCCTCGGCGACGGTATCAGCCTCAAAGGCAAAAGCAACAAGTTTGAGATCTTCCTCCTCGACGGCATTGCCGAAGGCTAAAGCATTGGAGTGTGACACTATGAAAAAATTGCTTTCCATCCTGCTCGCGGCGGCGCTCGTCTGCTCGCTTTCAGCCGCGGCGCTGGCGGACTTCGGCAGCGAAGCCGGCAGCATCGCCGCCTCCGGCTTTGCCGAGCTGGACGGCGCGCTCTACGTAGCGGACAGCTATGCCGGCGCGGTCTGGCGCGTCTCCGGCAGCTCCCTTAAGCTCGTCGCCGGCGGTTCGGGCAGAGGCTACGCGGACGGCGACGCCGATGACGCCGTCTTCTCCGAGCCCTGGGCCCTCGCCCCCTGCCGGGACGGCCTGCTCATCAGCGACAGCGGCAACGGCGCTCTGCGCTACCTCGACCTCAATGCCGGCAAGGTCTACACCGCGCTCGACGGCCTTGAACTGCCCACCGGCCTTGCCTCCGACGGCGCCAAGGTCTACGTCGCCGACACCGGAGCGGACACCATCTGGACCCTTGACGAGAATGGCGTCGCGGCAAAGCTCATAACCGCCGGCCTTAGCGAGCCGACGGGCCTCTGCTGGCAGGATGGCGTGCTCTATATCGCGGACACCGGCAGCCATCGAATCCTCGCCTACAAGGACGGCAGGCTCAGCACCGTCGCCGGGGCTGCTCTCTCTGGCGATGCGGCCATCGAGGGTGGCTTCCTCGACGGGGCCGCCGACGAGGCGCAGTTTGCCAGCCCCCAGGGCATAGCCATCTCCGAGGACGGCAGGATCTACGTCGCGGACACCGGCAACGGCGCCGTCCGGCTGATTGAGGACGGCTACGTCACCACCTTAGCGGAAAACGAGGGCGGTGGCAGCGCTCTGGTCTCGCCCCGCGGCCTCGCCATCGTGAGCGGGGCGCTGTATGTGGGCGACGTCTTCTCCCGCTGCGTGCTCAGGCTAGACGCGGACGCTGTCGGCAGCGCCTTCGACGATGTGGACGCCGACGCCTGGTACGCCGGGGCGGTGCGCTTTGTCGCCGCGAACAGCCTCTTTGACGGCACCGCTGCGGGCCTCTTCTCCCCTGACGCGGACATGACCCGCGCGATGGTCATGACTGTCCTCGCCCGCCTGGACGACGCGGACACCTCCGGCACGCCCTGGTACGCCGCCGGGCAAAGTTGGGCCGTCGAAAACGGCGTCTCCGACGGCAGCAGCCTTGAAAGCGCAGTCACCCGCGAACAGCTGGCTGCGATGCTCTACCGCTATGCCGATGGCTGGGCGAGCGGCACGGCGGAGCTGGATGGCTTCGAGGACGCGGCTTCCATCAGCTCCTGGGCAGCCGAGGCCATGGCCTGGGCCGTCGGGAACGGCATAATTGACGGCGTGTCCGAGGGCGTCCTCGCCCCGCAGGACACCGCCACGCGCGCGCAGGTCGCCGCGATGCTCCAACGCTTCGTCGAAGCGGGCTGACTTGATATGCATGAGCCGCCCGGAATTTTCCGGGCGGCTTCCTCTTGACAAAGTATCTCTACAATTGTAGAATATACTTAAGTTCTACAATTGTAGAGGAGCTGATA
>OHAO01002243.1_pt1 | contig 12159 bp, 9 predicted proteins | sample 1577151 | NCBI WGS metagenome assembly OHAO01 (sample SAMEA3541585, study PRJEB24748) | human gut metagenome | biome: human gut; feature: human-associated habitat; material: faeces | place: China | collected 2012 | reverse complement strand
GGAAACTGTACTTTGGGCAGACGGTTCAGTCGTTAGAAAAACGATGGAAGCATCATATTGGCTCTTCTCAACGAGGCTCCGACCACAAGTTCCACAGAGCCATACGAAAGTATGGCGAGGAGAACTTTCTGGTCGAAGAGGTTCTGACTGTTTCTGCTCCTACGAAAGACATTCTGAAGAAGAAACTTGACTACGTTGAAATGAGGCTCATAAAGCGGTTCAACACTAAGATTGACGGGTATAATTCGACAGATGGTGGGGATGGTTTAGTGAATCTTTCTGAAGAATCACTTGCTAAAATCAGCAAAGCCTTGAAAGGTAGAAAATTTTCGGATGAATGGAAGGGCAAAATTTCTGATTCGCTAACAGGTAGAATTCTTTCCGATGAATGGAAAAAGAAAATTTCTGAATCTAATTACGGAAAGATTAGGACTTTAGATAGTCGTAAGAAACTTTCTGAAAGTAAACTTGGAAATAAAAATCCTTCATTTGGAAAACCCATGCCTGAGGAATTAAAAGAAAAATTAAGAAGAATACATTTAGGGAGCAAAAGGTCAGAAGAAACTAAGTTAAAAATGTCATTATCAATGAAAAAGTTATGGGAAACAAGAAAGCAAATAGTATAGTTCCAAATGGTAATTTCACATGGTTTTTATATTGGATTACTGAACGCCAAAATATCTTTTGGAGAAAGTACAGTGGGGATCGAAAGCCTTGGACGGACGATCCTATATTACAAAAATATAAATTTTGTAATACGTACAGGTGCCTCGACAGAGTTAGTCAGTACCTGTTGAGCCACGTGATTTATAACGGTAAACAGTATGAGCCGGAAGACATGTTTTTTCGGATTTTACTGTTTAAGCATTTCAACAAAATAGAAACATGGGAATTGCTTGAAAAGGAATTCGGGGACATTACGTACGAAACCGGGCTTGAAAATATAGCTCGGTTTTTAGACGATTGTATTGACAAAGGGATAGCGATATATGGAAATGCATATATCATAAATTGTTTCTTTTACCAATACCCCGAATATGCGCATATTGCTGGAATGAGTAAACATCGTGCTCATTTCTTAATCTACGAGGACGAAATATTTCAGAACGGGCATTTGTATGATTTCTTAGAAGCGAAGTCTTTAGAGGAGCTGTTTGGAGTGTTTAGAAAGATGAAAATATATGGGGATTTTACCGCACAGCAGTATGCGATTGACTTGAATTATTCTACCTTGTTCAACTTTGATGAAAATGATTTTGTGATAACTGGTCCGGGGAGCATTCGTGGAATAGAAAGAACTTTTGAGGACGCGCGAGGGTGTGATTATGTGGGCGTGATTAAGTGGGTTCATAAAAATTTTGAGGAGCTGATGTCCCACTTCGAGAAAGAAACAGGAATGGAATTTAAGCCCCTTCCTAATCGGTTGCCGACATTGATCGACCTTCAGTCCACTTTTTGCGAAACCGATAAATACCTCAGAGCCAGAGGATTAGATACTCCAGGGGTAAAGGTCAAAGGGGTGAGGATGAAACATACTTATCTTCCTAATAAGGAAAGGATCGAATATGTGTTTCCTGAGAAGTGGGGTGTGATAATGCCTGGATAGAACCGATATTATGTCGAAAGCGTACACAAAGGTATGATAACTAAAGATTAAATTTATGTTTATAAAAGCAGAGAATTTAAACGAAGCATTTATTGCTTTGTCAAGAGCACTCGTTAACAGCGGTGTAAATGTAACCCGGCGTGGATTTCAATGTCGTGAGATTCCTTCAGCCGTGTTGATAGAAATAACAAATCCTATCGACAGATATGTTCGTATCCCGGAACGTAAGTGGAACAAAACTTTGGGGTGGATTGAGTCTTTATGGATTGCTCGTGGTGATAATTGCTTAGATATGCCTGCTGCATACGTTAAGAATTTGAAAACTTTTTCTGATGATGGGGAGTTCATGAGAGCAGGCTATGGTCCTCGGATACGGCGGTATGGAGATAATGACGATATGTTAATAACGACTGACGGACGTAGAATGCGCCGACAGTACAAAAACGGAAAGTCCGGTAACAGAAAAGAACCATCAATGTATCAGAACGTGACTGACCAATTGCGCTTCGTTGTTGAAAAGTTTAAAGAGGATATAGACACTCGGGAAGCAGCTATTACAATTCACGATCCAATTTCTGATGATTTTGATGGAAGTGCAGATTATAGTGTTGACGCCGGGGGACTGCCTCTTTTAAAAACAAAAGACACCCCCTGCACACGTTCGATTCATTTTATGGTTGTTAATGGGAAAATGAATTGTTATGTTGACATTCGATCAAACGACATCGTGTGGGGATTTAGCGCGGTGAATGTTTTTAATTTCACATTGATGCAGGAATACATAGCAGCTATGGTCGGCGTTCCGGTTGGGAGTTACTTTCATAAGGCGGATAATCTTCATGTTTATCAAGAGTTTTTACCGCTTGTCGAACAGGTTGCTAAAAAAGAAATCGGGACTTTCCCCTCCGGGACAAACTTTACTTATACCCCAACGTATAAAAGTTTAAAGGAGTTCGATTATTTGATTAAACAATTGTCTAGCTTTGAGCTGATGTGTCGAGAAGGGGTTGTGAGCAAAAATGAATTAAGAGGGGCACTTGACAGTATGTTTCAGGATGAATTATTCAGCGACTGGGCAAAAGTTATTTTCCGTTATTGGACAAAGGAAACAGTAGAATTTAAGAATCCATTGTTGAACGAATTGTTCAACTAAGTTAATTAAATAAAGAAGATTTCGTATGAATTACAAAAAGATTGACATTCTCCTGGGAATGAAAGATATTCAGAGGCTACCTAATACCCCCCATCATCGGGGGTACAACCTTTTGGAACACGGACTGGTCGTAGGGATGCTATTCCGTTGGTTTGCTTCAGAAGAGGACGTTTCTTATGACATAAATGTGTGGGATAAAGTGTTGATGCATGATTATGTTGAAAGCGTAACAGGTGATTTAAACGCTTGTGTAAAGAAGTTCAATGGCAAAACGGCTGAGGCTTGGGATATTATTGAGCATGAAATTTGTGACGGTGATTCGGTTCTTTTTCCCTATTCTGATAGGGTGATTAAAGAGTCTATGACTGAAATGCAGTACAGACTTTTCAAGTGCTGTGATTATCTTGATTTATGGATTTTTTGTAAGAATGAAGTTGCTTTAGGCAATAATACACAAAAAATTCATAGTGTTATGAAACATTGTAATGAACTTTTAGAAAAATATTCTGATAACTGGAATTATTTTAAATCAATTAAAAAATTTACTGAAAACTATGTCGGATAATAAAGGAACTATTTACGGATTAGTGGGCGTAATAGGTAGTGGAAAATCTTACCGAGCTACACAATTTCAGGAAAATTCTAAAGCAGAAGGTAGATCGGTAATAATTGGAGATTTTAGTGATGGGATACGTTCGATTTTGATGAAAATTTTGACAGGAACAGATTGCCATATAGATGTGAATTCTGATGTTTACAGATATTGGAAAAATAATTTTCAGTCTTTTCTTTTACCTTTTTCTATTTATCCAAATCTTGTGCCGTATGCGATTGGTGTTAGAGGGCGTGATTTATTACAAAGAACAGGCGAAATTTTAAAAGATATTGCCGGAAATGACGTTTGGGCGAAATGGACAGGTAAACAAATTACAAAAATTTGGACATCATTGGACAATGAAGATGCTTATCGAGCTAATATTGTTTTCGGTTCTGTACGTTTCTTAGAGGAAGTTGAAGTTATTTTTGATATTGCAAAAATGACTTCAAAAGAAGTTGAAATAATTTTCTGTAATTTTAAGTCAGGTAAATACGAACTAAACAATCATACCAGTGAATTACTTGCTAGGCATTTTGTTGAATTAGGTTTTAAGGATGGTGACGATATTACTGAACAACTTTATGAAATGTTAGTAGATGAAAGAATTTCTTGATTACCTTGAAAAGAATTTAATGTGCTACACGGTTGTTGACGAAGGTATTGTTGAAATTGGTGGTAGTACATTTGAGTTATATAAACCTGCCTATGATGGAGCGTTATTTGATGACGACTTTAATTTTGTAGGTATTCCAGCCAGCGATAGAGGTGGAGAATCAGTAGGGACTGAATGTGACTATTATGCTTATCGTTTCGGAGGAGTGTATTATATGCTCCCTAGGGGGAAAGAAAACGATGTAAAGTTAATTCGGTTAAAGTATGTAGGGCAAGCTGCTCAGGAAATTCCTACGGAGGTTTTCTTAGGAGTTCACGGACAATATGAAATAACTTCTGGCTCTGGACCATATAGCGAATGGTGTCGTAAGGCAAAATTTCTAGGGGTACATACGTTGGGAATTTGTGAGAAAAACAGTTTAGCCGGGGCACTTAAATTTCAGGAGGAGTGTCAAAAGAATGGGTTGAAGAGTGTGATTGGAATGGAATGTACTGTCTCCGATGAGCCTAACGATTATCGTTTTACGGTTAAAGTATATGCCCGAAATGAAAAGGGTTGGAGGGACTTGTTGACGATTAATAAGTTTATCAATTGCGACAATCCCAAATATATCAGTCTTTCTGACTTTAATGCTGTTACTCGTAATAATGATGATTTAGTATTATTTCTTGATCCTAAAACGCTTGATTATTCAAGACTGAAAGGGTTAGGTCTTGATGCTGTAATATATCAACTTGATCCCGTTGAATATACTGATAACAGTCGGGATGAAAAGTATTTAAAGAACCTGAAAGCCTTCTTTAAAGACAGAAATTTAGTTCCTGTGGCGTCAATAGACGCTTGGTACTTAGACGAAGAATATAGTTGTATAAGACCTCGGTTACAGAGTATAGGGGGTACAACTGCGTACGATAGTGACAATCAATACTTTAAAGCTAACGACCAATATTTTCTTGAGTTAGCTTCTATGTTTCCTGACACTGAACAGGGATTTGAAGACGCTTATTCAAGATTCACCGACGCAGTTGATTTATTGAAAGATATTGCTGATGCAATTGATTTTACAATTGACGTAAAGACGCGTCATTTACCCCGCTACAAAATGACTCCGGAAGAGGCTTCACAGTTTGAAACGAATGAAGATCTCTTTTGGTCTCTTATTGAGAAAGGACTAGAGGCACACCCAGACTTACTTGAGGACTGGGGTGATGATGTCATAGCAGAGCGAATAGATCGTGAAGTGGGGGTTATAAAGCTGGGGGAGGCAATAGATTACTTCCTAATTACATGGGACATTATTAATTGGTGTCATAGAAACGGAATTATGACAGGGATAAGCCGTGGTTCTGCAGGGGGTTGCCTTGTTTCCTACTTATTGGGGATTACAAAGTTGGACCCAATGAAATACGACTTATTGTTTGAGCGTTTCTTGAATGTAGGACGTGTCAAGGTTAGTCTTCCTGATGTAGATGTGGACTACCCTGGAGAAGATAGACCAAGGGTAAAGAAATATATGGAAGAACGGTACGGATGGAAACAGGTGTGTTCCGTTGGAACTTACAGTGCATTACAGTTGAGAGCAGCCATTAAGGATATGGCTCGTGTATATGGGTTGAATTTTCAAGAAACAAACGAGATGATGAAGGTGTTCGACGTAAATGATCGAAAGCCTGAAGACTTGTTTAAGATTGCTTGTGCTCATAGCCGGGTTAAAGAGTTTGTAAAAGCTCACCCCGATTTGATAAATGAAGTGATGTTGATTATGCCAGCTCCTAAAGCGCAATCAATTCATGCCTGTGCAATGATGGTATTTCCTGATGAACATGATATGTTCCGGTGGGTTCCTATCAGGAAGCAGGGAGAAGACTACGTGACAGAGTGGGAAGGTGGCGAAATGGACGCAGCGGGATTTTTGAAAGAGGACGTGTTAGGGGTAAAACAGTTTGATAAGTTTCAGGATATGGTAAGACTTATCAAGGAGAATGAAGACGTTGACCTTGATATTTTCAGCGTACCTCTTGATGATGTTGAAGTGTACAGGTATTTCCAAAACGGGTGGAACGAGGACAATTTCCACTTTGGAAGTAGTGGATTGACAGGTTATTGTAGGCAAATGAAACCTGATAATATTGAGGATTTAATTGCTGCTATTTCTTTGTATCGTCCGGGAGCTATGGAAAACGGGTTCCACGAGGATTACATAAAAAGAAAGACAGGTGAAAAGGAAATAACTTACTGGGTTGGTGCGGAAGAAGCTCTTAAAAATACATTTGGCTTGGTGATATATCAAGAAAACGTAATGGAGCTATGCCGAACTTTAGGAGGGTTGTCACTTGTTGAAGCGGATGACGTTCGTAAAGCGATGGTTAAGAAAAAGTATGAGGCATTAGCACAATATCATGAACGATTCTCTCCCTATTATTCTGAACATTTTGGGGTATCGATTGAATATGCTGAACAGGTGTGGGACGCTATTGATAAGGCTTCGACGTATTTATTTAATAGATGCATTTCTGGGAACGAGAGGATTAAACGTCATAGCCGGACTAATGGGGCTTGGCATCCAACTATTGCTGAAATGTATCGTGTAAAACATGATAGAAAGTGGGCATTCGATAATGGCCATGGTGCATTACATGATAAATATAAATACAGGGGGTACGGAAGTTCTTGGTCTTTAAATGAAAAAGGGGATTTAGTTCTTAATGAGATTAAAGACATTTATTTTCAAGGTATTCGAGAAACTTTAACGATTAAACTTGAAAATGGCTCAAAGATTACCGTGACAGGAAATCATAAATTTCCATTACCAGATGGTCGACAAGTTAAAGCTGAAAATTTACGTGTTGGGGACGAATTGTATTTGTATGATAAAAATGTGAACGATTGGGTTGGAGGAAATTTCACAGACCAATTTGGATATCTTCCATACACACCCTCGTCAAAGGTTGAGAAATTTGTGTTAAATTCCAAAAAGGGTCACGAGGGGTTTACGACTAAAGGGGAAACGAATTGGAAGAAGTGGGATAAATATCGAAGGGAATTAAAAAAGAATTATTGTGAAAATTGTGGTAAAATCCATAGGAGACTCGAGGTTCATCATAAAGATGGGGATCATGCTAACAATAAAATTGATAATTTGATGACAGTTTGCCCATCTTGTCATAAAAAATTTCATTATGAAATGGGTCGAACTGTCATGGGGCGCAAGGGGATTAAAACGAAAGTGGAAAGAATAGCCTCTATTATTAAGAATCCTCCGGAGGAAGTTTATGATGTTGAAATGGAAGATCCATATCACACGTTTACAACCGAGGAAGGGATCGTGACCTGTAATAGCCATGCTGCCGCCTATGCAATAACGGGCTATATTTCACAATGGATGAAAGTGTATTATCCAATTGAATATTGGTCTGTTGCGTTTAAATATGCTACTGATGAGGATTACCCTCGTTATATAGCGGAAATTAATAAGACGAGGGTTTGTACTGTAAAGCCTGTTGACATTAATATCTCAGATATTGATGTAGTAATTGACTTTAAGAATAAGTCATTATATTGGTCTATTACAGGGGTCAAACAAGTCGCAGAAAAGGCTGCAACACAAATTTTAAAGGAACGTAAAGAGAACGGACAATATTGGTCTTTGGAAGACTTTATTACTCGTCATAAATGGAAAGGTTCGGCAGTTAATACACAGGTTATTCAGAACTTAATTTTGTCAGGAGCTTTTGACTCAATAGAGGGGATTACAACTCCTCAAGAACGTGTGAATTTACTTGTTGAATATTTAGGGTCTATAAAAAGTAAAATCAAAGAAGATAATGAAATTTTAGTAGGTGCTGACAGACATGCGAATGATTCATGGTGGTGGGCATTGTTACAAAAGAAACTTTCGGGTTTAGCGTTCTTCGACTATGATGCTATTTACAGACGATACGGAGAAGGTAACTTTGCCACTAATTACGAGTATGTATCGTTTGAGGAGTGCTTAGACACCGATAATAGACCGAATAATGGCTATGTAATAGTTGCGGGTTACGTTACTGAAATGGAGATTAAAAAGACACGTAAAGGAGAAGTTATGTGTAAATTAATCCTTGAGTCTAATTACGAATTTTTAGAGGTGATGATATTCCAGACTGAATATAAGCAGTTAGAGTCGTTGCTGACCGGGAAGGCAAATTTGATGATTATTAGTGGATCGCTAACCTGGGATAACCGTAAAGAGCAAAACATATTGAGGGCGAATTATGAAACGAATATCGTGAGCCTCACGTTATAAATTTAGTGAAAAAGAAGTTATGGAAATTACAACACATTTTGGAACAACCCCAGTTACACTCGTGACTAATGGTTTTGAAGAGCGAGTTGATATCGACCAGTTGACATCAATAAATTATGAAAATTTGTATGGAGAAGCCGTTACGATTAGTGCTTTGTTGAATAAGGTAGGTATGTTACGTGCAGATGCTGAATGCACAATGAACGAAAAGAAATTAGAACGCGATGTATGCGAAGCCGAGTTAAAGAAACAATGGAGAAGTGAAGCCAACCGAAATCAGGGTAAATTTGAGATTGAAGGTGAAGAGATTAAATTGTCTGAAAAGGCTCTTGATGAAGCTCTCCTATTAGATGAGGATTATCAGAATTTGTGCGTTGAGTACATTAATGCTCAGAAGAATTTTGGAATACTTGATGCGTTACAGTGGGCAATTCAGGACAAGTCAAAAAAGTTGAACAATCTTCTTAAACCTGTTACCCCAGCGGAGTTTTTAAATGAGTTAGTAGAGGGTAAGGTTAATACTTTCTTAGTTAAAAAGCAAGGATTCTAAGATAATTTCTTTGGATATTCGAAACTTTAAGTACGTTTTATAACGTTAAATTAATAGTTAAACAATAAAACAATTTCGTAATGAGTAGGAAAGAAAATTTATTTGAAGATTACATTAAGCTCACAGAAAGATTTTATGTGAAGCCCTGCGAAGCAGCTCCCGATAGATTTGATTTGTATGAATTAAAGCCATCAGAAAGTAAACGTCACCCCGGAGGTAAGATGGACGATGTGGCTTTTGGGTTGCCACTAGATATTGCTGCTGAAAAGGTATGCTACATGGAAGCAGGTAAAGTTGCTTCGGACATGAAAGAGTTTTTAAAAGAGCTCCGAAAAGTGAATGAGGAAATCAAAAAGAATGTTACTGATTATCTTAGTTAATTAAATTTCAAAATTATGCCGATTGATAGAAGTAAGTATCGGGCAGCGACGCTGCAAACCGTACAGTCAGCTACGAAAGAAGCTAAAAAGTACGACACTTATTATGGTGGTGGAAAAGGGGAATATGCACCCTTTTGGAAAAATAGAGATGGTATTACAATCAAGCGTGTTCTTCCTGCACATGAACCGGGCGACAGCCCCTACGTTCCTATGCTGACAGCTAAATTGGATTGTGAAGTAGAAAAGAAAGACGAAAACGGGGATGTTATCGGAAAAGAAGTTAAACAAAAGAAAATCTTTATTGCAACGCTTCACGGTAAGATGCCGTTTGATATCATCGATGAATATATTAAACGGGTATATGAACTCGCTGAGCAGATTCAGGACAAGGATGACAGGCAAAAATTTTTGAACCCGATTACCGGGTACAAAATGGGCGGTAAATGGGTATGGGGGATTCGTCCTCAGCGTGAGTACATATATTATGCGCTTATTGAAGGTAAGATTTACCGTGACAGTCTGAAGCCGAAACAGATGGAAGCTCTTAATAAAGAGTCGGCTGATCTTTGTGAACAGAATGATACAGTTGCGATTGATGTGTTCAGCGATCCTGAAAACGGATTCCCTATCCAGTATGACCGTGGGAAAGATGAAAAGGGTAAAACAGTTGAAACTCTGAAATCTTTACCGTTGAAACGTAGCCAGGGGTGGGATGATTATTTTGCTGAACATGCCGTAACCGACAAGGTTCTTGAAGAGCTTGAAACTTATCCGAGCTTGAAAAAGCTGTATGTTGATTGTTATTCGAAACGTGACTTTGACTTAGCTCTTGACGGTCTGAAACGCTTTGATGAAGCAAATCCTTCCTACAATATTTTTGCCCAGGAAGACTTCCTTGACAAAGTTGAGGAGATGTCAAACCTTGTGGAAAAAATCGATAGTAAAGGAATTGAAGAAGGAGATGATGATTTACCGTTTGGGGATGATAAAGAAAAACCTGTTGAAACAGCTAAGAAGGTGTCTGTGAAAGCTACACCGAGGGGAAAGGGATTACCCTCTAAAAAGAAATCAGAACCCACACCAGAAGAAAAGTTGGCGATCGTAAACAAAGAGTTTATTGAACAGTATGGTGAGGGGTATGAGGAACTTGAACTTGAGGGTGATGAACTTGAGGAAGCGTATCAGTTATCACTTAAGCATGAAGACTTGGGCTATGATATTCCTCACGTAGACGGATGGGGTGAGGAAGAAGATCCCACTTCAGAGGAAGACCCCGAACCCGAAGTAGAGCCGGAAGCTGAAGCTCCTAAGCCTCGTGTGGGAAAACCTAAAGGTGTGAATCCCCCGGAAGATGCTAATAGTTCATCAGGAATGAGTGCTGTTGAGCGTATCCGGGCATTACGTCAGAAGAGAGAAAAGAAGTAACCTTAAAATTCAGGAAGCCCGGTAAATCATATCGGGCTTCATTGTTCTTATGAAAAAACCAATTGCGATAATTAGCACAGATAAGCATTTAAAAGAGGAAAATGCTTCCGAATTAATGGATTTGGCTTGTCAGGAAATTGAACTGGCTAAGAAGTATGATATTGGACATGTAATATGGCTGGGGGATATCTTTGACTCACGTTTGAGCCAACGTGAGGAATTGCTCACGTGTTTAACAGACATGATAGCTTTATATCATGAAGAAGGAATACAAATCTTATGTATACCGGGTAACCATGACAAAACGAATTACGAAGGAAACAGCAGCTTTTTAACCCCGTTTAAACACCATCCTGCGTTTTATTTAGCCGAGATAGAAGAAGCTTCGGAATTTGATTTTGGAACTGGTGATATCGAATTTCATTTCATACCTTTTTATAGTCAGGACGTGTGGCTCGAAAGATTCAACAACCTTCCTAAACCTAAATCAAAACGTTCTGTTTTGTTCAGTCATACCGCCGTCCAGGGTTCAATTAACAATGACGGGAAGAAGGTGAATAATAAAATTCAGACATCATTGTTTAAACATTACGGAAAAGTGTTTTTAGGGCATTATCACGATGCTCAGCAGCCTGCTTCCAATGTATTTCATTTACCGAGTACTCGTCAGAATAATTTTGGGGAGAATGAAGATAAAGGATTTACAATTCTGTACGATGATTTGTCTACGGAGTTTGTGAAAGCTGATTTTGTTCCGTATAAAGAGATAAAAGTCGACCTCACGACCGTAACTAAGGAGGAGATGATGGCGTTGGCTAAAACGGATACAAACGACGCCAAAATTCGGGTCACATTAATAGGGGATCAGCAAGCTGTAAAGGGGGTGAATAAAAAATGGTTTACGGAGAATGGAATTTCGGTGAAAGCCAAATACACCGACATTGAAGTGACCGAAACAGAAGAAGCCGAAACTGTGCAGGAACTTAATGGGTCTGATATTTCGGAGAAATTTAAGGCTTTCTGCGATGACAAAGGGTATAATTATAAAGAAGGTTTCGAACTATTAAAACAGATAATGAAATGGGAGTAGAAGATTTAGTGTCTTCCCTACAAAAGAAATTTGGGAAGGAAGTGATAGCCGGAAATAATCAGCAGGGGGTTGATTTTATATCCTCAGGGAGTTTGTCTCTTGACATGGCGTTGGGAGGGGGCTATGCCCGAGGGCGTTTGATTGAGATCAGAGGGTACGAGTCTAGTGGGAAAACTACATTAGCTTTAACTGCTTGCAGGGAGGCTCAAAAGGAAACAGGGAAAGCAGTAGTATATATTGACAAGGAAAATGCTATTGACATGGATTATGTCGAGGCGTTGGGGGTTGATATTTCCCCTGATAAGTTTTTATTGACCCAGCCGGGAACAGCCGAAGAATGTCTTGAAATTATTCGTGAAGTAATAAAGTCAAAAGACGTATGTGCGGTTGTTATGGATAGTGTGGCTGCGATGTTTCCTAAATGTTATCTTGAAGCTGACGTTGGGGATGCTAAGATGG
>OHAO01002237.1_pt1 | contig 12182 bp, 3 predicted proteins | sample 1577151 | NCBI WGS metagenome assembly OHAO01 (sample SAMEA3541585, study PRJEB24748) | human gut metagenome | biome: human gut; feature: human-associated habitat; material: faeces | place: China | collected 2012 | reverse complement strand
GGACATTTTGCCTTCGATTCAGCTTGCAACAATGGAATAATAAAGGTTACATCTGTAGGATACAAGACTGCATGGAAGGATTGTACAGGCGAGAATGCCGGTGTGATAAAGATGGTGGCAGACAGCAAGGTGCTTGGAGAAGTGGTGGTGAAGTCGTCGCTGCCTAAGACCATACTTAAGAATGGCGGTATGACAACAACCGTTGCTGGGTCTGTTCTTGAAAAGGCAGGAACAATGGAGCATCTGCTCGACCGCATACCTAACGTGTCTGCACAAAACGGCAATATCAAGGTGTTCGGACGTGGCGAGCCTATCATCTACATCAATGGACGACAGATGAGGGATAGAAGCGAACTCGACCGCTTTAGTTCGGACAATATCAAGTCGGTGGAGGTAATCTCCAACCCTGGCGCTCGTTATGCTGCAAGCACGAAGGCTGTTATACGTATCACCACAAAGAAGATGCTGGGCGACGGTTTCGGATTTGACGCTACGACGGAAGGATCGTACGACGAGAAAAAGAACATGGGAGGATATGGCAGGCTGAATATATATTACCGCAAGCAAGGATTGGAGCTTGGCGCTTACGCCTACGGCTCAAAACAATCATCGCCAGACGAAAAGGACTTGCAACAAATGACTTATCTCGACAAGACATGGAATCAGCAGGATAAAACACGCTGGAAGAACAAAACCGAGACTTTTAGTTCTCGCTTGAATGCCAGTTATCAGTTTGACGACAACAATTCGTTGGGAGCAAGCATTAGTTTCTTGCGCAATCCTAAACTGCAAACAGACGGAAAGACGGAAGGATCTGTGCTGAGAGATGAAGTATTGACGGAGACCACCACTTATATCAGCTCGGAGTTTGGGCAGAATAGCAACTGGTCAAGTAATGTTTATTATGTAGGTAAGGTTGGTAAATTGGGTATTGACTTCAATACCGACTGGTTTTGGTCTAAAGGAAATAATAAAAACAATATAGATGAGCATTATCAGGAGGTAAACTCGGAAATACAAAACCAACTTGTAAGCAGTACCACTTCAAAATACAACCGCCTGATAGCTTCCAAAATGGTGCTCTCTTATCCGCTTTTTGGTGGTGATTTGTCGGTAGGAGGCGAGTATTCGTTCACAAACCGCAATACCAACTACGCCATAATCCCGAACACTCTTGCCGACAATGTAATAGACCGCATAAAGGAAGGCATGGCTTCTGCGTTCGTAACCTATAATCGCGACTTCGGCAAGCTGAACATGGAAGCGGGTTTGAGATACGAGAATGTGGACTTCAAATATTATGACAATGGTAAGTATATGGCGGAGCAAAGCAAGACTTATGGCGAGTGGTTTCCGTCTCTCAGCCTTTCGATGCCAATCGGCAATGTACAGATGCAGCTGAGCTATGCAGCCGACATCAACCGACCTAACTACTGGGTATTAAGGAGTGGTGTGCAGTATAGCAATCACTATACATACGAGACCGGTAACCCGTTTCTTGTCTCAGAGATTTCAAGAAATACAAGTTACGACCTTGCCTACAAATGGCTGACTTTCAACCTGACTTATGAGCATGTATCCGACCCTATTTATCAGACGGTGGAGATGTATAAGGACAATGCCACCATCGGATTAATGAGGATGATAAACGGCAAATCGTACAATAATGTGACTTCTACGCTCAACTTGCAGCCCACCTTCGGCATCTGGCATCCTATGCTGTCAGCAATGGTCGAGAAGCAATGGTTCGAGTTGGAGACAAGAGACGGACAGTATCTTAACAAACCGATGGCGATGTTCCGATTCAACAACACCTTCGATACGAAATGGGCGATGTTCTCCGTTATGATGACTTACATCACAAAGGGATATGAGGAGAACCATTATATCTACAAACCGATGTTCAATACCGACCTGTCTATATACAAAGGTTTTCTGAAGGACTGCCTGACTTTCCAGCTTTATGTCAACGACGTGTTCGGCACGAACGACAGTCATATCATTGGAAAATATGGCAAACTGAAGGAAACTATCTTCGATGAGTTCTCTACAAGCAAGATATCACTTACCGTACGCTACAAGTTCAATACTACTCGAAGCAAATATAAGGGTACGGGTGCAGGAGACAGTCAGAAGAACAGAATGTAAAGGAGGATAAGAATAAAGGATAGAAGAAACTTTATTGCAGCTGGAAGATAGCTAACTGTGGCTGGAATAAAGGCTGATAGATATCGCCTCGAAAAGCGACATCTATCAGCCTTTATTCTGCTTATAATGTTAGTATTAAGAGGATGCAGACAGATATGAGTGATTATTTCTATCAGACATATATTTCTGTCAGACTTGGTGCTGCGGAGGCCGGAGACCTCCGCTACGGATAGCTGCGAAACCGCTTATCTTCTGCGCAGCATCACCGGCACATCGCTGTCAGAGATCTGCTTTCTCTCGCCCTTGCCGAAGCGTACTGTCTTTGCAGCTCCGTCTGTAGCCTTGGTCTTAAGCGGAGCGTTGTAGCCGCTGACGCGGTTGAGACTGAAAAAGATGAACTCGTCGTTGTTCACACCCTCCATCACGCCGTCGAAGTAGTTGTTGTCAAGCGAGAAGCCCGAGTACTTGCTGTTGCCGTTGGCGTCGAGCAAGAAGCGGTAGCCGCTGCTCACGTATTCGATGTTCACATTGCCCGTGCGATAGTCCACATACCACTTGAAGCGCAGCGTCTGCTGGTTGCCCTGACCGTCGTAGTCGGTCTCGTATCCCGTGCCGTTGATGGCGTCGGAGCGGTACTGCACGAAGGTGAAATCGGCGTCGCACCTTGTCTGCTCGCGCTCGCCGTCCTCGTTGTAGTATTCGTTGATGATTGTTCCCTCCCATGTGCCGCTGAGCGTCTGCGCAAGGTCAAGAGCATAGTCGGTAGCGTCGTAGTAAGGCTTGTCGTACCAGTCGTAACCGTCGTACCAGTCTTCTTCGCAACTGGTGAAGGTGAACGGCAATGCTGCCATAACCAGGAGTGTGAGGTAAGTACTTAATCGTTTCATAATATTCGAGTTTTTATTGTTTCACTTTTTGTTTGTGAAGTAGGGCGGCATTGCGTCTAACTTTCACTTGCAAAATTATACAAAAAAATCCCTATCTGCAAGTGAAAAACCATATTCGCAGGTAGGGATTTTCCTATTTCGTTTATACATTCGTCCTACGCACGGCGTCGCAGAACAGAAGTGTTAGTCGCGGCGGAAGATGTCGCGTGTGTATACCTTCTCGGCAACGTCGTCGAGGCAAGCGTCGTAGCGGTTGGCGATGATGGCATGGCTCTGTGCCTTGAACGCTTCGAGGTCGTTCACCACGCGGCTGCCGAAGAACGTTGTGCCGTCTTCGAGTGTCGGCTCATAGATTATCACCTGTGCGCCCTTTGCCTTGATGCGCTTCATGATGCCCTGGATAGCCGACTGGCGGAAGTTGTCGGAGTTCGACTTCATGGTGAGTCGGTATACGCCGATGACACATGCGTTCACCTCTGCGCCGTACTGGTTGTTCTCGCTGTAGCTGTACCAGCCAGCCTTGCGCAGAACGGCGTCGGCGATGTAGTCCTTGCGTGTGCGGTTGCTCTCTACGATGGCCTCAATGAGGTTTTCGGGCACGTCAGCATAGTTGGCGAGCAGCTGCTTGGTGTCCTTCGGCAGGCAGTAGCCGCCGTAGCCGAACGACGGGTTGTTATAGTGGGTGCCGATGCGCGGGTCGAGACCTACGCCGTCAATGATTGCCTTTGTGTCGAGCCCCTTCATCTCGGCGTATGTGTCGAGCTCGTTGAAGTAACTCACGCGCAGCGCCAGATAAGTGTTGGCGAAGAGCTTCACCGCCTCAGCCTCCTTCATGCCCATGAAGAGCGTGTCGATGTTCTCCTTCAGAGCGCCTTCCTGCAGCAATGCAGCGAAGGTCTTTGCAGCCTCCTTCATGCACTCCACATCGGTGATGGTACGGATTGCTTCGTTCTCCTCTGCGTAGCTCTCGCCCTCAATCAGCTTCGGGTAGCCCACGATGATGCGGCTCGGGTAGAGATTGTCGTAGAGAGCCTTACTCTCGCGCAGGAACTCTGGCGAGAAGATCAGGTTGAACTGCTTTACGCCCTTCTTAGCGTATTTAAGGTAGAGGCTGCGTGTGTAGCCCACGGGGATGGTGCTCTTGATGACCATCACGGCGTCGGGGTTCACCTCAAGCACGAGGTCGATAACCTCCTCTACGTGCGTCGTGTCGAAGTAGTTCTTCACGGGGTCGTAGTTGGTAGGAGCGGCTATCACAACGAAGTCGGCATCCTTATACGCTGCCTTGCCGTCGAGAGTGGCTACAAGGTTCAGCTGTTTCTCTGCCAGATACTTCTCTATATATTCGTCCTGTATAGGAGATATGCGGTTGTTCAGTTTCTCTACCTTCTCGGGTATCACGTCTACGGCTGTCACATGGTGGTGCTGCGAAAGGAGTGTTGCTATACTCAGTCCGACATAGCCTGTGCCGGCTACAGCTATCTTTATGTCCTTAAATTCTTTCATCGCTATATATTATAATGTGATATTCTTTATGATGTGGGCAAAGATAGTGCAAACCGAAGGCAGAACATCAAGCTTGCTTGAATGTTATGCTGAGGTGCAGCCTATCTTCTGCAAAGATATAAATTAAAGTTGAGAGTTGATAGTTTTTTTAGTTGAAAATTGAGAGTTTTATTAAATGTTGAGAGTTGAGAATTGAGAGTTGAGAGTTATGATATGTTTTCCCGTTTATAGGACTTTCCTATTTATAGGACAAATCATAACTCTCAACTCTCAATTATCAACTCTCAACTTTTACACTATCTTGTCAATGAGAACTTCATGCTCAGTCCGAAATCCTGTGTTGTTGTCGGATACGAGCTCGACGAGAGCAGCGGAGTGTTGGTCTGTCGGTCGTAGTAGAAGCTCATGGTGAGCAGTCGCGACACGGTGTAGTCGGCAGAGAAGGCGAGCTTGAACGCCGTGTTGCCGCTGTTAGCCGACGAAGTCATCGTGGCTATATCGCGGCTTATCGACGCCTGCTTGCGCAGACTCAGGTCGAGACGCAGCTTCAGGTCGTTGTTCACACCGTTTGAGGAGCGTGTGCGGCTCGGCGACGAGTTGTTGCTTGCGCTGTTACGCTTCGACTTCACCTTGCGGTGCTTGTTGCTGCCGCCGCCTCCGAAGAGGTTGAAGTTGTTAATGGTGTAGCCGGCGCCAATCACCCAGTCGTTAGACGACGACTCGTTCACCTGCACCGAAGTCATGCTCAGACTCAGCACGCGCGTCTTGCGATACTCCGCCTTAACGGTGAGGTTGTTGTTCAGCGTGACATCGATGCCAAGCAGCGGCGAGAACGACTCGTTGATGCTCACCGTCGAAACGTTGTACATAGAGTTCGGCGTAGGCATGCCTGTGGTGGCGTCGGTGATGAAGCCGAGTCCGCCCATGTACTCCATGAACGTGCTGTACGACGAGTAGGAGCCTACGGCGTATACGCTCTTGTATGCGTGGTTGATGTTGACGCTCTTGAACACGTCGCGGAACCACGGCAGCTTCGACAGTCCGCTGTACTTGATAGTCCAGTTGGGCAGCAGGTGAGCCAGCGTCGGGAATATCGACATCTGCGTGCCCATGTTGGTGTAGGCTGCAAGGAACGCAGGCACCATCACGTCTGAGCTATACTTGTTGACGCCGCCGTTAGCCGTATCGAACTTCTTGCCTGCAAGCTGCGATCCGGCAGGATATACCGCACCGGCATACTGTGCCTCGACGCGCTTGCGGAAGCCTTCGAGCGAGTTGCAGAAACGCTCGAACGATGCCGACTTGTAGCCGTTCTTCGCGCTGCCCGAGCCTTCGAACGCGCTGCGCAGCGAGAGCGTTGTCATGGTGAACGTTCCGCTCTGTGTGGTCGGGTTGCCAGCGTACATGTACTGCACCTGGCGTGCCGTTGTCTTGGCGCGCGACGCCGTGAGGTCGATTTTCAGATTGCGCACAGGCTCGAGCGTAGCCCTTAGCTGCAAGTCTTCGGTCTGGTTGGTCGTAGCCGGCGTAGCGAGCGAGTCGGCCACCATCAGCCATCCGTTCTCGCGAGCCTTGTCTACATACGAGTCGCCCACGAAGCCGAACGCAAAGTCCAAGCCCGGCGACAGCGGTCCGTAGCCCGAACCCTGTCCGAACATGTTGCCTACCATCGGCTTGAAGCCCGGTATCGACATGGCATACTGGTTGCGGTAGCTCAGACTCACGTTGCGCACCATCATCAGCACTCGAGCCACGCTCTGCGCCGCACGGTACCACTTCTGGTTCTCAAGCGGTTCCTTTGCTATCACCGAAACCTTTATCTTTGTTGCCGAGTCCACCTTATTTAATATAAGGATGTTGTTGTCGTCAACACGCTTGTACTTCAGCTGGAACACTCTGCCTGCCTCCGTACGTCCGCTTACTATGATACGCTTCGTGCGTTTGCCGTGGTTCACCTTGATAGTGGTGTCGGGCATGAGCGTTATCTCCTTCTCAAAGCCCTTCTTCTTCTTTGCCAGCAAGTCGCGCGGGTTGGAGTCGTTTGCGAACGGCGGCTTCTTCTTCGTCTTCTGGTCGCCGTCGGCTGCACCCTTCTCTTTTGCTTCAACCTCGCGCTTCTTCTTCGCCTCCTCGCGTTTCTTCTTCTTTGCCTCCTCCGCCTTGCGGCGGTTTGCGGCAGAGTTGTCCTTCTTGAAACGGTCGTTGGTCTTCTTCAAGAACGGCACATGGTTGTAGAGTTTCTCCATGTTGAACTGTCCGTTGATGTTTATCTGGCGGTTGTTGGCGATGGTGTTGCCAAGCGAAGTGCCGTCTTCGAGATCAGAACCTCGCATCCAGTTGTACGTAGCGTTGTACGATCCGTCGGCTGTTATCCAGTCGAACACCGGAATGAGATTAATAGGCAGCTTGTACGACGCCTGGAACGACTGGTTGTACTTCAGCGGTCTGCCCAGATGCTTGATGGATGTCCACACAGAGTCCTTCCAAGCCGTGTAGCTATCTGGATAGAGGTCCTTGTTTACGGGTGTGTAAGGCTCCTCTATCTCTGCGTTCGTGGCGCTCTGGAAGTTCATGTGCAGGTTCTTCGTGAGGTCCCAGCGCAGGTTGAACTCGCGGTTCCACAAGAACTGTGACGAGAATGTGAGCGGCAGCTTCTGGTTCTCGGTCGACTCCATGTCGCGCTCCTGCAGCTCATAGTAGTTGCGCGTGATGTCGGTGTTGAACGCCACGTTCTGCGGCAGCCAGTTCAGTCCGAACTTCTTCGGGAAGTCGAGCCACTTCGAACGGCTCTTCACCTTCTTGAACGGTTCCCAAGCCTTGTATATAGGCGACCACGAATAGCTGAACGCACCGCGCCAGTTGTCCTCGCGCTCGTATATAGTAGTTTCGCCGGTGGTGTAACTGTGGCTGTGACTGTACGAGAACGAGAAGTTGGCAGGGTCGTACGGCATCGGGTGGCGCTTGTTCTGTATGCCGACACGCACGTTCGACAGCGAGAAGTTGGTCTGCGTAACCTTTGTCACGGCGATGCTTTCTATCGAATCGCGCTCATGCTTAGAGCCAGCAGCTTCGAGAGCGTCGTCGAGTTCCATATCCGTATCAAGCGGATTGTATTTGGGCGACGTCTTCTCCTTAGTAACCGAGTAGTAGAGCGGCGCCGTAACCTTCGCCTTGTCGGGGAAGAACTTGCCAAGCTCCACATTAGCCGTCACGGTGTAGTTGGAGTAGTTGTCGGTAGAACGCTGAGCCACGCCTTCCTCCAGTCCGCCGAAGCCGGCAGAGGTGTACTTGCCCTGCACGTTGACGGTGCCGAGGTCGGAGAGCTGCAGATTGAGCGTGCCCTGTGCAGCCCAACCGCCCGAGTTGTTGAACTCCTTCAGTCGAAGCTCATTCACCCAGACCTCACCACTCTTCACCTCTCCCGAGTTGTTGCGCACACCGATGACCATAGTCTTCACCTCTCCGAGCGTAGGATTACCCATCACCGAGATGCGGTTCTTAGGCTGGTCGGGGTCGTACGCCGAGTAGATGCGGTTGTACGAAGCCTGTCCGTTTGCCTTGGCTTTGTTGCGCTCCTTCTTCAAGCCGGTGAGCTTGGAGAGGGCGATGTCGAGCATGTTCTCCTCGGGCCATACGGCGCGGGCGTCGGCAGCCGAGTAGCGTCCGTATTTGCCGGGCTCGGTGAGCTTCAGCGGAATCTCGTACTCGTAGAAGTTGCTCTTATAGTCGGAGCCGAGACGTATGAACACAGACAGCTGTCCGTCCTCAAGATTCGTCTGGTTGGGCTGGAAAGCGTTGGCGTGAACGAACATCTGCAGACGCTTGTACTGTCTGAGGTCGAGCGTTGTGTTCTTGTACACCGCCTTTGCCTCGCCGGTGCCGAGCGTGGTGACGCTCATCGAGAGTGCCTGCTCGTTGTTCTCCACGAGCTGTGGCTGCGTTGGGTCCTGTCCGCGCTTGATGCCCGGCGGCAGGATATAGTTGACCGGCTGCTTGTCGTTGTTCTCCTCGATGTTCACGGCACTCACCACGAGCTTGCCCGAAGTGGAAGCCGAGTTGTCGAGGTTCTGCTCGTAGACACGCCACTCGCCACGCACGAGGTCGAGTGTTCCGAAGCGCAGCACGATAGGATGCTTGAAGCCTGTGAGGAACATACGCATGAAGCGCATCGAGGTGAAGTCGTTGATAGCACCGAACTTCTTCTCGTAGTCGCGCAACGGTATGCGGAACTGGTACCAGTTGACCGTCTCTGTCTTGTTGTTGCGCAGCTGGTGGGTGTCCTCGCGCTTGTCTACGATGTAGTTCTTGCCCACCTCGAGGTCTTCGGGGCGGATAGACACGCGATACTGGAAGAACTTCTCGTACTCGTTGAGCGTGTAGTCCTGGTTGATGTCCTCCACGTCAGGCGTCGACTTGTACGACGTGTCGTAGCTCTCGGTGCGCGAGTCGTTGTCGGGCGAGTTGCCCTGCGGGTTGTTTATGTACTTGTAGCGGCGCAGGATAGGCGCCTTCATCATGTCGTAGTCGGAACCACGGAAATAGTGGTAGTTGTCGCCTGCGGGGTCAGCCCAGATAGAGTCCCACACGGCAGGGTTCACCTTGCCCTGCACCTCGCGCAGGAAGTCCTGATAGCTCTCCCACTTCTGCTCCTCCTCGTCGTTGAGTCCGTTGAAGCCCACGTCCTGCATCGCACGCGAACCCTTCGATGTCGCGAAGGCGTACACTACGGTAGCCTGGTTGGGCACCTTACCCCACTGCGTAGTGGTGAAGTTCTGCGAGCCGTCTACGGGCATGCCGCTCTCGTAGAACTTCTTGCCGTCGCGCAGAATATCCTCGCTCATCTCGCCGAGGTTGATATAGAAGTCGCCGCCGTAGTCGGCTGCCACGCCCTGCTCGCGTGTGTAGATGAACGGGTCGAGCATCCAGAACTCGATGTACTCGATGTTAGCTGCCTCGAAGTCGTTGGTGTCGAGCTTTCGCATCATGCCGCCCCAACGCTTCTGCGGATTGTTGAGAGTGCCGTCGGGGTTGAGGTCAGGGTCGAAGTTGTACGGACCGCGCTCGTTCGGATAGTAAGCGAGGTTCAGGATGTTGAGCATCGACGAGTTGCCGTTGTATGCGCTCTGGTCGCGGTTGGGGAACAGCTCGCTCACGTAGAACTCGCGAACGTAATGGTTCGACAGCTGGTCGAGGTCGCTCTTGATGTGGCTCGGCGTGAGCGACGAAGAGCGGCGTGTGAAGAGCGGGTCGATGGTGTACCACGCCAGGCGCGAGCGGTTGAAGCCCGAACGCAGCGTAGACTTGTCGCCCGACTCGGGGAACATCGACGGCACCGACGAGATTATCCACGACGTAGGTGTAGACACGTCGATGGTGTTCTTGGTGTTCTCGAAGTCGTCGATGTACGAGGCGTTGTCCTGCGTGCCGCTGCTCTGTCCGGCTATGAGTTGCGCGAACTCGCCCGAGAACGAGATGCTCGACGGTTGTGTGAGATGCAGGAAGGGCAGCTTGTCGAGCATGTTCGTGAGCCACTGGCTCTGCTTCTTCCAGTTGATGTTCAAGCCCCAGATAGTGTTGCTGAGCGGCTCCGATCCCATGTTCACCTTGTTGGTGAGCGCCTGTTCGGAGAGATGCTGGAACGTACCCGAGAGCTGGAAGTCCTTCGAGAAGTCGTACTCCCAGTTCATGCCGAACATCGTCTTGCGCTCCTGTCCGTAGTCGGTATTGCTTTCGAGCGACACGTTCACGGTGGTGCCGGCGTCGATGATGCTCTGGTTGAGGATGGTCACCTCGCCACCCGAGTAGTCGACCGAGTAGTCGGTGCCTTCGGCGAGCGTGACGCCGCCTGCCGTAACTACCACCGAGCCTTGCGGAATGTTGTATGCGCCGAGCGAGATTACGTTAGCCGATGTGCCGCGGAACTGTCCCATGAGCACGTACTTGTCCTTCTCGGCTATCTGCTTCGCCACGGTCTTCGTAGAGTCGTACAGCTCGGTGAAGGCGTACTTCTCAGCCTTGTCTGCCGCCACGCCGTTCTTCAGAAGCGTCTCGTACATATAGCTGCCGAACGGTTCGGCAACGGGGAAGAACACTCGACCGTTCGTAACGGTGTAGCCCTCCACGTAGTCGAAGTAGCCGTTGGGATGCGCCTTGTTGTTGTTGTCGAGTCGGTCGGCTCCGAGGAACTTTACAAGTGTCTGGTTCTTCACCTGCGGCTCGGGTATGTATGTGAGGTAGACACCGGCGGTGTCGCTCTGGAACTTCACGTCGAGGCGGAACTTCTCCTTCTCTACCGACGAGGCGAGGTAGTAGACGTTCTTCATCATGAGGCCCCAGTTGCCCTGATGCGGATTGTTGCTGGTGTTCTTCAGCGCCTTCACGTAGAGTGCCTTGTTAGAGTCGGTGATGTCCGACGCGAACTCGCCCACCTGATACGTCACGCCGCCGTATGTGTACTCATAAGCCACGGCGAGCACCTGGTCGGTCTGCAGCGATGTCTTCAGCGAGACGTAGCCCAGCGCCTTGTTCACGGTGTACTCAGACGAGTTGAGCAGGCGCGCGCGCTCCAGCTTCTCGTAGTCGGCTCCGCCCACGAAGCCGGGTATTCCGTCGAGCACGGTCGAGGTCTGATCGATGTCGCGTGCTGCGGCGTACTGCGATGTCATGGCTGCATACTCCGAGTTAGCGGCGTTGGCAGGCACGGGCTGTCCTGTCACGCTCCAGAGGCTGTTAGACACGCGGTTGTTCTCGCCCAAGTCGGTGAGGGCGATGATGTTACGGGTGTTGGATGTGTTGCCCGACTTGTTCGTCACCCACACCTCCACGCGGTTGATCGTCACGCCCGACGTGAGGTTGGGCAGCGAGCGCATCGACTCGTCGTAGCGGTCGTGGAAGTATTGCGCGAGGAAGAAGTGGCGGTTCTCCTCGTAGTTGGCGGCGTCTATCTCGAACGGCGTGAACTGCTTGCCGCCCTTCGACGACACCGATTTCGACGACGACTTCTTCTGCGAGGCTACGAGCTGCAGCTTGAGCTTGCCGAACTGCAGGTCGGTGCGCAGACCGAAGAGCGAAGATGCTCCGCGTACGAGCGACGAGTTGGAGGGGAACGACACGTTGCCTGCCTCGATGAGCTTCACTATCTCGTCTTCCTTGCCGTCGTACTTCAGCTTGAGGCTCTGCGCGTCGAAGTCGAACGTAGCGTCGGTGTTGTAGTTGAGGTTCATGTTCACCTTGTCGCCCACGCGTCCGTTAAGACTCACGTTTATCTTCTCGTCGAAGTCCATCGTGGTGGTCTTGCGGTTGCGCACGGGCAGCGACGGGTTGTCGATGCTCTTCATCGTGGCGCCGAACTTCAGCTCGGCTGTTCCCTGCGTCTTGATGCGCACACCGCCAGGACCGAATATCTTCTCAGCCGGACCGAGGTCGAAGTGCATGTCGGTGAAGTCGAACCTCTCCTTGCCTTTTGCCTGGTAGATCTCGTCGTTCTTCTTGCGGAAGAACTGGTTCATCATGCGGCGCTCGCTCCACTTGCGATACTCGTCCTGCGTCATCATAAACGGGGCGTTGATGTACGAGTCGGATATCTTCGAACCGATGATGTATCGGTCGAGCGAGTCGTTGTACACCACGTCCTGCTTCAGG
>OHAO01002219.1_pt1 | contig 12260 bp, 9 predicted proteins | sample 1577151 | NCBI WGS metagenome assembly OHAO01 (sample SAMEA3541585, study PRJEB24748) | human gut metagenome | biome: human gut; feature: human-associated habitat; material: faeces | place: China | collected 2012 | reverse complement strand
GCGCATCATCGTGCTGTGCAACGGCAAGGTGGTCGCCGACGGCTCCCGCGACGAGATCTTTTCCCGCCAGGACATCGCCGGGCTGGTCGGCATGCTCGACCGCATCCCCTGGTTCGGCGGCGCGCTGAGGGAACAGATCATTCGAAAAGCGATTCCCAGGCATATCGGGAAGATGTCGTGGCCCAACAGGCTCGTGAACGAGAGTTTTGTTCCCGAATTCATCGGCGAATACAGCGCTTCGCGGCTTGCCGATGAGATTGCCGAGGTTTTGCGGGCTCCGGAAGCGCTCAAGACGCAGAGGGAACGTCTGCACGAGCTTGCCGCCACGGTCGTTCCCGGCGCTCCGGCGAAGATTTGCAACATTCTCGAAAGGATGGCAGCCGATCATGAAAGAGAAAGGAAGTAAGCCTCTCTATCGTCGACTGTTGGCACTCCTTTTGCCTTACAGGGCAAAATTGGGATGCGCTTTTGTCTGTATGGTCGGCGCCGGGCTCTGCGCGGCGATCCCCGCCTGGCTGATGAAGAACGTCGTCGACGGCGTGCTGATCCGCAAGGATTACGCGATGCTGAACGTGCTGGTCGTCTCGCTCGTCATACTCTTTGTTTTCAAGGCGACGTTTACTTACGGCCAAAAGTATTTGATGGGCTGGGTCGGGCAAAAGGTCGTCATGGATATGCGGGTCGCCGCTTACGCTCATCTGCAGACTTTGTCGCTGAAGTTCATCAACGACAAGCGCGTGGGCGAGCTTTTGTCGCGAGTCACCAACGACGCCAACATGCTGCAGATGACCGTCACGAACGTGGCCGTGGATCTTGTCGTTCAAGGCGTCTCGTGCGCGGCGATGCTTTCCTATTGCCTCTATCTGAACTGGAAGCTGATGCTCTATACGCTTTTGATCCTGCCGGTCGTCGTTCTCGTGCTGAAGAGCGCTTCGGAAATCCTCCGCAGGGTTGGGCGCCATATGCAGCAGTGTGTCGCCGAACTTTCTGCGGTAGCCGAGGAAGCGCTTTCGGCGATTCGCATCGTGCGGGCTTTTGCGACGGAGGAGCTGGAACTTTCCCGTTTCGAAGAAAGCAACCGGCAGAATTTTGACGTCATCATTCAGGGCGTCAAGGTCAACGCGGCTCTGAACGGCGCCGTCGAGGTCCTTCTCATTGTGGCGCTCGCTCTGATCCTCTGGCTGGGAGGCCGCCAGGTGCTGGGCGACGTCATGTCGCCCGGCGAACTGATCGCCTTTCTCGGGTCGCTGGGATTTTTGGCCTCGCCGATCAACAATTTCACGCGCGCCGTCAGCCAGCTCCAATTCGGTTTCGCGGCGGCGGAACGGATCTTCAGCCTTCTCGACAACGACGACCGGGTCGTGACGCCGCCCGGCGCGGTCGTTTTGAAGCGCCTGCGAGGCGAAGTGCGTTTTGAAAGCGTATGGTTCAGCTACGAGCCGGAACAGTGGATCTTGAAAGATCTGAATCTGACGGTTCGCCCCGGCGAGAAAATCGCCGTCGTCGGAGCGACGGGCGCCGGCAAGTCGACGCTCGTCGATCTGGTGCAGCGCTTTTACGATCCGCAGAGGGGAACGGTTTTCATCGACGGATATGACGTCAGGACCGTCGATCTCAAAAGCCTTCGCACTCAGATCGGCGTGGTGCCGCAGGATCCGGTTCTGATGAAAGGCTCCATCGCCTTCAACATCGCCTATGGATACGCGGCGAAAAAAGGCGAGATCGAAGAAGCGGCCGCTATCGCCGGCATCTCCGAATTTATCGATTCTCTCCCCGAGAAATACGAGACGGAAGTGGGGATCCGCGGCGTCACCGTCAGCGGCGGCCAGCGCCAGAGGATCGCCATCGCGCGGGCGATCGTCCGCAATCCCCGCATCATCATCCTCGACGAGGCCACTTCGTCGCTCGACGCCGCCGTGGAACGGCAGATCCAGGAAGCGATGGATCGCGCCATGGAGGGGCGCACGTCGTTTGTCATCGCTCACCGTCTTTCGACGATCATCAACGCAGATCGCATCCTTTACCTCGAGAACGGGCATATCGTCGAAGAGGGGACTCACGAAGAGCTCCTTAGGAAAAACGGGGCCTATCAAAAACTCTTTTCGCTTCAATACGGAGCCGGCCGTCCATGAACTTTCTCACGAAGTCCTATCTTGCCTATTCCCACGGAGAAAAAAACGTATCGCCGTGGGTGATTTTGAAACCGCTGGGATGGCTGGGCTCCGTCATCGTCAGAACACGGCGGGCGTTTTACGATCATGGCATCTACGCTTCGGAAGAACCGCCGCTGCCTGTCATCAGCGTCGGGAATCTCACGACCGGCGGAACCAACAAAACGCCTTTCGTCGAATTCATCGCCGAGCAGCTGTCCCGCTGGGGCCTGAAGCCGGGGATCGTCAGCCGAGGCTACGGCGGCACAACGTCCACGCCGGTCGTCGTTTTGAACGGCCACGGCGACAGAAGCGTCGTCGGAGACGAACCGCTTCTGCTCTCGTCGCGGCTGACGGACATACCGGTGGCGGTTTCGAGCGACCGCATGGCGGACGTGGCGGCGCTTTTGAATCACAACATCGATATCGTCGTCGCCGACGACGCGTTTCAGCATCGCAGGATGGTCCGTGACGTCGATATCGTTCTTGTCGACGCCACCTGTCCGTTCGGCAATGGAACGTCCCTGCCCAACGGCATTTTGCGCGAACTCCCCAGTTCTTTGTCGCGGGCCCACGCCGTCGTCATTTCCAAATCGGATCAGACGTCGCCGGAGGCTTTGCGGCGTCTGAAAGAGAGGATCTCCCACTGGGTTCCGGAAGAGCGCATATTTTATTCGCGACTGGCTGATCCCGCCTGGGAGCGATGGGATGGAAGGCGGTTCATTCCCGTCGGGGAAAACATGGCGGCCTTCTCTCTGGTAGTTTTTTCCGCGATCGGCAATCCGCACAGCTTTCGAAATACGATCGTCACAAGCGGCGCGACCATACTCCGCGAATTCGAATTTAAGGATCATCGTCACTACGATGCGAACGATTTGCAGAAGATTGAAGATACGGCTCAAAAATCCGGCGGCAAAGCCATATGCTGCACGGAAAAAGACATATTCAATCTGCCGCAGGGATACGTTCCCCGCGTCCCGCTTTACGTGCCGAGAATAAGCGCGGTTGTCGAAGAGTCCTCCAGATTCTGGGACGTCGTCGTTCAGGCGCTCCGTCCCCGGATTGTCGTCGCGTCGAACGGGTACGGCGAAGACGCCATCGGGGCCAAGCTCGCGCGCAAAGCGGCGCGGAAATTTCCGCAGGCGGAGGTCTGCGCTTTTCCGCTTGTGGGATCGGGGATTCCTTACAAGAAGATCGGCGTCAGGATCCTGCCGCCTCTTTCGGAATCGCCGAGCGGCGGAATTATAAAATATCACCTGCATGACCTTTATCAAGAGATCAAGGCCGGGCTTTTTCGGCAAATTTCCCGTCAGCTGTCTGCGTGGGATCAGTTGCGCAGCAGCTGTCGCACGGTTCTTTGCGTCGGCGATGCGTACCTCCTCTGCCATACTTTATGGGGGCAGGGGAAAAAGGCCCTCATGGTGGCAACGGCGAAAACGAAATTTATCAGCGGCCATTGGAAGCTGGAAAGTTTTTTGTACCGAAAAGGCTGCAAGAAGGTCTGGACCCGCGACGAAGAAACGGCGGTCGAATTACGTCAAAGCGGCGTTGCCGCCGTCTTCGAAGGAAATCCAATCATGGACCTTTCTTGTGATAATACTAAAGGGACCGTCCCGTGGGGCGAAGGGCGCCGGCTTCTCGTGCTGCCCGGCAGCCGGGAACGGGCATACAAAGATCTGAGCCTGTTGCTGCGCGCCCTCAGCAAAATTTCCGAACGCTGCTCGATCGCGGCCGTGATGGTCCCCGCGCCCAGCATTGATATCGATACGCTGGCGAAAACGGCGGTCGGCTGGGAGTTCGACGGCCTCCATCTTCGCCGCGGCCGGCTGGATATCGTTATTTACCGCGGCGAGGTCGCGGACGCGGCGCAAGGAGCCGAACTTCTGCTGGGGCTGGCCGGAACGGCCAATCAGGTCTGCGCCGGTTTGGGCGTTCCCGTTCTGTCGGTCATTGAAAAAGGGAAGTTGGTGCAGAAAAAACTCCTCGGGAACTCCGAACTTTTGGTGGAACCCGATGCGGATGCCCTCGCGGAAGCGGCGGTCGATCTCTTGGCCGACGCCGAGCGACTGGCTTATATGAGTTCGGAAGGGCGCCTGCGCTTAGGCCAATCGGGAGCGCTCGACGCCGTTTTGAATTATGCCGCGGAGCAATTGGGCTGGAAGAAAAGGGCTTTTGTTTACGACGAATTGAGCAAGCGAGTGAAATTCGATCGATGACAGCGTTTTGCGCCAAGGGAGGGAAGGGCGATGAAGAAGATAGAAATTGGAGATTTTGTGGTCGGGGGCGACCGGCTCACCTTGATTGCAGGACCCTGCGCCCTGGAAAGTCTGGAGCTCGGGCTGGAAGTCGGCAGGAAAACTCAGGTCCTGTGCGAAAAGCTGGGGCTCAATTACATTTTCAAGGCCTCGTACGACAAGGCGAACCGCACTTCGATCTCCAGCCCGCGCGGTCCCGGCCTCGAGAAGGGGCTGCAATGGCTGGCGCAGATAAAAGCCGAACTGGGCGCGCCCATCCTGACGGACATTCACGAGCCGTGGCAAGCCGCTCCCGTCGCGGAAGTCGCCGACGTGCTGCAGATCCCCGCGTTCTTGTGCCGCCAGACCGATCTTCTGGTGGCCGCCGCCAAAACCGGACGGGCGGTCAACGTCAAAAAGGCGCAGTTCCTTTCCGCCTGGGACATGAAGCCCGTGCTGGGCAAGCTGACGGAAGCCGGCAACGATCGCGTGATGCTGTGCGAGCGGGGCACGACGATGGGCTACAACCAGCTGGTCGTCGACATGCGCTCCCTTGTGATCATGCGTTCTCTGGGCGCGCCGGTCGTTTTCGACGCCACTCACAGCGTGCAGATGCCCGGCGGCATGGGCGGCAGTTCCGGAGGCGACCGGCGCTTTGCTTTGCCTCTGGCCCGCGCGGCCGTCGGCATCGGCGTGGACGCGCTGTTCCTTGAAGTCCACCCGCAGCCGGAAAAAGCGATGAGCGACGGGCCGAACATGGTGCCGCTGGATCTTCTGGAAGGTTTTCTCGAACAGGTCCGCGCCATCGACCGCCTTGTCAGAAACGGCATTGGCCCTGTGTCCTTGGACTGGTGCGAACGATGAACGACGTTTCGATGACGCTGCCGTCGGACCGGCAGCCGGAAAAACTTTCGGACGAAAAACTCCTCGAAGCGGGCTGTCAGGTGCTGCGGCACGAGGCGGAAGAACTTGTCCGCGCGGCCGATCGCTTCGGCTTGGAACTCGTACGGGCCGCCCGTCTGCTGGAAGCCTGCAAGGGGAGGATCGTCGTCTCCGGCATCGGCAAGGCGGGCCATATCGGCCGCAAGATCGCGGCGACGCTCTCGTCGCTGGGAACTCCTTCTTTCTTCCTTCAGGCCAGCGAGGCGGCGCACGGCGATCTCGGCATGGTCCGACACGAAGACGTGGCGCTGCTGATCAGCAACAGCGGCAAGACGGCGGAAGTCGTCGCCCTGCTGCCGTTTTTCCGCCGCATCGGCGCGCCGGTCATCGCCGTTTCGGGCGACGCCGCTTCACCGCTGGCGCTGGGGGCGGATATTTTCCTGAACTCTGCAATCGAACGCGAGGCGGATCCGCTCAATCTGGCGCCGACCAGCAGCACGACCCTGCAGCTGGCCATCGGCGACGCGCTGGGAGCGATGGTGACGCTGCTGCGCGGTTTGAAAAAAGAGGATTTCGCCCTGTTCCACCCGGCCGGCTCGCTGGGGAAGAAGCTCTTGCTGCGCGTGTGCGACGTGATGAACACGAGCGGTTCCCTGCCGGTCGTCTCGCACGAAACCCTGGTCAAGGATGCCTTGTTCGAGATCACCAGCAAAAATTACGGCGCCACCAGCGTCGTCGACGACAAGGGCTTTCTCGTCGGCATTTTCACCGACGGCGATCTGAGGCGGCTGATCGCTAAAGAGGGGATCCGTTGTCTGGACCGCAGAGTCGAAGACGTGATGATCGGCTCGCCGCGGACCATCGTTCCCGAAGCGCTCGCCGCGGAAGCAGTGCACATCATGGAAAAACTCGAGATTTCCGTCCTGATCGTCGTCGACAAGGACCGTCGCCCCGTGGGAATGGTGCACATTCACGAGCTGCTTCAAAGCGGCGTCGCCTGACCATGTCGTTTTACGGCTGTGTTTCCGAGCTCCTGTTTTTTGTCGCGCGCCCGTTTCTGAATCGCAAATACGACGAGGGCAACGGACAGAGGTACGGCCGCTATCCCGAAGATCTGCCCAAGGGCGCTCTGTGGATCCACGCGGTTTCAGTCGGCGAGGTGCAGTCGGCCTATCCCTTTGTCATGGAAATCAAACGGCGAAACCCGGATATGCCCATTCTCCTTTCGACGATCACGAAGACCGGCCGGGCCATGGCGGCGCGGCTGGCAGGCGATCTCGTCCGGCATATTTATTATCCGTGGGATTCGCCGAGCGTTCTCAAAAGAGCGCTGGCGACTCTGCGTCCGGCCGCCTACATCACGATCGAGACGGAGATCTGGCCGGAAATGCTCTTCCAGCTTCGGAAACGCCGGATCCCGGCCTTTCTCGTCAACGGCCGACTGTCGGAATCGAGCTTTCGAAAATACCGGCGTCTGCGCTTTTTCTGGAAGCGGGTCATTCGCCGTTATTCTCTGATCATGACTCGTTCCGCGCCGGATCGGGATCGTTTTATCGCCCTGGGCGCGGAACCGGACCGGGTGAAGGTGACCGGAGACTGCAAAGTGGACGCGCTGATCGCCCGCAAAAATGCGGCCGACGGCGCCGGCCTGAGGGAGATTTTTGCCGGCAAAGAACCGCTGATCCTTGCCGGAAGCACCCACGAAGGGGAAGAAGAGATCGTCTTCGACGCCTACGCGGAGCTGTTGAAGGTCCATCCCAGCCTGAAACTCGTCGTCGTGCCGCGGCATCCCGAACGCAGACGCGCGCTGCTGGACAAAGCGTCCGCGAGAAAGCTCGGCAGAGTTGAGCTGATGTCGAAGGCGCGCAGCGGCTGGAATGTTCTCATTGTCGACCGTATCGGCGTGCTTTTCCCGATTTACGGATACGTGAAAGCGGCGTTTCTCGGCGGCTCGCTTGTTCCCAAGGGCGGCCAGAACATCATGGAGCCGGCGATCTGGGGCGTTCCGTTCTGTCAGGGGCCTGACTACCGCGATTTTGCGGAAGCGACGGAAGCGCTCAAAAAAACGGGGCTCTGCGCCATTGTGCGCGACGCGCGGGAAATGAGGGATTTTTTCGACGGCGTCCTGTCACACGACAATTCCGACTTCGACCGGGAGAGTCGGGAATTTTTCGCCGCCCTGAGCGGCGCGTCCCGGCGAAGCTGGGATTTGATAACGGAGTTCCGGCGCGGGAATTGTCCGGAAAAAACGTCTGTAAGCGTTAAGGAAGAAGGAGCAATATGGCACTGATTCACAGAGAACTTCTGAAAACTTTTTTTGAGCGTCAGGACGAGCGCACGCAGGCCGGCATCAAAAAGGCCACGGAAAAGATGGCCGAGGTCAAGAAGAACGGCGGCAAGATCGTCGTCGCCTGCGGCAGCGGCCCAAACATCCACGAAGGCGTGACGACGCTGATCGCGGAACTGATGGACAAGGGCATTATCGACGGCGTCACCACAAGTTCGGCGGTCGTCGGGCACGAAATGGCGGGGGCCCTCGACCGGGTGAAAATGGTCAGTTCCGACGAGCTGGGCTTCGATCCCGAGGACATGCCGCGCGGCAACGTCTTCGAGTTCACCTGCATGGAACCCGACGAGCTGGCGGCGTTGAAAAAACAGATCGTCCTGGACGACGCGCTACTCGCCAAAAAAGACCAGGTTGCCGGACACGAAGTCGTCAAAGCGGCCGGCAACATGGCCTATCCGATGGGCTACTGGAACGAGCACGTCGCTTCCGAAATCTGCGACATCGCCCGCACCTACGCGCTTCCGTTCGAAGTCGTCGCGGGCTGGGGCTGCGACCGCCGCACGATGCTGGGCGTCGGCGCGGCGAAAAATCTTCCCGTGCTGGTCAGCCTGCCGCAGATGGTCGGCGGCGGCAACATCGGTTCGTGCATCGGCGACAGCATCCCGATCCGCCAGCGCTGCATGCGCGTCGCCCGCATGCTCGAAGACGCGGACGTCATCATAGAGTCGGCCATCGCCCTTTCGCAGGAACTTCACGACGGGCCGTTCGAAAAGTACACGGGGCACGGCATCTGGGCCTGGTGGAACGGCATGCACACTTACAACCTGCGCGGCAAGACGCTGATCCGTCTCGACCTCGACGAAAATCTGCGCCGGGCCTGCGATTCTCAGGCGCAAATGCAGGAGGCCATCGCCAAGGGGCTGCCGAAAACGAAAATTTCCGGCATCCCTTTCCGCATGGAGATGTCGGCTTTCGCGCGCCACGAGGGGAGCATCCCGCTGATCGGCGACATCGGCGAAGTCTGGCCGGTTCTGGCCGTCGGCGTCGCCGACGCGCTCGGCGTCGAACTCGATTTCATGAGTTACAAACAGGAAACCGCCGAGGGCAAAGCCATGCGCGAGTGGATCGTCAGCAACGTCAAACCGCTGAACATCGAGGCGATCAGAGCCAAGGCCCTGACGTTCAGGCTGTAAAATGAAAACGATCGGAATCATTCCGGCCCGCTGGGCCTCCAGCCGCCTGCCCGGCAAACCGCTCGCCGATCTTTGCGGCAAACCCGTGATCCAGCACGTCTATGAGCGGTGCCTGAAAGCCCGTTCTTTGGCTCAGGTGATCGTCGCCACCGACGACGAGAGGATTATGAGCGCCGTGGCCGCTTTCGGCGGCCGAGCCGTGATGACGTCTTCCCACCATCCCAACGGCACCAGCCGCGTCGCCGAAGTCGCCGCGCGCGTGGAATGCGATTATGTCGTCAACATCCAGGGCGACGAGCCGCTGATCGACCCGCGCGTGATCGATCAGCTCGCCGGCGTTCTGCTCCATGCCGACGCGCCGATGGCGACGCTTTCCGCTCCTTTTTCGTCCGCGGAAGAAGCGGCCGATCCGAACAACGTCAAGGTCGTCGTCGATCGAAAAGGCCGAGCCCTGTATTTCAGCCGCAGCGTCATCCCCTTCGCGCGCTGCGGAACGCCCGTCGTTTATAAGCATATCGGCATTTACGGCTATCGCAAGGATTTTCTGCCCGTTTATTCGCGCCTTGCGGAAACGCCGCTTGCCGAAGCGGAGAGTCTCGAGCAGCTTCGCGCGCTGGAACATGGCTACGACATCGCCGTCGCCGTTTCCGCGTATCCCGACCGCGGCGTGGGAATCAACACGCCTCATGATTTGGAGCTGGCGAGAAAGCTGATAAGCGAAAAAATCTGAACAAAATCCGCAATAATCGGATATAATAAAAGCCAGTCTGCGTTATTCGGACTGGCTTTTTTTCGTATCGATATCCCCGTTCGAGGAGAAAAAATGAAAACTCTGTATATCGATTGCACGGCAGGCATCTCCGGAAGCAGATTGATCGGGGCCCTGCTTGATTTGAAAAAAGAAGACGCCGACGAATTCAAGCGGCGGATGTCGTGGCTTCGTCGCCACGGCTGCGCGTGGACTGTCGGGCCGGCGCGCCAGAACGGCTGGACCGGCATCGAGGCGGAACCGGTTTCGTCCGGCCGCAAGGATCTCGGATTCGCGGAAATAGAGACGCTCCTCGACGAGTCGAAACTTTTGCCGGAGATGAAGGAGCGCGCGTTCTCGGCCTTCAACGATTTAAAAACCGTGGGCTGCGTTTTCCGCGGCGACGAAGGCGGAGCGCCTCTCCTTGACGCCCGCCTCGTGTTCGAAATTGTCGGGGCGCTCGCGCTCTTGGAGACGCTCCAGGTCGATTCCGTCTATTCCTCGCCGATCAACGTCGGCGGCCGCGTGAGCGGGTCAGGACGGAGCGCCGTGTCCGCGCCGGTTTCGCTTTTTTTGAAGGGAATGACCGTTTTCGCCCGCGAAGGGGAACATGAACGGACAACGTTAAGCGGCGCCCTGCTGCTCAAAGCCCTCTCCGCATCCACCGCGCCCCTTCCGGCAGGCAGGCTGATCGCCGGCGGCTGCGGGGGAGACTCTTCGCCGGGAAGCGATGAAGCGCTGCACGTCATGGTGCTCGAGCAGGACGACGAAGCGGCTCTTCCGTATTTGACGGGGAAAATCGTCGTCATGGAAACGAATATCGACGACATGAACCCGCAGGATTATCAGAATCTGGAAGAGCGCCTCTTCGCGTGCGGCGCGCTGGACGTCTTTTTTACGCCCATACTGATGAAAAAAATGCGTCCGGCGGTGAGGCTGACGTGCGTTTCCAGTCCTGCCGACAGGGAAAAGCTCGGCGAAATCATTTTGCGTTACAGCACGACGATCGGCCTGCGCTGGAGCGAAGTCAACCGCATGACCCTGAAGCGCCGCATCCAGAGATTCGAAAGTTCCGTCGGCCCGGTGTCGATGAAATTGTCGCGCTGGGGCGATGAAATCGTCCGCGTCACGGCCGAGTACGAAGATTTGAAGCGCATTTCCCGGGAGACGGGGCGTCCTTTGGAACAGCTTCGCCCCTTGGTCGTCAGCGAATTCCGTCAAAAGGAAGATTTATAAAAATGGATCTGAAACCGCTTTTGATACTTCTTAACGAGAATACCCGCGGACATATCGTCCAGAGCCGGGGAATACGCGACCGCATGCAGAGACTCGCCGATTTCGAAGCGGTGGAATTCGACATTCCCCATTTAAACGGAGCGGCGCGGATCAAAGCTCTCAAACTGCGGGCCCGGCGCCTTCCCAAAGCGTCTCCGCAGGGCGCGGAACGTTGGCTTTTGAGAGCCGGCGGCAAGGAACTTCTTGACCGTGTCGCCATGCTGAATCCGGAGCGGCGTTCGCTCCTTTTCCTTTCCGCGGGAAGCACGGCCGCGCCGTATTGTTTGGCTCTCGCCAAAAGATTCAACGGGAAAAGCTGCGTGGTGATGACGCCCTCCGTCCTGGGCACGAAGCCTTTCGATATGGCGGTCGTGCCCAAACATGACGGGCGCCGCGGCGGCAACGTTCTGGCCACGCTGGGCGCCCCCAATTCCATTTCTCCGGAACTTTTGGAGAGCCAAAGCCGGGAACTGCTGAGCGATTATCCCCCGCATCAGAAAGACGCGTGGGGGATCCTCATCGGCGGCGACGATTTGAACTATTCGATCGCCCCCCTCTGGGTGAACAAAGTCCTGCCGACGCTGCTCGACGCCGCCGCCGACGCCAACGTCGACCTGTATATCACGACCTCGCGCCGCACGCAGGCGGCGACGGAGATGGCGATCTCCAAGCTCTGCGGGGACACCAGCGTGGTGCGGATGCTGCTGCTGGCCTCGCAGGATTCCAGAAATCCCGTCCCCGGCATTCTCGGCCACTGCTCGCGCGTCTTCTGCACCGAAGACTCCGTTTCGATGATCTCCGAAGCGGTCACCGCCGGCGTGCAAACGGCGGTCATCACCGTCGGCCATCACCACGGTGTCAAACGGCTTCTGCAGGAAGTGACGGAATGGCTCGTGGACGCCCGCGCTCATCGTCGCGCTGTTTCTCGCGATTCCGCATTGGCTCTGGGGCGTCCCCCGTTTCGACAGAATGATCGAGGATTTCGAAAACCAGAATTATCTGTGCCTGGTCACCCCCCGCAATCTGGACGACGATCTTCGTCATTTCCTCGGCCGGCCGCTTGACGGGATGAGCGGCTTCAACGAAGCCGAAAAAGCCGCGAGGTGGATTCTGAACAGATGGCTGCCATGAAAATCGTCCACATCCTCCCCGAGCTTCAGATCGGCGGCGTCGAACGGCACGTGATCGACCTCTCGAACGAACTTGTCAAAAAGGGGCACGAGGTCATGGTGATCTCGGCCGGCGGGCAGATGGAACGCCAGCTCGACCCGAAAGTGCTGGTGCGCCATCTTCCCGTGCACAAAAAAAATCCGCTGACGGGACTGTACAGCGCGGTAAAAGTTGCCCAATGGGTCAGACAGGAGCATTGGCAGATCATTCACGCGCACTCCCGCGTGCCGGCGTGGATCGCCAACTGGGCCAGCTCTTTGGCCCATCCAGTTGTTTTCTACGGTATAGCCATCCGTCGCTTCATCAAAGTAGATGTAAAAC
>OHAO01002215.1_pt1 | contig 12276 bp, 5 predicted proteins | sample 1577151 | NCBI WGS metagenome assembly OHAO01 (sample SAMEA3541585, study PRJEB24748) | human gut metagenome | biome: human gut; feature: human-associated habitat; material: faeces | place: China | collected 2012 | reverse complement strand
AAGGACTATTTGGAACAAGCGATGGATACTTGTATTCATGAAGTTATGTCTGTCTTCTATCGTCCCGAACTTGGTGGTATCATTGTTGAGAATGTAGATGTGAATGGTAATCTGATAGATTGCTTTGAAGGACGGCAGATTACCCCTGGCCATGCGATTGAAGCCATGTGGTTTATAATGGATTTAGGGAAACGCCTAAACCGTCCGGAATTAATCGAAAAGGCTAAGAACATCACTCTTACAATGCTTGAATATGGTTGGGATAAAGAATATGGAGGTATCTACTATTTTATGGATCGTAACGGTTGTCCTCCCCAACAACTGGAATGGGACCAGAAACTCTGGTGGGTGCATATTGAAACACTCATATCTCTTCTGAAGAGTTATCAATTGACCGGAGATAACCAATGTCTGGAATGGTTTGAAAAAGTACACGATTATACATGGACCCATTTTAAAGATAAAGAGCATCCCGAATGGTATGGATACTTAAATCGGAGAGGTGAAGTGCTACTACCACTCAAAGGAGGAAAATGGAAAGGATGTTTCCATGTACCAAGAGGGTTATATCAATGCTGGAAAGTATTGGAACAGCTATAAACAATAACGGATATGTTAACCAATCTATATTAATAATCTAAAAATTAATTCTATGACAGAGTTTAACTCAAAAATTAAGCAAAACTCTCGCATATTGAAGATATTTCTTTTCTCAATATGCGCACTTTTTGCATGTGCTATCAATGCTCATGCACAGAGTTTGGTGCAAGGTACTGTTACTGATGAGACAGGAGAATCTCTACCTGGTGTAAGTGTTGTAGTAAAGGGGACTACTAATGGTACAGTTACAGATGTTAATGGAAAATACAGCATTCAGGCGACTTCAAAAGATATATTGTCTTTCACATATGTAGGTATGGCGGAACAAGATATAAAAGTTGCCGGACAGAAAACGATCAATGTGGTGATGAAGGATGATGTGGCATCTCTGGATGAAGTGATTGTCGTTGGTTATGGTACTGCAAAGAAACAATCCCTGACAGGAGCGGTTTCTGCAGTCAAAGGCGACGAACTGTTAAAGGCACCGGCAACCAATGTATCAAGTTTGTTAGGCGGACGTTTGCCGGGCATTTCTTCTGTTCAAGTCTCTGGAGAACCGGGTGATGACCAAGCAGTATTGCGGGTTCGTGGTTCTATTTACAATGTTACTTATATTGTAGATGGTATGCCTCGTTCCATCAATGACATTGATCCTAATGATATTGAGAGTGTCTCCGTATTGAAAGATGCTCAAGCCTCTATCTATGGTAATCGTGCTGCTAATGGGGTTGTATTGGTCACTACGAAATCTGCTGCAAAAGGTAAGGTGAAAGTTGATTTTAATGCTTACTATGCTTTTAAAACACCTGGAAGGGTAAAAAAGAAAGTAAACTTGCTTCAGTTTGCCGAAATGGACAGAGAAGCTTGTTCCGACGGTTCGGATAATCCTGTATACTCTGAAGATGAGCTGGACTTGATTCGTGAAAATAGTGATAAGGTAGTGATGGGTGGGTATCTTGGTTTTGCTAAGCATTATCAGTATCATGACTGGACGAAATCTCTTTTGGGAAAAAGCTCAGGGCTGCAAAATTACTCTTTGAATGTATCCGGGGGAACAGACAGATATAACTTTTATGTATCTGGCTTCTATCAGTCGGAAGATTCTCCTTTAAAATTTGGTCACGATGATAGTAAACGTTATTCACTGCGTGTGAAAAATGAAGTGAAGGTTCTAGAAAACCTTTTGTTCCATTCCAATATTTCATATACGGCACATGATCATGATTTTTCTTCAGCTATCGGCACTGCTTTGGCATGGGGGTATAGACAACCACCTTGGGCACCGCTTTATACTCCGTCTGGTAAATTTTATTCTTGGCAAGGATATGGTAATCCAGCACAAGAACTGGAAGAAGGAGGAAATACCCTTTATGCCAACGCTATTACTACTTTCAATTTTGCATTGGACTGGAATATTTTACCTGAACTGAAAATTTCTGGACAGGCTATCCTGAGAAGACAGGTAAATGATGATACCACTAATGGAGGAAAATATGCTCAATGGAATTGGGATGATTCGCTGAATAGATATAATACGACTGAAAATTGGGCTTCAAGAGCTTTCTCTAAACAATGGTACCGTAACTATAATGTTTATGCGGAATATCATAAACTATTCGCTGAGAAACATGATTTGAAGGTCATGGCGGGTGTGCATCGAGAGTCCAGCCGTACTCATGCCGCCATCGACACCAACATGAAGAATTCTCTTATGATACTTTCTCGGCTACGCGTAAGAATTTTACAAGTGATAATTTTAATCTGGCATTAGGTAGTTCGAAGGATCAGGAAACAGGTGCTGCCACTTGGGCGGAAACGTTGCGCTCTGTGTACGGTCGTTTGAGTTATGTATACAATGACCGTTATATTGTTGAGATTAATGGCCGGTATGATGGAACTTCTCGTTTTGCTCCAGGACATCGTTGGGGATTATTTACAGGATATTCTGCTGCCTGGCGTCTGTCTGAAGAAGATTTTATTAAAGATTTGAACATTTTTGACCAGTTGAAAATAAGAGGTTCCTGGGGGCAAATGGGTAATTGTCAGGGGGGGATCGGACGTTATGACTATATTCCGATTATTAACATCAGTTCGGATTGGCCTTATCCATTCAATAAAGAGGAGAAGAGTCAGCAGGCATCTTCCAACATGGTCTCTTTGGCACGTACTTGGGAGAAACTGGAAGTAACAAATATCGGACTGGACATAGCAATACTTAATAATCGTTTGAGCGCCAGCGTAGACTGGTTCTATAAGAAAAATAAAAATATGTTGATTGCTGTAGATTATCCGAGTCTGTTGGGTGCGACTGCTCCGGCATCCAATAACGGTTCTCTTGAAGTGAAAGGTTGGGAAGTTTCTTTGGCATGGAGAGATAAGGTGAATGATTTTTCCTATAGTGTCCGTGGTAATATTTCTGATTCTCGCAATAAGGTTACTAATTTGGGTGGATTTTCCGGACTGCGCTCGGGCTTAATATCAAATATTCAGGGTTATTCTACCAATGCATATTTTGGATATCAATCAGGAGGAATTATTCGAGACGAAGCTACTTTGCGCGAGTATAAAAAAATGAAGGGAGTTCCGGATAATCTGCGTGTGGGTGATATGATGTATCTGGATCTCGACGGTGATGGAGCGATTACTGCGACGGGTGATCCTAAACGTGGATATCAGGGTGATCTTGTGTACTTAGGTACCAGTAATCCCCGTTATAATTTCGGTTTGAATATCGATATGGAATGGAAGGGGTTTGATCTAAGCATTTTTTTTCAAGGAGTGGCCAAACGTAAAGTTGTACAAGACGGAGAACCTTTGATACCTTTCTATCCTGACTGGCATTATCCATTGTCCGAATTCTATCATAATACTTGGTCTGCTGACCGTCCGAATGCTAAATATCCGATATTGACTCATGACGATGACCGTAACTTATGGAACTATCGTACATCGGATAACCTGTTGGTGAATGCGGCTTATGTACGTTTAAAGAATTTACAGTTTGGTTATACCATTCCTCGCTTTTTGACTCAGAAAATAAAGGTAGATCGTTTGAGAGTTTATTTTAGCGGAAATGACTTGTTTGAAATTGATAATATTCCTTTCAAATATGATCCTGAAGATAATGGGAATTATTCTGGGTATCCGTTTATGCGTTATTTCTCGTTTGGTGTAAATCTTAATTTTTAATTGATTATGAAAAAGAATATATTTTATAGTTTTATAGTGGCTATACTATTGTCTTCCTGCCAAGGAATGGATCTGATGCCCGCAGATAAAATGTCGGATGGTGACTATTGGCTGACGGAAAATGATTTTAAAATTTATGCGAATGGCTTATATCCTTCTTTAATGAAATTTAATGGGGATGATAATTTAGCCCAATATGATCAGAAAGCGGATTTGTCAACTTCTTATTTTGGATTTAACAGTGTGAGTAATGGTCGTTGGTTGCCATCGGAGAGTGATGGAGTATGGGATGATTGTTATGCATATCTACGCAAGATTCATATTTTATTGGAGCATGTCGATGCCTTGCATACTACTGATCCAAAGATTCTTCGATACAAAGGAGAAGCGTTGTTCTTCCGGGCATACCAGTATTTTAAGTTGCTCAATCGTTTTGGAGATGTCCCTTTAGTTACACATTCTTTGGATATTGATTCTCCTGAACTGTTTATGGAACGTACGCCCCGTAAAGAGGTAGAAGATGCCATCTTGCAGGATTTGTATGATGCTTCACTATTATTACCAAAGAAGTCTGAAATGGCAGTAGCCGAAACCGGACGTATAACCAGTGGGGCAGCCGTGGCTTTCAGGGCAAGAGTAGCACTGTATGCCGGAACCTGGGCTATAAATCATAAACATCGTAGTGATGGACTGGCATTATTGGGGATTGCCAAAGAATGTGCCCGGCAACTTATTTTCGACAAACCGGAATATGATTTATACTACGAAGCGTCATTAGGTGCGGATTCATACCGTAAATTGTTTTTGGAAGATGGTGATAATTCGTGCGAGTCTATTCTTGATTATCAGTATGCTAAGAACATGAAAGGAACTTTCCATGATATGGCTGATAAGGTTAGCGCTGGTTATCTTTTGGCAACCAAGAAGTTTGCCGATATGTTTTTGGATAAGAATGGTGTTCCTATTGATAATGTAGAAACGTGTTTCCAGGGTTATGAAAGTGTGCAATCGGAATATGAAGACCGTGATCCGCGTATGACTTGTGTCTTGCAGGTGCCTGGCCGTAAATATATTTATGTTAGTCAACATGGTGTGGCTACTGAATGTCCGGTTAGTTTTATGGGTATTTGCTCTACAAATACCGGATATCGTGTGTGGAAGTATATCAGTGAACTACCTGATATTTATCATGTAGGGGCTTATTACAATGCCCACATTATCCGTTTTGCAGAAGTCCTGTTGATTTATGCAGAAGCTACCTATGAGCTGGAAGGCGAGATTAGTGATAATGATTTGAACAACTCTATTAACCGTATCCGTAAACGTGTAGGAATGCCGGATTTAACTAATGAGTTTGTTACAAAGTATGGCTTGGATATGCGTGAGGAGATCCGTCGGGAACGTACGATTGAACTCTGTTTTGAAGCCAACCGGTATGATGACCTTCGTCGTTGGAAAACAGCTGAAGTAGAGATGCCGCTACCGTTGAAAGGCGTAAAGTTCTCTAATTATGCAGACGAGAATGAAGAATTGAGTCCATCTTTGGATAGTGACGGATTTGTAATAACCGAAGATAACCGTAAGTTCCGTCCGGGACGTGATTATCTAGCCCCATTGCCTACCAAACAGATAAATATGAGCAACGGTCGACTAAAGCAAAATCCGGGTTGGTAAGTAGAATCTGATTGAGTATATTTGAATGCCTCTCCTTTGAACTTTTCCCCTTTTTAACAGAAGGACGAAGGAGGGGGATTCAATAAAACAAATAAACTTTTATATGATGAACCGATTTTTTATAGTTCTGATTTTTGCTTTTTCCTTGAGTTCACTTTTGGGAATACAAGCAACTGAAGGAAAATGGATCGCCCCTTCCGATGCCAATCATCCCAATACGTGGATGACTTTCCGGAAAGACATTATCTTGCCAAAACGTCCGGAGAAGGCGGTTGCACAGATTGCCGTGGATAGTAAGTATTGGCTTTGGATTAACGGACAGCTTGCTGTTTTTGAAGGAGGAGTGAAGCGTGGACCGACTCCGAAGGACACCTATTACGATGAGGTGGACTTAGCCCCTTTCTTGCAAAAAGGGAAAAATCAGATAGCTATATTGGTCTGGTATTTCGGTAAAGAGGGCTTTTCGCACAAGAGTAGCGGACAAGCTGGATTGCTATTTAATTTAGAAAGTAGGAAATTTGTTTTGGGTAGTGATGAAACGTGGCTTTGCCGGATTCATCCTGCTTATGGGAGTGCGGATGCACCTTATCCTAATTTTCGTTTACCGGAATCGAACATTCGTTTTGATGCTCGTAAGGATATGACGGGGTGGCAGACAACTGAATGTCCGGAAACGCTGGGATTTAGTAACGCACTGGTGTTAGGAACATGGGGAGAAGCTCCTTACAATAAACTTATAAAACGTCCTATTCCGCAATGGAAAGACTTCGGTATACGTTCTTTTGAGTCTATGCGCAGATTGAAAGGAGAACAACAGGATACACTGATTGCCTTGTTACCCTATAATTTACAGATGACTCCAATATTGGAAATAACGGACCCTGTAGGGGGAAACTGCATCGGCATTTATACGGATAATACATATGCAGCGGGAGATATTAATCTGAGAGCTGAGTATATTACTCGTCGAGGTCGGCAATCTTATGAATCACTAGGCTGGCTGAATGGACATGAGGTTTATTTTATTCTGCCTAAAGGTATCGAAGTTAATGGATTGAAATATCGTGAAACGGGCTATAATACAGAAATGACCGGAAGTTTTAGCTGTGATAATGATTTTGTGAATCGTTTTTGGAAGAAGGCCTTGCGAACCCTTTATGTTAACATGCGCGATACGTATTTTGATTGTCCGGAACGTGAACGTGCGCAATGGTGGGGTGACGAAGTGATTTTAATGGGAGAGTGCTTTTACACTTGTTCATCTTCCGTTTATGCTTTGATGAGTAAGGGCATCAAGGAGTTGATTGCTTGGCAACATTCTGATGGAGCACTTTCTTCACCGATTCCGGCGGGTAATTATGATAGTGAATTGCCGGGACAGATGTTAGCCAGTATCGGATATTATGGCTTTTGGAATTATTATATGAATACCGGTGATCGCGAAACGATAGCGCAGGTTTATCCGGGAGTGAAACGCTATTTGGAGTTATGGACATTGGATAGCACGGGGTTAACAAATTTCCGTGGAGGCAGTTGGACTTGGGGGGATTGGGGAGAACAACGGGATATCCGGCTTATCTTTGCCGGTTGGCATTACTTGGCCTTAAAAGGTGCTCGGCAAATGGCACAACTTTTGGGAGAAACAACTGATGCTAATAATTACAGTCGGCAGATGAACAAGGTGAAAGAGGGGTATAATCGTTGCTGGAACGGATATGCGTACAGGCATCCAGAGTATAATGATTGTACGGACGATCGCGTACAGGCCCTGGCTGTTGTTTCCGGTATTGCTGAACAAGATAAATATCCGTATATCATTGACTTGTTTAAGAAGCAATTCTATGCTAGTCCGTACATGGAGAAATATGTTATGGAAGCACTCTTTGTAATGGGTGAGGGCAAGTATGCTATGGAACGTATGCAAAAACGTTTTGCTCCTATGGTGAACCATCCTTTCTATACCACCTTGTTTGAAGGCTGGGATATCGGTCCCAATGGTTTCGGTGGCGGAACTGTAAATCATGCCTGGAGTGGTGGTCCTCTGATTGTCATTGCCCGTTATGTCTGTGGTATAGAGCCCTTGGATGCAGCTTATAAAACATTTCGTATAGCACCGGATGATACCTATTTGCATCAGGCGGCTATCACCATACCTACTATAGCCGGTGAGATACGTTCTTCTTTTGAATCGTCGGATAAAGATTTTAAAATGGAAATAACGGTTCCTAAGAATACACAAGCTATTCTGCAACTGCCAAATTCGGTAAATGGAGAGGTTCGTGTGAATGGTAAGGTTCTCTCAGAACAGGGCTGTGCTTTATCTGCCGGAACATATACCATATTAGCAAAAAAAATAGATAAATTTAAAAATTTAAAACCATGAAGAAAATGAGTATATTTCTTTGCTTTTCATTCCTGCTTTTACCTTTTGCAGGATGTTCAGATAGTGATAACGGTACAGGTGAAAGTGGTGGAGGCGATGGAGTTTCCCTAGAAGATATTAGAGTCATTCCATTGCCACAATTTATAAGTTATGGACGTGGAGCATTTGCAGTAGATAAAGATGTTACAATCAGTTGCACAGCGGCAATAGAAGATGAAGCCACTTTGTTGGCAGGTTATTTAAAAGAAGATCACGGTATGGAACCGGTGGTCAGTAAGGATAAGACAGATGCTACCATTCAGTTAGTAATAGATCCGGCGTTGACGGTGAAGGCCGAAGGCGGATATCGGATAGAAGTTGCCAATAACAAAATCGTGTTAACGGCTAAAGATAATTTGGGGATCTTTTACGGATCACAAACTGTTCGGCAATTGATTACGTTGCAGGGCAATTTATTTGTGGTACGTGAAGTTAGTATCTCAGACTATCCTGTTTTTTCATGGCGTTCGGTGATGCTTGACGAAGCTCGTTATTTCAAAGGGAAAGAAGCTGTGAAGACGCTTCTTTATGAAATGGCACGCTTGAAGATGAACACCTTTCATTGGCATCTGACGGATGATCAGGGATGGCGTATTGAAATAAAGAAATATCCTAAATTGATTGAAGTCGGTTCTAAACGTAAATGCTCCGGTTTGGGTTGGGAATGGGAAAATGATCAATTTGATAATATTCCTCAGTCTGGTCACTATACTCAAGAGGATATCAAGGAGATCGTGGCTTATGCCAAGAAATTGAATATAACGATTGTTCCGGAAATAGAGATTCTGACGCATAGCTCTGCAGCAATTGCTTCCTATCCTCAGTTGGGAACCACTAAAAAACAGATAGAGGTGGAATGCAGAATGGGGGTGTTTAGTGAAATAATTGATGTCTCGGATGATTTCGCTATACAATTTATGCATGATGTACTGGATGAGGTGATGGCTTTGTTCCCGGGTGAATATATTCATATTGGTGGTGACGAAGCACACGGAAATCATTGGGCTAACTCGCAGTCTATTAGGAGCCTGAAAAATAGTCTGGGCATTACGGAAAATTTTGAATTACAGATTTGGTATTTCAATCAGATAAATAAATATCTGAATGAAAAAGGACGAAAAATGATGGGTTGGAGTGACATGGCAGGCCCCGTAGGAGTTGCCTCTAAGATGGCGGTAGATATGCCTGGAGCTATCTCTCAATATTGGGCAGGTTCGGTAGATGTCTTGAATCATTCGTTAAGATTAGGCTTTAAAGTCGTGCAGTCGCACACGGATTTTGCTTATTTCAATGCAGGGCTACAGAATGCCTATCTAACAAGTTGTATTCCGGAAAGAGTAGATGCTACTAAAGTAAAGAATATAATTGGTTTTGAGGCTTCTTGCTGGAGTGAATGGGATTCAACATTGGAAAAAACATTTGACCATATCTTTCCCCGTATTGCAGCTTATGCCGAGACGGCTTGGAGCAAGCAATCGGCAAAAGATTACACAAACTTTAAGTATCGTTTGTCTCCGATGTGGGATTTATGGAAGGCACGTGGTATTTATGTCGGAGGAATGGATGAGAAAAACTATCCGGGACCCGGTTGGTGAGGAAAAAAGGGAGAACTGAATATTATATAATGTAAAAGTATACGACCATGAAAACCGTAAATGCAGTATACTTTCGGCGAAGGACTATCTAATGAAAGAATCCTTGAAGGCATGGTCAAGCCTTTCGCAAGTTAATCTTTTAATACTAAAATTACATATAAGTATGAAAATGAATCTCCATTGTTTTGCGAATCTTATTTCAATAATGATTCTCGAGCTTTTCTCAAATAGCGGACTGATAAACGCAACCGAATTCGGAAAACGTACTGACGCATTGGAAGCATCAGCCTGGAACGAATCCAAATGGATTTCCGCAGTAGATGCCCCTGTAGTGAAAGGACATAACAACGGTCGCGCAGCCGATGGCGCGAGTTGGTTCGTGTCCACCGTGAAAAACGAACAGAAAATTGTCTCCGCCAAGTGGATGACCGCTGGACTAGGAGTTTACGAGTTATATGTGAATGGGAAACCCGTAGGCGGGGAATTCCTGAAACCGGGCTTCACACACTATGCCAAGACTAAACGTTCTTTCACCTATGATATTACAGACATCATCCGTACCAAGCCAAACGCCGAGAATATGCTCTCCGTACAGGTGACGCCGGGATGGTGGGGTGACAAAATCATAACCCCCGGAGGATATGACGGCATGATAGGTAAGAAATGTGCCTTCCGTGGTGTACTGGAACTGACTTTCTCTGACGGAAACAAGAAGCGTTACGGTACTGATCTTAAAAACTGGAAGGCTGGAATTGCCGGTCCGGTGAAACATGCCGGTATCTTTGACGGAGAAGAGTACGATGCACGCGAACCGATGGGTTACGAATGTGTGGACAAACTCTCCACACCCGAAGAGAACACCGAATTCTCCGGTGATATCCTGCCTTCGGACGGGGCGGAAGTCTATCTGCGTACAGATCTCGCCCTCGCTCCTGTCAAAGCATACGTTTGGAAGAATGTAGAAGGAGCAAAGGAGAATGAGTTTGGTAAGGTGATTATCGCCCGTGAGTTCGCATCGGGTACGGAGATGACCGTAAGTCCGGGAGAGACATTAGTGGTGGACTTCGGACAAAATTGTGCCAGCGTACCTTCTTTCGTATTCAAAGCTGCCGAAGGAACAGTGCTGACCTGCCTTCCCGCGGAATTGCTCAATGACGGCAACGGCGCCAAGATTCGTGGAATGGATGGTCCGGAAGGAAGTTGCCACCGTGAAAATCTGCGCATTCCCCACACTGGTATCCGTCTGGATTATACCTTTGCTAGCGGAGATAACTATGTGGCCTATTATCCTCACTGCACCTTCTTCGGTTACCGCTATGTCTCCATAACTTCCACTGGGAATGTTGCCATCAAGTCGTTGAAGTCCATTCCCGTTACTTCCATCGCAAAGGAACTGGAAACCGGCACTATCACTACAGGCAACGACCTTGTGAACAAGCTCATCTCCAATACTTATTGGGGGCAGCTATCCAACTATCTGTCTATACCCACCGACTGTCCGCAACGCGACGAGCGCCTGGGCTGGACAGCAGACACACAAGTGTTTGCCGAAACCGGTACGTTCTTTGCTAACACTATGAAGTTCTTCCACAAGTGGATGCGTGACATGCGCGACACCCAGAACAGTTTGGGTGGATTTCCCGGAGTGGCTCCCTTGGCACAATACGGCGATGAGAAAATGCGTTTGGGTTGGGCCGATGCCGGAATCATTGTGCCTTGGACGGTATGGAAACAATTTGGTGACACGCAAATCATTGAGGAGAACTGGAACGCTATGGATTTGTTTATGAACTACATCAACGATACAAAGTATAACCACGAGACCCTCTGCGGGGAGAACGGTAACTACCAATGGGCCGACTGGTTGAGCTACGAACCGCTGGAAAGTTGTAGCGGACTGGCTTTCTCTCCCCAAGGTCCGCTTCCTGATGCCGTCAGCTACTGGAACTACTTGAGCGCTTCCTATTGGGTGATAGATGCTTCCATGATGCGGGATATGGCTGCCGCCACGGGTCGCGATGCTGCCAAGTACCAGCAAATGTCTGATTCGGCAAAGGCATACATCAAAGAAAATTTCCTCAATGAGGACGGTACCTTCAAAACCGCCATTCTCAACACTATGCAAACTCCTGCCTTGTTCGCCCTGAAGAACCAGCTTTTGGAAGGCGAAGCCAAAGCGAAGATGATAGACCGCCTGCGCAAAAACTTCGCACAACACGATCTTTGCTTGCAGACCGGATTTCTAGGCACATCTATCCTTATGGCCACCCTTACGGAGAATGGCATGGAAGACATTGCCTATGAACTCCTCTTCCAACGTAAGAACCCAAGCTGGCTATATTCTGTGGACAATGGAGCCACCACCATTTGGGAGCGGTGGAACAGCTATATGATAGACAAAGGAATGGGACCACGCGGCATGAACAGCTTCAATCATTATGCCTACGGATGCGTATGTGAATGGATTTGGGAAACCGTTGCCGGCATCGCAGCCGATCCCGCCACCCCTGGCTTCAAGCATATCATTATGAAGCCTATTCCGGACAAGCGGTTAGGACACGTGACTGCCGAATACCGTTCCGTCTCCGGACTCATCAAGAGTGCCTGGAAATACGAAGGTGACACTTGGATTTGGGAATTCACCATTCCTAAGGGTGTTACCGCTACCGTAACCCTTCCCGGAGAGGTGAAGTCAAAGGACTATGGAAGTGGAACTTACAAAGTGACCAAATAAAGTATATAGTTGCGATAGTTTTTCATGTAGGGATTTGATAGTAAGGCTGTATTCCTCTTCGG